>Ga0307478_10004383_pt1 | contig 10075 bp, 7 predicted proteins | sample atmos_gasesECM4C_2_FD_203713 | JGI IMG/M metagenome (GOLD analysis project Ga0307478, IMG submission 203713) | Hardwood forest soil microbial communities from Morgan-Monroe State Forest, Indiana, United States - atmos_gasesECM4C_05 | ecosystem: Environmental > Terrestrial > Soil > Temperate...
TTGTATTGCTTTTCGTCAAAACGGGCGGTATAGCTGAAGTCACCGAGAAAACGGACTCCGCCGGTTCCATCCGCCTCGATTCTTAGCGCCAACCCTTGCCGCATACGGGTCTTGCTGAGATCCTGCGTCCACTCGCCCGCGAACAGGTCGTTCGGGACCTTCTTGCCCCCGCTGCGCGTCCACACGGTGATCCTATCGGGGTGGCCCGCGCTCGCAGTCGTAGCGGTCAGCTCGTTCCCATCATTCGAAAGGTTTTCGCGAACTGTCGCCACCACAGCTCCATCCTTCTCTTCCTTGACCTCCGCCTGCCTCTTATCGATCCTGCGGAGTTCAATTTGATCGAACGCCAGATTGCCCGGTGCGGGCGATTTGTGTCCGTTCGAATTTGCGGTGAAATCAAGATGGGTTTCACCGGACATCACCACATGCGAACCGGTGCGCGAAGATGTGATGGTGAGCCGGTTCGGAGGATCGAGACTTGACTGCGCAGAGATGAGCGTCCAGGTGCCAACGCGTGGGTCTGCCGCTCCGGTTTGCATGGCAACAAACAATCCGAACAAAAGTAGGGTGCGAATTGTTCCTCCTAATCGGTGGGGCAAAGTTTAGCAGATTCACATAGCTCCGTAAGTGAGTGTTGCGCAGATGTAAGCTCGCGAAACTGAGCGCAAATGTAGGAACCGATTCCGGGCGGAGTGGGTCTCTTCGTGCGCGTGGGTCTTAGGCATCACTGAAGAGTTTTGGTGACGACGATTTTCCGAGATATGCCATCATGATGGCTATGCACGCGCGCCGTTTTTTGGTGGCAGGGATCGTCCTCGCAGCAACCATCGCACTTCTTCCATTTTCTTTTCACGCGGAGCGCCGCCTCGAGACCGCAACCCGTGTGGAAGGGAGCCAGGCTGAAATTGTGAGGGACGAGCTGGCTACTCGTTTTCACTCGCCTTTTGTGGACCGCGTTGTGCTCGTGATCGAAGGACTGCCGCCTGCGAATTCGGACGAAGGCGGCCAAGCGCTCGGAGCCATCGTGGCGGCACTGAAAGAACAGCCCGGAGTTTCAGGTGTAGTGTCCTATCTCGAGTTGCGCGATCCGATTTTTCTGGGCCGTGAAGGCGGAACGTTTGTTCTCGTGGGGCTCACTGCGACCGGGGGTCCAGTCGAATCGCTTGTTCCGGAGATTCACCAGCTGGCGAGCTCGCTGGAAAATCAACTGCGGGGCCGTTATCCGGCAGTGAAGCTGGAACTCACAGGCGAGATTCCACTGAATTTCGATATTCGGAAAGCGAGTGCCGCCGATGTGCATCGCGGCGAAAGCCTGGTGATCCCCGCGACGCTCGTGCTTCTGCTGGTGGCGTTTGGAAGCCTGATGGCCGCTGTGATTCCGTTGGCGGTTGGCCAGCTTGCGATTGCAACCACTCTGGCGATTACGGGATTTCTGGCACAGCGCTGGCACTTATCCATTCTGGTCCAGAATTTGGCCACCATGCTTGGCCTGGGCCTGGGAATCGATTACGCACTCCTAATGATCAGCCGCTTCCGGGAAGCGATAGCCGCCGGGAACGACGGACCCACGGCCGGGACAATCGCGGCACGTCAGGCAGGTCGCACGCTCTTGATTTCAGCCGCCACGGTAGCCATCGGATTTCTCGCCCTCTTGACGGTTCCGATCAGCGAAATCCGTTCCATCGGTGTCGCGGGATTCCTGGTGACGGGAATGAGCGTGCTGCTCACTAATACCCTGGTTCCTGCAGCGCTGGTGTTGCTCGGCCCGCGAATTGATCTTGGCCGAATGCCCTTCACTCCCAAGTTGGATGAGCGGCAGGCGGCACGTACAGGAAATCGCTGGCGACAATGGGGAAAGACGATTGTCGCGCATCCCTGGCTTGCCCTCTTTTTGGCAGGTACTCCTTTGCTTCTGCTCGCGTGGCAGGTCAGACGACTGGATACCAGCCTCCCGCGAGGGGATTGGCTTCCGCAAGCGGCGGAATCAGTCCATGCGCTGCACACACTCGAACGGATGAATCGAGGAGGCGTTGTGGAATCGTTGCGCGTGATTGTGGAACTTCCGACGGATTCCATCGCGCAAACCGACGCGGGCTGGGATGCGCTGGATCGCCTGAGCAAACGCCTGGCGGCCGACCCTCGCTGTGATCGCGTGATTTCTATCACCACGCTTGCACAGAGCAACCGATCCTCCCTCACAGATCTTTCACGGGAGACGCGTCGAACGTTCCTGAGTAGTGACGGACGAGCGGCGCTGCTTGAAGTGTTGCCCGCGAGTTCGGTATCCCTACGCGGCCAAGTCAACTGGGTGCGGGAGCTGCGTAAGACCGGCGCGCCAGCTCTTACCGGGGAGCCGGGCGCAACTCTTCTCGTTGGCGGCATCCCTGCACTCAACGCCGATTATGAGACGATTATCAGAGACCGCTTTCCGTCTGTAATGGCGCTGGTAGTGGGAGGGACGCTTCTTGCTCTGCTGTGCGGATTCCGATCGATCTTCGCTGCCGTGAAGGCCATTGCACTCAACCTATTCTCGGTCGCTGCGGCTTTCGGAGCATTGGTTGTCGTTATCCAGGATGGACACGGAAGCAAGTTCCTGGGAGTTCCTGCCGGAACTGGTAGCGTGTTTCCCCTGGTACCGATCGTCGCGTTTGCCATCGTTTTCGGATTGAGCATGGATTACGAGGTGTTTTTGGTCGCGCGCGTTCTGGAAGCCAGAAGGAGCGGGCTGAGTGAAATGGATGCGATCCCGGAGGGTTTGGCCAGGACCGCGGGCCTGATTACAAGCGCCGCCGCGATCATGATCGTGGTATTTGCGGCATTCACTTTCGGAGATTTCCTGGTGGTGAAGATGATCGGATTTACGCTGGCGATCGCCGTGTTCATTGACGCGACACTCGTTCGTATTGTGATCGGCCCCGCGCTCCTTCGTATTGCAGGCGATTGGAACTGGTGGCCTGGCGGGCTCACCACAGCGCGCAGGGCTTCAGTTATGGCGAGTCGCGAATAACGTGTTCACGATCTGAACATTTAATCTCTCGACCCTGCTTGCAAGACAGGCGCTCTCTCAGCTGAGCTGCAGGCCATAGCCGGCTACCACAATCACTTTCCGTCGCTCGTGCCACCAGCGCAACCGCGTGGAGTACGGCCGGCGATTACGACCTGGGAATCAAGACGCTGAAGATTTTCCAATACGAAATCGGAGCCAGCCGTTCGAGGAGTGCCAGGAACTTTGCGTCGTTGCCGACCAGCACACGCGGCGAGCGGCGTTCGACGCCCTTCACGATAATTTCGCCAGCGGCTGCGGGCGGCATCCGCAGCGCTTTTTTCGCGAGGGCTCTTCGCCTGGCGATTTCCTCCGGGGGCATGTCCTTCGGCACTCGAGCGTTATCTGCAATGGAAGTTGCGACGCCGCCCGGATGAACAACCGTAACTCCGATTTTCGAACCCGCGAGTTCGTGCCGTAGTGAATTCGAAAATCCGCGCACGGCGAACTTACTTGCCGAGTAAGCCGTTTCCGCGGGCGGCGAGATCAGTCCGTATATGCTCGAAAGATTCACCAGCCGCGCATCATCGCTTTTTCGCAACAAAGGCAGAAACGCTCGGGTCATCCGTACTACGCCCCAGAAGTTAATCTCAAACAGCCACTCGAAATCTTCTTCGCTCACTACTTCGAACGTGCCGCCGATGGCGACGCCGGCGTTGTTAACGAGGATGTCCACTCCGGGGTGCGCGGCGGTCACCGCTTGTGGAAACGCCGCCACGTCACGACGGTCTGCAACGTCAATATGATGTTGGCTGATGCGCAGTCCGCTCCGCGAAGCCGTCCGGTTTGTTGGATCTGTTCGAGCTGATTGTGCCACACGCGCAGTTTCTGAAAGTCCCGGGTCATTCACGTCAGCGAGCGCGAGGTGGCAGCCACGGCGAGCGAGCGATACGGCAATGGCACGGCCAATGCCGCTTGCAGCGCCGGTGATTACCGCCGTGCGGTTCTCGAGGTTCATTGCGCGAGTCATAATCTCCCGCCCGCTAGCGAGTACAGGTTCATTGTGACGATTTATTCAGGCGCATGACTCTACCGCAGGTTGCGATCTAAGTCGCGGAAGCTTGCACATGGCCACGTTGAGCGGTGAGATATTCTAAAATTGCGCGGTTTGCTACGGCAGGCTGATCGGTCTCGAAAATGTGGCCGGCGCGAGGAATCAGCACCAGCTTGGCGTTAGGAATACGTTCAGAGATTAGCCGACCATTTGCGGGTGGAATGAGCAAATCGGTTTCGCCGTGAATGACCAGTGTCGACGCCGTTATTTGCGCGATTCGGCTGTAAGCCTCCCAACCGATAATCCCTTGTAATTGGCCTATGTATCCTTGCGCGGTGGGATACCACTTCATGCGAATGGCCATATCCTCATCAATTCGTTCGCGCGATGTGCCAGAGTCGTAGATGAATGGGATGATGGCTTCCTTTGCTTCTTCCGGGGTCATCCCTTGGCGCATGAGAATTTCAAGAACTTTAGGTTCGGCCAACACCGCATGGGGGCCGCCTGCAGCTGTACAACCCAAAATCAGCGAACGCACGCGCTGCGGATATTGCAAGGCGAATTCCTGCGCGATCATGCCTCCCATCGAAACACCGAACACGTGCGCGCTCTGGACGTTCGCAGCATCCAGGACGGCTGCTGCGTCGGAGGCCATCAATGCGATGGAATAAACGCCGGTGGGCGCGTCACTTTGCCCCACGCCACGATTGTCCAGAGCGATGGTGCGATAGGTCTGGGCGAGAAGCGGGCGAGTGCGATGCCACATGTAAGATGGATAGCTCAGGCCCATGATGAGCAGCACAGGTTCGCCGGAGCCTACTTCGTCCCAATAAATCTTGGTGCCATGATTCTCAACAAACGGCATCGGTCCTCCCAGTGCTCAAGACATCAGGCCCGTCCGACGGAACGAAATCAATCTTGAAATCAGATAGCGACCCACAGATGACTGTTACTAACATGGCAGCCATTGTATATAATCCGCCTCACCATGCCAAACCAGGAAACGCAGTACCAGGTAGCCGACCGAATCGCCACAATTACGCTCAACCGCCCGGACAAACTAAACGCCTGGACAGTCGTGATGGAGCACGAAGTGCGCGCTGCAATAGCAACGGCGGAACAAGACGAAAACGTCCGGGTGATCGTTTTGACCGGCGCCGGACGCGGATTCTGCGCGGGCGCGGACATGTCGCTCTTGAGCACCGTAGCGGAAAAAGGGATCAACGCAGCGCAACGCGCGCAGGCAGTCCAGCCTGCCGGCGGGCTCGGCGAAGGCATCCGAGCGGACTTTCAAAAGAAATATTCGTATTTCCCGGCCGTCACCAAGCCGGTGATTGCGGCCATCAACGGTCCAACGGTCGGCTTGGGACTGGTGATTGCGTTGTATTGCGATTTACGTCTTGCTTCCGATGCGGCGCGTTTCAGCACGGCGTTCGCGCGGCGGGGACTGATCGCCGAGTACGGCCTGGCATGGATATTGCCGCGTCTGGTGGGGCATGCAAATGCGCTGGACCTGCTCTTTTCCGCGAGGATGGTGGATGCGGCCGAAGCATTGCGAATGCAACTCGTCAATCACGTATATCCGCAAGAAACGTTTCATCAAAAGGTGCTGCAATACGCATTGGACTTGGCATCCAACGTCAGCCCACGCTCGTTGCGAGTGATCAAGCGGCAAGTGTATCACGCAATGTTTCAATCTCTCGCCGAATCGTTCGAAATCTCAGAGCGGGAAATGCTCGCGAGCCTACAATGTGAAGACTTCAAGGAAGGGGTGGCACACTTTGTTGAAAAGCGTGCTCCCGTGTTCACCGGGAAATAGCGCAGGACCAGATAACGACCGTCTCCGATGTTCGTCTCGACTTAGCCGTAGACCTCACCGGTTTGCTTCGGTTGACGCGCGGAACCTTGCGACAGTCGCAGAAACTCGATGCTTCCATCGCTTACCGACCCGAACATAAACGAGGCCAGATCTTTCACATAGTTCTGGTGAACTCTCCACGGCGTCTTTTGTCCCTGCTTAGGCAGCACGCCATCGGCGCGGCGAACATAACCGGAACTAAAATCGAGCAAAGGCTCGGGGTTGATGAAAGGATCCGGAAGATTCGGTATACATACCGACCAGCCTTTACGATCCATATATTTGAGCAAGCGGCAGACAAAGCGCGCCGTGAGATCGCACCGCAGCGTCCAGGAATTATTCGTATACCCGAAGGCGAAGGCGAAATTCGGCACGCCGCCGAACATCGCGCCTTTGTACACCAGCTTTTCGGCAAATTTGGCGGGCACGCCATCGATGAGAATGTCGGCACCACCCATCAGCTCCACCACAAGACCTGTCGCGGAGACGATGATATCCGCGGGCAATGTTGCGCCGGAACTCAAACGGATGCCGGACTCGACAACTTCCGCGATGGTGTCACTGACCATCTCAACCCGCCCGGAGCGTATCGCGGCAAAGAGGTCGCCATCGGGCACCAAGCATATACGCTGATCCCATGGGTTATAACGGGGCGTAAAGTGCCGCTCCACGTCGTAATCGGGATGAAGCTGCTGCTTGATCCCTTTGATGATCAAGCCCTTCATCTTTTCTGGTTTGGTGCGCGCGAGGTGGAAAGTGGCGATGCTGTACAGCACGTTTTTCCATTGGGTGAGTTTCGCGGCGAGCCTCTTGGGCAAATGGCGAGACATCCAAATGGCTTTGGTGTCTTTGGCCGGGCGGGAAACGACGTAGCTAGGGGAGCGCTGCAACATCGTGACGTGAGCGGCATCCTTAGCAAGCGCCGGAACCAGCGTTACCGCCGTCGCACCGCTTCCAATCACGACGATTCGCTTGCCCGCGTAATCGAGGTCCTCGGGCCACTCCTGTGGATGCAAGAACTGCCCCTGAAATCGCTTCAGACCCGGAAACTCGGGGCTGAAGCCTTTTTTGTAACTGTAATAACCACTGCACATATAAAGGAAGCTGCAGAACAGCCGCAAGAGGCGTCCAGATTTCGTCTGTGCCTCGACTGTCCAGCGCGCGTCGGCTGAAGACCAGGCAGCCCGTATCATCCGATGTCCCAACCTGATGTGGCGGTCAATACCGTAGTGTGCCGCAGTCTCGCAGATATAATTCCAGATGGCAGGTCCACTTGCGATCGCCTCGTCCGCCTGCCAAGGCCTAAAAGGAAATCCCAGGGTGTGCATATCTGAATCGGACCGGACGCCCGGATAGCGGAAGAGATCCCAAGTGCCTCCGATCGCGTCGCGGGCCTCCAGAATCGCGTAGGTTTTTCGGGGAAAGGCGGTCTGCAAATGGTAAGCGGCATCAATACCGGATATTCCGGCGCCAATGATCAGTATGTCGAAATGTTCTGGTAATTGCATCGGCAGGTCTGTGTTGTTCTCGTGTGCGGCGCGCTGTTGCAGCTTTGAGCGACGCCGGTGGCGGGTTAATTTATTATCCTTCCCGCAGCAGGGAAACTATTCAAGCAGATTAGGCTCGTCCTGGATGACGCGCGCAAGCAATGGCTGGAATTGGAACCATCCTGCCAGGTGGCTTCCCACCTGCTCCCGTGTTGCAACTGCGGTGGCATGATCGATCTTTACCGGTACGCCGGCCGCCTCTGCGAGCAACTGCGCCTGGCAACTACGGTCCATGGTGATGAACCACCAAGCCGCTTCCTCGACGCAGTGGCCAACCGTGATCAATCCGTGATTGCGCAGAATCGCAGCTTTGTGTTGCCCGAGAGCTTGCGCAATCCGCTCGCCCTCCGATGTTTCGTACACCACGCCGGTGAAATCCGCGAAGAGTCCGTGGTCCTCATAGAACGCGCAGGCATCCTGCGTGATAGGGTCGAGCAACCGCCCGAGCGACGCCCAGGATTTCCCGAACATAGAATGCGCATGCGCCGCAGCGATCACGTCGGGACGCGCGGCGTGTACCTGAGAGTGGATCGCAAAGGCTGCTCCATTCACAGGATAACCTCCTTCCACGACTTCGCCGCGATGATTCACCAGAATGAGGTCGGACGCGCGGATCTGGCTGAAGTGCATCCCGAATGGGTTCACCCAGAAGTGGTCGAGGTGTTCGGGGTCGCGTGCGGTGATGTGTCCCGCCACTCCTTCATCGAATCTGAAGCGCGAAAAAAGACGGAATGCAGCAGCCAGCATGCGCTTGCGGTGCAAGCGCTCTTCGGCAGGCGTGGCGAAGACAGGCGGCCGCGGCATGTTCAGTACATTTGCGGGTGCTCCGGCCATTTGGACCTCCCGGCCCCGAGAATTCCGTGACTTGGCACAGTGTCGGAGATTATATACAATGCCCGTCGCGTTAGTCACCGTCATCTGTAAGCGACTCTCAACAGCCGCTTTAGATTAAGGGCTTTGCCTCGATCGCTAGCACTGAAGGGAACCCCAATGAGCAAATTGAATCACAAATTCGAGCTTGCTGCGCGGCCCGTCGGTATGCCCAAGCGAACCGACTGGACATATAAAGAGGAGCCGGTTCGCGAACCCGGTGAAGGTGAGTTGCTCGTGAAGATTCTGTATATCTCGCTCGATCCGGCAATGCGCGGGTGGATGAACGAAGGGAAATCGTACATTCCTCCGCTAGAAATCGGAGCGGTGATGAGGGCCGGGGGGCTGGGGCGCGTAACGGCTTCGAAAAATCCCAAGTTTGCCGTCGGCGACTACGTCTATGGCGCCTTCGGCGTTCAGGAATTCGCAATTTCGAACGGCAACGGCATCACGAAGGTAAATGCGGGCGCGATTCCTCTGCCCGTGTTTCTCGGGACGCTTGGAATGCCGGGAATGACCGCTTATTTTGGCTTGCTGGATATCGGACAGCCAAAGCCTAGCCAGAGCGTAGTTGTCTCCGGCGCGGCTGGAGCGGTGGGATCGGTCGTCGGACAGATCGCCAAAATAAAAGGCTGCACCGTGGTAGGCATCGCCGGCGGGGCTGAGAAGTGCAATTACATTGTAAGAGAGCTCGGCTTCGACGCCGCCATTGACTACAAGGCTGAGGATGTCCGCAAGTCTCTGCGAACGCATTGTCCGAATGGCATTGACGTTTATTTCGACAATGTGGGCGGAGACATCCTGGATGCTGCGCTTACACAGCTTGCACGCGGCGCAAGGGTGGTCATCTGCGGTGCAATCTCGCAATACTGCAATACCACGCCAATCAAAGGACCTTCGAACTATCTGTCGCTTCTCGTGAATCGCGCCAGCATGAAGGGTATGGTCGTGTTTGATTACGCCGATCGTTATCCTGAGGCCGGACGGGAGATGGCGGCGTGGCTGGCGGCCGGCAAACTCAAATCGCGCGAACACATCGTAGAGGGTCTCGAAACATTCCCCGAAACGTTGCTGAAGCTCTTCAAGGGCGAGAATACTGGAAAACTCATTCTCAAAGTAGCCGACGCGTAAGGATGGTCGTTGGCAGAACCAACTGACAGGCATCGGCGGAGCACAATTCCACGTCTCCGTCACGACAACGGATGAGTCTCGCAAGCAGGTTCCCCTTTGGGTGCTTGTCGGGAGCGCCTGCCGTGTGAGCGGGCGCGTGTATTGAAGGAGTAGTGGAGCGCTCGCTAGCCCACATTATTCGCGAAAGCTGACCTTGCGACGAATTTTTGTCGCATGGCCGATTAGAGGGTCTCGTGTTGCAATTTCAGTCGGCGAAGCAACTGAGCGTTGACGGCTACGATGATGGTGGACAAGTTCATAGCCACAGCGCCGACACTCATGGGGAGTTCAACTCCCCAACGGACGAGAAGACCCGCGGCGGCCGGGATGGCGACCAAATTATAGGCGGTCGCCCAAACGAGATTCTGGATCATCTTTCTGTAAGTAGCGCGCGATAATTCAATGGCTCCGACAACGTCACGAGGGTCACTCTGTACCAGCACAATTCCCGCGGACTCAATAGCCACATCGGTTCCCGCGCCTATTGCGATTCCTACGTCCGCAGTTGCCAGAGCCGGCGCGTCGTTCACGCCGTCGCCTACCATTGCGACCTTCTTGCCGCCAGCCTGAAAGCGTTTAACGGCCGCAGCCTT
>Ga0307478_10004384_pt1 | contig 10075 bp, 9 predicted proteins | sample atmos_gasesECM4C_2_FD_203713 | JGI IMG/M metagenome (GOLD analysis project Ga0307478, IMG submission 203713) | Hardwood forest soil microbial communities from Morgan-Monroe State Forest, Indiana, United States - atmos_gasesECM4C_05 | ecosystem: Environmental > Terrestrial > Soil > Temperate...
CCGCGGCGTCACCCTGGACCAGGTCGATTGGCGCCCAGGGGCGGCGCTGTTTCGCGGTCGATTTGATGGCGAAGATTTCACCGCGACCGTGGGCCCCGCTCCGGAAGGTTTTGTCGTCCGCCATCGGGCGTCAAGCGCGCTGGTGCTCGTTCTCACCCCGCTATCGGCGGATTTGCATGAGCGCCTTCCCGCAAAGGTCGCGGCCGACACTTCTAAGCTGGTGCTCTCGCCGATGCCTGGCCTCGTCATCGCCGCGGAGGTCGCCGAGGGCGACAAGGTGAGCGAGGGCCAGGTTCTGTTCATCGTTGAAGCCATGAAGATGCAAAACATCATCAGGGCCGAGCGCGATGGCGTGCTGCGCTCTGTCCCGGCGAAGGCCGGTGACAGCGTGGTCGCAGACGATGTGCTGGCAGAGTTTGCCTGAAGCCGTGCCCCTGGCTAGCTTGAGAGTGGTTGGTCCAAAATGAATGGCGCTCGTATAGACTGGCGTAACCTGTTCGCCACTCCGGTCGGCCGCTGCTCGCGCGGTCGATTCTGGTTCGCCGCCCTCGCTCTGCTGTTCCTGGCCGCGATCTATGAGGCGGTGGTCGGACCGACGATGAAGCTGTTCACGTTTTGGTTCGTCTACCCGGCCCTGTTGGCATCCGGCGCGTGTGTTATCTCAAAACGGTTGCACGACCGAGGGCGCACCGGCTGGTGGGCCGCGCTGGTTCTGTTGGGAGTGGTTCTTGTTTGGAGAGAGCCCAGCGCCGCGCGATTACTCGTGGCCCTGCCCATCATGATCTGGTCGATCGTGGAGCTTGGCCTGCTGGCCGGCGAGCAGGGGGCCAATCGCTTTGGCGCAAGTCCCCTGGCCGCAGCCGCGGCCTAGCGGGCCTCTGCCAGGCGGTTTTCCTCACCGGCAATCGCCGTACGGGACGATCTTATTGTCGACGTCGTGGCCGATGTCCGCGCGGCCGAGCCAGGCGATGCCGGAGCGTCGGCACCAATACAGGGCGACCTCGTCCTCGGTCATTCCGAAGTCGGGATCGTTGTGCGGAATGGCGCTGCAACGACCGAGCCTCAGGCCAGCGACGCGGCGGATCTCCGCATTGGCGGTGATATGGAACAGATCCCGGTCGATCCGGTACATCGGCTCGGAGACTTCCTCGAGCATCAGCACGTGGCCGCTCAAGTCGGGTTGCAGGGGGGTGCCGACGATCGAACTGAGGATGGCGATGTTGAACGCCGCGGCTTTATGCGAACCGTCCAGGCTAGGCTCGAGCGCGGCCGGATCGCGGTCGACCAGCCAGGCCAGGGCGCGCGCAATCGCCGCCTCGCCGCCGTCCCGCAGCACGTCCTGCGGCATGGGACCGTGCGCCACGCCGCAAAATCCGGCCCTGTAGAGCGCGGCGAGCAGGGCGCCGGCGTCGCTATAGCCAAGATAGACCTTGCGCGAGGCCGTATCGCTGAGTCTCGGAAGCACCATCTCCGCCAGCCGGCCCGAACCATAGCCCCCGCGTGCGAACCACACCGCCTCGAAGCGTTCGTCGTTGGCGACTTCGATGAAGGCCTCAGCACGGGCGGCGTCGTCGCCGGCGAAGTGGCCTGACTGGGCCTGGCATTGAGGATGAAAGAAAATCTCCGGCGTCCGGTCGGGATAGAGCGTTGCGGCCAGGGCGCGCACCCGATCTGACGCCTCGAACGACAGCCGAGAGGCCGGCGCGACGACGGCGATGCGGCGAGCCTGGCCGCTCACGACCGCGCCCCGCGAAGAGTTGGTGATCCAGAGCCTCGCACCCGGTTGCTCCCGTTCGGGCCGACCCATAGGGTCCGCCGATGATTCAGGGCCAAGCCTACTTCTTCTGCGGCGTGGGCGGCAGCGGCATGACGCCGCTCGCCCTGATCGTCCAGGCCAGAGGCGCCCGCGTCGAGGGGTCCGACCGCGCGCTCGACCAGGGCCGCAACACCACCCGGTTCGACTTCCTGCGCGCCCAAGGCGTCGTCCTCCATCCGCAAGACGGTTCCGGGTTGACCAGCGCCAACCAGATCCTGGTGGTCTCCGCTGCGGTCGAGGAGAGCATTCCCGACGTGCAGGCCGCCCGACGCGTAGGCGCACCGGTCATCACTCGCGCAGAGCTGTTGGCCGAGCTGTTCAACGCCGCCGAGATTAGCGTGGGCGTCGCCGGCACCAGCGGCAAGTCGACCACCACGGCGATGATCGGTTGGATCCTGGTGTCGGCCGGCCTTGATCCGACGATCATGAATGGGGCCGAGATGAAAAACTTCGCCCATCCCGGCGCCCCCTTTGCCAGCGCCCGAGTCGGCCCAGGCCCAGTCTTCGTCAGCGAAGTGGACGAGAGCGACGGCTCGATCGCCCTCTATCGGCCAAGGGTCGCCGTGGTGAACAATATCGCCCTCGACCATAAATCCATGGACGAACTGCGCCGCTTGTTGGGCGACTTCGCCGCTCGCTCCGAAACAGCGGTGTTGAACCTGGATAACCCGGAAACCGCGGTGTTGGCCGCCAGCCTCGAAGCGGCGCGGCTGATTACCTACAGCCTTGCCGGCACGGTCGCCGATCTGGTCGCCGCACCCGCGGTCCTGTCGCAAGGCGGGATCGCCTTTTCGGTAAAAGCGCGGCGCGCTGGTGAGACGGCGCAAGTGAAACTGAACGTCCCCGGCCGTCACAACGCCGCCAACGCGCTGGCCGCCATCGGAGCGGCGGGCGCGCTCGGGGTCGGCCTGGCGCAGGCAGCGGACGCGCTGTCGACGTTCACCGGGGTGCGCCGGCGGCTCGAGGTGGTCGGGGAGGCCAACGGGGTCGTCTTGATCGACGACTTCGCGCACAACCCAGACAAAATCGCCGCCACCCTGGAGACGCTGCATGCTTTTCCAGGCCGCCTTCTGGTGATGTTCCAACCTCACGGCTACGGGCCGCTCCGCCTGATGGGCGAGGCCTTCATCGAGGGCTTCGTCGAACACCTGAACGACGACGACGTGCTGCTCATGCCTGAGCCGGTCTATTTCGGCGGCACCGTGGACCGATCTGTCAGCAGCCGCGATATCGTCGAGGCTGTGGCCCGACGAGGCCGCCACGCAGCCGTCCTGCCTGATCGGCCCGCCTGCGGTGACCGCCTGATTGCGTTGGCTAGGCCAGGCGATCGCATCGTCGTCATGGGCGCACGCGACGATTCCCTCTCGCAGTTCGCCGCCGATTTGCTCGAGCGGCTGGCTGCTTCAGCCCCCGCGCCCTAGCTTGCGAACCGGCTTTGCTCCAGACACAGCATTGGCCTATCGGTCCGGAGGCGCATGGAGCAGCGAATGCAGATTGAATTCACCCCCATCGGTGACGAGCCTGGCGCAGCGGGCGCGCTGGCGCTCTTCGCATTTGAAGACGCTCCCCTGATCGGCGCCATCGGTGACCTGGACCGTGCGACCGGCGGTATGGTCGGGCGAGCGCTTGCCGGAGGGCGTTTCACCGGAGCGGCGGGCCAAACCCTGGAACTTGTGGCCCCGCACGGGGTCGAAATGGCGCGCGTCGCGATCGTTGGCGTTGGCAAGCAGGCCGACTTCGACGCACGCGCCGCCGAGTTGGGAGCGGCGCGCGCCTGGCAGGTGGTCAAGGCGAGCGGCGTCAAGACCTTGGTCATTCGCATGCCCACGAGTTCACCCGTACAGGTCGCGCACGGCGCGCTGGGAGTGCGGCTGGGGTCATATCGATTCGATCGCTATCGTACGACCGAGAAGGCTGAGAAGAAGCCTTCGGTCACGGCGGTGCGGCTTGCAGGGGATAAACCAGCCGCGGCTGCGAAGGCGTGGAAGACGCTGAGCACACTCGCCGACGCCATCATACTGACGCGCGATCTGGTGTCAGAGCCCGCAAACGTCCTCTATCCGGAAGAATTCGCACGCCGGGTGAAGAAGCTCACCTCGCTGGGTCTCGAGGTCGAGATCCTCGGTGAGAAGGAGATGCGCAAACTAGGCATGGGAGCGCTCCTCGGCGTTGGCCAAGGCAGCGTGCGCGAGAGCCAGCTTGCGATCATCCAATGGAAGGGGGCGAAGAATCCCGCTGCCGCACCGGTCGCCTTTGTCGGCAAAGGCGTGTGCTTCGACTCGGGCGGCATCAGCATCAAACCGGCCGACGGTATGGAGGAGATGATCACCGACATGGGCGGAGCCGCGGCGGTGACCGGCGCCATGGCAGCGCTGGCCGGTCGCAAAGCCAAGGTCAATGCGGTCGGGATCCTTGGGCTTGTGGAAAATATGCCTGACGGCGCGGCCCAGCGCCCAGGGGACGTGGTTACCACCATGTCGGGCCAGACAGTCGAGGTGATCAACACCGACGCAGAGGGGCGTCTCGTGCTGGCCGACGCGGCCTGGTATTGCCAGGATCGTTTTCATCCCCGCATCATGATCGATCTTGCCACCCTGACCGGCGCCATCATCATTGCGCTCGGCAAGGATTTTGCCGGCCTGTTCAGCAACAATGACGCGCTGGCGGATAACCTGCTCGCGGCCTCGAAGGCCAGCCACGATCCTCTGTGGCGCATGCCGTTGCCGGCCCAGTACGAGAAACAGATCGAGAGCCGGGTCGCGGACGTGAAGAATACAGGTGGTCGGCCAGGGGGCTCGATCACCGCGGCGCTATTTATCCAGAAATTCGTGAACGGCGTGCCTTGGGCGCATCTCGACATCGCCTCTACGGCCTGGAAGCCGGGATCGACCGTGCCCACCATACCGAACGGGGCTACGGGCTTCGGCGTCCGCCTGCTTGATCGCCTGGTCGCGGATCATTACGAGGGCAAAGGCGCCTGAGTTCCGCCGATGAGCGCGACCACCCCGTGACCGATACCGCTTGTGAAGTCTGGTTCTACCATCTGGAGCGGAGCCGGCTCGAACAGGTGCTGCCCGAACTGCTGGAAAGGACTCTGGCCCGGGGCTGGAGGGCGTCTGTGCGATCCGCAAGTCCGGACAGGATCGGACAATTCGACGACTGGTTATGGTCCTATCGTGACGACAGTTTCCTGGCCCACGGAGTAGAGGGTGAGCCCTTCGCAGACCGCCAACCTATTCTGCTGGGGCAGGGGATTAACAATCCCAACGGCGCCAAGGCCCTGTTCCTCATCGACGGCGCCGAGGCGGGCGAGCTGGCCGGCTTCGAGCGATGCGTGATGATCTTTGATGGCCAAGACGAGGCCGCGGTGGCGCGGGCGCGCGGGCAGTGGACGAAGCTCCGTTCTGAGGGTCACGCGGTTGCCTATTGGCGCCAGGGTGCGCAGGCGGGCTGGGAGAGGCAGGCGTAGGGGTCTATCCCTGGGCGGAACGTCACCTTGGCGTTGGCCACGGGCGCCGCTATAAGCCCGGACCCTTCCCATTTCACCTCGGAAAAGTGCGCCCGCCCATGACTGACCGTACGTTTTCGATCATCAAGCCCGACGCAACGGCGCGCAATTTGACCGGAAAGATCAATGCGGTGATCGAAGAGGCCGGACTGCGCATTATCGCCCAAAGGCGCATACACATGAGCCGCGCCCAGGCAGAGACCTTTTACGAGATTCATAGGGAGCGGCCGTTCTACGGCGAACTGGTCGAGTTCATGACCTCCGCCCCAGTGGTGGTGCAGGTGCTGGAAGGGCCCGACGCGGTGGCTAAATATCGTGAGGTCATGGGCGCCACCAACCCAGCCGAGGCCGCCGAAGGCACCATTCGCAAATTGTTTGCCGTGTCCATCGGGGAGAACTCGGTTCACGGATCCGACAGTCCCGAAAATGCTGCCGCCGAGATCAGCCAGTTCTTCCAAAAGGAAGAAATCGTCGGCTGAAACGCGTGTCAGGCCGCTCTCAGCTCCCCACACACAAACGCCGTCTCCCCGGCCTCGAGCAGGGCGCCCAGCACATTCTCAGCCTCGCTGGCCGAAGCGACGAGTACGAAGCCCACGCCGCAGTTGAAGGTCCGGTGCAACTCATCCCGGGCGATACCGCCACGTTCCTGCAGCCAGGCAAAGACCGGCGGGAGCGCCCAGCTATCCCAATCGAACACCGGCCGCAGATGGATCGCCACTGCCCGCGGCGGATTTTGCTCCAGACCGCCGCCGGTAATATGCGCCGCGCCCTTCAGCCACCCGCGCTTGGCGAGGGGCAGGACCGATTGGACATAGATGCGCGTCGGCGTGACCAAGGCTTCCCCGAGCGAGGCCCCGGAAGCGAACGGCGCCGCATCCGACCATTTCAGCCCGGAGTCCTGAACGATCCGGCGAATCAGCGAGTAACCATTGGAGTGGGGGCCGGAGGAAGCCAGGCCGATCATCAGATCGCCAGCCCGCTGGGTGTCGGGGCGAGGCAACACCATCGAGCGCTCGACCGCCCCGATGCTGAAACCGGCCAGATCGTAGTCGCCGTCAGCGTACATCCCGGGCATTTCGGCGGTCTCGCCGCCAACGAGCGCGGCGCCAGCTTGCAAACAGCCATCGGCGATGCCGGCGATGACCTCCTCGGCGAAGTCCAGGTTCAGTCGTCCGGTCGCGAAATAGTCGAGAAACACCAGGGGTTCGGCGCCCTGGGCCAGGAGGTCATTCACGCACATGGCCACCAGATCGATGCCGACGCCGCGGTGCAGTCCGGTCTCGATGGCCACCCTGAGCTTGGTCCCGACCCCGTCGGTCGTGGAGACCAGCAGCGGGTCGACAAAGCCAGCCGCCTTCAAGTCGAACAGGGCGCCAAACCCCCCAAGGGCCGCGTCTGCGCCAGACCGCCTGGTTGCGCGCGCAAGCGGCTTGATCCTCTCGATGAGCGCTTCACCCGCCTCGATGTCCACGCCCGCTTCGGCGTAGGTCCAGCCGTTGCGCGGGTGAGTCATCTGGATGGGTCTCGCCTTCGTGGGGGCTTGGGAGCGTCCGGCGCCATCGCTCTTGCAGACTCGCCCTCGGCCGGGGGTATAGCTAGCCGATGACGCCGATAACGACCACGGCCCAACTTGCCGGATTTTGTGAAAAGCTACGCGGACAGTCCTTTGTCGCGGTCGACACCGAGTTCATGCGTGAGTCCACCTACTGGCCGAGGCTCTGCCTGATCCAGGCCGCCGCGGGAGGAGCGGAGGCGGTCATCGATCCTATGTCACCTGAGATCGATCTCGAGCCATTCCTGGCCGTGATGAGGGATGAAGGCATCGAAAAGGTCTTCCATGCCGCCCGGCAAGATGTCGAGATCCTGAGCAATCTAGGCGCCATGCCCCGGCCTCTCTTCGACACTCAGGTGGCCGGAATGGCGGCGGGGTTTTCCGAGCAGGTCGCCTACGACGCGCTGGTGCGTCAGATGCTTGGGGTCGAACTCGACAAGTCCAGCCGTTTCACCGATTGGGCGCGACGGCCGTTGAGTGAAGCCCAACTCACCTACGCCCTGGCGGATGTCACCCATCTGGCCAGGCTATATCCCATGCTGCGCGCCAAGCTCGAGGAAAGCGATCGCCTGGCCTGGGTTCGCGAGGAAATGGCGGCCCTTGTCGACCCGGAGATCTATGACACCTCGCCGGAAAATGCGTGGAAGCGCCTGAAACCGCGCCGCCACACGGCCAAGTACCTCTCCGTGCTTCGCGCGCTCGCGGCGTGGCGTGAACAGACCGCTCAGCTCAGGGACCAGCCGCGCGGGCGCATCCTGAAAGATGACGCCATCGATGAACTCGCCACCCAGACCCCCACCGACCTGGAGAGTCTCGGTCGGTTGCGCTCTCTCCCGAAAGGCTATGCAGGCTCCAAGTTCGGAACCGAGGTGCTCGCTGCGGTCCAGGCTGGTCTGAGGGCGGCGGAAACCCATGCGCCCGAGCCCAAACGCGCGCACAAGAGCGCTGTGGCCCCCACAGGCGCCGTTGTCGAATTGCTGAAGGTGCTGCTGAAGTCTCGCGCCGAGGATGCGCAGGTGGCTTCTAAGCTGATCGCCACGGTGTCAGACCTGGAAAAGATCGCCGGAGATGACGATGCCGACACCCCAGCGCTCCATGGATGGAGGCGAGAGACTTTCGGCGCGGACGCCCTCAAACTGAAGCGGGGCGAGATCGCGCTGGTTCTCGACGGTGGGAAGGTCCGCGTGGTGGAGGTTCGTCGGCGACCGCGAGCGCAGTCGGACGACTGAGCTTAGCCGGCAAGCCGTTTGCGGGTCGGAACTATGGACGGCAAAGACTGTGTCTTGATCTTGAGTTCGCGCTCGAGCGTTCCGGCCAGGGTATTGGCGCGTTTGGCGACCTGTTCGCCAAGCAAGGTCGCTTCCCAGCCCTCATCGGCCTGCAGCGTGATCGTGTTGGCCCGCAATTCCAGCCGAGCGTGGCTGAGCAGCTCGGGGCTGCGGCCGGAAAGATCGCAACCGAGACGAATGGCGGCGCCAAGGGCGCGGGCCCTCTGGTAGCGTTCGGGGCTCAGCAGTCGGGCCACGATATCGGGCTCGGGCATGACCGCCGACCCGGTATGCCGGCCGAAAGCCGCGCAGGCCAAATAGACCCGCTCGCCATGATCGACGCCGGCGATGGGCGCGCGCAAAACCTGCTCGAAGACCAGGTCGGCGCGGTGATCGGGGTGAAGTTGCGAACCAAAATCGGCCAGACGGCACGCTGCCGCCAAGAGGGCGCTGTCTCTGCCGCCGAAGATTGGCGGCAGGCTGGCGAACGCCTCCCGGAGCCAGCTCTCGAGGGCCGAGCCAAACAGCTCCGCGGCTCGTGGCCGCCCGCCCAGCGCCGCGCATCCGGCGACCAGCGGATCCATCGCCCGAGTCGGATTGCGCATGGCGTTGAAGAGCAGCCCTTCGCGCAGACCGTAGGCCGATAGGATGACGCGCTCGATCTCCAGGCTCGAAACGAGGCCCTCCAAAACGGCGGCCGCGTGCGGCAGTCCCTCGACCCGCCGCTTGGAGATGCCGTCGATCCTTTCCAGGGAGCCGCGGGACTGCTGAGCGATGAAACGAGCGGCGTCGAGCGCGTCGCTCCGGCTGAGCTCATACTGATGGATGATGCCGAGCGGGTAGTCTGAGTACCTCATCTGCAGCAGAGCCAGGTTCCGCCATGCGCCGCCTACGGCGTTCAGCGTCTTCGATCGAAAATTACCTCTGATATCGCGCAGTTCCCGCCCGACCGTGGCCCGGACCCACGCCGGGTCAAACGGCGGTTCGAAGGCGAACGGACCCAACGGCAAGGTGACGCCGGCGCTGGGGACGCCGTTGGCGATCCGGGTGAGCTCAAGGCTCGCCCCGCCCAGGTCCCCGACCAGACCGTCCGCGCCTGGCGCGCCGGCGATGACGCCCAGGGCGGCGAAGCGAGCCTCTTCTGTCCCCGACAGGATTCGAAGACGAAGACCCGTTTCGGACTCGACGCGCCGACAAAACGCCTGTCCGTCCGTGGCATCGCGTACCGCCGCCGTGGCCACCGCGTGAACCCGGCCTGGCCGCGCGGAATCAATAAGAGCCCGAAAGCGCGCCAGGGCCACAAGCGTGGTTGCCACCCCCTCGGCCGACAGCCGTCCGGTGGTCGAAATATGCCTGCCGAGGCCCGCGAGCACCTTCTCATTGAAGACGGTCCAGATCGCGCGGCCGTCCAGACGGTACATGACCAGACGAACCGAATTCGAACCGACATCGACGACGGCCGCATCGGCCTGGCGCGGATTAACGCTGGAGACCGACATGCACGATCGCCCGCGGCAGGTCTTTGACCTTGTGGCCGCGGCCGGACAGCGAGGGATTTGTCATGAAATAACTGTGCGCAGAAAAGGCGCCTTTGCGGTTCCACCCCGGATGACGGCGATAACCGCCTTCAGCGTCCAGCAGCCAACTCTGGGCTTCATCGTTGAGATTGGCCACCATGATCTGTTGTAGCACCTGCTGATGCACGGTGGGATTTTCCACCGGCGTTAAGACCTCGACCCGCCGATCGAGGTTCCGCGGCATCCAGTCGGCGGAGCTTATGAAGACCCGCGTCTGGTTCGAAGGCATCGGAAAACCGTTGGCGAAGGAAGCGATGCGGGCGTGCTCCAGGAACCGCCCGACGATACTCTTCACACGGATGTTCGCCGAAAGTCCGGGAATGCCAGGCCTGAGACAGCAAATGCCCCTGATGA
>Ga0307478_10004386_pt1 | contig 10074 bp, 9 predicted proteins | sample atmos_gasesECM4C_2_FD_203713 | JGI IMG/M metagenome (GOLD analysis project Ga0307478, IMG submission 203713) | Hardwood forest soil microbial communities from Morgan-Monroe State Forest, Indiana, United States - atmos_gasesECM4C_05 | ecosystem: Environmental > Terrestrial > Soil > Temperate...
CGCGAGAAACGGTTTAACTACTTTCTGCAGGGATTGTGAATCATTCGGGCCGGACGTGTCCGTCCCCTACGCGGCAGGGGCGGCACGCGCGCCGCCCTATTTCTTCAATTCGGCCATGACGCCCGATATCAGCTCTTTGGCGTCGGTAATCGCTTTGCTAATCAATTGCACGTCCATCGCCGGCTTTCCAGGTTGCCGGGCACTCTGGCAATAGACGCCGTGCTGGCCGACGAGCACCAGCGCGTCCGTGAGCACATCGAGCGTGACGGCGAGCTGGCCGCGCGCTTTGCCCATCATGAATTCGTGCTTTTCGAGGTCGTCGCGACGGTCGTCGTAGACGCTCACTGAATCACTCCGTGCTTCTTGAGAAAAGGCCAGATGTTTTGCTCGTAGATCTCGTCCTCGGTGGCTTTCGGAAATCCGTGCGCGCCTTGCGGGACGCTCACTAGCTCCGCGTCATCGCCGGCGTCGCGCAAGGCTTTGGTGAGTTTCACGCCATGCTCGTAAGGGACAGTCTGGTCGGCATCGCCATGGATTGTGAGGATCGGCGGGAGCCCCTTGCGAACGTACGTCATCGGCGATACGCGAGCCGCCAATTCCAGCCGCCCGGATTGCTCCGGCACCCAGGTGACGGCGTATTCGCGCATGTTCGGGCCACTTAACTGGTCGGCCACGTCGGTGATGCCGTAGAAATTCACCACGGCAGCAATCTTCGCGGGAGGCCCGAGCTTGGCCGATTTCGGCGTCATCCCCACCATTAGGGAAAGGTGCCCGCCCGCGGAGTCGCCGGTCACGACAATGCGCTTCGTATCCACATCGTATTTTTTCGCTTGTTCCTCAAACCAATGGGCGGCGTCCAGCACATCGGTTACGGCAGCGGGCGCCGTCGCCACTTTCGCCAGGCGGTACTCCACGTCCGCGCAGACAAAACCCTTTGCCACATAGCGCAGGCACGTCTCCTGGCTATACCCTTCTTTCGTGCCGCCGGTCCATCCGCCTCCGTGGATGACGATCACGCCCGGCCTTTTCGTGTTCGACGAAGCTTTTGGCTGCAGGATGTCGAGCACTGTCTCTTTGTACTGGCCGTAAGGAATATTGGTTTCGACCGACACTGAGTCGGGGATCGTGACCTTGGTTTCCTGCGCGAGCGCCGAAGCTCCCAGCAGGGCAAACAATGCGACCAGATGAAGCCTCGCCATGTTGGACAGTATATTAGAAGAACACGATGCTTAAACGATTGTTCCTCGCGCAGCTTGCCTGCGCGCTCGCAGGCTTGGCGGATGGACCCGGTGTGATCCTGAGCCACCATGCCGCGGCGGACTTCACGCTCACCGCCGACCCGCACGCCGTTCGCTGGAGAGGGGTCGGGGGCATCTTTATGGACCGCGGGCCAAAAGAAGAGCCTGTGCCCGGTCATCGCACGGAAGTGCGGTCGCGCTGGACGCAGAACAACGTCTACTTCCTGTTCATCTGCCCGTACCAGGAGCTGCATCTGCATCCGAACCCCAGTCAATCTACCGAAACTAACCAGCTTTGGGACTGGGACGTGGCGGAAGTGTTTGTAGGGACGAATTTTGCGAACATCAAGCGATATAAGGAATTCGAGATGGCGCCGCAAGGCGAATGGGTGGACCTGGATATTGATAGCGGCAACATGGGAAACACGAATGCCTGGCTGTGGAACTCGGGATTTGAAGTGAAGGCGCGCATCGACGAGGCAAAGAAAATCTGGTACGGCGAGATGCGCATCCCGATCAAGAGCATCGATGATCGCGCGCCAGCCATGGGCGTGGAGATGCGCATCAACTTCTACCGCTGCCAAGGCGCGGACCCCCAGCGCAAGTACGTCGCCTGGCAACCAACGCACGCCGCGACGTTTCACGTGCCGGAGGCATTCGGGCGGATGAGGCTTGCGGAGTAATGGTCGGCGAAGCAGCAAGGTCGCTGCGCATCTCGCAGGTCGGATTGCGCGGCGTTGTCGGCGCCGGTATGACGGCCGCGCACGTCCTGGATTTCGCCTCGGCATTCGGCACTTTTCTCGAGCCCGGCCGGTGCGTCGTGGTGGGCCGCGACCCGCGTGCCAGCGGCGTGATGGTTCGCGAAGGGGTGGTGGCCGCGCTGCTGGCTTGCGGCAAGGACGTGGTCGACTTGGGCATCGCGCCCTCGCCGGTGATTCAGCACACCATTCGCCGCCTGGATGCCGGAGGCGGCATCTCTATTGGCGCCAGTCACAACGCGGCGGAGTGGAACGCGCTGAAGTTCTTCGGTCGAAACGCGATCTATCTCTCGACCGCCGAGGCCAACGAACTACTCGATATTTATCATCTGAAGAAATTCAACTTCGTCGAATGGAACCAATTAGGCACGCTCCTCACCGACTACCACGCGCTCGATCCGTATCTCGAGGACCTCGCCGCGGTATACGATTTCGAAGCGTTGCGCAAATTTCGGGTGGTCGTGGATTGCTGCAGCGGGACATCATCTCTAGCGCTGCGGCGCATGAATGAGCGCTTCGGTTTCCAATTCATTTTGATCAACGAGAAAATGCGCGGCGTGGCGTTCGCCCATGAGCCGGCCACCAACAAAGATATGGTGGCGTTGCAACTCGCGCCGCTGATGCAGCCGCTCGGCGCCGACGCAGGTTTTCTGTTCGATGCCGATTCCGACCGCGTGGCATTCGCCACCGAAGATGGTGCTGCGATTTCCGAGGAGATGGTGCTGCCGATGCTGGCCGACTACCTTTTGCCGCACGGAGCGGGCAAACTGGTGATCACGAACGTCTCCACCACCGCTCTGGTGGATGAGGTCGCGGCGCGTCACGGCGGCGAGGTCGTGCGCGTGGCGGTTGGGCGCCAGGCGGCCATTGACGCGCTCTCCACCTATCGCCCGGAACAAATCGCCATCGCGGGCGAAGGCACGGGCGCCACCATGATGCCGCAGTTCCGGTTCATTTACGATGGCATCGCCTCGATGCTGGCGCTGCTCTCGATGATGCGCGAACGCGACGCACGGCTTTCCCAAATTGTGGCATCATACCCGAAATTCTCCATTCTGAAAGGACAAGTGCCTCTTGTGACGCATCGCATTCCCGCGCTGCTCGCCTCTCTTCGGGAGCGCTATCCTGACGGCCGAGCAAGCGTGGTGGACGGCCTGCGCGTGGACTGGCCGGACCGCTGGTTTCATGTGCGGGTCAGTCAGACCGAGCCTGTGGTGCGCATCATCTGCGAGCAGCGCGGTGACGCACCGCGGGAACTGTACGGGACACTAATCGAGCTGGTCCGGAGTTTTGCCTGATATGCCGCGCCGCGAACATCTTCTCAAAATCGGCGTCTCCGGAATCCGTGGCGTGGTGGGCGAGTTCCTCACGCCGGCTCTTGCGTGTTCCTTCGCGCAGGCGTTCGGCACTTACGTGGGCGGCGGGCGCGTGATTCTGGGCCGTGATACGCGCACATCGGGCGAGATGCTGACCCACGCCGTCTCCTGTGGGCTACTAGCAGCTGGGTGCGAGGTCGTGGATGTGGGCATCTTGCCCACGCCGACGATTATGATCTACGTCGCCGCCACACATGCGCAGGGCGGAATCGCACTCACCGCTTCCCATAATCCGCCCGAGTACAACGCCCTGAAGCTGTTCAACGCTCAGGGTCTGTTTTTCAACAATTACGAGCGCGCGGAGCTGCTCGATCTCTATCATCAGAGCGATTTCCACCAGGCAGCGAACGAGGAAATCTGCGGCGTTATCCCCGATCATGACAAGGCCGCCAAGCTGCATTTCGAAAAAGTACTGGCGCATGTGGATGCGGAGCGCATTCGCAAGCGGAAGTTTCGCGTCGCGCTGGACGCGGTAAACGGCGCGGGAGCCGTAACCACCCCCGGATTCCTGCGCGACACCTTGGGCTGTGACCTGGAGGCTATCGCCATTGACCCAACCAAGGTGTTTCCGCGCGAGGCCGAACCGAAGCCAGAAACGCTCGGTGAGATCGCATCCCTGGTGCCTCGTTGTCTCCGGGAAATTGGCTTTGCGCAGGATCCCGATGGTGACCGCCTGGCCGTGATTGACGAAACCGGCGTCGTGCTGGATAACGACGACGTACTCGCGCTGGCCGTGGACGCGGCGCTACGGCGGCTGCCGGGCGACGTCGTCGTGAACCTGACGACGTCCTCCGTGATCGATGACGTGGCGGCGGCGCACGGCCGTCGCGTGTACCGGACTCCGGTGGGGGAGGCCAACGTGGTCGAGACCATGCAGGCGGTGAACGCCGTCATCGGCGGCGAAGGCTCGAACGGCGGCATCATTTTTCCCGCCGTGCATCTATGCCGCGACAGCTACACCGGCATGGCATTCCTGTTGGACCGCATGGCGGAGACAGGAGAAAAAATCTCGACCCTTGCCGCGCGGTTACCGAAATACTATCGCCGCTACGGAAAGGTAGCCTACCAGCACGGTCGCCTCGGAACGCTGATGCAGAACCTCGAGACGCGCTTCCCAGCAGCCGAGAAAGACCGCGCCGACGGTCTGAAATTGCTGTTGCCCGAAGGCTGGATCCACGTCCGGTCGTCCAATACCGAGCCGCTGCTGCGCGTAGCCGCCGAGGCCAGGAGCCAGGCCGTGGTCGAGAAACTCTACGCGGAAGTGCTGGGGCTATTCAAAGGATAACGAACATCACGGTAAGCGAATCCAGGTCTGCGAACGGCCCAGGATCGGGACGATCATGTATCCGCGTACCAGAAGCTTCTTGCCTTGATCGAGTAATTGGAGCTTGCAGCGGTACACTTTGCCTGTATCCGGGTCCAGAATGTCTCCCCCGCCGTACTCGTCTCCCTGCTTCTTCATCGAGCGCATGACGACCATTCCAATGACCGGCTTGCCCTTGCGGTCATCGGTGCACAGATCGCAGTGCTCCTTGGCCTCCTCTGCATTCAGACCCGCTTCGATCTTTCCAAAGAATGCCCCGCTCTCTTCGTAGATGCGCACAATCCCACGTGGCAGGCCTGTCCGGTCGTCTACTGTTTTCCAGCGGCCGGCCGGTGAGAGGTCGGCTGCCGGCACCCCCCCTACGGCCGTGAACAACAGGACCGTTAGCCCGGCAAACCCGTTTCGGCGGCCGCGCGACGTCTTTTTTCCCAAATGAGCCAAACCTTTAGTTTAACGAATGTGTAAAATGTTACCTGCAGTTTCCGAGTTAGGGCTCTATTCTTGAATGATCGATAAACACAAGGTTTTCAACGGCACTCAGGTTTTTTCGTCCGCGTCGGGCGACCTTTTCAACGGTTTTTTCGCGCCCGGGAAGAAGTGGCAGTTCGATAAATCAGACCTCGTCGATAACCGTGCGCGCCGAGTCTTCGACTTGGCCAATCGTGCGTGCAAGCACGGCGTCTACCCCTATCAACTGGCTTTGGAAGGCAGGTCGGGCCCGTGGGTGGAAGCCGAGGGCACGAGGATGCTCATGCTCTCCTCCTACGACTACCTCGGGCTCATCGGCGATGAACGCCTTGACAACGCGGCCATCGCGGCCATCCGCAAGTACGGCACCGGCACCGGCGGCGTGCGCCTTCTCACCGGCACCATCGACCTGCACCACCGGATGGAACGCGATCTGGCCGTCTTCAAAGGCACTGCCACGGCCATCTCGTTCAGTTCCGGGTACCTCGCCAACCTGGCCGTCCTCTCGGCCCTGCTCTCTCCACAAGACCGTGTTCTACTCGACTCCCTGTCGCACCGCAGCCTGGTCGATGCCTGCCGTCTTTCCGGCGTAACCCTCCGGCGTTTCCAGCATAATGACGCGTCTTCGCTTCGCCACGAACTGGAGTCCGATCCGCATACCGGCCGCACGCTCATCATCGCCGATGGCGTGTTTTCCATGGACGGCGACGTCTGCTGTTTGCCGGAACTGATCGCCCTCAAAAAGGAATTCAACAGCTACCTGATGATCGACGAGGCGCACGCAACGGGCGTTCTCGGCGCGCACGGGCGTGGCACCGATGAGCATTACGGAATCGACGCGACCGAGGTCGATATCTGGACCGGCTCCCTTGCCAAAGCCATTCCCTCGAACGGAGGTTTCGTCGCCACCTCGCAAGAGGTCGGCGTCTACCTCCAGCACGCCGCCGCCCCGTTCATCTTCTCCGCGGCGCTCTGTCCCGCCGCCGTCGCCGCGGTTTGCGAGACGCTCTCCATTCTGAAGGACGAACCTCAGCGCGTCGCGCGCCTGAAACAGAATGCGGACTTCCTTCGTAACGGTCTTCACGATTTGGGCTTCGAGCTCGGCTCGTCCACGACTCCCATCATCCCCGTGATCTTCGGCGATGAAGCCGAGGCTGCCCTATTCGCCGGCCGCCTCCGCGAAGCAGGTGTTGTCGTGACGCCTGTGCTGTTCCCCGCCGTGCCCCAAGGCGCCGCCCGCCTCCGCATCTGTGTCACCGCATCGCACAGGACTGAGGATCTGGAACTGGCGCTGAGCGCTTTCCGGCGGTGCAGGAAGTAGCGTCGGCCGTAGGCCAAGTGGCTAGCGATGCGCACCTCGGCGGTACAGAACTACGAGTATGGCAACGACCCCTGTTGGCACTGCATACATTAAGACCTCTGCTCCCGCAGGTAGAGGAGGCGGAACATCGGTGAAGTAATGCCCCGCGCGCCTCGCTACAGCTCTTCTTTCTGGCGGCCACGCGCTTCGGTAGACTGCGTCTACTGTCGAGAAATACAGTACCGCCCAGAGCAGGGCAGCTAAGGATGCCTTCTGCAACATACTGATGCTCATGAAACAAACCAGCTCTCCCCATAGACGCTTGCAACAGCAAGAATGTCGGTTGCCTCTCTGCTACCATGCTCCCTATGGCCGAGGATCGCACTTACCCCCCAAGTCGGGAATTCGTGGAACGCGCCAACGTGAAGGGCATGGACGCCTATCGCGCGCTCTACCAGCGCGCCGACGAGCACCCACCCGAGTTCTGGAGCGAGCTCGCGGAAAAAGAGCTTTTTTGGTTCGAGAAGTGGTCCAAAGCCTTCGAGTGGACCCCGCCCGCGGTGAAGTGGTTTGTCGGCGGCAAAACCAACGTCTCGTACAACTGCATCGACCGTCATCTGGCAACTCCCCGCAAGAACAAAGTGGCCATCCTGTGGGAGGGAGAGCCCGGCGATCAGCGCATGATCACGTACCAGGAGCTCCACCGCCTCGTCTCGCGCTTCGCCAACGTCCTGAAATCGCGCGGCCTCAAAACCGGCGATCGCGCCATCGTCTACATGCCTATGATCCCGGAGCTGCCCGTGGCCCTTCTGGCCTGCGCACGTCTCGGCATCATCCACAGCGTGGTGTTCGGAGGCTTCTCGGCTGAGGCCCTCAAGGCCCGCATTCAGGATCTCGACGCCCAGGTCGTGATCACGGCCGATGGTGGCTGGCGGCGGGGCAAGGAAGTCCGGCTGAAACCCGCGGTCGATGAAGCGCTCGCGGATTGTCCCACGGTTCGCGACGTCATCGTCTATCGCCGCACTGGAGGAACGGTCGAAATGCGAGCGGGCCGCGACCTCTGGTGGCATGAGCTCGACGAAAAGGCCGTCGAAACCTGCGACGCCGTACCGCTCGATTCCGAAGCGCCGCTGTTCGTCCTCTATACCTCCGGCACCACGGGCAAGCCCAAAGGCATCGTACACACCACTGGCGGCTATCTGCTCCAGGCCACCATGACCATGAAGTGGGTCTTCGACCTCCACGAGGAAGACACGTATTGGTGCACCGCCGACATCGGCTGGGTCACCGGGCACAGCTACATCGTCTACGGCCCGCTCTCCGCCGGCGCGACCAGTGTGATGTACGAAGGCGCGCCTGATTTCCCACAGCCCGATCGCTTCTGGCGCCTCATCGAAAAATATCGCATCAACATTCTGTACACCTCGCCGACCGCCATCCGTTCGTTCGTGCGCCAGGGCGACCAGTGGCCCAATGCGCATGATCTTTCGAGCCTCCGTCTTCTTGGCTCCGTAGGTGAGCCCATCAATCCCGCCGCCTGGGAATGGTATTACAAAACGATCGGCAAGGAACGCTGCCCCATCGTCGACACCTGGTGGCAAACCGAGACCGGCGCCATCATGATCTCCGCCATGCCCGGCGCGGTGCCGTTGAAACCGGGCTCCGGTTCGCTCCCGCTGCCCGGCGTTTTGCCCGATATTGTCGATCTGCAAGGCCGGCCAGTCGGCGTTAACCAGGAAGGGTTCCTCACCATCCGCCGCCCCTGGCCTAGCATGCTGCGGACGATCTGGCACGATCCCCAGCGCTACGAAGAACAATATTGGAAGCGCATTCCCGGAAATTATTTGACTGGCGATGCCGCCCGCCGCGACTCGGACGGCTATTACTGGGTTCTGGGCCGTGTCGATGATGTCATGAACGTCAGCGGCCACCGGCTGAGCACCATGGAATTGGAATCCGCGCTGGTTCGCCACCCCGCGGTCGCGGAAGCAGCGGTGGTCGGCAAACCGCACGAGATCACAGGCCAGTCCGTCGCGTGCTTCGTAACGCTGAAGCAAGGCAAATGGGACCACGAGCAGCTCGCCCAGGATTTGCGGCAGTGGGTCGCCCACGAAATCGGCGCTTTCGCCAAACCCGAGCAGATTCGCTTCACCGATGCCCTCCCCAAAACCCGCAGTGGCAAAATCATGCGCCGCCTGCTTCGCGAGATCGTGACCTCGAACTCCGTAACGGGTGACGTCACAACCCTGGAAGATCTCTCCGTCGTGACGCGCCTGGCCGCGCAGAACGACGAGGAGTGAGCGGCAGCGAGCAACATTCCGGCGCTCATTGCTAGCGAAGGCGCGCGGTCGCCTGGCAGCAGCTCGGCACTTTGGTACGGTTCCCAGTGACCCGATCACGGGGCCCGTTGACCGAGGTCCCGGCGTTCCAAAGCCACTTTACGATCCTGACGGCTCACTGGCATAGTGAAGAAATGGCGTACCAACCGACGAGCGGCCCGAGTGATTATCTTGCCGCGGAACGAACTTTTCTCGCATGGATTCGGACGGGCCTGGCGCTCATGGGCTTCGGCTTTGTTGTCGCTCGTTTTGGTCTGTTCCTGCAGGCGTTGCAGATCGGGCAGGCGAATGTCCAGGCGCGGCCCTACGGCCCTTCGTTCTGGTTCGGCACGGCTCTCATTGTGCTTGGAGTGATCGTCAACCTCGTCTGCGCATGGAGTCACATTCGTCTGGTTCAAGAGTTGAATCGCGGCGGATCGGCATTCAAGCGCCCGTCTTTTCTGGCGATAGGTGTTGCCGTGATACTGGCAGTGCTTGGACTGGCGATGGCGATCTACCTCGTTTCGGTTCGCGAACCCAGACAGGCACATCTTGAGACACGGAAGGAGAAACCAATGACCTCGAATGCAGACAATGGGATCGTAACGATACCCAGCCACCAATCGGTGGAGCAGACCGTTAAAAAGTTCGAAGGAATCCTGCAGGAAAAGGGAGTCAAGCTGTTTGCTCTGGTGGATCACAGCGGCGAGGCAGAAAGGGCCGGCATGCAAATGCGTCCTACCAAACTCCTGATCTTCGGCAATCCGAAAGCCGGAACTCCCGTCATGATTGCCGCACCCAGCATTGCGATTGATCTACCGTTGAAGGTCCTGGTGTGGGAGGATGCCGACGGCAAAGTTTGGATCTCATACAATTCTGCTGCCTACCTTCAGGCGCGGCACCGGTTGCCCCAGGAATTGGTCCCAAATATCGGGGGCGTCGAAGCGCTGGCAGCAAAATCGGCGGAATGAGAGGATTTCGGCAGGGGACGAAGGGCGTTCCGCTACCAGCTGTGGTCGATTGTATTCTTCTGATACGACTGTGTGAAATACAAATTGACGGCGCGCTGCAGGTCGTCCTTGGTCATCTGCGGTGGGCGCTTTTCATAATCGCTAATGGACACAATAATGTTGCAGAGATCTAGCGGATAGCAAGCCCGCAGTTCGCTGCGGCCGTCGGAGAGCACCAGGCTGCGCACGTAGTTCACGATCTCGGGATCGTAGGGCAGCTTTTTCATGATGGCCACGCGACGCCAGATTTCATTGAATGTGGGCACATCCACCGGCTCGACG
>Ga0307478_10004387_pt1 | contig 10074 bp, 7 predicted proteins | sample atmos_gasesECM4C_2_FD_203713 | JGI IMG/M metagenome (GOLD analysis project Ga0307478, IMG submission 203713) | Hardwood forest soil microbial communities from Morgan-Monroe State Forest, Indiana, United States - atmos_gasesECM4C_05 | ecosystem: Environmental > Terrestrial > Soil > Temperate...
GCAAATCACTGACCGACGCCGGATTGGTAGAAATTGCACTCGAGCAGTTTCCCGAGCGGATCAAGGAAGTCTGTCATGTGGCGATGGGACGCCTGGGAGAACTGTTAGAACGCAAAAACGACACTGAAGAGCGAGAATGCGTCGCGCGCTCCGTGGGCACTCTGAAAAGGCTGGAGAACAAGCTGGAAGCCACAGGCCGATCGTCGAAGTCGGACGATCCGAATCCCTCGACAAGTTAAGATCCGACAGTAGGACACTGAAAGCAAATCAGTTAGCTCACTATCCCGACCTAACGACTCTCCGTATCGTAGAGCTGAAACTCCCGAACGGCGATCTGGCCCGACGCAGCGATGACGTTCAAGCGCACCCGCGATGCAGTTACCCGCGCGAAGGCATCGATTTTCTTGTGCCCAATCGCATTCCCTTCGGCTACCGCCATCCACTTTCCCTGCCTGTAAATCTCCACCGCATACTTCTCAATATGTTGGCCTGCATTCAACCATTCCATCGTGAGGGCATGGTCAAAGACGATTGGTCTGTCAAACCCAACTTCGATGGTGGCGTGGTTCGCTCCGGCCGGGGCCGTCCAGAATGTGTCCGGATCGCCGTCGAGCGCCCGTTCGAGCTCCGGGGCGACGTGCACGTGGCGAGGCACAAGATTGTTTCCGAATCGTCGGTGCAGCGCATCGCCGAATTCTCTAAGCCGCTGCACGTCTGCGTCGGGTAGCAGCCCGCGCCGGTCGGGCGCGATCCCTAGCACAAGCTGCCCACCCCGACCTACGGTCTGTTCATAGGTAGAGATCAGGTCGGCCGTACTCGTAAGGCTCCCCTCGTCGCTGGGATGCCAGAACCAATGATTTTTGTGCAGCGGAGTGTCGGCTTCCACCGGGCGCCAGCGCAAAAAGCCGTGGCGATCGATCACATTCCAATTTTCGTAGGGAATCACGCCGTCCTCGTTACCGACCCAGCGGATGTCACCGTATTCAAAAAGGCCCACATCGGCGAAAACAAGCGTGTTCGGCTGATAGGTGCGCAACTCCTCGATGATGCGCGGGAAGTTGTAGACATGCCCGGCGCTCCCGGCGCCGTCGAGCCAAAACTCTTCCAGGTTGCCGTAGCCCTGCGCCAGTTCGTCGAGCTGGGCGGCATAGTATTTGTCGTAGTCGGAACTGTTGGAGTAGCGGGGTTCGTGCCGGTCCCACGGAGAAAGATAGACTCCAAATTTCAGACCGAACTTTTGCGCAGCCTGCTCCACGCGCTTCACAACATCGCCGCGACCGTCTTCCCATGGGCTGCTTTTGACGCTGTACTCGGTCAGCCCGGTCGGCCACAGGCAGAATCCGTCGTGGTGCTTGGCGACAAAGATTACATATCGAATGCCGGCCGACCGCAGAGCACGCATCCACTGTTCGGGATCCAGTTCGGTTGGATTGAAGACCTTTGGGTCCGCCGTTCCGTCACCCCATTCACGGTCCATGAAGGTGTTGGGCCCAAGGTGGATAATGGCCCCCATCTCCAAATCCTGCCATTCCAGCTGCTGGGGAGAGGGCTTTAGGTCCGTAAAGCTCTGGCCACTGGCGAGGACGAAGGCGACCAGCACGCTCAGCACGAGTAGTACCGGTTTTTGAAGCGACAGAAGCTTGATTCCGAAAGGACCCATCTGGATGCGACTTGTCCGGCTACCTCGCTGCTGTTGCAAAATCTACTACACGCGTTTCACGTCGATTCCGCGTTCCAGGAACGGAGCGATGCTCTTGTCCGTTGCGCGCGAATCGGTGATGAGGAGATTGATCTCGGAAATTGGACACACCAAGGCCGGGCTCACACATCCCAGCTTCGCCGAGTCGGCCACCACGACGCGAAGCTTCGCCTACTGCAACATGGCGCGAAAGGTAAAGCTCTCCTCCGGTTCAATGACCGTAATGCCGCGTGTGACGTCGATTCCACAAACGCTGACAAAAACTTTGTCGAGGAAGATCTCGTTGAGAAAGTGAATGGCGGCCTGGCCAACCAGCGAGAATGAGCCGGCCCACTGCACGAATCCGCCGGTCACGAACGTCTGCAGTCCCTCGCAGTTGCACAATTCCATCGCAATGTTGATCGCATTCGTAACCACGCGAAGGTTGCGCCGATTGCGGATGTTGCGCGCCACCTGCGTCGTCGTGGTTCCGGCCGTAAACCCGATCGTTTCGTGTTCCTCAATCAATTCCGCGGCGGCCGCTCCGATCCGGCGCTTTTCCGCCGGACGATGTTGCGCCCGAGTCTGGAACAGAGAATCGTAACGGAACGGCTCGTAAAGAAGAGGCTCGATGAGGGTTGCGCCACCATGGGTCCTGCGCACCAGTCCCTGCTCCTGCAATTTCGTCAGGTCGCGCCGGATGCTGGCGGGAGACATTTTCATCTGCTCGACAAGTTCGTCGAGCGAGATGCTCCCGCGTTTCCGCAACTCCACCAAGATCCGGTCTTGTCGGTCGTGCGTTTTCATCGGGAACCCTGAGCGTCTGAGGACTCAGTGAAACGAAGGCCGACGACACTAAAGTTCAAAGACTCGATGTGGGCCATGTTGAATTCGGGAGTCTACTACGGCCTCCTTCGTTCGGCGATCTCGACATAAGGCTGCCGGACCCATGCTTGGCTGAAATTCAGGAAATGACAGAAATCGATTAACAGGCGGGATTCATTCCACCAAAAATGATCGTTTTACCATTAAACAATCAAAATTGCTTGACAAATCTTTCACTTTGAGGGAGCCTGCTGCTCTCCCGGTGGAGGTGAGTACCGGTCGACGATTGCACGCCAATCGTGAAACGAGAACCCTGTCGCGTCACATGCAGGAGGACTTATGAAAAGAAATCTGTCCCGCTATCTGTCGGCTTGCTGTATCGCCTGCGTGACAACAATGCTCGCTTTGACGTCGGCTCTGGGACAAACGGTTACGGGATCAATCACGGGTATAGTTACGGACCCCAGTGGCGCCGTCGTGGTCGGGGCGAGTGTTACCACCCAGAATACGGCGACCGGAGTGAGGACGGCGGCGCAAACGAACGGGACTGGAGCCTATACAATCCGATTCCTGCCGATTGGCACGTATAGTCTCGAGGTGGATGCGAAAGGTTTTACTCTTGAGAAGATCGCTCCTTTTCCCCTCGAGATAGACCAAACCGTCAAGATCAACGTCACCGTGCAGGTCACTACGTCTACCACGGTGGTGGTGAATGAGACGGTGCATCCTATCCTGGACACCACCGATTCCACCCTGGGCAATACACTCACGACCAATGAAATTCAGAATATTCCCTTAAATGGACGCAACTTCTCTTCGCTCACACTCTTTCAACCAGGGGCTGTTGATTCCGACCCAACCGGGATGACTGGCAACAATGCGATTGAGCGCAGCACTTACAACAGTGGGATTGCATCGATCAATGGCAATCGTGAGCAAGGGAACAACTATATGCTGGAGGGCGCCGACAACAACGAGCCCCAGAATAACCTCATTGCCTATAACCCCGCTCCCGATGCGATTGCGGAACTGAGAGTGGTGTCGGCGAACGCGGACGCTACGTACGGGAATGCCAACGGTGGTGCGATCGTCACCATCCTGAAATCAGGTACAAACAGCTTCCATGGCTCAGCGTATTCCTTACTTGAGAACCAGAATCTCGACGCCAATTCATGGGCCAATGGGCTGACGAATAGCCCGATCACAAAGTACACGCAGACCATTTTCGGTGGGACCTTCGGCGGCCCAATCCTGCGCAATAAGCTCTTCTTTTTCGTCGATTACGAAGGAGTACGTCGACATTCCGCTCAGCAATTGCAGCAAGCCAGCGTCCTCACTCCGGAGATGCTCGCGGGGGATTTCTCGGTTTTGACTGGCAACGGAATCCAGCTCTACGACACGCAAAACAACTTTGCGCCCTTCACGAACAACCAGGTTCCGGTCGTGAACCCAGTGGCGCAGTTCCTTGCGGCGCATCCGAACCTCTACCCGGCGCCGAATCGAACGCCGACGGACGGGCTGATCGCGAACAACTATGTTGGCCCGCAAAATACTTCCGTCACGAACAATCAGGAAGACTTTAAAGTCGACTTCACACCGGGCACGCTGAACAAGTTCAATGCCTTTTACGCCCAAGGTACAGGCAGCGATTTCACGTCCAACATACTTCCGGTCGCGTTTCCCGCGCACAATAAATATCCGTCGAAGATTGCAGGAGGGAGCTGGGTACACACATTCTCACCGACTATCGTGAACGAAGCACGCTTCGGCTTCACGCGCGTGCACTGGAGTAACGGCGTGCCCAGCGACCCTTCCGGATTTTTCGGGCTCAGTGGCAACTCCAAGGTCGGCATTCCATTCGGTACCCAGGTCTATGTGGGCTTTACTCAGCAAAGCATCAACAACAGCGGTGCGGGCAACACCCTTGGGGGAGCTTCATCTTTCGGAACGAACGCAAGCCCCCAGGTCTTCACGGACAACACCTTCAACTACCAGGATAGCCTCAACTGGCAGCGTGGCCGTCACCTGCTGACATTCGGAGCTCAGGCTACCCGTTATCAGCAAAACTATCTGAACGCCGGCAACGTTGGATTCCTTGGGCAGTTCCAGTACACGGGCACCTATACGTCCAACGGAAACGTCGCCAATGGACCCGGCTACGCTCCTGCCGACTTCGTCCTCGGGCGAATCTTCAACACGCAGCTCGCATCCCCCCTGGGTTGGGTGGGAAATCGGCAATGGCGCATCGCTGGATATTTTCAGGATGATTTCAAAATCAGGCCGACGCTTACGCTTAATCTTGGGTTGCGCTACGAGTACGACCAGCCATGGTATGAACAAAACGACAAGACGGCGAATGTCTTGCCGGGCGGAACCGTGGAATATGCGGGGCACGTTCCTGCTGACGCCATTCCCGGATCCAAAGTTTGTCCCACCCGCGCTTGCTACAACGGGAATTACAGCCAGATCATGCCGCGCGTGGGTTTTGCCTATCAGATCAACCCCAAGACGGTAATTCGGGGTGGTTATGGAATTACAAGTTTCTTTGAAGGATATTCGTTCAATCAGCGCCTGACCTCCAGCCCTCCCTTTTCGCTGGCCATCAACCAGAACGCGGTTAGCCCGACCAACACCTCCGGCGGAACGCCCTTCACAGTTGGCGATGCTTTCAGTCAGCCGCTCGGCATCAACAACTCGATCTATTCCGTCTGGCCGCAGAATGTTCAGCCGGCCTTCATCCAGCAGTACAACCTGACATTCGAAAACGCGCTTACAAATGAACTCTCGGTCAGTATCGGCTACCACGGCCAGCGCGGCGACCATCTTGCGGATTACAGAAATGGAAATCAGCTCACGCTCGCGCAGGCGCAATTTGTTCTGGGCCCCGGGGGCCCCGGGTGCAGTGGCACCATTCCGGCGGCGTACCAAGCGCCCTATTTCAATCTCGTTGGGGAATGCGGCAACAACCCCGTCTTGATCACCGAGTCTGAGGCACGCATGAGTTACAACTCCGGACAATTGACCGTGCGGCAAAGAACTCATCGTGGACTGGAGTACACGCTCAATTACACGTGGGCGAAGTCTCTGACGAACTCTTCAGGTAACTATGAGGTTGGCGCACTGCCCAACCAGCCTTGGAATGGGTCGACCTTCCAGGATGGTAACAACCAGAGGGCGGATTGGGGACCCTCGGCTATTGATGTCCGCCACAGTTTGAATTTCGTCGGCGTGTACGACCTTCCCTTCGGCCGGGGCCGCGCTTACGGCGGCAATGCGAAAGGCCCGGTCGATGCGGTGCTCGGGGGATGGAGACTCGCGGCCAGTGCCATCCTCTATTCCGGTTTTCCGGACACGATGTTCGGCAACAACAACAACAATACTTTCAGCATTTATGGATTTAACCGCGCCAATCAATATCGCCCGATGATCATTCGCAATCGTTCCATCCAAAACTGGTGGGGCACTGATCCGTCGGCAACACCTTGCGCTCAGCCCGGAGTTGACAATGGGATCTGCGCCTACGGTAACGAGGGCGACTTTCAGTTCGGGACCGCGAAGAATAGTACCGAGCGTGCCCCCGGTTACCGGCAGGTTGATCTCTCGCTATTCAAGGACTTTCACGTGTGGCGCGAGCAGGTTGTCGGTTTTCGCTCCGACCTCTTCAACATTTTCAATATCGCCAGCTACGGCTACCCAGATAACAACATCAACGATGGACCGGGTACCTTTGGTCGGATCACCAGCGTGCGCTCCCCGGCACGACAGATTCAGCTCAGCCTGCATTACATCTTTTGAGTAACCGCGGGAATCTCTCGGATTAGTGCCCGGGAGCTCCCGCCGATTTTCGAGGTGGCATCAAGCTTCCTGAGTATCGGTCCGCCGTAAGCACCTCGATCACCGCATATGAATCAGGATCTGCTACTCGAAGTGTGTGTGGACTCGGTGGAGTCGGCGATTGCGGCCCAACGTGGCGGCGCTCGTCGAGTCGAGTTGTGCGCGAATCTGCTGGAAGGCGGAACGACGCCGAGCTCTGGTCTCATCGCCGCTGTCCGTGACAACATCACGATCGACCTGAATGTGATGATTCGCCCGCGAGCCGGAGATTTCTGCTACTCCGAGCCGGAGATCGATATCATGCGCCGCGATATCCTGCTGGCCAAGGAACGGGGCGCAAACGGGGCTGTACTCGGCATTCTGAATGCCGACGGCAACGTCGACAAAATCCACACCCGTGAATTCGTAGAGCTTGCTACGCCACTCAAGGTCACATTTCATCGCGCCTTTGATATGTCGCAGGATCTGTTCCGGTCGCTCGCCGATCTCGAAGGTACAGGGGTTCATTGTGTCCTCACATCGGGTGGAGAACAAACCGCTGTCAAAGGAATAGGAACGCTTAGGCGTCTGGTGGAAGTGGCCAACGGAGAATTGGCAATCATGGCGGGAAGCGGAATCAAAGAGCGGAATGTGGCGAAAATTGTGAAGGAAACGGGCGTGCGCCAGATTCATGCGAGCTTAAAGCTGGAGCTTCCCAGCACGATGCACTTTCAAAACCGCAAGATCTCGATGGGGACGGTCAAAGGACGGGAATACCGCCGCTACGTCGTCGATGAACAAGGGGTGCAACGTCTCTTGCGGGCAGCGCTCAATGGATCCGAGCGGCGCGAAGAACACTTTAAAACGGAATGAATAGGCCTGCAGGCGAACGTTCGAGGCGAGTTACGGCGTAACGATGTCTGGGTGCGGTTATTGAACGGCGGGTACGCTGCCGTCAGCATCGCGCTTGACCACGGCATTTCGGGGCCGCACATAGCGAACAGTAACATCGTCTGATAACTGCCTGGTCTCCACTCCGTCAGTGCGCAGCACGGTCGCAGTCCTCGGCGAGAAATAGCGTACGGTGACATCGTCACCAAATCGCTTCACACGGCTGTCGTGCGCAACTCTCCAGCGAGTGGCTGCTGAAGCGAGGTCACGAGCCATAGGCGCCTCCGCAACCGAGGCCGCAGGATTCAGTGTGGCGTCGCTCGGGGACGGGATTTGCGGCGCACTCGGAGCTTGAGCCGCAACCGGTGTTTTCGAAGACAGCCCAGCCGATGCTCCGGTCGCGGGCTTTTGTGTGCAAAGTACCCAGGCAAAGACGGCCACGACGGTAGCGACTGCCAGTTCCGATATGTGCGCTCGGCCATACAGGGGAAGACATCTTTGCCAGATTGATGAGGTGGCCGGCAACAGAACCGTTTCCTCCGTGGTGACCAGATCTTCGTTCCCGACCAACTGAGGCTTCGCGTCTTCGCTGACAGGATCAGTTTTCGCACTAACGGGACCCGCTGCTTCCGCCATGACCTCATCCACGGTCGGACGGCGCTCCGTGGTAACTTTCTGCTCGATCAAAGCGCGGGCTGCGCTCATTCGCGTGGATGCGACCTTCCGCTGTTCCGGCGACATGGGCTGGAACAGCGCCTCACTCAGAACTCCCGCCAGAATCCGGTACGTGCGCATCTCCTGCTCCTCAAACACATGAGGGTCGTCAAAGAGCACATGCAGCACTCCAGCCAGGGCCTGTCCCCGAAAGACGGGCAGGATCAGCAGTGATTTTGCCCGGAATTGTCGACACACCGCCGCCTCGATGCGCTGGTCGACTTCGGCGTTTTCGACTCGCAATATCTCCGCCCGCGAGTCGCTCATGCGCGAAACACTCAGGGTAGCTTTGACTCGCATCCCGACGTAGGACATGGCGGTCCCCGACCCCGCCGCGTAAAACAAGTGATCCCGATTCAGTAAGCCAATCGCGACCCCGCTGGCATAGGCAACGGCGCGAGCTCGTTCTGCGATGAGCTGCATCGTCCCTTGCTCTCCCAATTGGCCTGCTCGAACCGCCCTCTGAAGTTCCACAATCGAGGAGAGCGACTGCCGATCCATTCCGCATTCCTGTACCGTGAATGCGTTTGCCAATAATTGCTGGAAGAATGCCAGATCGAGGCTCGAATGACTACTCAACTCAGTCCCCTGCGTCAACGCCGTATGGTGGACACGCTTAGGCAAAAGTCTTTCATTCGGCTCAGCACGCTGTCAATCAGGGAAAGACCTAAGATTGAATACTCCTGGGGGCAACGGTTCCCGATCCAAGGTCGCGAGATGAGGCAACGTAACCGGGGTACGGAGGATCCCATTCGCGGAAGACTCCTCCCGTTTTCTGGATGGCTGCGGCTCTCAGAACTTGAACTGAGCGTCGAACTGAAGCCTACGGGGCGGCTGCGCAGCGACGGGAGACCCGAAGTGTGGTGACGTGACTACACCCACATAGGTCACATCGTTGACATGGTTCAGGACGTTGAAGGAGTTCACCGACAATGTGAGCTTCTTCGCGTTGTCGGGAGACTTGGAAAGAAGGAAATCGTGCGCGAGGCTCAAATCAAGGTTGATCAAGCCCGGACCGGGCATCGTATTCCGCGCAACTCCGGCAGGTCGATCGTTGATTACGCCGTCCTGGTTGTTATCGACGCCGGTCGTTATATCGACTGGCTTACCGGAATAAAGAGATAACGCCATTCCGAGAACGAACATCTTGCCAACTTGCGCTGTCCCCAGCAGGTCGAACTTGTGGCGGCGGTCATTGTCGGAGAGCGCCCAATCCCCTGCCGGGTGGTAGCTGTTGGCCGGAAAGAATGTGATCCCGCTGGTATTGTTCAGAGTCTTGCTGAACGTGTATTGCACCTGCCCGGTGAGGAACTTGACGGGACTGCCACGGAACGTCACCTCCAGCGCGTTGCTCTTTTGATAGCCGTCGGACTGGATCTCGCGATCTTGCCCAAGATTCGGATCCGGCCGTCCGCTGTAGTTGGGTGGAAGCGGCGCATTCGAGTCAATAGATCGGAATAGATCGATCCCTCGAGACCCGATATACATGGCGCTTAGCGTGCTTTTCGCTGTGATCTGGCGCTCGACGCCCGCACTGTACTGCACCGTGTAGGGGATATGCGCTCGGAGATCGAGCGCAACCACGCTGGTCGGTACAGCCGCCAGCTCAGTCTGATTAACGGGATACGAGGGATTGTTCACGATAAACCGCAGCAGTTGTACGCCATCAAAATGAAGAAGATCGGCGATCGGCCTTGGACCAGAGCGGTCGAAGAATACGCCGGCACCGCCACGGATCACGGTCTTGCTGTTCTTGTTGGGAGAATAAGCAAAACCGAATCGGGGAGCCAAATTGTTGGGATCGTCGTGAAAGTAGTTTTGCCAGTAGTAGCGCAGACCCAACGACACGGAGAAATTTGGTTTCAGTCGGATGTTGTCCTCAATGAAGCCCGACCACACTTTCTCCAGGAACACCAGGTGCCCCTGTCCCGTCTGTAACAAATAAGTCGATGGCTGTCCGGCCTCATACGCCGCCAAGCTTCCAAACGTATACGTCCCCTGGCGATTGGTGAAGTCATCCTCACCGCGCCGGCTGATATCCGGAACGTCGATCCCCATGTTGACGGTATGCTTGCCGCTGGAGTAGCTGAGGACATCCGTTCCATCGAAGTGGTATTCGGTACGCTTGCCATCCGCCTGCGCACCTCCGCCCG
>Ga0307478_10004389_pt1 | contig 10073 bp, 7 predicted proteins | sample atmos_gasesECM4C_2_FD_203713 | JGI IMG/M metagenome (GOLD analysis project Ga0307478, IMG submission 203713) | Hardwood forest soil microbial communities from Morgan-Monroe State Forest, Indiana, United States - atmos_gasesECM4C_05 | ecosystem: Environmental > Terrestrial > Soil > Temperate...
TGGGATGACCCTTGGTGGGTACGTTCCCGGGCGTGGGCGTGGGCGTGGGCTTGGCCAAGGCTGGCGTCCGGGCTTCCCCGCCGGCGGGATGATCGACCGTCCCGCAACCTCTGCCAGCCTATGGTTTCCGGACGGCGTCACCCGGTGTCATGTGGAACTCACCCCGACGCGGCCCGTGGTGGTTTACGCAGCGCGGCTGGTGTGACCTCCGGTGCTCCGAGCGAGTGTCCGGGCACAGGCTGATGCCGGTCCCAGTTCGCCGAACGCTTGACCAGCAACCTGGCGGGCCCAGCGCATCCGCGTGACCGCAGTCTCGGGATGGTCGCCAAACTCCTGCGCTACCCGTTCGGCGCAGCCACGCTGGCCGAATGCCCCGACAGCCACGGCAACGGCGTGCCGGACTTCCTTGGCACCGGGATGGTCACCGCGCTGCAGTGCGGACACGAACAGGGCATCGGCCCGAATGACGCTAATACTGAGGTGGTGCATTGCTGGCCGCATCATGAGCCTCCTCGACTTCTGGTTCCCCTGACCACATCTCCGGGGCCCGGCACTCTTGACCTCTATCTGGCGGAGCATCCCGGCAGGCTGGTGATACCGGCTAGCCGAAAGAACGCCAGCGGGCCCACAACCCATGGCGCGCACCCGCGCTCTTTACGGCTCGACCTCTTGGCCGAAGCCTCGGAGGTCGCCCGGCCACCGGCAGTTGAGGCGTGCAGGCGGTGGTGACGCGGGAGGCGTAGAGGGCGCCGATCACGGCCACGCCGCCGACGGTGCCGACCTGGCGCATCGTGTTCACCAGGCCGGCGGCCATCCCGGCGCGGGCCGACTCCACCGCCGCAAGCGCTGCCGGGCCGCGTTGGAAAGCCCGTAGACCAGGCCGAACATCGACCCGGACACGGTTACCACGCCGGGTATGTCCAGGTGCGGGCTCCCGGAGGCTGGCCGCCTGCGTTAGAGGAAAGACAAGAAATACCCGACCAGGCTCAATGCCACGATGATCCCTAGAAATACAAGGGCAATAATGACGACAGCAACGACTATCGCAGCGAAGGTTTCCATTTCTCCCCTATCGTAATAATGTCCATCGAACGGTCAGTCATAGATAGGACCGGGCACGATGACAAGCGGGGTCGGCATCTGGAACTCGGGGGCCTGGCAAGTGACGGTGAACGACGAGCCGTTGCCCGTTAGTCCGGCGACGGCCTGCAATGCGGTGGCGTAGTTCCTCATATGCATGCAGCAAGGGTCGGCGCCATCTTGGTGAGCCGGCATCGCATCATCGTGTGATTTGACGCCCGATGTACTTGCCGTACTCAGTCCCGGCGCGGGCTTGACGGATCACCAGAACATGTGACGTCTGCTCACCAATCCGGATTTAGGCCTCGGTAGAAGTGCCGGTGAGGCTCTCCAATGGAGAGGAGGGCCTGCGTGCCCGCGGCAGGCATCCTGGCGGCCGACGGCGCGTTGTTCATTTGCCGGTCCATTGCTAACGATCGGGCCGGCCCGCGCCCGCCGGCCAGCGGGCTGTGGCGGGTGCTGTCAGGAGCGCGGAGGATGAGCGTCGCTAGCGGAATGGTCACGCGTGAGGTTCCCGTGATGCCGGGCGGGCAGCGGGTTCTTGGGCACGCGCTGGAGTTCGGCCGCGACCCGCTTGCGCTGTTCCAGCGGGCGAGGGAACACGGCGATGTGGTTCGCATCCGGTTCGGGCCGTTCCACTTTTACGTGCTGAACAGCCCGGACGTGATCAGGCAGGCGCTGGTCGGCGAGGCCAGGAAGCTGGGCAAGGGCCTTAACTTCGGCCGGGCCAAGCGGCTGATAGGCAACGGACTCGTGATGTCCGAAGGCGAGAGCCATCACCGGCAGCGGCGCCTCATGCAGCCTGCGTTCCATCGCGCCGAGATCGCCCGCTATGTGGCCACGATGCGCGAGGTCGCGGTGCCGCGCATCAGTGCATGGCCAGACGGCGGGACGCTCGCCTTCGACCGGGAGATGCGATCGATCACGCTCACTGTGCTGACCAGGACGCTCCTTTCCAGCGACATCGGCGCGGATGCGATCGACGAAATCGAGCGGCTGCTGCGGATGCTGCTCTCCGAGCTCGTGGCTAGGGGGATCACCGCGAACGTTCCGGGGCTCGCGTGGGTACCGACCCGGTCCAACCGGCGGTTCGGCGCGGCCAGCCGACGCTTGCGCGCCCTGCTGACAGGCCTCATCGACGGCTATCGGACGGTGGAGGCGGACCACGGCGACCTGATCTCGATCCTCATGCGCGCCCGCGACGACGACACCGGCGCGGGGATGACCAGCAAGCAACTGCGTGACGAAGCCACAACCCTCGTCATCGCAGGTTCCGAGACGACGGGGAACACCATCGCCTGGGCCTGCTACCTGCTGGCTCAGCATCCGTGGATCCAGGAACGGCTCCAGGAAGAAGTCGACCGCGTGCTGGACGGCGCCGATGCCGGCTACGAGACCCTGGGCAGGCTGCCGTTTACCCGCGCCGTGATCACCGAAGCGCTGCGCCTGTACAGCCCAGTCTGGATTCTGCCCCGCCGGGCGCTCGTCGATGTCGAGCTTGGCGGTCACCTGCTCCGGGCGGGAAGCAGGATCTTCTTCAGCCCGTACGCGCTCAACCGCGACGCGCGGCTGCACCGCGATCCCGACCGCTTCGAGCCAGACCGGTGGGCCACCGACTACAGCAGGAGCGATATGCGGGCAACCTTCTTCCCGTTCGGCCAGGGCGTCAGGAACTGCATCGGCGAGGGGTTCGCCTGGGCCGAGTCAACCTTGTTGCTCAGCGCGATCGCCGGCCGATGGCAGCTTCGGCTCGCCGACGGCGCCGCCGTGCATCCCGTGGTCAGCAGCACTCTGGTGCCGAGCGAACTACCGATCATCGTGACCCGGCGCCGTTAGCAGGCGGTACCGGGTGACCCTGACCGCGAGATAGATCATTCTTAACTTCTCGATCCTGTCCGCGGCATGACCTGATGCGTTCCGTTAATGGCCTGGCGATGTTGGTTTAGCTGAAGTGCTCACGGCTCCGCCGGAGCGCCCCTGCACTGATTCAAGCGGCGGGCAGCTGGAAGTGCCAGATGACTAGTGACGGGCGGCCACCGGCAGCTCGCGCCGCTGACGGGAGGTAGCCCATCAGCGACCAGGGCCAGTACGGCCAGTCGCCGATCTCTGTCGCGGGCACAGGCAGTGGTGCGCCCGTCTTGGTAGCGGCCGGCTCCTCACATCGCCTGACCTGTAGGCCCAGGCTCAGTGCCGCCCGCAGGTAGTCGCCGAGCTGATGCCGGTAGGTGGCGACGATGCACGGCTCGCCTGCCGGCCCGCGTGCCGTGATCACCGACCCGCGCGTGACGAGTTCGTGGTGCAGGTCCGAGACGACCAGGTCTCCGCCGGGGCGCAGCACGCGGGCGAACTCGGCCAGTACCGGCTCGAGGCGGGGCACGTGGACCAGGGCAAGCGCGCAGACGATCACGTCGGCCGAGTCATCGGGCAGCGGCAGCCGGTCCAGTTCGGCGACGTGGAACTCGCCATCTGGGACACGCCGCCGCGCGTGAGCGAGCATGTCCGGTGAGCTGTCGACGCCGATGACCCGGTGCCCGCGGCCGGCGAGGAACTCAGCGAACCGGCCGGTCCCGCAGGCGGCATCCAGTGCCACGCCAGGCTCCCGGCCGCTGAGGTACTCGGCCACCAGCGGCTCGTCGGCCGCGAACAGCCCGCCGCCCGCCTCCGCGTCGTAGCCGGCGGCCTGCTGCTCGTAGGCGATCACCGTGCTGACACGCTCGGCGAGCACCCCGCGGTTGCGCAGTTTCTCGTCATCCAGCAGTCGCCGGATCTCGGCCAGCCGGGCATCGGTGAACTCACGGTCATGGTCCCCGGCCCACGCGTCCAGCAGTGCGATGCCTTCCAGGCCGATCAGATAGGCAAGCGGGTCCTGATAGATCACGAAAGCTGACGTTAACCAGGAGAGAGCATCGATCGCATGTGGTTATTCCGGTGTGGGACCGAGCCGGCCCGCAGCGGTGCCCCCGGCCAGAACCGGCGGCCAGGCCGACCAGGACGGCGGCGACACGGTAGATGTGACGGATGGGGTTCATGAAACTAGTGGTGGCGATACCCTCAACCTCGACGCGCTCCCGGACCGCCAGACGAACGGTCGCGAGGTTAGCTTGGATCTGGGGTGGCGGCCGTTCGGAGAGGGGAAGGACGTGACCCTGCGGGCGGTGGTTGTCGGCGGCGGGATCGGCGGGATCGCAGCGGCGGTTGCGCTGGCGCGGGCCGGGATCGACGTCCGGGTGTATGAACAGGCGCAGCAGCTGGCCGAGGTCGGCGCGGGCGTGTCCCTGGCGCCGAACGGCCTGCGGATGCTGGAGCGGCTCGGGGTCGGCGAGGGGATCAGGCGGTTGGGCGCCCGGTACGTGTCGGCTCAGCTCCGGTTCTCCAACGGGCGCGCTGTGCGGCACGAGCCTTATCAGTTCACCCGGCCAGGACAGAACGTCGGGATCCACCGGGCCGACCTGCTTGCGCTGCTGGCCGGGCAACTGCCACCTGGCACGGTGCGGACCGGGCATCGATGCACGGACTTCAGCCAGGATGCCGGCGACGCGACGGCCGGCTTCGCGGACGGGACCACAGCCACGGCAGACGTGGTGATCGGGGCGGACGGTATCCACTCTGTCCTGCAGGGGTTCGTGGTAGCTCCGGCGAAGCCCGTGTTCTCCGGGGTGGTGGCCTATCGCGGTCTGGTGCCGCGCCTGGATGAGTACCCGGCCGACGCGATGCGGATGTGGGTGGGCGAGAGCAAGCACTTCCTGGTGTTCCCGGTACGGGCCGGACAGTTGCTGAACTATGTGGGATTCGTCCCGTCGGATACCTCGGTCCGTGAGTCGTGGTCGGCGCCCGGCGACTCCGCGGCGCTGGCCGCGCACTTCGCAGGCTGGGACCCGGTCATCGGGGAGGTCATCGCCGCGATCAGCGGGCCAGGCGGCAGCGGGTTCCAGTGGGGGATGTACGACCGTGCGCCACTGCCCAGGTGGAGCAGCGGGCGGCTGACGCTCCTCGGTGACGCGGCGCACCCGATGCTGCCGCACCTGGGCCAAGGCGTAAACCAGGCGCTGGAGGACGCTGTGGCACTGGCCGCACTGCTGGGAGCCAGCACCAGTTCGGCTGGCGTGCCACGGGCGCTGGCCGCATACGAGGCGCTGCGGCGGGACCGGACGGCGCGTGTCCAGCTGGGCTCACGGCGGCAAGGCGCCGGCTGGGACAGCTCCGGTAGCCAGCTGATCGACCGGCGATGGATCTACGAATACGACGCGTGGGCCGAAGCCAATGCGCTCACCTGAGGACGGAGCCCGCGGCAGGCTGAAGACCTCAGATGCCCCTCACTCGCGTTGGTGAACTGCTTACCCGGCAGGGCGCCCGGGAAGCAACGGCCGCATGAAGGTCCGTTCGTAACGGAGCACGCGCGGTTTCAAAGGCGGCTGCGCCCGGCAGAGATAAGGGTTAAGCCCTTTGCGGGACAGGCGTGAGCAGGCCAAGAGTACGCGCCCGGTCGATGGCCTCCAGGCGGCGGTGGGCGCCGAGCTTGTCGTACAGGTGCCGCATGTGCGTCCGGACCGTGTTCACCGACACATAGAGCTCGCGGGCGATCTCCGGCGCGGAAAGGCTGGTCTGCAGGAAGCGCAGGACGCGGGCCTCGGCCTGGCTGAGCGGCTCGGGCAGGTGCTCTGGTGGGCCCGCGGCTGGCACCGCTGGCACCGCTGGCACCGCTGGTGCCGCTGGTGCCGCTGGAGTCCTCCCGCCTAGCGCGCTGATGATCTTCCGGATCAGCGCGGGGTGCGCGGTGCGCTGCCGGGCATGACGTTCAAGCAACGCCGGCACCGGGTGCAGCAGGAACGGGAAGAGCAGGCCATCAGGCTCGGCGAGATCGAGCCCGCGCTCGAGGGCGCGTCCGGCAGCCTCCTGATCACCGAGTGCGTCCCGGGCGCTCGCCTCCAGCAAGAGAGCCACGATCTGCCACACCTGATGGAACCCCGGGGCCGAGCCGTCGAGGACAGGCGCGAGCACGGCGGTCGCCGCTCGCGGGTTGTCCTGGGCGAGCCGCAGCGCTGCCACAGCGGTGCGGATACCTGCCCTTTCGCGTTCGGATTCAGCCGTCTCGGTCAGGGCAGCATCGGCTTGTGCGGTCTCCCCCAGCCGCACGAGGGCGTGCAGGATGAACGCACGCACCTCCACCGTGAGTGGGTGCGCTGCGATGAGCAGCCGTCCGGGCAGGCGCCCGGCGGCACGGAACGCGACTAGCGCCGCCTCGACACGGCCGCGGGCGATCTCGAGAAACCCTCGAACCACATGGAACAGCATTCCTGTCGCCGGCTCGACCTCGGACCGGAGCGCATAATCGCCCTCCATGAGCCACCGTTCCGCCTCATCCAGTTCTCCCTGCCAGATCAACGAGCCAGCCAGCATCGGATAGGCGATCGCGACGAGCGGCTCCCCGCCCCAGCCGTGCCGGCGCGCGAGCTCGATCGCTTGCCGGCCGCGCTCTACCGCCAGTGCGGGCGACCGGAAGCTCGCGAGCAGTCCCCAGTGCGCCAGGCCGCTGATCTCCAGGAAGGGCCGCCCGATCCGGTGCGCCAAAGCGACACCCCGCTCAAGGTGCCCTTCGGCTTCGTGGAGGCGCAAAGACCAGAGCTCGGCGATGCCAAGGCTGATCAGCGCGAGCGCGCGCAGTTCCTCGCCGAGCCCGAGCTGCGCCACGTTCAGAGCGTCAGCCGACTGCAACTGCTCGACCTCCTCGGCGACAGCCCGGAGGTCGCCGCGCTGACGGGCGAGGTAAAGCCGCAGGACGGCCAGCGTGACACGGAAATGGTCGCGCCTGTCCGCGGGCACCGACGCTTCCCCCGCTGCGGCGACCGCTAGATACCGCGCGCCCTCCTCCAGCGATCCACGCATCAGCTCGGCGGCGGCCGCTATCGCGGTGAGTTCCGCATTGGCGGTGATGGCGTCGGCCGGGAATGAGGTGACGAGCTGGTGCGCGGTGGCGGCTTGCCCGTTGAGGATGATGTCGAGCCAATGATCGGCCAGCAGGCGGCCGGCCCGCTCCCAATCCTGCGCCGCTTGGGTGTGGCGGACCGCCTCCACCGGGAATCCATGCCCGGCGAACCAGTCGGCCGCCGTACCGTGCAGGGCGGCTAGTTCAGCCGGCTCGGTATGCCGCAGCTCCAATTCGAGCAGATCGGCGAAGAGCGGGTGGTAGCGAAACCAGGATCGCCGCGCGTCCAGTGCGACCACGAAGGCCCCGGCCTGCTCTAGCTCCTGCAAAATCCGCCCCCCACCGGAGCCCCCGGTCAGCAGGTCAGCCAGCGGGCCACTCACCCGCTCGAGGACGGAGGTCCGCGACAGCAGCCGTCGCACCTCCTGGTTCTGCCGCTCCAGGACCTCGGCGAGCAGATATTCGGCCACCGTGCGCTCGCTGCCGCAGAACTCGGCCGCGAACCGTTCCGGATCGGGGTGCCCGGTCAGTGACAGCGCCGCCAGACGCAGCCCGGCCGCCCAGCCCTCCGTCCGCTCGTGCAGCAGGGCCAGAGCTGATTCGGACAGCCGCACCCCGGCCGCCTCGAAAAGCGCCCGCGCCTCTTCGCGGCTGAACCGGAGACTGGCCGCGCGGACCTCGGTCAGCTCGCCTTCCAGTCGTAGCCGGTGCAGGCCCAAGCCCAGATCATGCCGACTGGCAAGCACGAATCGCAGCTCAGCCGGCGCGCGCATTACCAACAGCTCGAGCTGCCGCAGCGCCTCGGCGGAGCCCAGTGCGTCCACGTCGTCGATGACCAGCCAGATCCGGCCCCGCAGCGAGCCCAGGTCTGCCAGCAGCCGCTCGACGACCGACCATCCGTCCAGATCCGGCGCCGCGGTCAAGGGTCGTACGAGCGACGAACCGGCCACCGTGCCCCGGAGCGCGTCGGCCACCGAGGTCCAGAAACGCTGCGGATCGCGATCCTCGTCCCGTACCGCCACCTGGGCGGCATGTTCCGCCAGGGCCGCCTCATCGATCCATGACCGCAGCAGGACCGACTTGCCGCTCCCGGCTGGACCCGACACCACGGTGACGCGTCCGGCCCGGTTGAGCCGCTCGAACAGCTCACGGCGAACGACCACCCCGCCTCTGACGTCGCGATCCGGATCGCCGGCGGACTTCTCGCTCATGCCCGTCACCTTGATGGACGGATCCAGCGGCGCGGTCCTTGTGTCAATAGCCGCGAACGTCAAGACAACTCCTCGGTGCGTGATGGCCAGGTATCCAGGCGGCGCGTACCAGCGGGCGGCCTAAGGGGATATCCCATGGTCACGACTATTGCTCATTCTCCTATCGGAATCATCGTCACCAGCATGTACCGGCCGCTGCTGGCTGGCGGTAAGCGGCCGGTGCTGGCAGGCGGTAAGCGGCCGGTACACGCTAGCCGGGTATGCACCGTGTCTCGTTGGTGATCTTGGCGGGGTGGCCTCGCCGCGGCCGGCTCGCACGTGGCGCGGGGTTGCACCACGGCCCGTTCGGCTCAGTGATTGTCTGCGGTGACGGGGAGCAGCACGGTCAGTACGGTGCCGGCCCCGGCCGGGCTGTCCACGGTCATGCTGCCGCCCACCGCCTCCACCCGGTCCCGCAGGCCGGTCAGGCCCGAACCGCGGCTGGCGTCGGCGCCGCCGGCCCCGTCGTCGCGGACCTGCACGGTCAGCGTGCCGTCGGCCTCCTCGATGACGATGTCCACCGCCGAGGCATTGGCGTGCTCGGCCGCGTTGGTGAACGCCTCGGCGGCGACATAGTAGGCGGTGATCTCGCAGGCGCTGGGCAGCCGGCCGTCGGCCCGCAGCTGCACCCGGACCGGCAGCGGTGAACGGCGGGCCAGCGCGCGGATCGCCGCCCCGAGGCCGACCTCCACCAAGATGGCCGGGTGCACGCCGTGGCACAGGTCCCGCAGCTCCTTACGGGTGGCGGCCATCTCGTCCCGCACTTGGTCCACGTCGGCGCGAACCTGGGCCGGGACCCGGTCGCGGATACCGCTGAGCAGCAGCGCCTGGGTGACCAGGCGCTGCTGGATGCCATCGTGCAGGTCCCGCTCGATCCGGCGCCGCGTCTCGTCCGAAGCGGCGAGGATCCGGGCCCGCGACGCGGCCACTTCGGCCTGCGCCTGGGCATTCAAGATCGCGGTCGCGGCGAGCTCGGTAAACCCGGCCAACCGTGACTCGGTACCGGCCGGCAGCGGCTCGGAGCGGCTGGACAGGATCATGACGCCCCACAGCCGACCCGCCACGCTGATCGGCACGCCGACCGACGCCCGGACGCCGGCCTCCCGGGCGAAGTCGGCGAACGGGCCCGTAGCGTCGGCGTAGCCGTCGATTCGTGCCGACCGCCCCGTCTGCAACACCAGCGACGTCACGTTTCGCCCGGCGAGGGGCAACCGGGTGCCGACAGCGATGGGCGAGCCGCCAGGGGCGGCCCAGGTGCCGACGACTGCCCCGGTGCCGTCCGGGTCGTACCGGGTCAGGAAGGCGACATGGACAGCGAGCAGCCGCCCGGCCTCGGCGGTGACCGCGGCGAACACCTCCTGCGGCGGCGCCGCCCGGGCCACGAGCGTCGCCACCCGCCGCAGCGCCGCCTGCTCGTCGGCGGAGCCCTGCAGCTCCACCCGCGCCTGCGTGTTGGCGATCGCGGTCGCGACCAGCTCGGTGAACCCGGCCAGCCGCGCCTCAGCATCCGCCGGCAGCAACTCCCCTCGGGTCAACGCCACGACCATGACACCCCACAGCTGCCCCTCGACCCTGATCGGCACCCCCACCGACGACCGCAGCCCCCAGTCCCGGGTGGCAACGTCACCGATCACGCCCGACATGCCAGCGTGATCAGTCCGTGCCGTCTGGCCGGTCCGGTACACCAGCGTGCTGGCGTTATTCCCGCCCAGCGGAAACTGGCTGCCGACCGGGGTCGGCGGCGTGGCACCCGTGCTGGTCCACGCGCCGATCACAGTGATGGAGTCCCGCGGGTCATACCGGACCAAGACCGCGACGTC
>Ga0307478_10004390_pt1 | contig 10073 bp, 17 predicted proteins | sample atmos_gasesECM4C_2_FD_203713 | JGI IMG/M metagenome (GOLD analysis project Ga0307478, IMG submission 203713) | Hardwood forest soil microbial communities from Morgan-Monroe State Forest, Indiana, United States - atmos_gasesECM4C_05 | ecosystem: Environmental > Terrestrial > Soil > Temperate...
ACTCTGAGGATAGAGGCCCCCACGTCTGGGCCATTCTTGGACCTCCAGACCAAGCGTAAAGTGCAACCCAACGGCCCCTGCAATAGCAGAGCCACTCGACGCGTGTGGCAACGCGTGTGGCATCGAATGACCTTGTTGAAGGCACGCACCCTTAAGAGAATCCCCCTTAACTTAATTGATATGAGAAGCACCAGTCTGTCCCGATACGCTTCGTCGTCTGGCTTCCATTTAACTGGGAAGGCGAGCGTGCTCTACTGGCTGCTCTGCCGCTTCGACCTGGGGTCTACGCTCTGCGCCGAACTGTGGACTACCTACTATCCGTCGGGACTTCAGACATCGTATACATAGGATCCGCAACGAGTCGGGGAGGCCTGAGAAAGCGTCTCTATCAATATTTCCATGCCGGTTCGACTGAACGCACCAACGGGCGAATACCGCGGAGGGAAACCAGCTCCACCGAACTTCAAGTCTCTTTCTCAGTGGCAGAGTCGGAAGCGGACGCGGAGACGCTGAAAGCATCTCTTCTCGCAAGGTATGAAAGTGAGCATGGTCAGCTACCTCCCGAAAATAGGCGGCACTAGTGTTATGTGGGTGCGTCTCATGCGCACTGCTTCTGGAAGCGCCTTGCACCGGCGATGGGTCAATAAGTGAAATTGAGATTTTCAACGGTGACCACAGGCTTACGAGCTTCTCAAACTCCTTCTTCGCTCACCCATGTCACGTTAAAGTGCACTTTTCCCGGTGCTGTGGGACTCATTTTTGCAGGTCCATGGTCCCGGCACGAGCCGTTATTGAATCGCGCTGGCCGCCGCCGAGAACGCATTGTTGGCGTTGGAACCAACGAGCCTGACGGTGCCGACCACCAGCACCAGGATCACAGCCAGCATGACCGCATATTCGGCGATATCTTGGCCTTGATTGTCTACCCAAAATCTGACGAGGAGCGCGGACATAGTCACCTCCTTCTCGAATCGCGGCTTCGCAGCGGTTGCCGCCGAACGCCTTATTAAGGGGCGCGGGAAGCATAGATCTGCACCACGGCCGGTGCAATCCTTCGAACGGATGAGGACGGGCGCTCGGCGTGCTGTTGAGGGGAGGCCTCCCGGTCGATGAGATCCGCGCACTGAGTGTAATCGCTGGTTACGCAACTAGACCCCGGAAGCAGGGATCAAGCCGTGGAATTTGCGACTCTAGGTTGTCGATACCAGCCCGCTGGAGGATTGCTTCGCTGGTAATAGCGCAATGAGCCCTACACCTATGAGAGCGAACACGCCTGACGCGATGAGAAGGTCGTGGCGTTCATTCGGAAGATGAATAGCCATGACCGTCATCACGGCGGCGTGCGCCATGTTCAACCAGGCCGCCAAAGTGATCACGCCGCGATTCGCCGCCGGATCACGAGCCGCTAGCAGCAAGAAAATTCCCTGCATGACGTAGAGACTGATTCCCATCGGCTCAGCGTCCTCCTTATTCGCTTGCCACCCTTGCCGTACGGACGTAACCAGGGGATAGACGCCAGCCAGAAAGATCAGCCCCACCACGACTAGCACGATCTTGAGCACAAGTTGTCGACGCATACAGTCCTCCTTCGACGATACGAGCGTCCGATCACGGCATAACGCCGAGATGCTAGTTTGCAGAGGCGAGCGAGTCAAGCTTCACACCGGATCTGTGGTCTGTTCTTTTTCGATCTCGTCTCTCCTGAGTATCGGGCCGCGCATGGGCGCACCTGACCGTCTTAACGAGATCTGGTACCAGTCGCTCAATCAAATGGAAATGGCTCCGGCTCTGGTCGGCGGAACGCGGGAGAGTTGCGCGAGATACTTCAGCCATTTCCTCCGACATTGGGCTTACCGCAAGGACGCCTTCGACGATGTTCTCGAACAGTTTATAGACAACTTTCTCAGACCCGGTAACTTGGAGGGAGGTTTTTGCACACTATAAAGCTGCTCACGAGGGACGCATCGCAATGATCAAGGGAGAAGCGCCGACTCAACCGCCGATAGAGATGCCTACTTGTGTTCGGTGGCCTGAGCACGACCCGCTCTGTCCATACGCCTGGACCGACGGACTTCGAGAGACATTCAGCAACCTCGACTTGGCACCATTCCCCGGTGTAGGCCATTTCCCGCACCGCAAGAATCCTGATCGTGCCGCCGAGGAAGTAGCTGGGTTCTTTGGGCGGATTTGGTTGGTAGCCTGCGGTTAATTTGGTACCAATCAATCGCCCGCTAAACCGTCCGAGAAACTATCGCGCATGGTATACACGCGGCCACATCGACGCGTGCGAGTGTCAAAAACGGTCACGTCGTGGCCGCTCTGCATTAGTTCAGAACCTGCAATCAGCCCTGCAATCCCAGTCAATCACGGGCCTCTTGCGGACACCGGCGGCACGTAACTCCCCACAAATTCTCGCTTCCACCAGTCGCCGGAGGCCCTCTTTTCGGCTGGCGTGGCGAAGCGATAGTCATAGACCAACGCTCGGACATATCGCGGAGGTACATCTGGAAAGGGATTGTGATCGAGCAGTCCGAGAACTTCCGGCTGGCCCTCCAGCAGCCGCGCCAGGAAATTCAAGATCCACGGGTCGGTTTGATAATTCCCCAGCGCGGCGAACCACATCTGCCAGTCGAGTCGTGGCTGGTGGGGCTGGACCCATACCGGTGCCCGCCTCAGATCGCCGGACTTATAACGGAACTCGTACGGAAGCCAGGTCATCCCGTCGTTCGATCCCTCAACGATGATTTCCGGACGGGTGGTCGTCATTACGGCGAACAGTCCATAAGTATTGATGATTTCAAATGGCCCGACGGCGCGAATGACCGATTCCGCTGCTCCCCACTGGCGCCCCGAGAGTTCACCAACCATTTGGAATCCGCTTACGAACAACACGAAAGTCGCCACAAGTCCGCAAACGGTGCGCCACCAGAACGGTGTCCCGCTGTAACGGGCCTGCGAACCGATTCGAGCTAGGAGTCGTTTCGGCAGGATGTGTTCGACCGCGGCGTCATCCAGAACGAACAAGCAGAGCGCAATCGTTAGCAGGTTGAAGAACGCGTAATTACCCGTGATGAATATCAATAGCTGCAGCAACGTGATCGCAAGGCCCGCAAATAATCGGATGCGACGCGGTGCGAGCACTAGGAACGGAAGCACCAGTTCCACGAAGAACACGAATCCCACAGAGATCCGTTGAAACCAGCTTGGCAGTTGGTAGAAGTACCAGGCCAGCGGCGTCGGCAACGGTTGGGTCTGATAGTGGACCGGCAGCGCCGTAAGATGGCGCCAAGTGGGATCTTTGCTCAACAACTTGACTGCGCCCGACAGAAACATCAGTCGGCACAGCAACCAACGGAACAGCCGGACGACGAGCACTTCGGAACCGAGAAACACTGCGAGGAATCCAGCCTCGAGCAACAGAGCATCCCACTGGTAACTCATAAAGATTTGCCCCGCCGTGTCCAGCGACAAATAGAGGGCGAACAGTCCAATGCGGATGGCCCTCGCGTTGACCCCTAGCAACAGAAGTAGCGAGAGGCTGACGCCGACGATCCACACGGCCCGCAGAAAAGCATCGCTCCCGTTCAGCCATAGTAGAGTCGGAACGTTCCAATATGCGGCCGCTCCCAGAGACTCATGCACGGCGCTGAGGAACTCACCGGCAGGGAGAATGCCGCGCGAGCCAATGAGGCCGGCGGCCTGCACTCCGAACGACGCAAATGCCATGAGATAAATTGCACCCAGCAAGCGCAAAAACAGCCAGCCGGTCACGTGATACGTCTCGCGCCGAACGGGAATGCCCCACAGCAGCCTTGTCACCCAGTAAGCGGCTGACCGATGCGCGGCGATCGTCCGGTAGGCCGCTTCACAAAACACCGCGACGCCGGGGAGTCGCTCGTACGACCAAAGCATCCATCGCCGACCTGGCACGTTGGCCAGCGCTGTGAATACCGCATGGGCACCGCTGCGCACCTCGTCGTTCAGGACGAGTTGGACTGCCGTTGTGAACTGCTGATGCGACACCTGAGGCAAGCGGTCGCCGATCTCCTGGAGCGGCGAATAGCCAACCTGGTCACCCGTCAAGTCCTTCCAGTAATCCACCCACGCCCGGCAGAACGAACAGTCTCCGTCAAAGACGAGAAGGGGGCGCGGCAGTTGCTCTCGTTCCATAGACTCACTCTGCCCGAACCGGCCTACGAATATTCTTTCAGTGTTTCACCGGTCAACTTCTCAATGAGTTCTATAAAAAGGGGATGTCAAGAAAAAAAGCTCCGCTTCGACCGGAATGGAGATTCTTTTCTCGAGATCCAGCCCAATGTAGTTTCACTTTTTTGGAGAAGTTCGGCTTGTTGTCCGTTCGCATGAGCTTCTCTGCTGATGGTGACGATACGATCGAGTTTGAGAGAGGCGGCAAGCGTCTGGTTGCCACCCCAGGCAACCATGGTTCTATCCGAGGCTCGTGGCCTATAGCTATTTCTGTTTATCCGGGGGCATAGCGTGTAATGTGTGACCGGGTGCCGAAGCACACTGGGGCGATCTGATTGACTGGTACTCACCCTCGAACCGAGCATCTCCGGAACCCGACCACCCACCAGCAGAGAGAATCCCGAGATGGAAAGCCGTCTCCACCAGAGATGCTCAAGCTTCTTGCCGATGCAACTGTTGGGGGTCGAACTGCACTCCTTTCTTCCAGATAGTTAAACTGATAGCGGCAATCCTCCGTGCAAAAACCACTGCATCGATCCGGTGGCGTCGATGCCCACAATCACCGGGCCCTCTAAGCCAGCGTAGAACTCGGGTGCCGCATTCCCCTCGTGGGCCATGTTCTATCGATGAACTCACCTGTCTCGGTGTCCACCATGGCAATCGTGTTGCTTTGCATGGAGATCACACCCTACAATTTTCATCTCGGCCTACTTCGTCCCGAGCCTTTTTGGTTGGATACCTCAAAGTCTACTCGGGTCGTTGCGAGGCCGACGTCGTTATGACATCAGCCACAGGCGTTTCCACCAACTGAGAATAGCTTCCTCTGGCGGGCTGGGTCGCGCTGAGGTACGATGCCCGTCCATGATCTTTCCTCGCCCGACGGTGCTTTCGTGTCTTTCATCGATCAGCACTCCTGCGCCGGAAATAAACAGCGGCGTCGTCAGTGTCGGGAGACAGTCGCCGCACTGCGCTGAGCGCCCGGATACGCGTAGGCTTATGGCACAGATCCCACCGGCCAAACCGAGATTCTGGCCCCTTGCTGTAGGAATTGCGATTCTAGGATTGGTGGTCCGGTGGACCATTCTGAGGTTCGATCCAACTTGGGGAGCGATTCGGTAGTTTTCGGGTTGCTGGGGAGACAGAGGAAGACTATCGCGAATGGAACTTGGAAATCCTCCGCACGCAGATCCTAATCATTCTGCCCGAACGCCGCCTCGCTGAGATGAAAAATGCGGCTCAAATCCGCCGCTCATGTTCAGCGAAAGCCTAGTTAGTTCAGTCTGGGCGCGGTTCTTTATTCGCCTGCGTTCAGCTACATGCCTGGGCTCAGAAGTGCTTCGAACCCCTTGTGAGAATGAAAACGATCAGGGCCAGCATGACGACGGTGAAAGCGATCAGCCCGATGGACATGGTGTACTCTCCAGTTCGGGTCAAAGTCTATCGGCAGCTGACCGAACCCGACATGATTGCGCTGATCGTTGGTGTACCCGGAGAGCGTAGCCTAATCACTGGAGTTTCGCAAAGAAGAAGCGGGATTGCGCAGGTGGCTCAATCAGCTGTGCAGGAGTACCCTGTTTTGTGCTGTTGCTTCGAGCCGCAGCAGACGCTCTAGTTCAGAAGCCAAAACCCTCAACCCATCGGGATCGCGCTCAGACACGATCAGCTGGATAAGCCGCCGGATTTCCTGCTCGTGTCCGAATGCCATCGCCAGCGCCGAATCGAGCAGCTTGAGAGGAAGGGATGTGGAAGGACTCCCCGTCGCCGCGTGGCCAAAAGATAGGTAGTCCACCTGGGAGTGGCACTCTACTATTGTTTCCGTCTGAGTTCGGGTCTGTGGTTATACCAGCTGCGGGAGTAGCACAAATCGTCGTGAGTGTGCCGGGAGTCCATCCCACAGGTGGCGGTTTAAAGTCCGACCTCCCGCCCCAATCATTCCACTTGATTGGTATCAAATTCGCCCAAAAAAGGTGTGTTCGATGTACACAACTTGGGAAATCTGCCTCACCGTTGAAGGCAAACTGGACATATTTAAGAACGGCGAACGAGTTCACCGGGGTGTTCCCATCGTTTGGCTCGAGCGCCAATTAGCTCTGTATGGCGTTTGCGATGAGGACTACAAGAATGTTGTTAACCAATTGAGTGACATAGGCAAAGCATCAGTAAGGCTCTCACCACGCTGATGGAGTACACCTCTGGATTGTGCAGTGCAAAACCCGCGACTATGGTCAGGTTTTTGTATCGTACGTTGGCGAGTACGCCGGCTGGAGATCGTACCTCTTGCCCAGCGTGCCGCCGTTTATTGCCCCATGCCAGCGCTGCGGCAGCAGTAACACGTACAAACGCGAGGAACTAAAGCCGTATCTCTGGGCCTATGCCCCAACCCAGAATTTCAGACTCTGAAATAGGCCCAGAAAGCTATTTTTCGTGCCCGATGGTGGGCACGTCTCCAAGAGTTCTGAACTCAAATTTTCCGTCTCTTCTGCGCGGCGGGTTGCGTTGCTCCTGTCACTTCCAGTCATGTTCGCGGGAATGCCAAGCGGCCACGATTCCCAACGGCCGGTGGGAGCGGTCGACCGTTTGCGCAGAAGTCGCTGAATCCATTTCGTCAACATTTTCGTCTGGCTCTGACTAGACTATGCGACGGAAGAATGTGGAAGGAAAAGTTACGAATGTGAGGGTTACCGCTTTGCGGACAAATACTTGAACAACAGGCGCACCAGCAAGCCGTTACCACTAGATTCCGAGGCCGGGCAGAGCATTGTGTCAAGTCCTGGGGATAATGCCGACTAGTGCTGGATTGTGATCTGCCAGGACACAACTGTGTTGTTCGGACACAAGATCCCACTCGCACAAACCGACGCCTTTGAGAGCTTGCCCATCAGTGGATCTTTCTCAGTTCGCTGCGAGGAGTGCGGCCAGGAAAATTCCCATGAACCAGAGGAAGTACTGAGAGTCGAATGTACACTTCCCGAGCCATTCACCCCACACCCACGTTTTCGCTAGATAACGCTCCGGTGCTGAGCCACTGATCAGGTCATACAGTGAACACCTGATTGGTGTCTACTTCAAGCGCTACTACCGTGCTGACGGTTTATCCGGCCCCGAAACCAAAATCTCTGTGAAGCAGGAGGATTGTCCATGAGACCCTTCGGGCGCTCTTTCTCAGTCGCCGTGTGCACCATGCTGGTAGTCGGTGCGTCAGCCATCAGCTTCAGTCAAGCCTCAACCGCGAAATTGGGTGCCCTTAAGCCCGGGTACGTTCGCATGCCGAAGATCTCACAAAAGGTATTAATTCAGCGAGCATTCCGAATGTCGAACTCTTGATAGATATGTTGTTCTCGCGGATTCATACTGCACAGGGCATCAATCCTAGCTTGGGCAAGTGCGTGAGTGCCTCGCAGAGTGTAGTAGCACCTTCGTGCCAGGTGCGCTAGCACGTTAGTGCCATTGCCGACGCGCAGCAAAGAGCAGAAGCTGCCGCGCAGCAAGATACTTCGCCGGTTTCAAGAGAAAGCCGAGCAAATAACCCAAGGCCCTTTGGGGGAGGTGGCCTTGGGCTATTTTATTTTGCAGGCACGCACTGCACGCACCTTGGAGCCGAGCAGAGGTCCCATGATATGTCTCAGCTGACGCGAAATTCTCTTCGCAGGGCTCAGGTTTAAATCGGTTTCGGAAGCTTCCACCAAGCGAGTCCGGATTTCAGGATCGAACTCATCCGTTTCGTCAATCAGCAGCGGAGTTACCGTGCGAAGAGCCGCTCCAAGTTCGGTAGGAGGCTCCGTTTTTGATTCCTCACTCGTCGAGCACGGGGGACTAATGGGAACCGCATCGAACAGCAGAATCTTCACCGAGCGCAGGGCCTCAATCTCTCGACGAGTCTGATCGATCAGGCCTTCTTTTTCTCTCAGCAATTGTTGGATGTCTCGCACGTTGCCTCCTTGGGGGATCGCAGGGCAGAGGTCAGTGCCCGATGGCCGCGGCTCTCGTCGGACGAGATGCAATTGTCACACGGACGAGCGCTCCATCGAGACACGAAAGGGCATGTCAGACACTTATCAGTAGACGCGTCGCCGTGGCTCGAGCCTCAAAAGGCACCGTGGCTTCAGGGGTAGTAACCTCGACCGGCGGAGATGCATTCGCCGTCGCACTTCCCCCCGAACCGGAGGTGAGCTTGGTCAAAAGCTGCCAGGATAAAGGCCGATTGCCCTCCGGAGACCTCCGTCAGTTTGCGCTTCTCGCATGGTCGATGGTCCACGGAGTTGCCAAGTTGGCGACTGCCAAGCGTCTCCCTCACGAATCCACAAGGATTCGTCAATGACGAACTTGGCGAAATTTCAGAACGTCGGCTGTGGGAGCCGTTATCGAATGATCCTCATCGATCCTCGCTTACGAAGATGGCAGTGGTCAGACCCGCGACCGTCGCTGAGCCTGCCTTCGAGTCAAAACTGGATTGCCGCGCCAACGGATCGCTCGAACTGCGTTGCACCGGATGCAGACTTAAATGCAACCCCGCCAAACTTCCGTCCGTAAACGTCACCTGCTGGTTGGTCGCGTTGAAGACAACGAGAATGTTGGTGTACCGACCGTAGTCGCCTCCATTCGCATTCAGCCTCATCACAATCAGTCCCGGAAGCTGGTTCGGGCCGGTATTCAAGAACGAAAGATTCCGCTGAACTTCTGCGAACGTCGGCATGCGGAAGAGTCGCGAGCTGTACCGAATCTGCAGGAACTCGCGAAACGCATCGCCGCTGTACGCGATGTTTTGCGGTTGCGGCATGTATGCCGGGTCGCTGAGCAGCGGCGTCATGATCGACCACTGGCCCCCATTTTGGCTGGCGATCGGAAGGCCGATGCCCCAGTTCGCGGTCTGCCCGCTCCAATCAATCTTGTTGAACCAGTCGCCGGAGTCGTAGCTGTTCTGGTCCATATCCTTCGAGCGCAGCAGATCGTCGCCTGCCTGAAAGAACGGAACGCCCTGTCCTAGCTCCACCAGGCTCATCGCAAGCACTTGGCGGCGCGCCCGCGTCGCGATGCTGTCGTTGAAGCTGGACTTCAACTGCACCGCATCGAACAGATCCTGATTGTCGTGCACCGAGCAGTAGTTTACGGACTCGATCGGCGTCGCCGTATAGCCCGTAGGTTGACCGTTGTAATTCACCTGAGCACCGGTCACGGTATTCCCGGCGCTGTTCATGAAACTGTAATCGCGTAGATTCCCGGCAAGACCGACAAGGATCCAATCCGAATACTGCAAGAGCTGGCCCAGCTGACCCGCTCCGGGAGGATTCTGATTAGTAAAGTCGCTTGGATCAGTAAATAGGCCAGTGGCGAATCCCTGTACGCGCTCATCGGTAAACGGGCTGCCGCCGCGGATGCCATCACGGATGCGGTCGTTGAAGCTTCCGATGCTAAACCCATACAGATTGATCTGGCTGGCGTTCGGCCCAATTTGATTGTTGGCAGTATCTCCGAAGTTGAAACCTTCGCCGTATAAGTAGATCTTTGAGCCGTCCACCCCGTCTCTTTCCGGCCTCAAAGCCTGAAGGGCGGCCTGAATGTGTTGCATGTTATAGGTGAAGTGAAAACTCATGATGTCGAAGCGGAAGCCATCAATCTTGTACTCGCGCGCATTGAGCACGAGCGTGTCGATGATCAGCTTTTCCATCATGCGGTGTTCGCTCGCAGTATCCGGACAGCAAGATCCGGTTTCAACGTTCCCATTCGCGTCCAGGCGATGGTAGTAACCGGGCACCACCTCGTCGAGATTCGAATTCGGTCCTTCGCCAAACGCGTTCGTGTGATTGAAGACAACGTCCTGTACCACGCGCAGTCCCGCGTCGTGTAGGCCCATCACCATCGTTCTGTAC
>Ga0307478_10004391_pt1 | contig 10073 bp, 4 predicted proteins | sample atmos_gasesECM4C_2_FD_203713 | JGI IMG/M metagenome (GOLD analysis project Ga0307478, IMG submission 203713) | Hardwood forest soil microbial communities from Morgan-Monroe State Forest, Indiana, United States - atmos_gasesECM4C_05 | ecosystem: Environmental > Terrestrial > Soil > Temperate...
GCACTATGACGTCTACTGCCGCATCTTCGACCGCTGCGGATTGAAGTACGTGGTGGTCGAGGCCCACTCGGGGGCGATGGGCGGATCGCAGTCACACGAGTTCATGGTGCGGACGCACGCAGGGGAAGATCAGATCGTGAGCTGCGAGAAGTGCAACTACGCGGCAAACATGGAAAAAGCCACCTCAAAACTGGAGCCAGTCGAGGATCTGAAGCCAGAGGGTGACGGCAAGCCGCTGCTCGTACACACGCCCGGTCAAAAGACGATCGAAGAAGTCGCCCGCTTCCTCGGAGTGTCGCCCAAGAACAAGATCAAGACACTGGCGCTGATGGCCAACGAAACGGACTCGAAATCAAAGAAAACTAAAGCGCGCGCGGTCATTCTTCTCATGCGCGGCGATCACCAGATGAACGAAGCGAAGTTATCCACTGCTGTGGCCGGGCGAGAAACGCGCCCTATGCAGGAAGAAGAGATCACAGCACTGTTTCATTCGCCCGCGGGATACCTTGGGCCGCTCGGCATCGACTGGGCCAAGGGCCTTGACGACGTCGAGAAGCCGATCCTCATCGTCGACGACGCACTCAAGGGGAGGAGGAACCTGATCTCTGGCGCGAACAAAGAGGACTATCACGTCAAGAACATCACGCCGGGCGAGACGTTCCAGCCCACGGCATACGCCGATCTGCGCACCGTCACAGCAGGAGAAGGTTGTCCCAGTTGTGGCGCGCCGCTGCGCATCGACATGGCGGTTGAGATCGGGCATATTTTCAAGCTCGGCTACAAGTACTCCGAGTCGATGGGCGCGCGCGTTCTGGATCGCAACGGGAAAGAAGTCATGCCCATCATGGGCTGCTACGGCATCGGCATCGAACGAATCCTGACCGCGATCGTCGAACAGAATAACGACGAGAACGGGTTCTGGGTTCCACCTCAGGTGGCGCCCTTTGAAGTCGTAGTCGTTCCGACGAATGTCAGCGACGACAAGGTACGCACGACGGCCGAGGACATTGCGCGCCGCCTTGAACAGGCCGGGTACGACGTGTTACTCGACGACAGGGACGAGCGGCCAGGGGTGAAATTCAAGGACGCTGACCTGGTGGGCATACCCTTTCGTGTCAACGTGGGGAAGAAGGTTACCGAAGGCACTGTCGAAGTCGTTCAACGCTCGACTCGGCAAATTCAGGATGCTAGCATCGGCGGCATTACCGAATATTTCGGCAATTTGCTGCCGCCTGCGCACTGAGGCTTTCCTGCTCGGCGTGCTGGCCACAGCCGGAAAGCATTATGGGCACAATTAAGCTGATTCTGACCCTTGGGTTGCTGGCACTGGGCGTGTGGGTAAGTGCCGAACTGATTCCGCCTTATTTCTCCAATTACGAGTTTCAGGACACGCTCGACACCGAAGCTCGCCTCGGCACGTATAGCACCAAGGGCGATGAAATCATTCGCGACGAGGTTTTCCGCAAAGCACAGGACCTTGAACTCCCGCTCACCAAGGACGACATCAAGGTACAGCGCACGGGCGCCGGAATGGGAAACGGCAGCGTACTAATCTCGACCGATTACACTGTGCACGTCGATCTGCCCGGCTACCCGATGGACCTGCATTTCCACCCGGAAAGCAAGAACAAGGGCACGTTCTAGATTCCGTCATCACCTCTGAAATTTTTTGGACACTGAATCCAGCGACCTGTTGCCGGAGGTGTCCTTTTGTACTTGTGCATTACTCCCATCATTACCTTTTGTCCGGGACAGCCGTAACGTTGTGAGGTTACGGTCGCCATCCTAGTATCCACACAGGGAACCCGTATCCCTGCGTGAAAAACAGCGCAGCGCTCTACTCGACGATCAAAGATTCCGAAAAGTTCCCGTAAACGCGCCCCACACTGGGCGGAGGCATGTAAGGATGAATACGAAGGCGAAGTGGGCGGTTTCCTGGGCGACAGTCATTATGATCGCCAGCATTTTGCTCCTTGTTGGCTGCGGGTATCAGTACAAGTGTGGCGTCACCTTCGGAAGTTCATCGTGCACTTCGTCGGGGAGCGGGCTCGGAACCACTGGCACCAGCAGTGGCGACGCCGCATTCGCGTACAACATTGTTTTTGCGGGCTCCGTCAATGGCGCGGCCCTCAGTTCTGGGTCGAGTCCGAGTTTTCAAAACATCTCGAACTTCACCGCACCAACGGTTCCTAGCAACGACGGAAGCGCCGAGATCGTAGTTGTTCCGAAGAAGTTCGTCTACGCCGTGTTTCCCTCGTCGCAGCAGCTTTTCGCGTGGTCGATTAATGCCAGCGACGGCAGCCTGTCGGCCGTGAGCGGGAGTCCCTTCACGATTGCGAATCTCGGAAACATGGTAGCCAACAGCACTGGAGTCAATCTGACTTCGATGGCCGTCAACCCGGCGGGAACGTTTCTCTTCTTTGCCTATGCAGGCTCCGATCAAATCGATGCCTACCAGATCGGAAGCACCGGTACGCTGACGCAGGTCGCCGGCGCTCCGTTCTCGACTGGATCGTTTCAACCCTGGAATCTCTCCTTCGACGGCTTGGGAAAATATCTGTACGTGGCAAGCGGGATAGAGGGATTGGGCCAGCAGGTGGCGGCCTACTCGATCGGTTCTTCTGGCGCGTTAACCGCCGTTCAGGGAAGCCCCTTCGCTTTCAATATGTGGCAACTTCAGGGCGACCCCAGCGGTAAATACATGATCGGGATCAGTGGGCGGTCGAACGCTCTCAATGGCTTCCCGGACGACACCAGCCTGTATGTCTTCGGCATCCAGCAAAGTGGCACCAACGCCGGTGCCCTCACGCAGGTTTCGGGGTCGCCATTCAGCACGGTCTTCGCGCCCGTGAATCTCGCCGTACAGCCGGTTGCAAGCAACGGAAGTTACGTCTATTCATTCAGCGTGAATACCTTGACACCGAACCCACTCGAAGGCTACCAACTTGATACCAACAGCGGCTCGCTGACCGCGATGACCAACTCGCCCTTCAGCAATATTGGATCAGGGCCCTGGGGGCAGTTCGATCAGAGCGGGGCATACCTGTTCATATTCGCCGCCACCAGCACGAACTCATCGTTGGGAGTCTTGAGCGTCGCATCGGGAACTGGGGATCTCACCGAGCCCCTTGGGCCGGTGACGCTCGACCCGACAACGTACTTCGCCGTCACAGACGCGCCGTAGGTCATCCCTTTCACCGCTTGGTCGCAGATGGCCGGACGGGATACGCTGGCGATTGACATCTTTGGAACGCATGTCCCGCTGGCACTCCGTCCATCTGGGCGCTGGCGGTACAATAGAAGCATCCGCCAATCGGTAGGCGTGAGTTAGGGGGTTGTACAACCCGGCTTGAAAGAAAGCCCGAGGCTGGATAAATCCTTTTGCTGCGTTCCCTCGTCTTAAAGAGCGAGGTGTTCTGCGCTCGCTGAACCTGTGGCTATCAAGTTAAAGATCCCCAAACCGAAGGCACCGGGCAAAGGCACCAGTGGAATTTTGCCTCGCGACCCGGTAATCCGGGCTTCTCTTGTTGCGTTTCTAACCCTAGCGATCGCTGTTATCGGCGTTTTCTCTTATTTCTACGTGAAGTACGACCGGGTCATCGAGAAGCGGTTCAGCAGCCCGGTCTTCAGTAACTCCGCTCGCATTTACGCGATTCCGAAGACCATTCATCCGGGTGAAACGGTGGACGTCCGCGCTATCGCTGCGGACCTCCGACACGCGGGCTACGCGGACCGGGAAGGCGGGTCCCCGCTGGGCAGTTACCGCGTTTTGAGGGACGGAATCGAGATCACACCGGGGCCCGAGTCGTACCACAGCCCCGATCCCGCGCGGATCGTCGTGAACGGCGGGAAGGTTGCGGGAATCACCAGCCGCGGCAGTGATCTCTCTGCATATGAATTGGAGCCGCAGCTCGTTACCGCCCTGTTCGACGCCGAGCAACGCTCCAAGCGGCAACTGGTGAAGTACGACGACATCCCGAAAATCATGGTGGATGCGGTCGTCTCCATCGAAGACCGCCGGTTCTTCCAGCACAGCGGCGTGAACTTTGTGCGCCTGGCCGAGGCCATGCTCATCGACGTGACTCACCAGCGCCATGAGCAGGGTGGCTCAACGATCACGATGCAGCTGTCGCGAGCCTTCTTTCTCACGCCAGAGAAAACGGTCCGGCGCAAGCTGACCGAGATCATGATCGCTCTCGAACTCGAACAGAAATTCAGCAAGCAGCAGATTTTCGAGTTCTATGCCAACCGGGTGGACCTGGGGCAGCGCGGGTCGTTCACGATCAGCGGATTGGCCGAGGCGGCGCGCGCGTACTTTAATAAGGACCTGAAAGACATCACGCTGCCGGAAGCGGCGCTGCTCGCCGGCTTGATCCAGGCGCCCAGCGCCCTCTCGCCGTACCGCCATCCGGAACGCGCGCTCGAGCGCAGAAATACCGTGCTCGATGCGATGGTCGACAATCACGCCATTACTCGCGCGGACGCCGACAAAGCGAAAGCGACACCGCTGAAACTTGCACCGCCGAATGTCGAAGCGAGCGACGCACCCTATTTTGTCGACCTGGTCCGCGACACGCTGATCAATAAATTCAACGAACGCGAACTGAACGATCAGTCCTACCGCATCTACACGACACTCGATCCCGATTTGCAGAGGGCGGCCGCACAGGCCGTCGAAAACGGGATCAAGCTGGTTGATGCGCAGGTCACCAAGTTGCGAACGAAGAAAGTCAAAATCGCAAAGGGAAAATACGAAACCAAAGTGCTCCCCGGACCGCAGGCCCAGGTTGCGATGGTGGCACTCGATCCGCATACGGGGGCAGTGCTGGCGCTGGTGGGAGGGCGAAACTACGGGTTCAGCCAGCTGGATCACGCCGTCGCCAAGCGGCCTACCGGATCGATCTTCAAGCCGTTCGTTTATGCCGCGGCGATGAACACCGCGCTCGACGGCGCGACCACGGTGATGACGCCGGCGTCGATGGTTGACGATACGGCGACCACCTTCGCCTACGGCGATCAGATCTACGAGCCTCGCAATTACAAAGAGGAGTACCACGGTCCGGTGACTCTTCGTTATGCGCTGGCCATGTCGCTGAACAATGCGACCGTTAAGCTCGCCGAAGAAGTCGGCTACGACAAAGTCGCCGACCTTGCCAAGAGCGCTGGGATCATGTCGGTCAAAGCCACGCCGGCCATGGCGCTCGGCGCCTACGACGCCACGCCGATGGAAATGGCTGGCGCCTACACGGCATTCGCGAACGAAGGAACAAGAATTTCGCCCTTTCTTATCAGCTCCGTTCGCAACGCCAAGGGAGACATCGTTCAGGATTTCACCCCCGAGAAGCGGCAAATCATGGATCCGCGCATCGCCTACGTCATGACCGACATGATGGAAGGCGTCGTGAACTTCGGCCTGGGATACTCCGCCGTACGCGGCCGGGGTTTCACATTGCCGGCCGCCGGCAAGACCGGCAGTTCCCACGATGGATGGTTCGCCGGTTACACCAGCAACCTGCTATGCATCGTCTGGGTCGGGTATGACGACTACAGTGACCTGCACCTGAGCGGCGCGCAGACGGCAGCTCCGATCTGGGCCGATTTCATGAAAAAGGCGTCTGCGCTGCCGGAGTATTCCGACATGCGCGCGTTCGGGCAGCCTTCGGGTGTCGTCGACGTGCAACTGGACAAGGGCACGAATCGTTTGGCAACTCCAGCCTGTCCAGAGACTTACACGGCCGCGTTTGTCGCCGGAACGGAGCCGCGGGAGACCTGCGATCAGACATCTTCGATCGGAGGGTTTTTCTCGCATCTGATCGGTTTGGGGGACAAGGCGCTCCCTCCCCCACCCCCCGGAAGCCAGGCTGCGGCCAACGGCCAGGGCAACCCACAAGCGAATCCGGATGCGGAGAAAAAGAAAAAAGGATTTTTTGGCAAAATTGTGGGAATCTTTAAGGACGACAAATCGTCGCCCCAGCCGTCCAAACCACCGGACAGCGGAGGGACCGACCCTCACTAACGGGCGACGCATAGTAGCCGCGGCCCCGGGCGCTCGGGATGGCAGCCTGATTCGCTGCGGTTGGTTCAGGAGGTTCGCTCATGCCTCGCCGGTTCCAGTCTCTGTTCCTCTCCTTCCTGCTCGTCATTGCCCTGTGCACAATCACCTTCGCGGCTCAAATGCGTTTCGCCGATCAGGTGCAGATCAGTCCTCCGGCGGCGCGCAACATAGAACCTCCGGCTTCGGATGCGAGCCCGGACCAGCTTGAAAAGCAGGGCGACGAGTTGCGTGCACGCAAGTTGTATCTCGACGCAGTTGACTATTACCAAGCGGCGATCGCGAAGAAGCCCAACAACGCGGCAATCTACAACAAGATCGGAATCGCCGAGTTGCTGATGCAGCGCTGGCCGGAGTCCAAGAAAAATTTCGAGCACGCCATCAAGGCCGATCCCCATTACTCCGACGCCTACAACAATCTCGGCGTGATCTTTTACATCGGCAAGAAGTATGGCAAGGCAATCGATCGCTACAACAAGGCAATTCATCTGCGCGACGACGCCGCGTCTTACTACAGCAACCTCGGCGCTGCTCTGTTCTCGAAGAAAGAATTTGAGAAATCCGTGATCGCGTACTCGCACGCGCTGGAACTCGATCCCGACGTGTTTGAACGGACGTCGCGCGCCGGAGTCGCAGCGCAGATGTCGAAGCCAGAAGATCGCGCGCACTACGACTATGTTGTTGCGAAACTCTACGCAAAGATGGGAATTGCCGATCGTTCGCTTGAGTATCTGCGCAAGGCACTGGAAGAGGGATACAAGAGCATCAACAACGTTTACAAGGACGAGGAGTTTTCCGGCATCCGCAAGGACCCGCGTTTTACGGCCCTGATGTCGGTTCGCCCACCCGCGATTCCCGACTAGCGATACGAGTTTTCATGCTAGGTAAAGTTTTGTAAAACCTGACACATAGAGGCGAGGCTCGGGTTAGATTAAGTCAATAACTCCTGAAAACAACAGGGTGAGTAAGGAGAAACGGTAGCCCACCGATTGCCGACCCGAGCACGCCCCAAGCAGGTAATCGGTGGGTTTTTTGTTTTACTGATGGTTGGCAGTTCGAAGCCATTCGCGATTCGCCCCGAAGCAATCACCACCTTCTGTCGTTGATCCCTCCCGATTTTCCAGCGCTTTCCTCAAGACCTCTGCTTGCTGCGGGATTTCGGCAGCACCGAGATCGTCCTTTCCCGACGCACGAGGTTTCTTAGCGGGGCGAAGATTTTACGAAACTGCGCAAACTCGATAGAATACGAAAACGATGACCCTCCCTGTTCCCTCCTCGCTGTCCTGGGCCCATCCGCTTGTGCAGGACTGGTTTGTCCAGCGCTTCGGAACGCCCACGGAGCCGCAAGAGCAGGGCTGGCCACCCATCCTGGCTGGGCGGACAACGCTGATCTCGGCTCCCACGGGTTCGGGCAAAACTCTGGCGGCCTTTCTGGCTTGCATTGACCGACTGGTGCGCAAAGCGCTCGCGGGAGAACTGCAGAACCGCACGGAAGTTCTCTACGTCTCGCCGCTCAAAGCTCTCGGCAACGACATTCAGAAGAACCTCGAAGTGCCTCTCGGCGAAATTCTGCAAATGGCGGGCGAGCGCGGCCTGCTGATGCCGGAGATCCGCACCGCAGTTCGGACCGGTGACACGCTCGTGCACGAGCGGCGCGCGATGCTGAAGAATCCGCCGCACATCCTGGTGACAACGCCCGAGTCGCTTTACATCCTGCTCACTGCGGAGAAGAGCCGGGCGATCCTGCGCGATGTGGAAACCGTGATCGTCGACGAAATCCATGCGGTCGCCGACGACAAGCGTGGGGCACACCTGGCGATCTCGCTTGAGCGTTTAGAAGCGCTTTGCCACCTGCCGCCCACCAGAGTTGGACTTTCCGCAACGCAAAAGCCGATCGAAGCGGTAGCCCATTTTCTGACCGGGAACGGACGCCCCGATCCGGTAATCGTCAATATCGGGCACAGACGCAGTCTGGATCTCGGAGTCGAAGTCCCGCCCAGCCCGTTGGGCCCGGTCGCGTCGAATGAGATGTGGGACGAGATCTACGCGCGCACGATCGAACTGGTCGAGCAGCATCGCTCCACGCTGGTCTTTGTGAATACCCGCCGCATGGCCGAGCGCATCGCTCACCAGCTCGGCGAGCGCATCGGCGAAGACAACGTTGCAGCGCATCACGGCAGCCTCTCACGGAAACTACGGCTGGCTGCGGAGAAGAAACTCAAAGAAGGCCAGGTCAAGGTGCTGGTGGCGACGGCATCGCTTGAGCTTGGTATCGACATCGGCACCGTCGATCTGGTGATCCAGATCAACTCGCCGCGCTCGATCGCGGTCGCACTGCAAAGAGTGGGACGTTCCGGCCACTGGCGCGGCGCGGTGCCAAAGGGACGATTCTTCGCGACAACCCGTGACGATCTTCTGGAATGCGCGTCACTGGTGCGTGCCATCCGATACGGCGATCTCGACAAGCTCATCATTCCCGAGTCACCGCTGGATGTTCTGGCGCAGCAGATCGTCGCCGCGTGTGCTGCGGAAGAGTGGGGCGAGGTCGATCTGCTCCATCTTGTTCGCCGCGCCCACCCCTATCGCAATCTCACGCCGGAAACCTACGACGCGATTCTCGAGATGCTTTCCGAAGGAATCGCAGCGCGGCGCGGGCGTTACGGCGCATATCTCCATCGTGATCGAGTGAACGGAAAGCTGCGCGCGCGGCGAGGTGCTCGAATTGCTGCCATCACGAGCGGTGGTGCGATTCCCGACAACGCGCTTTACACGGTTGTCGCGGAACCGGAAGGCATGGTCGTCGGTACGGTCGACGAGGACTTCGCTGTCGAAAGTAACAAGGGCGATGTAATGCTGCTCGGCAACACGTCGTGGATGATCCGGCGTGTTGAGACCAATGCCGGCCGGTTGCTGGTACAGGACGCGCACGGCGCTCCGCCCAGCGTTCCCTTCTGGCGCGGAGAAGCACCGGCGAGAACAGAAGAGTTGTCGGGACACGTTGCCGAGTTGCGGCAAAGCGTCAGCGATCTGCTGGTTGATGCCTCTCCGATTGGCATTTCGCAGAACGACCCGAAAGTCGCCGCGGCCGTCGCATGGTTGAAGAGCGAATGCGGCCTCGACGATTCGGGCGCAGAGCAGACCATTGAATACACCCTGCAGGGCCGGGCTGTGCTGGGCGCGGTGCCAACGCAAAAGACGGTCATCGCCGAGCGGTTCTTCGACGAAGGCGGCGGAATGCAACTGGTGATTCACGCCCCCTTCGGCGGGCGCATCAACAAGGCCTGGGGACTGGCTTTGCGCAAGCGCTTCTGCCGCAGCTTCAATTTCGAATTGCAGGCCGCCGCCACCGATAATGGACTCAATATTGCGCTAGCGGAGCAGCACAGCTTCCCCCTCGCCGACGTTTTTCAGTTCCTGCAGGCCGAGACGGTGCAACCGATCCTGGAGCAGGCATCGCTGGCATCACCCATTTTTGCCACGCGATGGCGCTGGGATGCATCGCGGGCTTTGGCCTTGCTGCGCTTCCAGAACGGTAAGAAGGTGCCACCACAGATTCAGCGCATTCGGTCCGACGATTTGTTGGCTTCGGTGTTTCCCGACGTAGCCGCGTGCCCCGAGAATCTCGAAGGTGACGTGAAAATTCCCGACCATCCTCTGGTCTCTGAAGTGATGAAAGACGTGCTTTCCGAGGCGATGGACATCGACGGGTTGCAGAGATTGCTGCGGGGCATTTCCGATGGAAGCATCCGCTGTATTGCCGTGGATACGCCGATTCCTTCGCAGTTCTCGCACGAGATTCTGAATGCGAATCCCTACGCCTATCTCGACGATGCACCGCTCGAAGAGCGGCGGGCGCGAGCGGTCGAGATGCGGCGTGTGCTCCCGGAATCTGTGCTGGAAGAGGTCGGAAAACTCGACCCCAGCGCAATCGCGCAGGTGCAGGAAGAAGCTTGGCCGGATGTGCGCGATGCCGACGAACTGCACGACGTTCTGCATACGCTGGTCGCGTTGCCTGAAAGTT
>Ga0307478_10004392_pt1 | contig 10072 bp, 10 predicted proteins | sample atmos_gasesECM4C_2_FD_203713 | JGI IMG/M metagenome (GOLD analysis project Ga0307478, IMG submission 203713) | Hardwood forest soil microbial communities from Morgan-Monroe State Forest, Indiana, United States - atmos_gasesECM4C_05 | ecosystem: Environmental > Terrestrial > Soil > Temperate...
GTGTTCCCGGCCACATCTCGCCCACTACCTGGTTAAGCGGGTCAAAAACTTCTTTTCGCGGCGGCGGCTCGAAGCCGCGCTGGTCCGGCGCATGATCCACCAGAGCGCCGCTGATCTCGCGGAACTGTACCTTGATCCTCCGATCAGCCACCACCCTTTCAAGGTCGAATCGGATTTCTTCTAATGAGTGCCCCGGCAGAACGCGGCAATTCACATTCGCCTGTGCCGTCTGCGGTAGTGCATTGTCTACGTGACCTCCGTTCAAACGTGTCGCCAAACCGGTAGTGCGTATCGTCGCGTTGTCAATTGGATCCTTCGACAGCCGACCCACCGCATCGAGACATCGCCCCTGGCCCGGTACTTGCATCGACGATTCGCAGTGCGTTTTCGCCCGCGACACCTCAGAGGCTCGTCCGTCACATGGTGAAGTTCCAGAGCAGCAAGGCGCATCAATACTGGCCTCATCACGGGCGACTGATTCAATTGCTGGGCATCAGAGGCCCCCGTCAGAACTACAGCGAAGCCGAGAGCAAAAACCGCTTCCCGTAAACGCGTCACGATAATGGATACTCTCGAATCACACGTGAGTGGTTTGAAAACAGCTGGGTAGAGAAAGGATTGGCTGGCCTCCTTACTATTCGCCTGTTCCTAATTCCACACTGCCGTCAGGCGCCAGTCGCCACGCTGGATTCCAAGCCACTTCCCAGGCAAATCCATCGGGGTCGGCAAAATAACCCGAGTAGCCACCCCAGGACGCCTCTTGTGCCGGCTTTAGAATCGTCGCGCCCGCAGCCGCAGCGCGTTTTATGAGCGGATCCACTTCGCCTTTCGCGCGCACATTGTAAGCAAGTGCCATGGCAGCCCGTCCGAATGTTGCCGGATCGGCCTGAAAATCTGCGGCGAGTTTGTCACGCAGGAACAATGCCAAGACCATTCCGCCTGCCTGGAAGAAGATGATCTCTTTATTCTCAAATGCCGGCTTCCAACCGAGCCCCTCGGAATAGAATCTTTTCGAGATACTGAGATCTTTCACGCCGAGGGTGACAAGACTAATGCGCTGGTCCACGGTTGATTCCCCCTTGCCATGAGTAAGAAGCAACACTGCCGCGATGTCCGCCAGCAGTTCTCTTCGAGTCAACATAGGCCGAAGGTAGAATGATCGATGTGTTCTGGTCTTGAACGAATCGGACACATCGAGCGCATCAAGATCCGAGGCCGTGCATGGTCTGAATGAGGCCGGATAGGCAAAGAGTGCACCGCGCAGATTGGAGCGAAATACTGGGCGGGTTGCCGGAAAAACGCTGCACCTCTCGAGTCATGTGCGCTTGATCGGCATAGTCCGCGTCCGCGGCAAACTGTGCAAAGCTCCCCCGTGCGCCCATGTTATGGGCAAAATTCAGTAGACGCTGGAAACGCAGCACGGACTGAAACATCTTCGGACCATACCCGACCGCCACTGTAAAGCGACGCTGGAGCTGACGGCTGCTGAATCCGATCCACCTACTGAGTTTTTCAACTCGGCCTTGCGGATGCCGGGCGAGCCATTGAATAGCAGCGCTCACCGCCCGGTCAACCGGCGCAGCTTGCTCGAGGCAATTTAGCAATGCTGTCTCGATTGCCGAGCGTCGCGCGGCAATATCTGGCTCGTCTGCGATCCGCTCAAATCGCGCAGTCGCCGCGCGGCCCCAGACGTCACGAAGCGGCACCGACTGGTTGAGTAGCGCAGAGGCAGGAAGGCGGAGCAGGCTCGGCGCAAGTCCGGGATGGCAGCGAGCGCCGATAATGATAGTCCCAGGAGCGAGACGAGCGACGAAGGGCTGTGTCCACGGGCCGATCACCATCGGAGCTTCATCGTTGATGAGAACAATATCGACGCAGCCGTCGGGCAATACGGGCTGCTCGAATTCGTCTCGTGAACCACTGACTGTCTGCGTCCACAAGCAGAGTAGATATCTCGCAAGCGGCGACGGAGCTGGAAATTCACGGTAATCAGAAACAGCGCTGCCCAGGCGCAAATCGCGATTTATCACAGGCCGCCCCCAGGGCAAGGTACTCTTCCCCGTTTGGTCCCTTGATTTTACTCCCAACTGTTTTTGGGAGGACCGCCTAATGTGGACTTGGCTGGTTGCTTCCGATCGATGTGGCATACCGCCTGAGGCTCGGAGTTGTCACATTGTCGCAGGCGTGTTTTCGCCGCATGGTAGATTGTAATAGAACGAACGATCGTGCTATTATATGGCCAGAATGAAGACACATTATCAACAGAATGGGGCTCTTCGGCGCACGGATCGCAGCGCGCTGAAAGGTCCATTCCGACGGCCACGCGGACTCAAAACGCGCCGTGCCATCCTGCGGAGGGCTGTGAACCTCGCTTCGCTCGAAGGGCTCGAAGGGCTGACGATTGGGAGGCTAGCCTCCACACTGCGAATCAGCAAGAGCGGTCTGTTCGCCCACTTTGGTTCCAAGGAAGATTTGCAATGTGCCGTGGTTGATGAAGCTCGCGATATCTTCGTCGAAGAAGTGGTACATCCCGCATTTAAGTTCCGTGGAGTGGAGCGCCTGCGGGCCCTTTGTGAGAATTGGCTGCGGTATGGCAGGGAGAGGGTTTTTCCCGGTGGCTGCTTCTTTTCTGCCGCCTCGCTTGAATTCGACGATCGGCCGGGGCGCGTTCGCGATCGAATCGTGGAACTGATGAAGAAGTGGCTGGGAAATCTGGAACAGGCAGCGCGCGACGCGCAGTCCGCCGGCGAAATCCGAAAGGAAGTTGATGTACACCAACTGGCGTTCGAAATTCAGGCACTCGGCATGGGAGCCAATTGGAGTTCGCGCTTGTTCCGTGATCAAGATGCTTACCGTGCGGCCCACGCCGCGATTTTGCAACGAATCGACCAAGCCACAGAACCCATGCAATCGAGGGAATGATGCGAATTGGTCCCGGCCTGCTCGTTTTCTTCTTTGCGAGTTTGATCGTCTCGCTGACTGCCCGGGGCGCTGGAGCGCAGACTGCCACTCTTGACGCCGAGATCCCTCTGCAGCGCTGCGATCGACTGCCGGTTGCAATTCTCCAGGTGGATAAGGCCGATAAGCGCTTCCTGATTGATACGGCTGCCACCTCCCTGCTCAATGAGAAGTCATTCACCAGCGAGCGTACGAAAGAGGTCCACGTCCAATCATGGAATCAAACAACCGCATTGAACGCTCGCGAAGTTTCGATCGGCGAGCTCGCATTGGGTAGCCACCGCCTGCGAGGCGTCAGGCTACCGGCGATTGACTTGACCGCAATCGCCAAAGCGTGCGGCGGCCCACTCGACGGAATTCTCGGCGTGGACCTCTTGGAGCAGCTGGGCGTAACAATCGATCTGAAGCGCAGTGTGGCGCGCCTCGGCGTGGCCGCGCCAAGTGCTTCGGAGGCGTCCCTTATTGCAGATATGAAGCGAGCAATGCATTCCTGCTCGGAAGCCTTCAACAACGCGGACGCCGACAGGCTTGCCTCTTGTTTCGATCCGGATTTCACCCTGAGTTCTCCCAGCGGCGAACTACGTGGGCGAGACCAGGCCACCAATCATTTCCGGAAACAGTATTTTGACAGGACTCCGCACGTCCATCTTTCCATGAACATGAATGATCAACGCGCTGTGGGCGACGTGGTTTGGAGCTTGTATGACTACACCATTGAGTCGCCATCTGTTCACATGACGGGCCGGGGCATGATGCTTTGCCGCAAATTTGAAAACCACTGGTACATCCTCAGCATGCATGAATCACCGATCGAATCCAGCTCAAACCAGGTGCAATGAAGAATGCATAGTTCCCACTGCTGGGCTGGTCTGTCTGCCGATTGCAGGCGGATAACCTAAGTGCTTCATCGGACGCACCTGCCACACCTCTACTTGCTTCCGCATGGGGTCGAAATTGCGTTGCATAGGGTCGACGCCGACCGAAATGCAGTCGATGAGCGAGAACGACTTCGAGTGTTTGGCGAGCACCGGGGTGAACAGCCTGAGACAATGTTTCCAGATTCGCGTCCCGTGAATATTAGATTTCCAGAAACCGATTCCTGGAGGGTCATCGACTGGCTGTAGTGTTCCGATCTGTGTTCAATCAATGTAGCAATGAGTTCGGTGGTCTTTGGGTCCAGAGATGCCTTTCGACCCCGTAGTGCGACGCCGACGGCCGCCGAACTTGGTTGCATCGCCGCTAAGGCAATGCGTCAATTAATTCGAGTGATCTCTTCCGTATCTCGATAGTCGCTATGACATGATAGTGACTAACGCTAGCTGATTCTATATAATCGCGCGTCATGCCAACTCAGGAGACGCTCTATAACGTAGCCAATCGAGTGGCCACGATTACTTTGAATCGGCCGGACAAACTCAACGCCTGGACGGCGCTGATGGAAAGCGAAGTGCGTTCGCACATGGAGAACGCCGAGCAGGACGACGAGGTCCGCGTAATCGTGTTGACAGGCGCTGGGCGGGGCTTTTGCGCAGGCGCTGACATGTCGCTGTTGAGCGCGGTGGCGGAACGCGGCGTGGATTACCGGGATTTGGATGACCGGGGCCGCGAGCAGGTTTTGCGCGACGGCGCGAACCGCCGTGAAGGTACGGCCCCGGATTTTCAGAAGAAATACTCGTATTTTCCGGCGATCGGGAAGCCGGTGATTGCCGCCATCAACGGACCGGTGGTTGGCCTTGGTTTGGTTATCACTCTCTATTGCGATCTGCGGCTGGCCTCGGACGCAAGCCGCTTCAGCACCACATTCGCGCGGCGCGGGCTGATTGCCGAGTATGGAATGGCCTGGATGTTGCCTCGGATCATTGGAATTGCAAACGCGCTCGACCTCCTGTTTTCTGCCCGGACCATCGATGCCGCCGAAGCACTGCGCATGGGGTTGGTGAATCGAGTTTTTCCCCAGGAAACCTTTTTCGAAAAAGCCCAGGCGTCTGCCCAAGAACTGGCTTCCACGGTGAGCCCACGCTCGTTGCGCATAATCAAGCGCCAGGTATACGAGGCCATGTCGCAACCGCTCGCGGAAGCTTTCGACATTTCCGTGCGCGAGATGATCGCGTGTTTCCGCACAGAGGATTTCAAAGAGGGTGTCGCGCACTTTGTGGAGAAGCGCCCCGCTGCTTTCACGGGTAAATAGGAGACAGGCGGCAGAATGAATTTCTCGTTCAGCAGCAAAGTGAAGGACCTGCAACGGCGCTTGCAGGTTTTCATGGATGAGCACATTTATCCGAATGAGCAGCGCTACCACGATGAGATTGAGCGCAACCGCTGGTCGCCGCCGGCCGTAATTGAGGAACTCAAGCCCAAAGCCCGCGCCGCGGGCCTGTGGAATCTGTTCCTGCCGGATCGGGAGCATGGGGCGGGTTTGACGAATCTCGAATATGCACCTCTGGCCGAGATTATGGGGCGCAGTTTTATTTCTCCTGAGGTGTTCAACTGCTCGGCGCCGGACACCGGCAACATGGAAGTGCTCGCCCGCTACGGCACCGCGGACCAAAAAGAGCGCTGGCTCAAGCCTCTGCTTGCAGGGGAGATTCGATCGTGCTTCTCGATGACGGAACCCGGGGTCGCCTCATCGGATGCAACCAACATCGAGGCGACTATCGTTCGGCAGGGCGACGAGTATGTCATTAATGGCCGCAAGTGGTGGTCGTCTGGAGCGGGCGATCCGCGCTGCAGGGTCGCGATCTTTATGGGCCGAACTGACACAGACCGAACTGACACAGAAAAGACAGATCGCCCGGCCGCGCTCCATAAACAGCAGTCGATGGTGCTGGTGCCGATGGATAGCGCCGGGGTCAAGATTGAGCGCATGCTGACGGTGTTTGGCTATGACCATGCGCCGCACGGGCACGGCGAGATCACTTTTGAAAATGTTCGCGTGCCCGTCTCGAACATGTTGCTCGGCGAAGGACGAGGCTTCGAAATTGCCCAAGGGCGGCTGGGTCCGGGGCGCATTCACCACTGCATGCGCTGTATCGGCGTCGCCGAACGGGCCCTCGAAACCATGTGTAAGCGAGTGCAGGCGCGGGTGGCCTTCGGTAAGCCGCTGGCCGCGCAAGGCACCATACGGGCCGACATTGCGCGATCCCGCATGGAGATCGAGCAGGCACGTCTTCTGACTTTGAAAGCGGCCTACATGATGGACACGGTCGGAAACAAAGAAGCACGCGCCGAGATCGCGATGATCAAAGTCGTGGCGCCGAACGCCTGTCTGCGAGTGTTGGACCGCGCGATTCAGGCTCACGGAGGTGCGGGCGTCTCTCAAGATACCTTTCTGGCTGGCGCCTGGGCGAATGTGCGCACACTGCGTTTGGCCGATGGCCCGGACGAAGTGCACACCGAAGCTATCGCGAAGCTGGAACTCAGGAAGTGGAGTGTGCCCCAGGCCTTGGGTGACAAGAAATGACACTTCGCCAACTCCGCGATTCCTTAACCAGCGTGCCGTTCAATACCTTGCTCGGAATGCGACTCCACCGAGTGCACCGCGACGGCATTTCGATCGATTGCACACTTCGCAACGACTTGCGAAACAACGCCGGGGTAGCCCACGGCGGTATCGCTGCCGCTATGGCAGACGCAGCTGTGGGCGGTGCTATCCAGCGCCACTTCGGTGGGGGGCGTCGGATCACCACAGTGGAGTTAAAGATCAACTACTTTCTACCAGTGACCGAGGGCCGCATCTTTGCCCGGTCGCACCTTCTTCGCATCGGCTCTACGCTGTGTGTGGGTAACGTGGATCTCACAGATGAACATGGACGTGCCATTGGAACGGCCATCGTTACTTATATGTTCATCAATCCTCCTGCTGTTCGGACGTCGGACCTCGGGCCCCAGGCCTCCGCCCGCGTGCCGAGTGTTGTGCCGAGTGCTCGTCGTGTCACGCGTCCCTCACGGAGGAAGTAGTCTTTCCTGCTGCAGCTCTCGTGTGAATCTTTTCGACAGAGATAAGAGATACGGCAAAATCGAGAGGAGACGCCAGTGCCGCTTGTCCTAGAAACACCCCATTCCTTAAGAGATTTGGTAGGTCGCGAACTCACCCTGACGGACTGGTTCCCCATCGCCCAGGAACGAATTGAGCAGTTTGCTGAAGTTACCGAGGATCGCCAGTGGATCCACGTGGACCGCGAACGTGCCGAGCGTGAGTCTCCCTATAGAAGCACAGTTGCTCACGGGTTCTTGACCTTATCGCTGCTGAGCCGGTTCATGAAGGAGGCAATTCAGATCCGAGGCGGTGTCCGCATGAGCGTCAATTACGGCTTGAATCGAGTTCGATTTCCTTGTGCTGTCCGCGCCGACTCTAAGATTCGGGTTCGCTTCACTCTTCAATCGCTAAAAGACGTGCCTGATGCGCTGGAGGCAGTCTTTGATGCGAGAGTGGAAGTCCAGGGTAGCGACAAGCCGTGCTGCGTAGCTGAGTGGGTAGTTCGCTACTATATATAAGGTAGAGGTCCGTTCTAAGCAGTGCGCGGAATCCTCTTAGCGGTGGGTGCACAGCCCGGGGGCAGCGAGGTGCGGCACCGCATTGAAGGTAAATAACCTTAGCTGCTCTTTTCGCAAACGCAGGATTGTGTAGGATGCGTTATACACCGCCCCGGCGAGCCGCATGATCCGGTCGTCGGAAATCTCCAGTGACAGGCCAGTCCAAATCGCAAGCGGCGTGGCCGACGTAACCACGAGAATGTTCTCTTTCCGCGCGTCGAGCATCTTCAAACGACAGGCCGCAACGCGCTCACGAAACTGGTCCCACGTTTCGCCGCCATAGGGATAACGACCGGCAAGCCATGCCTCCACCACTTTTGTATCGCAAGGCATCCATTTGCGATGAATTCGTGCCCCGTGCGCGCCTTGGCTAACGCGAACCTGCTCGCGCATTTCGTCGTATTCGTGCAGAAATTCCGGATCTTCGGCAGCCAAGAGCGGAGCAATCTCGCGATATACTCGCCCGAGATCGAATTCATCCCATCCAGAATCGACGCGAACTGTGGGGAAGCCAACCCCCGCGTCGGCATAGACCGCACGAATCTGCTCGGCGGTTTGCTGCTGCCGCGTAAGTGCCCCTGCATAGGCGGAGGCAAATCGGATTCCCTGTGAAATGAAGTGCTCGCCCAACAGCCGTGCCTGACGCTCTCCCAACTCGGAAAGCGAATCGTAAGCGTCGCGCGTGCCCGCCTGCCCATGGCGCACGAGATAGACGGTGCTCAAGTGGATTTCCCCGCGAGCGAATCCGCCAATTCCACCAATCCCTTCACGCGGTCTCCGAAGTTCTGAAATCGTGTGTCTTGCGTCTGGCCACGCCGGAAGCGATAGTAAATCTGCTGCAGAATCACTGCCAGCTTGAAGATGCCAAGTACTTCGTAGTACCCGATCTGCGAGAGGTCGCGTCCGGTTCCCTCTGCATAACGCTGAACGAACTGATCTCGCGTGTACCAACCGGGCTGCGATGTGAGCGAGGGCACTCTGCGAGCGCGCAGTTGCGGCGCCTCGACCCAAGCCCAGTAACATAACGTCAAGCCCAGATCTGCCAATGGATCGCCAACCGTCGCCATCTCCCAATCGAGCACAGCCTCGATGCGCTCGGCAGAGGTTTCGCTGAGCATAACGTTATCCAACTTGTAATCGTTATGCACCAGGGTCGGCGCGGGAGAAGACGGCCGGTGATCGATGAGCCATCGAATCACGCAATCCATCTTCGGCATGTCATCCGTTGCGGCCCGTTTCCAACGATCTGCCCAACCCTGCACTTGGCGTTCAAGAAATCCTTCCGGCTTACCGAGGGCAATCAAACCGGTCCGGGAAATATCGATGGCGTGCAGGCGTATCAGGCAATCGACAAATCCCTTGCTGGCTCGCTCCGCATAATTCGGCATCTTCGCCAGTTGTGGCGGAATTTCATCCCGCAATATAAGGCCGTGCCGCCGCTCCATAAGGAAGAACACACACCCCAGCACCGCTGTATCCTCGCACAAGTGAAAAACGTTTGGAGCTTCTCGAAAATGCGGATGGACCATCTGAAGCACTCGAAACTCACGCCCCATGTCGTGAGCTTTCGGGGCGACTGGCCCCAGAGGGCCGCGCCTCAGGACGTACTCGAGCCCATCAATCTGCAGCAGATATGTAAGGTTCGAGTGCCCGCTCGGAAACTGTTCGAGCGTGATACCTCGTTCAGCGCCTGCGATTCGTCCGCGCAGCCAGTCGGCAAGCGAAGGTAGATTCAGTTCTTCCCCGGGGCGAACGGGGCCAGTATCGAGATGCAATCGAGATCAGCCTTTCCGACGGAAAGTGTATCCCACGAGCGTCAAATCAACCAGAACGCGCGGCATTCCAAACGCGCACCCGCTCGAGACTGGCAACGAACGGTTTCAAAGCTCCATAGAGGAGTACGGCAGCGAGCGCACATGCGACAGATGTTACGATCACCAACGAGTATCGCACTGCGTCGTCGCTTCGAAATGCGTATTGCGTTAATGCTCCCACAGCGGTAGGTCCGATTCCGAGCCCGATGAGGTTGATGGAAAACAAATACACAGCCGAGGCCTGTCCGCGCATGGTGGCCGGCATCATCTGCTGAATCGCGGCGGGGGCGATGCCGAACGGAGCGGCCGCCAGTGCGCATCCCGGAACCAGCCAAATCGTGGCCCAAGTCGCGGAGGGCGCCAGGTACAAAAGACAGTTGACGGGAAGCCAGACTAATCCGATCAGCACACCTACGAACAAGGTCGCGTTGCCTTGGCCGCGTTTGCGCAAGTAATCAGCGAACCGTCCAGCACTGACGATTCCTATGCAGCCAAAGACCGCGACGCAGGAACCGTAAATTACGCCCGTGGTTCCAATGCTCCAGTGAAAGTGTCGCCGATAGAATTCCGGCACCCAAGCGGCGCTGGCGTATGAAGAGAGCGCGAGTAGCCCAAAACCAATATTGTGGAGCAAGAACGTCCGCCGGTTTTCGAAGATGTATGAGAATACCTGCCTCATCGGAACAGTCGACCGTCGGCTAGCTCCATGGCGTACGGCAGGTTCGTTCACTGTGAAGAGTAGCGGTGCTACTGCAATGCCGGGAAGG
>Ga0307478_10004393_pt1 | contig 10072 bp, 7 predicted proteins | sample atmos_gasesECM4C_2_FD_203713 | JGI IMG/M metagenome (GOLD analysis project Ga0307478, IMG submission 203713) | Hardwood forest soil microbial communities from Morgan-Monroe State Forest, Indiana, United States - atmos_gasesECM4C_05 | ecosystem: Environmental > Terrestrial > Soil > Temperate...
AATTTCTTCAGCGCTTCGACGCAGGCCTTGGCGAAGAACGACATGAATCCGAGCTTCACGCCATGCTCCTTCTCGAACTGATCCTTGTAGCGCGCGCGCAGTTCGTTGACCGCCTTCAAATCCACTTCGTTGAACGAAGTCAGCAAGGCTTGAGTGGCCTGTGCCTGGACCATGCGCTCGGCAATCCGCGCGCGCAGGCGAGTCATCGGCACACGCTGTTCCGCGCGGGCGCCCCGCGCGGTTGGAACCGGCGCCGCCGGAGCCTTGGCTGCCGGCGGCGGCGCGGCATCCTTGGCAGACAGAAAATTCACCACATCCGACTTCGAGACGCGACCATCGCGGCCGGACCCGGTGACGGCGTTCGGGTCTATCCCGTTCTCTTCCACCACGCGCTTTGCGGCGGGACTGAGCTTGGCCGCTGCTGCGTCGGGCTTGGCGGCACTCGCCGCCGCGGCGACGGCGCCGCCGGATGCGGCCATGACGGCGGGCGAGTTGCCCGCCGCACCTTTGGCTGTGTTCGCGGCGGCTGCCCGAGCTCCGGCCGGTGCGGCGCTCGCGGCCGCTCCCTCCTCGATTACCGCCAATACCTGACCGCTGGTCACGGTGGTGCCGTCCTTGAGCCTGATTTCCTTGAGCACGCCGGCCGCGGGCGCAGGTACCTCGAGAACGACCTTGTCGGTCTCCAGGTCGACGAGGTTCTCATCGCGCGCCACGGCATCGCCGGGCTTCTTATTCCACGAGACAATCGTGGCGTCAGCCACCGATTCCGGCAGCTGCGGCACGCGAACTTCGATAGTCATCAGATATTCGGCACGGAAACCCGGGCCTTCGGGCCGGGGAGGAAATGCCGCTCCTTGATTTGAATTACCACTGCAATGTCAAGAACCTGTCCTAGATTGGGCCGGAGCCGCCGGTAAGCGCATCGTTTGTCGAGCGGTCTCTTCCGGCGGTACGCCCTGCAGCGCCGCGGTTACCAGATTTTTCTGTTGCTGCTCGTGCAGACCGGAAATGCCCGTGGCGGGCGCCGCCGCGCCGGCGCGTCCGGCGTAGAGAAGTTCGTCGAGTGGCCCGAGCTTCGCCTGCAGCCGATGGCGGATCTGGTACCAGCTGCCCTGATTTTGCGGCTCTTCCTGGCACCAGACGATTTCGCGGGCGTTTTCGTACTTACGGAGAATCGCCTCGTACTCGTCAGACGGAAAGGGATAGAGCTGTTCGAGCCGAACCACGGCAACCGAGTCGGCTTTCGCTTCGCGCCGCGCCTTCAACAAATCGAAATACACTTTGCCGCTGCACAATACGATGCGCGTCACCGCCGAGGGCTTGAGATCGTCGATGTCGTCGATCACCGAGTAAAACCCGCCCGTGGCGAGTTCTTCCAGCCGCGACACCGACAAGGGGTGCCGCAACAAGCTCTTCGGGGTCATGACGATGAGCGGCTTGCGCAGCGGCCGCAGCATTTGCCGGCGCAGCATGTGAAACATTTGAGCCGGCGTCGACGGCACGCACACTTGCATGTTGTATTCGGCACAGAGCTGCAGGAAACGCTCCAGCCGCGCCGATGAATGCTCGGGGCCCTGGCCCTCGTAGCCGTGCGGCAGGAACAGGGTGATGCCGGACAGGCGGCCCCATTTGGCTTCGCCCGAGCTGATGAACTGATCGATGATGACCTGCGCGCCGTTGCAAAAGTCGCCGAACTGCCCTTCCCAAATCGTCAGGCAATGCGGTTCGGTGGTCGAGAAACCGTACTCGAAACCCATGACCGCTTCTTCGGACAATACCGAGTCGGTCACCCTGAAGGTCGGCTGATTGGTCGCCAGATGCTGCAGCGGGACATAGCGGCGTCCCGTGGCTTGATCATGCAGCACCGCGTGCCGGTGAAAAAAAGTGCCCCGGCCGCTGTCCTGGCCGGTAAGGCGTACCGGATATCCTTCCTGCACCAAGCTGGCGTAGGCCAAGTTCTCGGCGGCGCCCCAGTCGAGCGCGAGATCGCCATTCACCATTCTTTCGCGCGCCTGCATGATGGCGAGGACCCGCGGGTGCAGGACCCAGTCGGACGGATACGAGGTGATGGCCTTGCCGAGCGCCCGCAAGCGGCCCATGTCGATCCCGGTTTTCACCGGCTCGGACCAATCCGCGTCCAAGTACGCGTTCCAATCCACCGTGAATTTGTTGCCGATGAGGCCGAGCGCGGCGCGGGCCTGCGGCTTGCCGGCATCCAGACCGTCGCGATACTGGTCGATCATGGCCGCGGCCTCCGCCGCCGTGAGCACCCCGTCGGCCGCGAGGCGCTCCGCATAGAGTTGGCGCGCCGTCGGCTTCTTGCGAATGACCTGGTACATGAGCGGCTGAGTCGCCGCGGGTTCATCGGCTTCGTTGTGGCCGTGCCGCCGATAACACACGAGGTCGATCACCACGTCCTTGTGGAACTTCATCCGATACTCGAGCGCAAAACGCGTCACGAAGCACACCGCTTCGGGGTCATCGGCATTGACGTGGAAAATCGGCGCTTCGACCATCTTCGCGACGTCGGAGCAGTATAGAGTGGAGCGTGCGTCCTGCGGATCGCTGGTGGTGAATCCCACCTGGTTGTTGATGATGACGTGCACCGAGCCGCCCGTGTAGAACCCGCGGGCCTGCGACAGCTGCAAGGTCTCCATGATGACGCCCTGCCCGGCGAACGCGGCGTCGCCGTGAATCTGCACGGGCAATACCTTGTCGCCCGGCGCATCACCGCGCCGCTCCTGTCGTGCGCGCACCGAGCCTTCGACCACCGCGTTCACGACCTCCAGGTGCGAGGGATTGAACGCGAGCGCCACGTGCACATTGCCCGAGGCTGTTTTCAGATCGGAGGAGAATCCCTTGTGGTACTTGACGTCGCCCGAGCCGCGCAGCTTCGCCAGATCGTACTGACCCTCGAACTCGCTGAACAAGTCCTTGGGCGACTTGCCGAGGAGATTCACCAGCACATTGAGACGGCCCCGGTGCGCCATGCCGATGATGGTCTCTTCGACCCCCATCTTGCCGCCGTGCTGCACCAGATCGTCGAGCAAGGGAATGAGACTGTCGCCGCCCTCGAGCGAAAAGCGCTTCTGGCCCACGTACTTGGTGTGCAGGTAGCGCTCCAAGCCTTCCGCGGCGGTCAATTGCCACAGAATGTTCTTCTTCTCGTCGGCGCTGAATCGGCGCTGCATGCGCGCCACCTGGAAACTATCCTGCAGCCACAGACGCTCGTCGCTGTCCGATACATGCGCAAATTCCGCACCGATCGTATCGGTGTAAATGAACTCGAGGTCCGCGAGAATATCCTTGAGTTTCGCGCGTTCGGGCATCGCGGGGTTGCGGCTGCCGGTGAAGAATTCGGTATCCAGGTCGGCGCCGGCAAGACCGAAATACTCGAGGTCGAGCACATAGGGCTTGGCGCGGACCTGCAGACCCAGCGGGTCTAAATTGGCGGCCAAGTGTCCGCGGTTCGCGTAGACCTGGATGAGCCGCGACACGGCGCCCTGCTTCGCGCTCGCCCCGCCGGATTCGGCGCTCGCAGCGCCGCCTTGCCTCGACGGCCTGTTGAGGCGCGCCAACAGACGTTCGCGAATAGGGGTGTGCGCGACCTCGCCTTTGGCACCGTCCTGCAGACGGCTGAAGTAGGCGGCCCAAGTCGGATCGACGCCCTTGGGGTCCCTCAGGAACTGTTCGTAGAGATCCTCAATGAAACCGGCATTTCCGCCGGAGAGTGCCGTGGTGGCCAATGCTTGAGCAAGTGATTGACTCATAGTGCTTGGAAGGAAAAAACCTCAAGTACATCAATATGATGAGAAGGAGAAGGGGGTTTGCGGACCGGTTACTAGTCTAGCCGAAGGCGCCACAATATGGAATGTGACGCAGCCCAGCAGAATCACGTGGCCGGCAGATCGAACGGGCCTTTGACCATCCAAATCTCGTAGCAAATTAGACCCACATAGGCGATCAGAACCCCATACAACGCCCATTCGACGCGCAGCAGACGCATGAACCGGTAGCGCGCCAGAGACACCATCATGAGGACGCCCACACCCGTCATGCCCATTTTCAGCGCCGCAAACATCGCCACGTTGCGATAGATGAGCGCGGCCATGACGGGGTTCACCTCGTCGGCGCCCCCTTGCAGCAGCAGCATGGTCATAAATGCGTCCAATACGCTCAATAACAAGATGCCGATCGCCACCGCCAGCAAATGGGACGCATGCCAATCGAGCGAATGGAAGCGGGAGTCGTCCTGACGGCGCGGCGGCGTCCGCCTGCGGGGATTGAAACTGCCGTACCAGACCGACCACCAGACCCGGTGGCGTCTGTCGGTACGAGCGCGCCGCTCGTGCGAAAAGTGGGGTCCTGCACGGCTCACTCGCTTCATCGGCCACACTATCCCGACAGGCCGGCCCACTCGGCAAGCTCAATGCGTCATAATGCGGCCGGGCAGCCAGTTATTTTTCGCGACGCCGCCGCCAGCTAGCTATAGAGAGGCCGTCACCAGCTTGGCGACAAACTCGCTCACCGGCATCGCGGCCAGAGCGCTTCGGTCGACGAACATCGCTTTGATGGATTCGGTCTGCTTCGGATTGAAATGCGCGGCGACGCTGGCCTCGAACTTCTGCACCAGCACCGGCATGCCTTCCTGACGGCGCCTGCGATGGCCGATGGGGTAGTCCACCTGCACACGCTGGCTTGCGCTGCCGTCCTTGAAAAACACCTGCACGGCGTTGCCGATGTAGCGCTTATTCGGGTCGTAGTATTCCTGCGTGAAGGTCGTGTTTTCCTTGACCTGCATCTTCGCGCGCAGCGCATCGACGCGCGGATCGCCGGCGACCTGGTCTTCGTAGTCGGCCGCGTTGAGCCTGCCGAATAGCAGTGGAATGGCGACCATGTATTGAATGCAGTGATCGCGATCCGCAGGATTGGCCAGCGGGCCGGTCTTGTCGATGATGCGCACGCCGGGCTCCTGGGTCTCTATGGTGACTCGCTCGATCTCGCCCAGCCTGGGTGAGATCTGGCCGTGCAAGGTCATCGCCGCTTCGACGGCTGTCTGCGCATGAAACTCCGCCGGATAAGAGATCTTGAACAGCACGTTTTCCATTACGTAACTGCCGAAGGGCTGCGGCAAGGACAGGGATTTCCCCTTGAACAAGACGTCCTGAAAGCCCCAGGTCTTGGCAGACAAAGCCGATGGATACCCCATCTCGCCCTTCAGGGCGAACAGTGCATGACGCACCGCGCGGCTGGTCGCGTCGCCGGCGGCCCAACTCTTGCGCGAACCCGTGTTCGGAGCGTGCCGGTAGGTGCGCAGCGCGCCGCCGTCGACCCAGGCGTTCGACACCGCGTTGATGATCTGCTCGCGTGAGCCGCCGAGCAGCGCGGTGACCACGGCGGTGGACGCGACGCGAACCAGAAGCACGTGATCGAGACCCACCCGGTTGAAGCTGTTCTCCAAGGCGAGGACACCCTGAATTTCGTGCGCCTTGATCATGCCCGTGAGCACGTCGCGCACCGAGACCGGTTTGCCGGACCGCGAGAGATAGTCGGCCACGGCGAGAATGCCACCCAGGTTGTCCGACGGGTGCCCCCACTCCGCCGCCAGCCAGGTATCGTTGAAATCGAGCCAGCGAATCATCGCGCCGATGTTGAAGGCGGCGTTGATGGGATCGAGTTCGTAAGCAGTGCCGGGAACGCGCGCTCCGTTGGTGAGGGTCGCGCCCGGAACCACCGGGCCCATCAGCTTCGTGCAGGCCGGATATTTCAGCGCCTGAAAACCGCACGCCAATGTATCCATGAGACAGTAGGCGGCGGTCTCATAGGCGAGCTCACTCTTGATCTCGAAGCTCAATGCATAGTCTGCTATCGCGGTCAGGATGTGATCCGGCGCGGGACGTTCGGCAGATTTGATATCGTGGGACATGACGGATCAGGGGCCCTATTGGATATTGGAAGGAAGAATGCGGAGCGGCGTTACGGACGTTGCGCCAGCGGCACGAAGGGAAGGTTCTCCGGACCGATGTAATTGGCGCTCGGGCGAATGATCTTGCCGTCCTCGCGCTGTTCGATGACGTGCGCCGCCCAGCCCGAGGTGCGGCTGATCACGAACAGCGGCGTGAACATCGCGGTAGGCACGCCCAGCAGGTGGTAGGACACGGCGGAGAACCAGTCGAGATTGGCAAACATTTTCTTGATTTCATGCATGACCGACTCGATCCGCTCGGCGACCTCGAACCCTTGGCATTCGTTGGCTTCGCGCGCCAGGCTCCGCGCGACCTCCTTGATGATCTGATTGCGGGGATCGGAAATCGTGTACACCGGGTGGCCGAACCCGATGATCACCTCCTTGTTCGCCACCCGCCGGCGGATGTCCGCTTCCGCGGCATCCGGCGTCGCGTAACGGCTTTGAATCTCGAATGCGACTTCGTTGGCGCCGCCGTGCTTGGGCCCGCGCAGCGCACCGATGGCGCCGGTGATGCACGAGTACAGATCTGAACCGGTACCCGCAATCACCCGGGCCGTGAAGGTCGAGGCGTTGAACTCATGCTCGGCGTAGAGATTGAGCGAGGTGTGCATCGCCCGCACCCAGGACGCGGAGGGCTTGCGCCCGTGCAGGAGGTGCAAAAAGTGCGCACCGATCGAATCGTCGTCGGTTTGCACGTCGATACGCCGTCCATCGCGCGAATAATGGTGCCAATAGCACAGCATCGAGCCCAAGCACGCCAACAGCCGATCGGCGATGTCGCGGGCGCCTGCGCTCTGGTGATCGCCGGCCTCGGGAATGCAGCAGCCGAGTGCCGAGACGCCCGTGCGCAGCACGTCCATAGGGTGACTCCCGGCCGGCAGCTGTTCGAGCACGGTGGTAACCGCAGCCGGCAGATGCCGCAGCGCTTTCAGCTTCGCCTTGTAGGCGGCAAGCTCCGCGCGATTCGGCAGTTTCTCGTGAACCAAGAGATAGGCGATCTCTTCGAATTCGCATTCGGTGGCGATGTCCAGAATGTCGTAGCCGCGGTAGTGCAGGTCATTGCCGGTCTTGCCGACGGTGCAGAGCGCCGTGTTGCCCGCCGTCACCCCCGACAAGGCCACGGACTTCTTGGGCTTGAACGCCTCGGATTGGGATTGTGCTTGGGGCATGTTCATCTCCTGGAATCCGTCACTTTTCCTTCCCATCGGCGAATAACTGGTCCAACTTGGCTTCGTAGGCGTAGTAATCCAGGTACTTGTACAAATCGGCGCGGGTTTGCATGAGGTCCAGCACGTTCTTTTGCGTCCCATCGCGGCGAATCGCCTGATAGGTCGTGAGTGCGGCCGCATTCATTGCCCGATAGGCGGAACAGCAATGCAATACGATATCGACGCCCACCGAGCCCAATTCCTCGCGGGTGTACAGGGGCGTGTGGCCGAATTCGGTGATATTGGCGAGTACCGGCACCCTGACGGCGTCCTTGAATCGCCGGTACATGGCAAGCTCGGTGATCGCCTCCGGGAAAATCATGTCGGCGCCCGCCTCCACGCAGGCGACCGCACGTTCGATGGCCCGATCGATGCCCTCCACGGCCAGGGCATCGGTGCGCGCCATGATGACGAATTCGGATTGCGTACGCGCATCCACGGCCGCTGTGACCCGATCCACCATTTCCTGCTTCGAGACGATCTCTTTACCGGGCCGGTGACCGCACCGCTTGGCCTGAACTTGATCTTCGATGTGCAATCCGGCGGCGCCGAATTTGATGAAAGACTTGACCGTGCGCGCGATATTGAACGCCCCACCCCACCCCGTATCGGCATCGACCAGGAGCGGCAGCGGGCAGGCATCGGTAATGCGGCGTATGTCGATCAGCACATCGTCCATGGTGCTAATGCCGAGATCCGGTACGCCCAGTGAGTTGGCGGCGACGCCGCCGCCCGATATATACAGGGCCTTGAATCCGCAAGCCGCCGCCATTCTTGCCGCATAGGCGTTGATCGCGCCGACGACTTGCAAGGGGTGCTCCTCGGCGACGGCTGCGCGAAAACGCGCGCCGGGCGATGTCTTGGGCGCCGCGGTCATACGCGCCCCACGACCGGAATCAAGGCACCCGTGACTGCGCGAGCCTCATCCGAGACCAGGAACGCAATCACTTCGGCAGCCTCGACCGGAGCCACCCAGCGACTGAAGTCCGCCTGCGCCATATCGGCACGATTCTTCGGTGTATCGAGGATGCTCGGCAATATGGCATTGACCGTGATGCCTCGATCCTTCAATTCGTCGGCGAGCGCCTCGGTCAATTTCGCGACACCCGCCTTGGATGCCGCGTAGGCACCCATTCCGGCCGACGCCTTGACGGCCCCCATCGCGCCGACATTGACGATGCGCCCGCCGCTCCCCTGCAACAGGTAGGGCAGCGCCGCCTGACACGAAACCACGGCAGTGCGCAGATTGATTCGGTACATGGAGTCCCAGCTCTCGAGTGTGCCGCCGGCGAGCTTTTCCCAATGGAAACCGCCGGCGACATTGATCAGCCCGTCCAAGCGGCCCGCCTCTTTGACCACCCGTTCCATCGCCGAACGGGCGGCGTCCGCCTGCGTCAAATCGATGCCGCCATAGTGCAGCGCTCCGGCCGGCGGTGCCGCCGACGGGGTCTGTCCATGATCGAGCAGCGCCAGCCTGGCACCGTAGCGGCTCAAGGCCGCGGCCACGGCCTGACCCAGGGCGCCGTTGCTCCCGGTTATCACCAGAACCTTACCCGATAGATTCATACTCAAATTATCCTCGATTCGAGAACGCCGTCAGGGTGACCAATCCGCTCAAAATACCTGAGCGGAAATGCAACATCCCGGCTCTCCGCCTCCTAGGCTTGCAAGGTGCGGCGAAATTCGCCCGGGCTGGCGCCGGTCCATTTCCTAAAGGCACGATGAAAGGCGCTGCGTTCGGAGAATCCCAATTCCAGGGCAATGTCCATGACGCTGCGGCTCGAATGGCTCAGGAAACTGATGGCGAGATCGCGCCGCAGCTGGTCCTTGATCGATTGATAAGACTCCCCTTCCTCGTGCAATCGCCGCCGCATCGTCGCGGGCGTCATATTCAATTCGTCAGCCAGCCGCTCGAAATCCGGAACCTCGCCCGGCAGGAACTGACGGAGCCGCCGCCGAACCCTGGCGGCGAGACTGCTGCCGTTTTTGTACTTCACCAAGATACTCTCCGGCGCCGTGCGCAGAAACTCCTTGATCGAGCGCTCGTTCTGCACCACCGGCAGATCGAGGTAGCCCGCCTCGAAGGCGATCACAGTATTCGGTCTGTTGAAGCCCAACTCCGCGCAATACATGAGCCGGTACTCGGCGCTGTGTGCGGGTTCCGGATAGCTGAATTCAGTGCGCAGGATGGGAATACGCCGGCCCACCAGCCAGCATGACACCCCGTAGAGCAGCATCAATAAGAGCTCGTGCGCGAACACTCGTAGGTTCGCGCCCGCGACCTTCTCGTGTAAAACGATTTTTGCCTCCTGGCCGTCCCGCATCAGGGTGCCGGAGAAATCATCCAAGATCAGCGCATAGAAACGCAGGCTGCGGTCGAGCGCCTGGCCCAGAGTCTTACAGCCGACCACCGAGTGGCACAGCATGGCGAAACTCCCCGCCTTCATGCGGCGGGAATCCTGGCCGAAAAACTCATCGTCGAGCGCCAGCGCGATCGTGCGCCACAGGGCGCCGTAGTGCTTCGCTGACACGCGCGCCTGGGGCACTTGCAGCAGGCTCGGGGAAAGCCCCACCTTCGCCAGCATCTCGTCCGCATTCAAGCCGCGGGCGCGGACGCTCTCCAGCGCTGCGGCAACGAAGCAAATTGCGATGGTTCCCGGCTCCGCGGACCGCGCGGCCGAGGCTGCGGTCGCTCGACTCCCGGGGACAGAAAAAGTGTTGCCGTTTTGCCTACGCCTTTTGAACGAACCGGGCACCAGGGTGGTCGACATAAGGCCTCATAGTCTAACGCGATACGGCCGGGCCGGATCGCGTATCCGCTTGGCAGCCGGGAGGCGCCACAGGCTAAACTAGGGGGGTCCGCTGATTGCGCGACCGTTAACGACTCGAGGAAAAA
>Ga0307478_10004394_pt1 | contig 10066 bp, 7 predicted proteins | sample atmos_gasesECM4C_2_FD_203713 | JGI IMG/M metagenome (GOLD analysis project Ga0307478, IMG submission 203713) | Hardwood forest soil microbial communities from Morgan-Monroe State Forest, Indiana, United States - atmos_gasesECM4C_05 | ecosystem: Environmental > Terrestrial > Soil > Temperate...
GCGTTCGAAGTCGGTTGGACTCTATCTTGAACTGGTGGCCGACCAATACCATGTCGCTGGTGACGCGGCCCGGCTCAATCAAGTCTTTTGGAATTTGCTAAAAAACGCGATCAAGTTCACCCCCGCGCGGGGGCGAATCACGGTGCGCACCCGCAATCCTGCGCCTGGAAAATTTACTCTTTCGGTGAGTGACAACGGCATCGGGATCGACCAGCAAACCCTGCCTTTTATTTTCCGGGCATTCGAGCAAGGAGACATACGTGGATTGCAACCGTGCAGTGGACTAGGCCTTGGTTTGTCTATCTCGAAAGCGATCGTCGAGTTGCATGGCGGAATGATCACTGCCGCGAGTCCCGGTCCTGGGCGAGGCGCCGTGTTTACCATTGAGCTCGGCACGGTCTCGCCGTTTCACGACGCTCGAATTCAAGCAGCACAGCCTGAGCAATTGGAGGGGAAATCGTACCGCCTGCTCGTGGTCGAAGATCATGAGCCGACGCTTTCCGTACTCACGAATCTTCTTCGTAGGCAGGGACATGATGTCTTCACTTCATCCAGCGTCCAAAGCGCTCTGATTTTGGCCTCAAAGCACAGATTTGATTTTGTGATCAGCGACCTTGGCCTACCAGATGGTAACGGCATCGATTTAATGATGCACCTAAGTAAGCATTATGGGCTCAGAGGTATCGCTCTCAGCGGCTACGGAATGGCCGAAGACCTAGCCAGAACCGAGCAGGCCGGGTTCCTGGCGCACCTCGTCAAGCCGGTCAATTTTGAGCAGCTTCATCGCGCGCTTGAGCAATTCGCTCCTGCCGCTTAGGCCGTTTCGGCAAATGTTGCTTTTAACCTGATTTCTCTCGGATGATTGCGCTTGAACGCCAGTCTCAGTCGCCCTGAGCAATCGCGTCGGCGAAGGCAACGTTGCCTGTTTGCAAATCTAACTCGGCCTCTTGCCGCGTCCCAAAGACGCGCGCGCGTGTGTCGTCGAACTCTTTTTCCCATCGCGCCACCACCACCGTGGCGAGACAATTTCCGATCACATTCACGCAGGTGCGCCCCATGTCCATCAATTCGTCGATACCGAAAATCACCGCTGTACCGATCGGGCCGAGTCCTGCTGGAACAAACGTATTCAACGTCGCCAGCAAAATCACCAACGCCGCGCGCGGCACGCCCGCGACGCCTTTGGAGGTGAGCATCAACGTCAGCATCATCGTGATTTGCTGGCCAAATCCCATGTGCCAACCCATGGTAGTCTCGGCTGCTTGCGCAACGAATACCGAAGCCATCGCCAGATAAAGGGTCGAGCCCGTAAGATTAAAAGAATATCCAGTCGGCATGACGAACCCGACGATGTGTCGTGGAACCCCAAATCGCTCCATCGATTCCATCGCCTTTGGCAGGGCTGATTCGCTGCTGGTGGTAGCGAAGGCGAGCGTGGCCGGTTCGCGCACAGCGCGCACGAATTGGCCTAACGGGACCCGGGCGACGAAAATGACGAAACCGAAAATCAGAATGACAAAAGCGATCAGAGCGAGGTAAAGCGAAAGGATGAGCTTGCCGAGGTTGGCGAGCACTCCGAGACCTTGCGTTCCAACTGTGTGCGCCATGGCCGCGCCGACGCCGATTGGCGCAAACATCATGACGTAGTTCGTGAACTTGAACATGATCTGGGAAAGGCTCTCCATCGCGCGAATGATCGGACTTCCTTTCTCGCCGATGGCGGACACTGCCAGTGCGAAGATTACGGAGAAGGCGACAATCTGGAGGACGTCGCCGCGCACCATGGAATCGATGACGCTCGAAGGAAAGATGTGGACCAGCGTTTCGACGAGCGACTGCGGATGACTTTGGCCGATCGTCTTGACTATGTCGGTATTACTCGCCGCCAGAGTCACGCCCGCGCCTGGCTTCATGAAATTGACCACGGCCAGTCCAATAAACAGGGCCGCCGTCGTGACCGCCTCAAAATAGATCAACGCCTTGAGCCCCATGCGACCGATTTTGCGCAACGCGCCGGCGCCGGCGATTCCCACTACGATCGTTGAGAAAACGAGCGGCGCGATAATCGACTTGATCAGGTTAATAAAGATGTCGCGCAGAAAATAGACCTTATTACCCCAATCCGGGCGCAACCAACCGAGGACTATGCCCATGACCAAGCCGATCATGATCTGCATCGTGAGCGACGGACGATACCACGGGCGGGGAGTTGGTTGGTTTAGGCGACTCTTCACCGCGTCGTCATTAACACAGGCGTGTGATTCGAAACAGCGCGCGTTTTCATTCTGGGGGAGCACAGGCTGCCTAGCCTGTAGTTGCCGGCAGCTTGCCGGCAATATTCTTGTCCCAGATCTCGTTGTGCTCGCACGTCTCGGCAGGCTGCCGAGGCGAACAGGCTAGCAGCCTGTGCTTCCCACAACTCGCAGCCATACGAAACGTACGCTCCATTGCCTTGTGTTTTTGACGCATCTCGAGTGTACCGCCTGCGAATTGCGGCACGATTGGTCGCGCCTGCAAAACCTTTGCCCTGCGTGCGGCAAACCGCTGTTCGCGATGCTTGACCTTGGCGCAATCTCTAAACTTGACCGTTTAAAGCGGTCAAGTTTGCGAGAGGCTTGGAGAACGCGAGCGAGATCTTTGTGGCGTTACCGCGAAGTGTTGCCGCTGCCGGCCGATGTTCAGCCGGTGTCGTTAGGCGAAGGCGGGACCCCGCTGTTACATGCCAAAACGTTTGATGACGAGGTCGATCTTTGGATTAAGGACGAATCGCTCAATCCGACGCAGAGCTTCAAGGCCCGCGGTATGTCCGTCGCCGTTTCTATGGCGAAACATCTGGGAGCGACCAAACTGGCGGTGCCGTCCGCCGGCAACGCCGGCGGAGCGCTGGCGGCTTACGCTGCCCGCGCCGGACTGGAAGCACACGTTTTCATCCCGCGCGACACACCGCGCGCGAACATTATCGAATGCCGCGAGCTCGGGGCCCACGTTACTCTCATCGACGGGTTCATCACCGATTGCGGTGCGGAGATTGCGCGACGCAAGGACAACGAAGGCTGGTTCGATGTCTCGACGCTCAGGGAGCCGTATCGCATCGAGGGTAAAAAGACACTCGGCTACGAATTGGCCGAACAATCGGACTGGAAATTACCCCACGTAATTATTTATCCAACCGGCGGCGGCACGGGGCTTATTGGAATGTGGAAAGCCTTCGCTGAAATGGAAAAGCTCGGTTGGATCGATCAGAAGCGGCCCCGCATGTTTTCTGTCCAAGCGAGTGGTTGCGCGCCGATCGTTCGTGCGTTTGAAGCGGGGGAGAAATTCGCAGCGGAATTTCCCGACCCTCACACGAGCGCATCCGGGTTGCGTGTTCCCAAAGCGATTGGCGATTTTCTCATCCTCCAAATTCTTCGCGACTCGAGTGGCGGCGCTGTGGCTGTTAACGACGACGAGATGATTCGCGTTGGGCGGGAAGTCGGCTCGACCGAGGGCGTTTTCGTTGCGCCCGAAGGTGCGGCCTGCTTTGCCGCGCTCAGGATTCTGCGTCGCTCTGGTAAGATCGGCACGGGCGAGCGCGTCGTCATCTTTAACACCGGCTCGGGCATTAAATATCTCGAATGTTACGAGCAAAGAGCGACCGGGGCGGCGGAGATGCCCGAGCGTTGAATCTGGTGGCAGAATTCGCATTTTGAAATAAAAAAGACGCCCCGCCTCCATGCTCTTTAATTCCCTGACCTTCATCGTTTTTTTCGTGGTCGTAGTGACTGTGTATTGGAGCATTCACTCGTGGACGACGCGAAAAAATCTGCTCGTGGTGTCGAGCTACATTTTTTATGGCGCATGGAACCCGCCGTTTGCAGCGTTGCTGTTTTCCACCACGGCGATGGACTTTTGGCTGGGTCGCCAAATTGGCAAGGCGCCTGATCGACCTCGAAAGCGAGCGTGGTTGATCGCCAGCGTGTGCATGAACCTGAGCATGCTCGGTTTCTTCAAATACGGAAATTTTCTACTCCAGAATTTCCAATGGCTGCTGGCCCGAATTGGGATCGCTTATCAACCACCGCATCTCGATATTCTTCTGCCGGTCGGTATTTCGTTTTACACATTCCATTCTCTCTCTTACACGCTCGATATTTATCGCGGTGTGTTGCAGCCGACGAGATCGCTGCGCGATTTCATTCTCGCGGTTTCGTTTTTTCCTCAGCTCGTCGCCGGCCCGATCGTGCGAGCCGGTGATTTTCTTCCGCAACTGGTGCATCCGCCGCGTTTGAAAGTGGGCCAGTTTCTTTGGGGTCTGGCGTTGATGACGCTCGGCCTTTTCGAAAAAATCGTGCTCGCCGACATGATGCTCTCCGGTTCCGCCGATCGCGTCTTCAGTTATGCCGGCCCTCTCATCGCGCTGGATTCATGGATCGGCGTCATCGCGTTCGCCGGCCAAATCTTTTTCGATTTTGCCGGCTACTCCACCTGTGCAATCGGGGCCGCGCTCTGCCTTGGTTTTCATCTCAAGGATAATTTCCGATTTCCCTACGCGGCGATTGGCTTTTCCGACTTTTGGCGGCGCTGGCACATTTCGCTTTCCACTTTCTTGCGCGACTACCTTTACATTCCGTTGGGCGGCAATCAGGTCCGGCCGCTCCGCGCCGCGCTCAATCTCGTCATCGTCATGTTCCTCGGTGGTCTTTGGCACGGAGCAGCCTGGACATTCGTCGTCTGGGGACTGCTCCACGGATCTTATCTTGTTATCGAACGCATTTGTCGCCTTTTGTTCGAGGACAAAGCGTGGGCAGGGAATTTTGCCACGCGCGCTTTCACTGGCTTCGGCACCTACGCCGCTGTTTGCATTGCCTGGGTATTTTTTCGATCGTCCGATTTCACAATCGCCTCGCGGATGTTGGGGGGCATGTTTGGCCGACACGCGCAGGGCGATGCCATCCTTTCTACCCGTGAAATCTTGCAGGTCGTGCTCGTCACGCTCGGCTTGATCGCCGCTCATTGTTCGCTTCGCGATAGCAACATCGAAGCCGCAGTAACACGGTTGCCGCGCTGGATCGTGGCTGCGGCGTGGGCCCTCATGGCCTGTGCCATCATTCTGACTCAAGGAAATGGGAATGCCTTCATCTACTTCCAATTTTAAAGACAGACTTCGCTTGCCGCGTTTGTTCTTCCGAAAACCGACCGAAGCGGAAAGCGTGCACGGCGGTCCGCCGTTGGAGTTCGAGCGGCCGATTCCGCAGGTTCCATGGCGCGGCCTTACCGTAATCGTTGTTCTGGTCGTTATCGCGGCGTCTATGGGGTGGGAATTTTATTGCCGATCAATTGGTTACGCGCCGACGCTGAACGATAACGAAGATCTTTGGACGCTGACGCGCCGCAAAGTAAAGCCGGAATCGCTCGTCATCATCGGCGATTCGCGCGCCTGGTTCGATCTCGATCTTGATGAGTTGCAGAAAGGTCTCGGTAAGCGCCCGGTGCAACTCGCCGCTGGCGGGACGTGCGGTTTTCCGATGCTAGCCGATTTAGCAAACGATGAAAATTTTCACGGTACGATCATTTGCAGCATCGTGCCGCGGTTGTTCTTTGCGCCCCCGGGATCTCCCCCAATGGAGCGCGGCGAAAAAGTCGTAAAGCGTTTTCGCAATCAAACGCTTGCTCAACGCGCCAGTCAGTATCTGGCCATGCCATTGGAAGAACACATCGCATTTCTCAAACAGGAAGAACTGACGCTCGACGATCTCCTTCAACGGTTGCCCATTCCTAATCGTCCCGGCGCGCTCGTCCCGCCCACGCTTCCGCCGTATTTCGGAACGGAAGACCGGGAACGACGCGCCCGCATGATCGACCAATGTGCCCGTCCTGGAAGTGAGTTGGCCAGGCGAATCCAGCAAATCTGGTTGCCGCTTTTCACCCCGCCGCCCCTGCCAACTTACATTCCGAAAGACGTCTTCATCGCGGAAATGAATGAAGCGACCGAAGCCCGGTTCCGCGATATCACGACAGCTGTGTCCAAGCTTCGCGCTCGCGGCGGCAAGATTGTTTTTGTTCGTCTCCCTGTCGTTGGTGAGCTCGAAGCGCTCGAGGATAGAATTATGCCGCGGAACGCGATTTGGGAACCGCTCTTAAAACGCTCTGGAGTTCCCGGCATCTATTTCCAGGATTTTCCGGAGCTTGCGAGTTTCAACTGTCCCGAGTGGTCGCATCTTTCCGCCGGGGACTCGGTGGAATTCAGCAAACGTCTTGTCCCGCATTTGCGCACTGCGCTTGGAATGTAGGTGTCTCACCGCACCGCGTTCTGGCTGAAACACTCAATCGGCGTCCCAATGTCGGCGATCATGCCGTCCTCGACACGGAACATGTCGAACCCGAGAGCTTGATGATACTGCCCATCTTTACCGGTCCATGTTTGGCGTAGGTAGATGACGAACGCTGTGTTCGCGGCGAAATACGAGAATTATTTCTTCGTTTTCTTCGACTCGCGCCTGGATTCCCTCGGCTCTTTCGAGTCCTTGGCAGCCTTTATCGATTCGCCGGGGCGATATTCTTCCTGCTCGGCCGCGGCGAAGGCTTTCTCCAAGCCGACCATGTCCTCGCCGGGCCGGAGAGTATCGAATGTCTCGGCTTCCTTGCGCAGTTGTTCTTCGGAATAATTGGCGGCTTTAATCGACAAGCCGATCCGGCGTTCGACTTTGTCCACCTTGATCACGCGGGCTTCGACCTCTTGGCCGACTTTAAGCACGTCCTTCACTTTCGCGACGTGGTCTTCGCTTAACTGCGAGATGTGGACAAGCCCGTCGATGTCGTCCTGCAACTGGACGAAGGCTCCGAAGCTGGCGAGCTTTGTCACCTTGCCTTTCACCAGGTCGCCGATCTTGTATTTCTGATCGATGTTTTTCCACGGATCTTCGCTTAGTTGTTTGATGCCGAGACTGATTCGCTGGTTCGTCTTGTCGATATCGATGACTTCGGCTTCGATTTCGTCCCCTTTCTTGAAGACCTCGCTCGGGTGATTGATTTTGCGGGTCCAGCTCAAATCGGAGACGTGGATCATACCATCGATGCCTTCCTCCAACTCGACGAAGGCGCCATAGGCCGTCATGTTGCGAACCTTGCCCTTGACCCGGCTTCCGATAGTGAATTTGTGCTCGATCTCATCCCACGGGTTCGGTTCGAGTTGGCGGAGGCCTAACGAAATTTTTTGTTCCTCTTTGTTGACCCCGAGAACGACAGCTTCGACTTCCTGACCCACGCTTAAAATGTCGGACGGACGCATGATTCGCTTCGTCCAGGAAAGCTCGGAGACGTGAATGAGGCCTTCGACACCTTCCTCCAGCTCAACGAACGCGCCGTAAGGAACGAGGTTCGTGATCTTGCCTTTGACTCTCTGGCCGGCGGGGAAGCGCTCTTCAATCTGGTCCCACGGATTTTTCTGCGTCTGTTTCAGACCCAAGGAGACGCGCTCCTTCTCCTTGTTGATGTCGAGAACGACGACTTCGAGCTGTTGTCCAACTTTCACAAGCTCGCTCGGGTGTCCGAGCCGGCCCCAGGTCATGTCGGTGATGTGAAGTAACCCGTCCATTCCATCGAGATCGATGAATGCTCCGAAGTCGGTCAGATTTTTTACGGTGCCCTTGACGCGGTCGCCGACTTGGACGCTTTCCATGAATTTCTGGCGCTTCTCGCTCCGCTCTTGTTCGATTAATTCGCGCCGGCTCAAGACGACATTGCGGCGATCGTCATTAATCTTGACGATCTTGAAATCATAGGTGTTGCCTACGAACTGCTGCAAATCTTTCGGCGGCACGATGTCGATCTGCGACGCCGGCAGGAACGCTTCCACGCCGATATTGACCATCAGCCCGCCTTTCACGATCGATTTCACTTTGCCTTTGATCAGGCCGTCGCCTTGAAATACGCTCGCGATCTTGTTCCAGTTCTGCCGATAGGCCGCCTTTTCTTTCGAGAGCACTACCATGCCCTCGTCGTTCTCCAGTCGCTCGAGCAACACGTCTACTTCGTCGCCAACCTCAAGATTTCCGACGTCCTCAAATTCGCTGAGAGGAATCACGCCCTCGGATTTGTAACCGATATCGACCAGGACCTCGCGGGAACGGATTTCCAAAATGCGTCCTTTGACAATGCTCCCTTCGCGGAAGTCCGGCATCGGCTTCGCCATCAAATCCTGCATTTGAATCATAGTTAAATAAGGCTCCTTCAGGCACGCGACGCCGTTATCGAGCGTCGAACTTTTCCCGCGCAGCCAACAGGGGGAAAAGGGAGTGCCACAGTAGGCGTTTTCCCGCAAATGGTCAACTGTGTCTCTGGGGAGCGTACGCGTCCCGCATGCGAGCGATGCCGTCCTGGTCGGCACGACAAGGGTTGGACGTTGAGCATTGGGCGTTTTCCCGTTACGTTATAGTTCACATGTCGATCTCCGGTTTTGGAAAGGTTCCGATTATCTGGGCTTTGTTAATCTTGTCCGTGCTGGGCGGCCCCGAAGCGCTTTGGGCAGAACAATCTCAAGCAGAGCAAAAAGTTCTCGACGCCGCCAAATCGCCTGACCTGAGTGTCATTCATCTTTGGGCGCCGTGGTGCTCTAATTGCCAGGCGGAACTGAAGAGCGGCGGCTGGTTGAAAATAGTCAAGGACAATCCCCAGGTGAAGTTCTATTTCGTTTCCGTTTGGAACGGAGGCCAAGACGGGCGGGCCATGCTAACGAAATTTCAACTCGCCGACCAACCGAATGTGATCATCTTGGCCGACCCAGGACCCCGCGGAGAAAATAAGATCAAACAGTTCGCCGGGCTGCCGCTGTCCTGGATCCCGACAACGTGGATTTATGAGGGCGGCGACCTTCGCTTTGCGCTCAACTACGGGGAAGTCCGCTTTCCGATGCTCCAGCAATTTCTCGAAGACAGCAAATCGGAGTGGTCGCACAAGGGCGAGCCGAAATTGGAATGAACTCGACATGATCGAAGTTTCGCCAGCATCGTCTACGACATCGAAAAAGCCGCCATCGATTCTTTCGCTCATCGGCGATACGCCCCTCGTAGAAATCACCCAGATGGATACCGGGCCATGTCAGCTTTTTCTGAAGCTTGAAAATCAGAATCCGACAGGCTCGATCAAGGATCGCATCGCCTTATCGATGATCGAAGCGGCGGAGGAGGAAGGGAAATTGCAGCTGGGCGGGACGGTGATCGAAGCGACTGCGGGTAACACAGGTCTGGGTTTGGCGCTGGTTGCGGGAGCGAAAGGTTATCGCGTCGTGCTCGTGATCCCGGACAAGATGTCGCAGGAAAAAATTTCACACGTGCGTGCGCTCGGAGCTGAAGTCCGGCTCACCCGATCCGATGTCACGCGCGGGCACCCTGAGTATTATCAGGATGTCGCTGCCCGGCTGGCGGAAGAGATTCCAGGCGGATTTTATGTGAATCAATTCGGGAATCCGGCGAACCCGCTCGCCCACGAACGCACGACTGGGCCGGAAATTTGGGAACAAATGCGGCACGATGTGGATGCCATCGTGGTCGGCGTCGGCTCAGGCGGAACGCTGACCGGTCTCGGCCGGTTTTTTAATCGGGTGAAACCGCGTCGCGGGATCGAAATGGTTTTGGCCGATCCTACCGGCTCCGTTCTCTATGAGTACGTCAAGACCGGTAAGCTAGTCGAGTCCGGCAGTTGGGCGGTGGAAGGAATCGGCGAGGATTTTATTCCCGATATCGCTGACATGTCGCTGGTGACTGAAGCGTACGAGATTGATGACGAAGAAAGTTTCGCGACTGCGCGGGAGTTATTGCGGCGTGAAGGAATTTTCGGTGGTTCATCAACGGGAACACTTGTGGCCGGCGCTCTGCGTTATTGTCGCGAACAAAAACAGCCGAAGCGGGTCGTCAGTCTGGTCCCCGACACGGGCAACAAATATCTTTCCAAAATGTACGACGACTTCTGGATGGCGGAACAAGGATTTATTCATCGGCCGCCGCACGGCGATTTGAGCGATCTGATTTCGCATCGTTATGAAGCCGGCGAAGTTATCACGGTCGGGCCTAGCGACACCCTGTTGACTGCG
>Ga0307478_10004395_pt1 | contig 10066 bp, 8 predicted proteins | sample atmos_gasesECM4C_2_FD_203713 | JGI IMG/M metagenome (GOLD analysis project Ga0307478, IMG submission 203713) | Hardwood forest soil microbial communities from Morgan-Monroe State Forest, Indiana, United States - atmos_gasesECM4C_05 | ecosystem: Environmental > Terrestrial > Soil > Temperate...
CATACTGCTTTCGACCTATTACGGTGCTTCGACCGTCGAGCAAAAGCTGATCTGGTCGGCGATGGCAGCAGGGACGCCGCCGCGCGAAATTCTGCTCAAGGTCATTCTGCCGTCCGCAGCTCCCTCGATCCTGACCGGCTGCCGCATTGGGCTCGTCATTTCGTGTATCGTGGTGTTCCTCGCCGAAATGATCACGTCGACGGATGGTCTTGGGCATGTCTTGATCACCGCTGCGCGCACCTTTCAGGCGGTTGACATGTTCGTGCCGCTGATCACCATCTCCCTGCTTGGACTGATCCTCAACGGCTTGCTGCAAGCGACGCGATCGTATTTATTGCGCGGGTTCCCGGAAGTCTGATCGATCCCGTTTAACTGGAGAGAACACATGCTGGCAGATCGCATCGAGGCGAAGTGGATCGACGCGTTCTGCGAGATTTTCGAACGCTGCGCGCTGAAGGCTGGCGACGTAGCGGCAATCCTCTCGGAGACCCAATCCCGCGCGCTCAATGTGCACCTCGCCGAGCTCGCGTTGCTGCGCATAGGCGTGAAGCCGTTCCATATCGTGGTGCCGACGCCGCGCAACAAGCATGCAGTCCCGGTGCGTTCGACCGGTGCCAGCGAAGCGATCCAGCGGCTTGAGCCTGTTGTGACAGCACTGCAGCAGGCCGGCTTCGTAGTCGATTGCACCATCGAAGGGCTGATGCACGCGCCGGAGACGCCGGAGATCCTGAAAGCGGGTGCCCGTATACTGGTGATCTCCAATGAGCACCCCGAAGCGCTTGAACGAATGGTGCCCGATGCTGCGCTGGAGAGGCGGGTGCGCGCGGCCGCAAAAATGCTGCGGGGAGCGAAGCGGATGCGCGTGACCTCAAAGGCAGGCACGGCGCTAGACGTCGATATGATCGGCGCCTCAACGGTGGGCGTATGGGGCTGGACGGACAAGCCGGGCACGCTGGCGCATTGGCCAGGCGGCATTGTCGTGAGCTTTCCGAAGAGCGGCACCGTCAATGGTACGCTGGTGATGGTACCTGGCGATATCAATCTCACTTTCAAGCGTTACCTGACCTCGGCGGTGAGAATGACGCTGAAAGACGACTACGTCGTCGATCTCGAAGGGGAGGGCGCCGATGCCGCGATGATGCGGGCCTATCTTGCATCATGGGGTGATCGCGAGGCCTACGCGGTCTCGCATGTCGGCTTCGGCATGAACCCCGGCGCGCGATACGAGGCGCTGTCGATGTACGACCAGCGCGACACCAACGGCACCGAGCTGCGCGCTGTCTCCGGCAATTTCCTGTTTTCAACCGGGGCGAACGAATTTGCCGGGCGCTACACCGCTGGCCATTTCGATCTGCCGATGATGGGCACAACAATCCAGCTCGATGGCATCGCCGTGGTGCGCGACGGCGTACTTCAGGACGTATTTGGCTGATTTAGAGCACTGGCGGGCGCGCCAGACCAAAGTGCCTGAGCATATCGACCAGTTCGGCAAGCCGCCGTTCCCGATAGGCATCGCCGTCGAGGCCAGAGTAATTGAGAAAACCGGCGCCGGTGCGCAGGCCGATACGCCCCTCGCGCATATTTCGTGAGATGACCTCTGGTGCCCGATAACGGTCGCTCCCAAGTGCGCCCTCGAGATACCGGCTTGCGTAGTAAAGGATGTCGCCGCCTCCCCAGTCGATGAATTCCAATAAGCCAAGCACCGCATATCGGAAGCCGAAGCCGAACTTGATGGCCTTGTCGATGTCCTCGGCGCTCGCGACACCTTCCTCGACCATGCGCGCCGCCTCGTTCATCGCAAGCGCCTGGATACGCGGTACAATGAAGCCGGGCCGCGCGGCGCAAACCACCGGCACCTTGCCAATTCCCTCGAGCAAATCCTTGATCCCGGCGATGACGGCCGGATTGGTTGAGGCACCCGGGGAGACCTCGACAAGGGGAATGATGTAGGCCGGATTTAGCCAATGAACATTGAGGAAGCGACCTGGATTCTCAACGGCGCTGGAGAGATCATCGACCAGGATAGTCGATGTCGTGGAGGCGATGATCACATCATGGCCGACCGACTTTGACGCAGCGGCCAAGACCTCGCGCTTGAGCTCGACCACCTCCGGAACGCCCTCAAACACCAGGCCCGCGCTCGCCAGGGCGGCGGGGCTATCTCTGGCGGGAACGACCGCCACCCTGCTCATGATCGTTGGTGCATCGTTGTCCTTGAGCAATCCGAATCTCGCCAGGCTCGCGAGCGTTTTCGCCACTTCGTCGCGTGCGTCCGCCTCAAGTATCGCAAACTGCTCGGCCGACCGTGCCTTGACATCGATCATCGTGACGGCATGCCCCGCATAGGCAAACGCAACTGCGATACCGCGGCCCATGCGGCCTGCGCCAAGGCAGGCGATTGCGGGGCGTTCTGCGCTCATTCTGAAAAGCCCTCGCGCAATAGACGCTGCAGCTCGCTTCGTTTCAGCTTGCCAAGGCCAAGGCTTTCGAGCGTTCGGCCTGCCTTAAAGAAATCTCCGTTGCAGATTGTGCCTCCGATAGCCAGAAACGCTTTCGCCAGCGGTGTTGCGATGTTTGCCAGCTCGGCAACCGAGACCAGCAAGGAAAGGCCGAGCCGCAAGTCTTCGCGCATATAGCGGTGCTGATGAAGCACAATCCGTTCGCGCCAATCGCCTGAATCGGTCAGCCGATCGTGCGAGCCGCGGCCATACATCCAGATCTCGCCCTCATCGGCGTAATGATGCGCCAACGGAAAATGTGGCGCGCCATATCCGAGAGCCTCTCGCACGGCGATACGCTCTGCATCGAGCGCGTCGGTGACGCGCCTGATCGCGGGTTGCGTGCCCTCCTTGTGAATGTCCCAGCGCTCGAAGTGCTCGATCGGACCGGCATTCATAACGATGAGTGGTGGATGGATGATGGGGCCGGCATTCATTAAAGCGCCGGAGAGCGCATCGCCGCATGGCTCGATCACATCTGGGAATGCGCGTCCAATCACGTCGAGCGCATGATCCGCGGTGCGCAGCGGGAAAACGCCAACCGGCAGGCGCTTGGCGCGGATGGTGATGGCGACCTCGAAAGGACCGTGTTTGCGGGTCAGCCAGGGCAGGGTGCCAGTTTCCGCGAAGCTGACCTCGGCCCGATTGCCGGCATCGTGGGCCGCTTTGGCAAAAATCATGGTACCGAAGGTTGCGGGGGGCAGAAAGACGACCTGGCCATCGCGCAGGTGCGGGGCGAGTGCGCGCGCGATGTCCGTTTGTGCAAAAGCTGGAGCCGGACACAGGACCAACTCCGCCTCATGAACCGCATCCGCGATGTCGGTCGTCACCAACGCCAACTTCACGTCATGCCGCCCTCTTGAATCCTTCAACAGGATGCGCGAGTCTGCCGCCCGTTGCGCTGCAACCAGGTCGGCGTCGCGCCGCCACAGCCGCACGTCGTGGCCCTGAAGCGTAAAATCTCCTGCGGCGGCGAAGGAGCCGTTGCCGCCGCCTAGCACCGCGATTCTCACTTGGCGTCTCCCTGCACACGTGACTGCACGTCGAACTGCTTCAGCATGAAATGCTGAACCTTCCCTAAGGCAGTGCGCGGCAATTCCTCCACAAAGATGATCTCACGTGGCACCTTGAAGCGCGCGAGTTGCAGCCGCGCGTGCGCTTTCAGGTCCACCGCCTCGACCTGAGCCTCGGATCGCCTGATGACATAAGCCACCGGCACCTCGCCCCAACGCGGATCCGCTCGTCCGATCACGCCGCATTCCACGACGTCGGGATGCTCCACGAGTACACGCTCGACCTCGGCCGGATAGATGTTCTCGCCGCCGGAGATGATGAGGTTCTTCTTGCGATCATGAACCCAGAAATAGCCATCGGCATCCCGACGGCCGATATCGCCGCTGCGGTACCAGCCGTCGTGCAGCGCCTCGCGAGTCGCCTGTTCGTTCCCCCAATATTCAAAGAAAACGTTGGGGCCTCGAACGGCAATCTCTCCTGCGGCGCCCGGTGGCAGCTCCAGTCCGGCGTCGTCGAGGATCGCCGCCTCGCAGCACAGTCCGGCCAGTCCGGTTGAACCGTCGCGCGAAAGATCGCCTCCAAGCCTTGTATAGACTGCGATGGGGCAGGTTTCCGTCGAACCATAGACCTGCAGCACCGGCACCCCGCGTGCTACAAAGCGATCGATCAGATGTTGCGGCACGATGGTTGAGCCAGTTGAGATCGCCTTCAGCGAAGACAGGTCCGCCGTCAGCCATCCAGCATGTTCGGTCACTGCCTGGATGATGGCGGGGACCAGCACGGTCAAGGTCGGACGGTCGCGCTCGAAAGCGGCAAGTGCTGCATCGGGGGTGAAGCGGGAATGGATGGTGACCGTCGCGCCATGATGAAGCGCGGGCGTAGTCTGGATATTGAGGCCGCCGACGTGGAAGAACGGCAGGACGGTTAGCACATGATCTTCCGAGGTGAGGCCGTGCATGTGCTGGCTCATCACCCCGTTCCAAAGCAGCGCCTCCTGGCGCAGCACAACGCCCTTGGGGCGCCCCGTCGTGCCCGATGTGTAGACGATGAGAAGCGGGCAGGACAAATCAGTATGCGGATTGCGACGGTCGCCGTGCGCCTTGGCCAGCAGGCCGCTCCACATGGTCCCGAGCGGGGGAGTGAAGTCCAGGCCGACAACGGCCGTGTCGGGCAGTTTTTCCTCGAGAGCCGGCAGGATTGCTGCAAACGCCTGCTCGAGCGCCAGGACTTTGGCCCCGGCATCAGACAGGATAAATAACTGCTCGGGCACGGCCAGGCGCCAATTCAGCGGCACCAGCATGGCGCCCAGCCGCGCGCAGGCATAGAGCAGCACCAGATAATCCGGCCTGTTCAGGCTGAGGATCGCAACTCGGTCGCCCCTGCTGACGCCGAACGTGGACTTCAAAGCGCAGGCCGCCTGCTCAATGCGTGCGTTCAGTGCCCCGTAGCTTAGCGTCGCGCCCTCGAAATGGATCGCAGGCTTGTCCGGAGCGAAGGCGGCATTGCGCTCGATCAGCGTGCTGAGATCCACGGCTATTCGTCCGATTCACCGGTCTCATACAGTGCTTCTCTGCCGATGCGATCAAGACAGAGTTCGGCGGTCCACGGCAGCATCAGCGAGCCGCAACGGCTGTCGCGGTAGACGCGTTCCAGCGGCAGCGATTTCAGCATGGCCTGGCCGCCGCAGGTACGGATCGCCAGTGTCGCGAGGTCGTTGGCCCCTTCCATCACCGAGTATTGGGCGGCATAGGCCCGCAGCACCTGTTCCTTGGTGGGGTTGGCGCGCGCCTCGGTTACCGCCTGGAACCAAACTGCTTTGATTTGCTCGAGCTTGATCTGCATCTGCGCGACTGCGATCTGCTTGGTTGGGTACATCCGCCGTTTGACCGGCGGTGTGCCGGTGACCTCGCCGCGCAGATACCGCACGGTGAAATCGTAGGCCGCCTGCGCGAGGCCCATGTAGGTGGGCGAAAGCGTGAGGAACATATGCGGCCAGCGCAACGCCGCCTGGAAATACACCCCGCGCGGCATCAAGGCCGCATCCCGCTCGACAAAGACATCCTCGAACAGCAGTGTACGTGAGACCGTGCCGCGCATGCCGAGCGGGTCCCAGTCGCCGACGACCGAAACGCCTTCGGCGTGCGCTGGTATTGCGAGGTAGAGCGTGTTGCGGCGGGTTGCCTTCTCGCCTTCCGCGATTTCTGTGCAAAGCACGCCGTAGTAATCAGCGTGCCCCGATAGCGAGGCGAAGATCTTCTTGCCGTTGACGATCCATCCGCCCTTGACCGGCTTTGCTTCCGTGCCGAAGGCAACGCCTCCGGCGGCAGCGGCTCCGCCCTCGGAGAATGGTTGCGAGTAGATAGCCCCTTCATCGACGATGCGCCTGTAGTGGATCGCGCGGCGGCGTTCATGCTCCGCCCGTGTCGCCGCATCCATGTCGAGATCGTCGGCCAATGGGCCTGACCACAGCGTCGAGCAGACGTGCATGTTCCAGGTGAGGGCCGTGGCGCCGCAGTAGCGACCGATCTCGGCGGCCGCTAGCGCATAAGTCTGATAGTCGGCGCCAAGGCCGCCGTGCCTTTTCGGGATCGAAATGCCGAGCAAGCCTGCGCGATGCAAATCCGCATAGTTCTCGACCGGAAAGCTTGCGTCGCGGTCGTAGGCGGCGGCGCGGCCCGCGAACACGGTCTGCCCGAGCTCGCGTGCCCGCGCGACGATCCCAGCCTGCTCGTCCGTCAAGCGGAAAGCCGCGGGATCAAAGATCGGTGCATCGAGGGCGACCTTGTCGATGGCGCTTGCGCTCTTGCCGGCTTGTACCGTCATGACGCCTCTGTTTCCGTTGTGATCATCGTGGTCTTCAGAAACCGATCGAGTGCGGCGTCGAAAGCTGGAGGGCGCTCCAGGTTCAAAAGGTGACCCGCCCCTTCGACCTCAATATAGTTCGCCGACGGAATGAAGCTTGCCATCTTGGCCATCATTGGTGCGGGCGCGTTCTTGTCCTTTGAGCCAGCAACCACCAGCGTCGGGACCTTGATGTCCTTGAGCGCCTGGCGTTGATCGAAGCCCAAAAGCGCGAGCATGCTGGCACGATAGCTCGCTTCGGGAACGCTGGCCATGCAATCGCGGGCAACGTTCATTCCCTGCGGATCAGGATCGTCGCCAACCAGCTCCTTCACCAGATTGGGCGCGAGCGATGCCATGGACTCGCCGTGATCGAGAGGGCCGAGCCTCGCCTCGATAAATGACTTTTGCCAGTCGCCGTCAGCCTTTCCGAAGGCGGGACTGGTCTGCGCCAGCACAACTGCGCCGGCGCTGCGCGGATTATTCACGAGCCACTGCTGAACGATCATGCCGCCGATCGAATGCCCGACCAGGATGGGCTTGGCGGCCGCAAGGTTCCGCAGGAAATCCTGCAACGCCTCGGCAAGCGTGGCGATACTTACGTGATTGAGCGGTGACGACCCGCCATAGCCGGGCATATCCCACGCGACAGCGCGGTAGCGCTCACCGAAGGTTTCGAGCTGGCTTCGCCAGGCCCGCGCCGCGCCGCCGATGCCATGGAGGAACACCAGCAGCGGCCGGCCGGCCTCGCCAGCTGCTTCATAAGTGAAGCGGCCGTCGTCGGTCTTCATGGGCACAGATTGAGGCACGCAGATTCCCCATTTTCCGAGTTCGACAATGCTAACAGGCCCGCAAGGGATAGGAAGTCATAATTTTATATTTAAAGCAATTTTCGCGGCGGTGCGGTCGGCCGCAGGTCGCTTCCTTGCAAAAGCTTGAAGTTTAAAATATACGACGAGGATCGAGATTGAACCCAATTCGGGGAGGCTGCGCGATGTCCGGACTGCCGCATTCGTCGCACGCGCTGGTGACCGGCGGCGGCCGTGGTATCGGCCGTCAGATTGCTGCCGCGATGGTCAGCGCAGGTGCGACGGTCACGATCGTTGGCCGCGATCGCGCGACGATGGAAGCGGTGATGGTGGCCGGCGAGGCGCATTTCATTGAGGTCGCCGACGTGGCCGATCAGGCCGCCGTCAACGCCGCGGTGGCAACAGCTGCGGCGCGGAAGCCGATCGATATTCTGGTTGCCAACGCCGGTTCCGCTCAATCCGCTCCTTTTGCCAAGTCCGACGCAGCACTCTTTCGTCGCATGATCGACATCAATCTTATGGGGGTCGTGCATGCGATACAGGCGGTGCTGCCAGACATGAAGGATCGACCCTACGGTCGTATTGTGGCCGTTGCGTCGACGGCAGGCCTCAAGGGCTACCCTTACGTGAGTGCTTATAGCGCCGCAAAACATGCCGTTGTGGGGCTTGTGCGCTCGCTGGCGCTCGAGCTCGCTGCGACGTCAGTGACCGTGAACGCCGTCTGCCCGGGATTTACCGATACCGATCTTGTTTCGGCGAGCATCGAAAATATCATGAAAAAGACTGGCCGTAGCCGCGAGCAGGCCTCGGCTGAACTTGCACGCCACAACCCACAAGGGCGCCTGGTTAGCCCGGCGGAGGTCGCTGATGCCGTGCTTTGGTTGTGCGGTGGGAAGGCAAGCGCGATCACCGGTCAGGCCATCGCGGTTGCGGGCGGAGAGATCTAGCAATCGCGCGCGAAAGCATAACAACGGATAAGCAGCGTAGGGAGATGACATGAGCCGGCCAGCCAATCCCGTTACCGTGCCTTTGGCAGGTTATTCGCCCGAGCACTTCCTGCTCAGTGTGGCCGACGGCGTGGCGACGGTGACATTGAACCGTCCCGAGCGAAAGAATCCGCTGACGTTCGAGAGTTACCGTGAGCTCACGGATTTCTTTCGGGCGTGCTCTTTCGACGATGACGTCAAGGCCGTTGTCGTGACCGGCGCCGGCGGCAATTTCTCTTCCGGCGGCGATGTGTTCGAGATCATCGGCCCGCTGGTCGAAATGGATACCAAGGGGCTGACCGCTTTTACCCGAATGACCGGCGACCTGGTCAAGGCTATGCGCGCCTGTCCGCAGCCGATCGTCGCAGCCGTCGAAGGCATCTGCGCCGGCGCCGGCGCCATTGTCGCCATGGCGTCGGACATGCGGCTGGCTGCGACCGGCGCGAAAGTCGCCTTCCTGTTCAACAAGGTGGGGCTGGCGGGCTGCGACATGGGCGCCTGCGCCATCCTGCCGCGGATCATCGGCCAATCGCGTGCTTCCGAGCTGCTCTACACCGGCCGCTTCATGACGGCGGAGGAGGGCGAGCGCTGGGGCTTTTTCAGCCGCATCCTCACACCCGATCAGGTGCTTTCGCAGGCGCTGGCGCTAGCACGCGAGATTGCGCAGGGACCGACCTTCGCCAACACCATGACCAAGCGCATGCTGGCCATGGAATGGGCGATGTCGGTCGAGGAGGCGATCGAGGCCGAAGCGGTGGCGCAGGCGCTCTGCATGACCACCGCCGATTTCGCCCGGGCTTTCGAGGCCTTTGCCAACAAGGCGAAACCGGTCTTTCAGGGCAACTAGCTGCGTCAAACAAAAGTCAAAGCGGGGACTTGCGCAAAATTATTTTATGCTTAAAATAATTTTCGTTCGGGTAACCCGGAGGCTCTCATGAAGGTCGTGATTATCGGTGGCGGGCCGGCCGGTCTCTATGCTGCGATCCTCTTGCGCAAGCAGCGGCCAGAGGCGCAGATTGCTGTCTACGAGCGCAACCGCGCCGACGACACCTTCGGCTTTGGCGTGGTGTTTTCCGACGCGACGCTGGACAATTTCGAAAAATACGACTCGCCGAGCTACCGGCGCATCACCCAGGAATTCGCCTATTGGGACGACATCGCCGTGCATTTTCGCGGCACGGTACACCGGGTCGGCGGTAACGGTTTCTGTGGCTGCTCGCGCCGCAAGCTGCTGCTGATCTTGCAGGAGCGGGCGCGCGAGCTCGGCGTGACGCTGCACTTCGAAACAGACATCGAGGACGAGTCCCGTTTCGCGGACGCCGATCTCGTCGTTCTCGCCGACGGCATCAACAGCCGCTTCCGCGAAAAATATGTCGACCATTTCCAGCCGGAGATCGATGTTCGCGCCAATATGTTCGCCTGGATGGGGTCGACGCGGCCACTCGATGCCTTCACCTTCATCTTCCAGGAAACCGAATGGGGTCCCTTCATTGCCCATGCCTATCAATACGAGGCGGGACGCTCGACCTGGATTTTCGAGACCGACCCTGAAACCTTCGAGTGCGCAGGGCTTAGGGGGCTGAACGAACGCCAATCGGCCGACCGAATGGCGGAGATCTTTGGTTGGTTTCTCGGAAGCCACCAGCTTCTCACCAACCGTTCGACGTGGCGCAATTTCCCGATGATCCGCAGCAAGCGCTGGGTCAAGGACAATATGGTGCTGCTTGGCGACGCCAAGGCGAGCGCGCATTTCTCGATCGGCTCGGGCACAAAGCTTGCGATGGAAGATGCGATCGCGCTTGCCGATGCAATGCGGGACAGCCCGACGGTTGCGATCGCACTTGGCAAATATGAGCAAGGCCGCCGCGAGGAGGTTGAGAAGACCCAGCACGCCGCTGACGTTTCGCTGGTCTGGTTC
>Ga0307478_10004396_pt1 | contig 10060 bp, 11 predicted proteins | sample atmos_gasesECM4C_2_FD_203713 | JGI IMG/M metagenome (GOLD analysis project Ga0307478, IMG submission 203713) | Hardwood forest soil microbial communities from Morgan-Monroe State Forest, Indiana, United States - atmos_gasesECM4C_05 | ecosystem: Environmental > Terrestrial > Soil > Temperate...
GTGCCGGTGATGGCGGAACCGCGACACCAGATACCAGCAACCGCAGGTCACGGCCACCTCCGGGCCTCCCACGCCGACCGCGAGCAGGTCATCGGCGTGCTCAAGGCCGCGTTCGTGCAGGGCATGCTGGCTAAGGACGAATTCTCCCTGCGGATGGGCCAGGCGTTCACGTCGCGGACCTGCGCGGAACTCGCCGCTCTCACCACTGACCTACCCCCGGGGCTAACCGCAGCAAGGCCGCCTCAGCCCGTCCGGGAGCCTGGTGAGCCGCGAATTCCGCATTCCGGCGTCGTGCTCGCGGTGGCCACCGTGGTTTATGCGGCCGTGTGGCCGGTGGTGTTCCTGCTGCCCAAGACTAGCGAGGGCGAACCCCAGGGCGGCCTCGCGCTGGTCGTGCTGACCAGCTTCTGCTACTTGTTTCTTTTGCTCGCCGCTGGGACCCCGATCCTCGCCGACTGGCTCAACAAGCGCTGGTAGGCACCTGCCGCCGTTGCTGTCAGGCGCTTCTGCCGCTGCTCCGGAATCGGGCGGGTAGTGCGTCCGTTCACGGTGCCTGTCGGCAGCAGCGACCCGGATGATCGTGATCCTTGAGTGCGCGGCCTGTCAGTCTTTGAACGCTTCTTGCAGCTCGCTGGTGATCTGGTCGACCGTCGCCTCCACCTCGCGCTTAAAGACCTTGGGGGTACCGGAAAGCGCCTGGTCGAGTGCTGGTTCGATGGTCGCCTCACCGATCACGATGAGCCCTGCCTCGGCAGCAAGGAGTTCCTCGGCCGCGTCATCCAGCTCCTTGCGGGTCAGGGCCCCGCCGCCGAACCACTCGGGAATGATGCGGACGTGCGGGCGGTCCATCCGCTTGACGACGTGCGCTTTGCCGTTCTCCTTGTCGACCACGGCCGCGTCGTACGTGCCGGCCACTTCCTTGCGCGGGTGTTCGATGGTGTCCAGCACTGCAAGCGCAGCCGCGACAGTCGGGTAGGTTGCGGCGTAGATGACCACATATTCTGGCTCAGCCATGACATCTCCTTGTCGCTCGGGTGTTCCTGCGGTCCGATGCGAGGGCTGCGACCGGGGGCGTCGGCGCCCGCGCTACTGGCTGGTCTTCAGGCACAGAACTATCTTGTCCTGGATGCGCGGGGATCGGAATAGGGCCAAAGCGACCCGGGGCTACTCCACGGCCTGACATGCCGCCTGCCCGCGTGCGCGCGGTCCTCCGCATCGGATGCACCTGGCGCGAGGGTGACGGCCTCATCCCTGCTGCCGACGGGCCCGGCCCCGGCGAGCTACGTGCGCTGCCTCCCCGGTCGGGAAGCGCTTCTTGACCTCACGCGGGCCCGCCATTTTGACTAGAGATACCATCACACCAGAGACGTCGCCCCCGTTGTTTTCGAGGTACTGGTTACTACTTGTGAGGCCAGAGTGATGTGGCCCGTATCCACCGACACCTGACGACATAGCGGGACGAGGTCCACGAAGAGCAGCCGTCGGCGAGAACCGAAGACGAGTTCTTGGACGAACGCGGCTTTCGCGGGTGACTGGGCAGAAACGTCAGCCCCCGGATCCAGGCGGAGGTACCACGATGGAAACCACAGAACCAACCTGGCAGCCGTATGAAAGACACGGTGACCTCACCACGCGAAGCGACCTGCCGGACACCGTTTTCGCGTTTCCCAGGCAGCGGAAAGAGCCATTGACTGATGCTGCACATGTGCGAAATGCGGTCGCACGCTTCGATCAGGTTACCGACGTTCCCGACGCCGATCGCGCCGTGGCGTTTGCAAACATCGAGAAGGCAGCGCGCTACTACGACGTCGATCTTTCCGAGACCAACTGGCACCAACTCGGCGTCCATCCGCAACCGAACCGCGAAGAGAGCGCGAGAAAGGGCGCCGAAACGCGCATGCGTACCGGAGAAGCCGAGGAGGCCGCACTCAAAGGCGCGGCGACGCGAGAACGGCTCGGCATCGCTGAGGAAGCAGCAAAGAAGGCTGCGGCAACCCGCCGTCGTGAGCGCGAGGAGGCGGAAGGCCACCGGGAAACCTAGCCCGGGTCTTCCGTATCACCACTGCCCATCCTGGAACTTCCGACGCATCCTGGAAGGTCCGGGCCTGCGGATAACGGCACACTGCGGCGCGCTCCTGGCCGCCAGTGCCATCCCGGCGTGGTCATCGGCGCCGGAGAAGGCCGGCGGCAGGCTTGAATCCGGAGCCAAACGGCTGCCCGGACCCGTGACCATGAATGCAGGTGTGGTTAATCGCTTGCCGGCCGCCGTGCGCGTCGCCGATGATGACGGCCATGGCCACGACCCGTCGAGCCGACATGTTCACCGCGGACGGCAAGCCGTCTGACGACGACCCGCGTGAGAACGGGCCGAGGTTGGGCGACGAGCGCGCCACACTGGTCGAATCCCTGCGCCGTCAGCGCCTCACATTGGAGATGAAGTGTTCAGGTCTTGATGCGGAGGCTATGGCGCGGCGCTCGGTCGAGCCGTCGACGATGTCGCTGCTGGGGCTGGTGCGGCACCTGGCCGACGGGGAGCGTCTGACGTTCCGGGTAATGATGGCGGGCCAGGACGTGCCCCGGCTGTTCGGCCCCGGTGACAGTGATTTCGATGGTGCTGTTCCCGACCCCCGGGTGGTTGCGGAGGCGTGGGACGCATGGCGTTCAGAGGTGGACTTCGCCACGCGGTTCGTGGCCGGGGCGCCCAGTCTCGACATTACCGGCGACGATCCCTTGAATCAGCACGGCAGCGGCGGAGGCTCGATGTCGCTGCGCGAGGTGCTGGTCGGAATGATCGAGGAGTACGCCCGCCACATGGGTCATGCCGACCTGCTGCGCGAGCGAATCGACGGACGCATAGGCCAGTAATGATCATGCGGTAGGGATCAGCAGCCAGGTGAGCAATCGGCTTCGGCGCATGCGATGCGACGGCGCGGTGGTCATCTCCAACGACAGCTACGTGCATTTCCCGATCGGGCGGCAGAATGTACTGCGTGGCGGAGCGAACCAGCGGAAACCCGATCGTGATCATCGGCGGCGGCATGGCGGGCGGCAACGCCGCCGCCACCGTCCGGGAGGAGGGTTTCCCGGGACCGGTGATACTCATCAGCCGGGAACCGGGCGTCCCCTTCGGCCGTCCTCCGCTGTCCAAGACCTACCTGCGGTCCGAGGAGGATCTCGACGGCTGGTACGTAAGACCGGCCGGCTGGTACGCCGATCACGACGTCGAGCTCCGCAACGGGCCCAGCGTCGTGGCTGTGGATCCCGCCGCACACACGGTGACCCTGGACTCGGACGAGCAACTTACCTATCACAAGGTCCTGATCGCTACCGGCGGGCGCAACCGGCAGCTCGGGATCCCCGGCGCCGGCCTGCCCGGAATCCACTACCTCCGGACCAAAGCGCAGTGCGACGCGATCAAGCGGGAGGCGGTGCCGGGCCGGCGCGCAGTCGTGGTGGGCTCGGGATTCATCGGCTGCGAGGTCGCGGCCTCGCTGACTCAGCTCGGCGTCCAGGTGACCCTGGTCTTCCCCGGCCGGGCTCCGCTGGAAAGCGCCCTGGGCGGCGAGGTCGGCGGGCTGATCGGCGCCATCCACCGCGCGAAGGGCGTCGACCTGCGGCCCGGAGAGCAGGTCACGGCCTTCGAGGGCACCGAACGCCTGGAAGCAGTCGTGACCGCCGCCGGTCACCGCTTCCCGTGCGATTTCGCCGTAGCGGGCATCGGCATACAGCCCGATATCCCGCCCGTCGCGGTCGCGCAGGAGAACGGGATCCTGTCCGACGAGTTCTGCCGGGCCAGCGCGCCCGATGTCTACGTGGCCGGTGACGTGGCGAACCAGCTCCACCCGCTATTCGGGCGGGTCCGGGTCGAGCACTACAACAACGCCGAGAAACAGGGTGCCGCCGCGGGCAGGTCCATGCTCGGCTCCACGGTCCCCTACGACTACCTCTACACCTTCTGGTCTGATCAGTACGAGCACAAGATCGAGTACGCCGGGCACGTCACCAAGTGGGACGAGTTCGTGGTCCGGGGCAGCGTGGCCGACGCCAAACTGATCGGCTTCTACCTGGTCGACGGGGTAGTGCGGGCCGCTGTCGGCCTCGACCGCGGCGGTGATCCCGAACTGGACCTCGACGGCGAGATGGCGGCCTGCGCCCGCCTGGTATCGGCGCAAGCCCGGCTGACTCCCGCCGTGCTCGCCGACGACCGCACCGACCTATGGTCACTGGCCCGGTGCTGAAGCGCGAGGCTAGGCGTTGGAGAACAGCGGGATGTTCGCCCCGCTGACCGGAGCCAGCGGGCTGTCCAGCAGCGCGACGATCAACTCCGCGACGTCGTCCGGAGTCAGGCCCGGCCGCAGCGCCGGATTGGCTCGGCGCAGCATCTCGGTGTCAACGGCGCCCGGGCTCAGGCAAATGGCGCTGATGCCGTGCTCCTTGCCCTCGACCGCGATCGCCTCGGTGAGGCCGATGACCCCGTACTTGGAGACGTTGTATGCGGCCAGCCCGGGGAACTTCTCGGTGGCGTACACGCCAGACAGCGACGCGATGTTGACCATCCGGCCCTCACCGGCGGGAACCATGGCGGCGAACGCCGCACGGCAGCACAGGAAGGCACCCGTCAGGTTGACCTCGAGCGTCTCGTGCCACATTTCCGACGTGGTTTCAACGAACGGCGCGGGCGTGAGCACCCCGGCCGCACAGACGAGCGCGCCGAGCGGGCCGAACCGCTCAGCGCAAGCAAACAGGCGCTCGACCGCTGCCTCGTCGCTCACATCCGTCGGTACCGGCGTGGCCTGGCCGCCAGCCCCGCGGATCCGGCCCGCCACGCGATCGAGAGCTTCGCGGTCGCGGGCGGCCAGGACGACGTGAGCGCCGGCCGCCGCCATCGCCGCGGCGGTGGCCGCCCCGATCCCCCGGCTGGCCCCCGTGACCACCGCCAGCCGTCCTTCTAGCCAGTGCACCGGCTCACCCGCCCGTCACTTGCCGGTAGAGCCGTTCGTGCGCGTCCAGGCTGAGTTCGAGGTCGAGTCGGCCCTCGGCGTGCTCGCGGCAGGCCGGCCGCGAAATCCCGGCCACCTTTGATACCGCCTCGGCCGCAGCCTGGATGTCATCGGGCGGCACCAGGAAACCGGTCACGCCATTCACGACCACCTCACCGAGTCCGCCGCGCCTGAACGCGACAACAGGAGTCCCGCACGCCTGGGCTTCGGCGGCGGCCAGCCCGAAAGGTTCGTCCCACCTGGCCGGGTACAAAACCACGGCCGCGCAGGTCATAGCCTCCCACAGCGAGGTCCTGGGTATTCCCTGGTGAACCGTCACGTCTGGCCAAGCTCGGCGCGGGTCGATCTGTTCCCGGCTGTACCCGGCATCGTAGACGTCGCCGTAGACGTCGATCGGCACTCCGGCCGCGCGGGCGATGTCGATGGCTTCGGCGGCGCCCTTCTCCGGGCTCAGCCGGCCCGCGAACAGGGCGCCCTGCCCGGCCGTCCCCGACCAGGGGATGACGCTCGTGGGCGGGTAAGGCGGGAGGATCGCGTCGACGGGTACGATCCGGCGCCAGGCATTCGCCTGGAAGGCAGACACGACCGCTACCGCCGGCGGTCTGCTGCCCCGGGCTACGTGACGAACCGCCGCCGCCACGGCCTGGTCCGGAGGCAGGTGAAGCGTGTGCACCACCGGCGCCTGCAGGGCCGTCGCGAGCCGGACGGCGGGCGCGTCGAAGGCGTGATTGTGGATCACGTCGTACCGGATCATCTGCATGGCGGTGTAGGCGGTGGTGAAAGCGGCCTCGGCCGCCGCAGACGCTGCCGCCGCAGGTTCGCCCCCGGCTGTTCCGGTCCGGTAGAGCGTGCCCGCCAGAAGCCGGGGATCGACTCCGGTGTCGATCACCTCGACCCCCGGGATCTCCGATCCGGAGGCAGCGTAGACATGCACCTCGTGCGCCCGTCCGGTCAGGCCGAGGGCCAGATCGGACACGAACGCCTGCGAACCACCGCGCTGAGGCTCGCGGATGGCCGTCACCAATGGCGCCATGATGGCGATCTTCACGGTGCCAGCCTCACGGTGCCCGACTCACTGGGCCCGACTCACTGGGCCAGCACCTTAAAGGCCAGGTCGCGCGGCGCGTTGATGCCCAGCACGTCGAAGGGAACCGTCCGCCGGCCGCGCCGCCGGACCTCTTCGGCCGCCCCGGGATAGAAGATCCCGGCCAGCTCCACCGCCTCCCGATAGCTATCGAACTCCACAGACATCGGTCCGGGGAAGCTGACGTACTTGTAGCCACGGGCGGCGAGCCAGTCCAGGTGGTTCGGCCAGATTATGGCCACGCGCCCGCCCGGCCGACAGACGCGCTCCATCTCCGCTAGGCCCGCGGCGCCGCCGTGCCCCGGGGCGGGAGTGAAGGCCGAACAGGCGACGACCAGGTCGGCATAGTCGTCGGGAAGCGGTAGCTGATCGAAGAACCCGCGGATCACGCGGACCCGGTCGCCGTGATCCGCGGCCGCGAGCTTCCGCCTCAGAATCCGGCGCAACGGCCGCGCGGGCTCCACCGCCATGACCCGTTGGCCACGCTCGATGAGCTCGAGCGTGAGCCGTCCGGTGCCCGCGCCGACCTCGGCGATCAGGTCCACGTCGTGCGGCAGCCAGCCCACGACACCGGGATGGAGCCGCTCGGCACCGGCCAGCCGGTCATAGAGCTCCGGTTCCAGCCGGTACAGCAGTTCCCAGGCCAGGACCACGTTGGTTTGCGGATCACCGTCCCCCTGCGGGACAAACCGGCTTGCCTCATCGCAGGTGAACACGCCTAGGTCCGCGGCTGTATAGCGGCGGCGCAGTTCCCGGCCCGAACTGGCCGGAGCCTCAGGCCTGGCCACCGACCTCAGCCCAGTTCTTGTCGGTCTCCCAGACCCGGACCGACCTCAGCAGCCCGTCGGGAAGCTCGGGCTGAAGCCGTTCCCAGAAGACCAGGGCCAGGTTTTCCGCGGTCGGGATGCGCCCCTTGAGCCAAGGGACGTCGGTGTTCAGGTTGCGGTGATCCACGTCGTGGATGACCTGCCTGTTGATGACGTCCGACAGTATCTTCAGGTCCAGGACGTAACCGGTGGCCTGATCGATCTCGCCGGCCACGATCACCTCCAGGACATAGTTGTGCCCGTGCAGATTCGCGCATTTCCCGAACAGGCGCCGGTTCTCGTCATCGGACAGGCCCGGGTCGCACAGCTGGTGCGCGGCATTGAACGATTCGCGGCGGCCGACCAGAACAGTCATAAGCCTGGTCCTCTTTCGCGAGCTTTTACTAGCGATAGACTACATGAGCGAGCTTGTCGCAGAACGAGGCAGACCTGACCTCGCTGAGCTGTCTGTACGAAATGAACCTCGGGCTGTTCCGGGGCCCGGTCGCGGGCGCGGGCGCCGACGGACTGAACCCGGTCCTTGAACCGGAACCCGGGTACTGCCGCGTCGCCATCCCGGCAGCCAGGCCATGACGTCAACGGGAGCACTATGACCCACCAGCCAATCCCCGACGGTGCCGACCGGACGCCAGTTCCGCCGAAGCCAAGTTCAGCCAACGGCACACGGCCGCGTTCGGCGCTGCTGGAAGCTCACGAGAGCCCGGCCTTGGACCCAACCGTACGTCAGGCCGCGGACCAGGACGGGGTACAGCCCTCCATCGACGTGAACGGGGCGCACCTGGCTACGGACGTGGACGGGGGGCAGCGCGTCGTCGATCTAGACGCCGCGGCGCGGGCCGCCGCGGACTTCCTCGCCGCGCTCGGGATCGACCTCGACCGCGAGGAACGGCGAGCCACGCCGGCCCGGATGGCCCACGCCTACGCAGAGTTGCTGGCCGCGCAGCCGTTCCGGCTCACCACGTTCCGGAACGACGAGGGCTATGACGAGCTGGTGCTGGCCCGCGCCATCCCGTTCCGGACCCTCTGCGAGCATCACATGCTGCTCTTCTCCGGTGTCGCGCACGTCGGCTATCTGCCCGGGGAGCGCATCCTCGGGCTGTCCAAACTGGCCCGCCTGGTGGAGCACTTCGCCGCCCGGCCGCAGACTCAGGAGCGGCTTACCATGCAGGTCGCCAAGTGCCTCGACGCGAACCTTCACCCCCGGGGTGTCGGCGTGGTGATGGAGGCCGAGCACACCTGCATGACCCAGCGCGGCGTCCGCGCCCTCGGCGCCACAACGGTCACCTCCGCCCTGCTTGGCACACTGCGCACCGACCCGCGCTCCCGCGCCGAGTTCTTCGCCCTGGCCCGCGGCTAGCTCCTGCGCAGCACCGCGGCCTGTTTCTCCAGCGGGAGGATCTCGGAGCCGAAATCGGGATACGCGTCAAGCCAGAGCCGCAGTACCTTCTGCATGTCCGGCACGACGAGGTCGTCTAGGACCGTGGTGGCGACCGGGCTCAGCAACCCGCTCAGCAGCGGCAGTGCCGGATAGCGGGCCTGGTGGCCGGTGGTCGCGGGCGGCCCGTCAACGAAGAGGAGATCGATCCCCTTCAGGTCCTCCCAGGCCCGCCTCGCGTACCAGGAGTAGGCCTCGCCATCAAGGCTGAAACTCTCCAGCGGGGCGTCCCGTACCTCGGCCAGATCACGGACGTTATGCCTGGCCAGGAGGTCGCGGGTCTTGGCGCCGAAAACCGGGTCGTGATCGAGCGCGACGATCCGGCCGTCGATCTCGAATCGCCGCATCGCTAGTGCGAGCCATAGCGTGGACGCGCCGCTACCGCATTCCACGACGAGCGACGGCCGTTCGGTGATAACCAGGTCGACCAGCACCATGAGCAGGTCTGGCGACGCGGCCCAGCCCCTGGTGGCGGGCAGCACGTCGTTGGCCGGCAGTACGGCGCTCAGGTTCTGCAACGCTTCCAGCTGGCGGAATGTCTGCTTGATCTCTGTCTTGACCTCTTTCTCGACGCGCGCTCCGAGGCGCCGCACGGTGTCGAGCGTGCGCTCGGACTGGCTGGCCAGGTTGCCGATCCGGCTGGCCAGGTCGAGGTTGTGCCTGATCAGCAGGAGCAGGCCGCCAAGCAGCGGCCCCAGCGCCATCAGCGCCACCGTCGGCACCGCGCCCGCGCTTGTGGCCAGCCCCAGCCCGAGCGCGCCAGCCAGCCACGCGACGACCAGCACAGCTACCGTGTCGCTGCGCACGAGCCGCCGGATCAGTCGGCGCATGGCGGACTCCTTATCCTGCGGCGTTTCATGCGGCCTGCCAGCCTCCTGGCGAAACTGCCCTTACCTTACTGTGATCCGCCCGGCCAGCTTCAGGACGGCCGGGGTGAGCAGGCCACCGCGATTACGCCAGGAGCGCGGCCAGCGGCCCCGCAGTGGCGTGCTGCTTACCCGAACTGGCCGGGCTGGTAGTCGCCGGCGGGCTGCTGGGTGATGACGTTCATCCGGTTCCAGGTGTTGATGAGGGCGATGAGGGACACCAGCGCGGCGAGCTGGTCGTCGTCGTAGTGCTTGGACGCGTTCTCCCAGGCCTCGTCGGTGACGCCGCCGGCGGCGTCGGCGATGCGGGTGCCCTGTTCGGCCAGTTCCAGGGCGGCTCGCTCGGCGTCGGTGAAGACGGTCGCCTCCCGCCAGGTCGCGACCAGGTTCAGGCGCACGGAGGTTTCCCCGGCGTGCGCGGCGTCCTTGGTGTGCATGTCGGTGCAGACGGCGCAGCCGTTGATCTGGCTGGCGCGGATCTCCACCAGCTGCTGCGTTGCGGCCGGCAGCGCTGAGTCCGACACGACCTTGCCCGCCGAGAGGAGGTACTTGGTGAACTTCGCCGCGGCGGGGTTGTCGTAGTAGCCGAAACGGGCGTCCATGGTGATCTCCTTACCGTGAGAGCTGTGACGACCTCACAGACCGAATAGCCCGGCACGCCGTGACAGCCCGGCGACTGTGATCCGCGTCTCCCGCGCGCTCGCGATCATCGTTGCCTCCGGGCCGGTGCCAGCGCCCGCGCTAGCCGGGCCCCCTGACTGAGGGTTACCTGCAGATTCGCCGCGAAGCTGGTCAAGTCCGGGGCTCGGGGCGCGGGACCGCCCTAAAGTAGGTCCCCGTGCCGAGGC
>Ga0307478_10004397_pt1 | contig 10060 bp, 12 predicted proteins | sample atmos_gasesECM4C_2_FD_203713 | JGI IMG/M metagenome (GOLD analysis project Ga0307478, IMG submission 203713) | Hardwood forest soil microbial communities from Morgan-Monroe State Forest, Indiana, United States - atmos_gasesECM4C_05 | ecosystem: Environmental > Terrestrial > Soil > Temperate...
CAATATCGCCTGCGACGGTTCGGACCGCCGACAACGTCGTCGGCGACGTCGTTCCTACCAGCCAGTATTCCGTGCGCACTCCGTCCTGCAACTGGAACACCGCCGTGTAGTATGTGCCGCTCGGCGTCGCGCCTGCGTTCGGAACCAGATTCACGCTCAGCGATCTATCACCGCCGAGCGCGGCGCTCGTCGATCCCGCGACCGGAATTCCGTCTGCCGCAGTAAATGCAGGCCACGAAATCAGCACGACTCCCGACCCCGGCACGCCATTTGCTTGGTAAACCGTATCCGACACCGTTGTTGTCGCCGGCCCGGCCGCCATCGCCAGCGGCGGATGAACTCCCGTCCACATCGCGAACACTGAAACCAGGAGTGCCGTAACCAGGCACTAAAAAAGCCGCCCCTTGGGGCGGCACGCGTCCAACATGGATTCCTCCTAAACCTTAGCCCTGCAATAACCGACTATGAAAACTCTCAAGCCCTCAATTCGTCGTGGGGCGCGGACTCGAACTCGAAACTTAGCTCGGTGCCCCAGGTTCGCGTCCGTTCTTGGGACGCTAACCTGGGAATCCTCCCGTGTGGCCCGCACACTTCTGCCCGCGGCCTTTGCTTTGCCTTTGAAACTCGAAACCTTGCAACTCTGAAACTTTACGTTCCGTAGCGCCGGCGTCCTCGCCGGCTGAGGCCCGGGGTCCCCGGCAAGCCCGGTTTTGGCTTGCTGGGGTGGGAGGGCGTCTCGCCCTCGAAGAGGTCTTGTGCCGCGGACACTCCCCGCAACTCTCCGCGTCCTCTGGCACTTCTCCGCGCCCTCCGCGTTTTAGGATTTTTCGGGATTTACTTTTCAGCCCGATGCTCGGCGCCCAGATTCGCAGCCTTGCTTTTGTCTTCGAAACTCGAAACTTTGCAACTCGAAACCTTGCAACTTTGCAACTTGTTTAAATTCACTTCCGCGTCGCTTGCTCTTCCAGATATCTCTCCACGCTGCGCACATAAACATCCGCGAAATCGGCCTGCGGGCGCCGCGTCTCAATCAGCCGCAACGCATCGTTCAGCTTCCAACCCAGCCGGCACAACAGCGCCAGCGCCATCATCGGCGCGCGATGCACGCCCGCGGCGCAGTGGATGTACAACTTTGTCCCCGTCTGGTCGAGCGCTTCGATCGCGAAATCCACTCCGCGCTGAAACACCACCGGCGGCTTCGGCTGGAAATCATCATCGATCGGATTCCACAGCACCTCGATCCCGTGCGGCTGGGCAAGGTTCGTATCGTCAAACTCGATCTGCATGTCGATGATGTGCGTGACTCCGGCGCGCGCCACCGTCCCCATATTCTCAGCGTGCCAAATCCCGCCGCCCACCGAAATCCGGCCCGTCACCCACGTCATGTCCATCCGTGCGCTTTCACTCCCGACCGCCTGCATCTCACCCGGCGGCTTCATCCCCTGCAGTGTTTTCCGTAGACTCGCCCCAAACGTCCGTAACATCTCAGCCCGATTCAAACCCAGTTCGTGATTCGAAGTCTCGGCCTCACCCGAACTGCCGGCAAACTGAAGCGGCCTCACGCCGAAAACCGAACACCGAGTACCGGTTTTTCTCATTCTACCGAATTGCCCGTCCGCGTCACTCCCACGAACTCTGTGGCTTCCTCCGCGTCTTCACCTGATCCCGGTAACGCCAACCGTTGCAACAAAGCCTTCGCGAATTCATTGCCGTATTCGGCGGCCTCTTCCTCCTCGTCCGCCGGTTCCGCGCTCACCGGATACAGTCCGATCACCTCGAACAGGAACTTCGCCGGAGCGAGCTCGCCCTTTTTCGCCTCTCCACCAGCGCAGAGGTGATGAGGAGCGCCTGCCCTCCCACCGTGTTCGCCACCATTGCGGGCAACGCCTCCAGATCCAAAGGCTTCTGGCTTCTCGATACAACGCTCTTCTTCGCCGCTTTTCTGGAACTGGCCTTCTTCATCGCGCACTTCCTTCCCGAGATATTCCGAGCAAAAACGAAAGGCGCGCTCGCGACGCGCCTTCAGAACTTTTTCTTCAGCCCTTCAGAACTTTCTGTTCAACTCACTATCTAAATTCAGAATAGCAATTTGCGAAGGGTAAATGGGACACCTTCTCGATATTTTTTTCTCCTCTCGAATCACATGATTACGGAGTTTTTCTCGTTTTTTGCCTCTTGACAAGGCTCGCCATCGGCATTTACGGGGTCGCCAATCGGCTTCAAAATACCCACCGCCAGGAAAATTTCGCTCAATTTGTCGAGCGCGTCCGGCAATCGGCGCATGATCGTCTTCCGCCAACACCCCAGCATCCGTGCGACTTCGTCCTGGCTGAATCCCTGCAGAACGCATTTCCCGATCAACTCGCGTGACAGCCAGTCCAGCTTTTCCAGGCTGCGCTCCACGTCGTGCACAAAGATCACCACGTCCTCGAAGCTCGACGCCCGGTACGAAGTCACGTGGCTGCGGAAAAACTGCTGCCCCAGAATCGACGGCAGCTTCCCCGTTTCCATCGACATCCGCGGAAAGCGTTCCAGGATCGCCTGCGTGCGGTGCCGGTAGAACCACAAATCGGGATTTCTTCCCGAATCCCACGAGTCCTCGAACCAGTTCGGCGATTCCTCCGACGCTGCCAGATATTCCACGATGCCCGGCGTCACGCGTTGCCGCCTTCCGTGGTTACGCCGGTCAGCTCAGCGATGCAGCCTTCCAGTTCTTCCAGTGAGTTCACCGCAACCACGAGCACGCGCGGACGCCGCCGTGGTTTCGCAAACTCCGCCATCTTCAGCGCGCACTCCGGACAATACACTTCCTCCTAGCCCTTCGGACGCAGCCACAACCCGCCACACCCTTCGCAATACTTCAACTCCACATGCTCGAACACTTCGCCACAACTTTCCATGATTGCCTACTGATGAAAAATCAGTTCTCAGTACGTTGTCTATGAAATCGATCTATGAGTGTGAAGCCGACTTATGAATGCTTGACTTGAAAATGAACTTCGTTCCCTGCCTTTGCTTTTTGCCTTTGCCTTGCCGACGACCGACGACCGACGACCGACGAGCGACGACCAACGACCGACACCAGCCACCAGCTATCAGCCCAACAAAAAAGCCCTGCGCCGGTTTTCCTGGACACAGGGCTCGGTTCTCTTACGATGACCTGCTCTGCTATTTAGTTATGCAACCCGAGCACGCTTCCTTCGCCAAATTGTTTCAGGGGTTCAAGTATCTCGTGACTGCGCGGTCCGTTGGACTCGAGTACACTCGAATTCAAAAACTTGTGATCGCGGCCAAGACCTGAGACCTGACACCTAAGACCTAACACCTGGTGCGGAAGTAGCCCTCCTCGTAACCGGACTTCAGCACGCGGCCATTCTGCACCACGATGCTGACCCGGCCCGTAAAATGAATTGCCGATAAAAGTTTTTCCGTCGCTGCGGACAAGACCTCAGCCGAGCGCACCTTGCGGCGAAACTCGCCAAATGTCCTTTCCTCGACGTTGGAATCGATAAAATCCATGATGACTCCAAGCAATAACCAGCATTAGCTATAAATGCTCCGTAGCGTATAGCTGTTTGGTTTCAAAGTCAAGAATTTTATTTCCTTGCAGATGTTATGCTTGAGTAATACATATCCTGATGCTATAGGCCCATGCTATACTTCGCCCATGAAATTCAAGGCACTGCAGGAAAACCTGCGCAAAACGCTCTGGGATCGCATTGAAGAAGGCGAGCTGACGGGAATTCGCCTCGCGCAGCAGACCGGATTCAAGCAGGCCCATATCTCCAACTTCCTGAATCGCAAGCGCGGGCTCAGTCTCGAGGGCATGGACAAAGTCCTCAACGTCCAGCACCTCTCCGTCCTCGACCTGCTCGAGCCGACCGAAGTCAACAAGCGCGCCAGCATCCTGCCCCCGACCGATGACGAATTCGACAACGTTCTGCTGGTCGACGGCCCCGTAGCTGCTACCGAGCCGCTCGTCATGAGCATGAACGTGCGCGAGATCCTCAAGTTCAAAAAGAGCTTCCTGCGCAAGATGAAACCCGAACTCGAAGGCGACCGCGAGACCTGGGAGCGTTTCGTCATGATCCGTGCCGACGGCCGTGAAGGCATGAGCATGTATCCGCGCCTGCTGCCCGGCGCGACGATCCTGGTCGACCGTCACTACAACTCGCTGAAACCGTACCGCAAGGGCGAGTTCAACATGTACGCGGTCAATAAAGACGGAGACTGCACGGTAAAGTACGTCGAAGTTGCCGGACAGCACCTGATCCTGCGCCCGCACAACCAGGCTTATCCGATTGAAGTCATGACGATGGAAGAGGGCAAGGGCGCCGCCGACTACCTCGTCGGCCGGGTTTGCTACGTGGGGATCGAAACTTAGCCCACTGGCGAGCGCCGAAATACCGTCACAGAGCGAGGTGAGTTAGGTCACAGCGCACGCGTTTGCACCCCCGCTAAGCTTCCTTCACCCCCGAATGGCGGTGCGGGCCTTCGAGTAAGTCATCGTGGAGCAGCCGTACTTCGTCTTCTTCAGGGGCCGTGAGGCGTGCAGTGATCCTCCAACCCGAGCGTGTTCCGTTCAATGGCAGTGTCCTGGGGTCGGCCAAGGGGACCTGGGTGATCAGCGTGAATGCTGCTGTCTACGTGGAAGGGACCGATAGCCTGCTCCTGAATGTGACTCTGGAGAAGGGCGCGCGCAGCACGGAAGAGCAGGGCATCACGCGGCGGCTCGGGATGCTTGTTCCGGCGCTGGGTGCTACAAGAGTTCTGCCTGCGCGAAGGGATCGCCTGCGATTTCCTGGACCTGACAAGCGCAGCGTAGCGCTTCGTATTCCGCTGTTTCCGGACGAAGTTCTCTCCCAGCAGCCGATGAATTACCGCGCTTTGCGCGCAGCGTCGACAGCCGCGGCCTCGAGCTCTTCGGGATGATCGAGCAGCCACCATGCGAAGCGGAGAGCGAACATTCCAGGCGCGACGGCCGGATCTGCAGCGGGAAGCCGTTCGGATTCCATGAAACGCTTCAGCATCAAGCTGACCGCTTTCCGCAGAGCAGTGTCGCCCTGAATTTCAGGAATGACGTAGTTCTTCATGGCGCCTTGAACGTATGTCGGGCAGATGAAAACAATCTGAAAGGGCAATCATCTGAGAAATCCCGAAGGACACACAAGAGCTCCCGGCGGAATGAGGCAGCGGGTTTCCGGATCCGGATCGGGCGGCTTAGAGGACCACGTCCAACCATCCGACAGAAGGGGCGCCCTCTGTCGCGGATTCTCGAACGCGATTGTCACGCATTCACGCATGCCAAGCACAGCGCCGGAAAGTGCCGTTTTTTTCGCGCCTGCATCTCATGTAGAATTTGGGCGCTATGGAATCCCAGCGGCCGCCAAACTTTGCCGATATCGCGGATCCTTCCACGAAACAAGCGTTCCTTCGCGGTTCTCCGGAAGCGGTTCTATGGTTGACTACCGGCACCAAGCTCTTTAAGTGGACACAGTCGATCACAGGCAGTCGCGGGGTCTCCCCCTGGTGGCAATTCCTTGAACAGCGGCGACTGCCGAGTGGGGCAAACGTTCCCGGATTGCGGGAAATGCAAATCAGAGCGGCGCGTCTCGGCGCGCACGATCGTGACTTCACCCGCAGCAGACTGGCGGTTACGGAGCAATGGAACAAACTGACGCGGTGTCCGGCAATTGAATTATTGCGCGGGGCCTGGGGGTTTGTCGGAAAGGCAGCCGGCCAGAGAAAAGATTTGAACGATCCCCAGGTTTTTTTCATCGGCGGCGACTACCAGATTTGGATTCCCGGCTTGACTGCGACGGACATCAAACAGATTTCGATTCTGCCTTATCTTGCGCCGAATACCGCATTCGGACGACCCGCGTAATCCTTGTCTCTTTCGCTGACCGAAACGAGCCCGATCATGCGGCGAATTACACTATTTCTCATTTGTGTGGTTTGTGCGAGTTTGGGGAAGACGAAACTTGGTTTTGCCCAAGCATCTTCAACCGCAGACATTCGCGAGAAAGTCATCATCGACACCGATATCGGCGATGACATCGACGATGCCTTCGCGCTGGCGCTCGCGTTGCGCAGCCCGGAACTGGAGATCCTCGGCGTCACCACCAACTTCGGCGACACGGAGGCGCGCGCCCGGATCACCGATCGCCTGCTGGGCGAGGCGGGGCATCCCGAAATTCCTGTTGCGGCGGGTGCGCCGACGCCGGAGAAGATGAAGCTGAACCAGCGGCGCTACGGGGAAGGCGGACATTTCGCAAAAGCATCGCATCCCGATGCAGTGAAGTTTCTGCTCGAGGAGATCCGCAAGCATCCGGGGGAGATCACGCTGATCGCAATCGGGCCCTTGATGAATGTGGGCGCGGCGATCGACCAGGATCCAGCGACCTTTCGCCAACTGGAGCGGGTGGTGCTGATGGGCGGAAGCGTGCGGCGCGGTTACGGCAACCTGGGCTACGAGCAGCCGCACGGTCCCGATCCGGAGTGGAACATCATCAACGACATTCCTGCGGCGCAGAAGCTGTTCGCGTCGGGAGTTCCGATCGCGATGATGCCGCTCGATTCCACGCAACTGAAGCTGGACGAAGTGAAGCGCGCGTGGCTTTTCAGCCGGGGCACGCCCATCACCGACGCGCTGACAGTGCTCTATCACATGTGGGGACAGGAGATGCCGACGCTGTTCGATCCGAAGACGGTGGCGTACGTGCTGGATTCGCGGTTATGCCCGGTGGTCCCGTTGCGCATTCGCGTGGATGTCAAGGGCTTCACCCGCGAGGAGGCCGGAACGCCGAACGCTGAAGTGTGCCTGGATTCCGATCCGGAAAAGTTTTTCCGCTTTTATCTGCGGCGGGTCGGGGAATGATGGCGTACGTTTCGACTGGCGAGTGAGGTGTCGTCACGAAACCAGTCGCCGTGAAAACGACCAGAAACACGAATGCGGCGAAACCTACAATTCGCCGGCCGCCTTCATTTTTTTCGCCTGATCCAGATACTTCTGGGGCGGATCGGGCAGCGGGGAGTTTCCGCCGTCGATGGCCTTCTGAACCAGGTCCTGCCACTTCTTCTGGCCGGCAGGATTGAGTCCGTGCTTGCTCTCGTCGTCGTACCAGAGCTGTTGCGCCTGCGCCTTGAGCGCGAGGCGGCTCATGGTGGATTTGATGGCATTGCCGAGGCCGCCCTTTGACGATGCGCGGATCGGTCTCAGGGCGCGGGCCGTCTCGTGCGCATTGAGACCTGCAACGTCCCAGTGAACCTGCTCGTGGCGAGGAACGGGCGTGTCCGCTTTGCCGGTGAGGACCCAAGAATGTTCGGAGTCGAAGGTGAGCCGCACGTTGAACTGGCCGAGCTTGAGACCTTTGCGGTCGTGCTCGATGGTGATGTCGTCGCCCACGGTGGCGCTCGTTGCGGTCTGCGTGTCCTCGTTGACCCCGGCCGGGCGACGAGGGACCTCGTCGAACTGAGACCACCTCAAGTCTGAGGGCCAGCCATCGATCTCATCAGCGTTGTTGTCGGCGACCACGAGTGTTGCGCGGTTGGAATGCGAATGGTCGCGCATCCCGAGGCCATCGGAGCCTTTGGGGCGAGGGGACGCGCCGGCGTCGGCGTAGACGTCCGGGTCGCCGGCATCATGGTGGCCGAACGGTCCGCTGGTAAGCGGCGGTACCTTGCGTGAGAAAGGATCGGTTTGTGGGCCGGGCGGACCACCCATGGGAGTCTCCTTTGCGCTGACCTGTCGTGTCCGTGAAACGCGAGGAAACCGGGCCGAGGGGAAGGCCGCCATTATATCGCACGATTCGGGCTGGAGAGATGGACTGTGGAGAAATCCGTGTGCGTGGGTGTGAAAGGGTTGTAGGCGTCCGTTCGAGCGAATTCCGCAGGGAAGCGGACGTCACCTCCCTGCAGATTCGAGACGGCTATTCGTGGACGGAGTCGGTGTGCCAGCCGGGATTGGTCCAGTGGCCGTCGCGGAAGACGAAGATCTCGTTCACGCGTCCGGAGCTCACCGAGCGCTTGCCGTTCTCTTCAATCTCGAGCTGGTACTGGCTCCAGATGATGGCGACATCGCCGAAGTGCTGGACCTCGGTGCGCGGGAATTCGAGGCGGAGGAGTTTGCCTCCGCCAGTGTGAAATTCGGTGGCGGAGCTGAGGACGTCGGACTGATGCTTCCAGTTCTTTTCACTGGCGCTGATGACAAGCGTGTCGGGCGGCACGAGTTGTTCGAGGGTCTTGATGTCGCCGTCGAACCAGGCGCGCCAGACGGTTTCGCGAACTTTGAGGAGGGCGGCGTCGTCCTGGGGTGCAGCGGATGAGGAAGAAGCGGCGGCTGATTGCGATATGGCGAGCGACGAAGAGGACGTGGGCGAGGCCGAGAGCACAGGCAAGCCCGATAGCGTGATGGATGCGACGAGGACGAGCGCGACGGCACGAAGCGAGCCTTGCATGTGAGTTCTCCTGAGATACAGTATTGCGAATCCAACTGAGTAAATCGAACTTAGAGAATCGAACTTAGTAACCCTGGCTTAAGAATCTGACTTAATGGGGATAAGTGTCCGTAGTCGAGCGCGGCAGCGTATGAAAGACGAGCAGCACGGCCGCGGCCGAGGCGGAGAAGACGGAGTAGTCGAGCGGTTCCTTGATGCCGAAGGAAATTGCCATCGCAATGCCGAACATAGCGAGCAGGATGGCGCTGCCGAGGGCGATCCAGCGCGGCCAAACGCCGAGGAGCAGGGCAACTCCAAAAAAGAGTTCTGCCGCGGTGGCCGCCCAAGCGAGAAACGGAATCGTGGACGCGGGCATGAAGGAATTGACCTCGGCGGTGTAGTGCATGAAGTTGGCGAAATTTCCGTAACCCGCGCCTTTGGGGTAAAGCCCGAAGCGCGACGCAATGCCGGAGAGGAAGGCGGCGCTGAGAGCAACGCGGGCATAGAGGACTCCGAGCCGGTCCCAGTTCAGCGAGCGCGATTTGGCGGAAGTTTGGGTGAAGATCGCGGATGCGATGGTCATGGTGACTCCTGGTAGTTTCTTCGACCTGTCTCCTAAATAGTTTTGCCGCGGTATGTGCGGCCCCTCAGGGGCTAAACCTCACGTGCTTCTCAGCCTGGGCTGGCACGACTAAAGTCATGTCCTTCCCGACTCAGACATGAGACCGGTTCTTGTTTCCTTTTAGTCATTCCTGTCATCGTGGTGGTTTCCGTTCATGCTTGCGTCGTGGCCGGCAGCAGGGATGTCGGTGCTGAGCGCGGTCTCGCGGTCACAGACCAAGTACGCCACGAACTTCGCCGGCTCGGTGGCACTCGCGTTGGCTGAGACGGCGTGAATTCCATTGGGCGCTTCGTAAAAACTCTCTCCGGCTTTGTAGACGGCGAGCGGCTCCCCTTTCACCTGCGTACGAATCGAACCTTGCACCACGTAGCCCACGACGGCACATGAATGGCTGTGCGGCGGAGAAGCTTCTCCCGGTCCGTAGTAGACCTCGACCAGCGTAGCGCGGAGATGTGCGCCGTCAAGCTTGGGCAAAGCAGTGGCAATCGATACGCGAGCGCGGTCATGCTGCTGGGCCGGCCCTGATTTCTGTTGAGCGTGACCGTGGATGCAAGACATCCACAAAAGCACACCGGCCACGATCGCGGCAGGCAGCTCGAATCCGGGTCTCAGATCAGCCATGTTGTTCCTCCGTATGAGGAGAGGATACTTTCGTAGTGGTCCATCGGGAAGATCCATATTCGGCTATTATGTATGGACCATTTATGGCGAAACGAAGCACCACATTCGAGATCGCGCTGCCAGCGAGGGCGCGCGGCACGCCTGCGTACCGGTGGCTCTACACATCGCTGCGCGCGGAAATTCTGGACGGACGGCTGCGGCCGGGCAGTCGCGTGCCGGCGACGCGCGACCTGGCAAGGCAGTACGAGCTGGCGCGAGGCACGGTGGTCAACGCATTCGAGCAATTGAAATCCGAGGGCTACCTGGAAGGGACGATTGGCTCGGGAACGCGCGTGAGCCAGGTGCTGCCGGAAGACCTGTTGCATGTCGCTGCAGAGAG
>Ga0307478_10004399_pt1 | contig 10060 bp, 7 predicted proteins | sample atmos_gasesECM4C_2_FD_203713 | JGI IMG/M metagenome (GOLD analysis project Ga0307478, IMG submission 203713) | Hardwood forest soil microbial communities from Morgan-Monroe State Forest, Indiana, United States - atmos_gasesECM4C_05 | ecosystem: Environmental > Terrestrial > Soil > Temperate...
CAAGTGGAGATCACCGCGCAGAATCACGGCTTTTGTGTCGACCCGGAATCGCTGCCGGCCCGCCAAGTGGAAATGACGCATATCAATCTAAATGACCAAACGAACGAGGGATTCCGGCACAAGTCCATGCCGCTGTTCTGCGTGCAGTATCATCCGGAGGCGTCGCCCGGGCCGCATGACTCGCACTACTTGTTCACGCAGTTCACGGATTTGATGAAAGAGTTTGCGCAGCCCGGGAGTTCGCGAAAATAGTGAGGTAGTGGCAACATCTTGCGACGTGCGGAGTCGGAGTCTCGAATTTGATCATCCGAGCGAAGCGACTAAAGCCGGAGATAAAAGCAGTCGCCGTCGGCACGGCTAAAACCACGCGCTGACGAAGAGGACTATGCCGAAACGTAAGGACATCAAGAAGATTCTGATCATCGGCTCGGGTCCGATTGTCATTGGGCAGGCGTGCGAGTTCGATTATTCGGGCGCGCAGGCATGCAAAGCGCTGCGCACGGAGGGATACAACGTCATCCTGGTGAACTCCAATCCGGCGACGATCATGACGGACCCGGAGCTCGCCCATCGCACCTACATTGAACCGCTCACAAAGGAATATCTCACCGAGATTATTGCGAAAGAAAAGCCCGACGCGCTGCTCCCCACTGTTGGCGGGCAAACCGCGCTGAACCTGGCTGTCGAGCTGAGCGAGAGCGGCGCCCTGCAGAAGTACAAAGTGGAGATGATTGGTGCTTCGCTGCGCGCCATCAAAGTCGCCGAGGATCGTCTTTGGTTCAAGGATGCTTGCCGCAAAATTGGTCTGGAGGTGCCGGCTTCCGCACTGGTAAACAACGCACAAGACGCGCTGCGACTATGCGATCAGCTGGGATTCCCGTTGGTAATTCGCCCGTCCTTCACGCTGGGTGGCACTGGCGGGGCGATCGCCTATAACCGCGAAGAGTTCGGCGAAGCGATCGCGCACGCGCTGGACATGAGCCCCGTGCACGAAGCTTTGGTCGAAGAATCCGTCCTGGGCTGGAAAGAATACGAGCTCGAGGTGATGCGCGATTTTCGCGACAACTTCGTGGTCATCTGCTCGATTGAGAATTTCGATCCCATGGGCGTGCATACGGGCGATTCCATCACCGTAGCGCCGGCGCAAACCCTGACCGACAAGGAATATCAGCGAATGCGCGACGCCGCGGCGGCGATTATCCGCGAAGTCGGCGTGGAAACCGGCGGGTCCAATGTGCAGTTCGCCATCAACCCAGAAAACGGCCGGATGGTGGTGATCGAGATGAACCCGCGCGTTTCGCGAAGTTCGGCCCTGGCGAGCAAAGCCACGGGTTTCCCCATTGCCAAAATTGCTGCGCGGCTCGCGGTGGGCATGGCCCTGGACGAAATCCCTAACGACATCACCAAAAAGACTCCCGCGTGTTTCGAGCCGACGATCGATTACGTGGTGGTGAAGATTCCCAAGTGGCAGTTCGAGAAATTTCCCGGCGCGGACACCGCGCTCGGCACGCAGATGAAGTCTGTGGGCGAAGTGATGGCCATCGGCCGCACCTTCAAGGAAGCGCTGCAGAAGGGAATTCGCTCATTGGAGCCGCACACGCCCTGGCGGGCGCCCGTAGATGCCCCAGAATCCTTGCTGCGCGAGAAGCTGGCTACGCCTCGCCCCGACCGCATTCACTGGCTTTTGACGGCTGTCGATCACGGTCTTCCTGCCGAGGACATTTCCGAGCTTACGAAAATTGATCCCTGGTTCATCCACCAACTGGAAGAGCTCAGCGCGATGAACCGGCGAGCGAGCGGCGTAACGGTGGAAACTGCCTCGCGCGAACTGCTGCGCGAAGTGAAACGTCATGGAACCAGCGACGAATACCTGGCGCAAATGTGGAAGACCACTCCCGCGGCCGTGCGCTTGCAGCGCGCTCGCTACGGGGTCTCCCCGGTGTTCAAGCGCGTAGACACCTGCGCGGCGGAGTTCGAGTCCTACACACCGTATCTGTATTCGACGTACGAAGACGAGGACGAATCCGACGCGCAACCCAAGCCCAAAATTGTGATCCTCGGCAGCGGCCCCAATCGCATCGGGCAGGGAATTGAGTTCGATTATTGCTGCTGTCATGCCTCGTTTGCGCTTCGCGAGGATGGTTACGAAACGATCATGGTGAACTGCAATCCCGAGACGGTTTCCACGGACTACGACACCTCCGACCGGTTGTACTTCGAGCCGCTCACGTTGGAAGACGTCCTGGCGATTGTCGAGCGCGAGAAGCCGCAAGGGGTCATTGTGCAATTTGGCGGGCAGACACCGCTGAATTTGGCGCTGGAGCTGAAGCGCAACGGCGTGCCAATTATCGGGACCACTCCGGAATCGATCGACTTGGCGGAAGATCGCCGGCGATTCGGGCGCCTGCTCGACGAGCTAAAGATTCCGCAGCCGCGCAATGCGACTGCGTTGATACCGGAAGAAGCTGCGCGCGTTGCCGGCGAGATCGGCCTGCCGGTGCTGGTGCGGCCGAGCTACGTGCTCGGCGGGCGCGCCATGGTGATCGCTTACGATGTGAACACCGTGCAAGAGTACGTGGCGCAAGCAGCGCTGATGGGGCCCGCGCGCCCGGTGCTGATCGATCAGTTCCTGGAAGAAGCCACCGAGGTGGACGTCGACGCCCTAGCAGACGGCACCGATGTGGTCATCGGCGGCATCATGGAGCACATCGAGGAGGCCGGAGTGCACTCCGGCGACTCCTCTTGCGTCTTGCCTCCGGTGAGCTTGACGCCCGCGGTACTGGATGCGATTCGCGAGTACACCCGCCGCCTGGCGCTGGCGCTGAAGGTCGTCGGGTTGATGAACGTGCAGTACGCCATTCAGCGCGACACCGTCTTTGTGCTGGAGGTTAACCCGCGCGCCTCGCGCACCGTGCCGTTCGTCAGCAAGGCGACGGGCGTGCCCCTCGCGAAAGTGGCGGCGCGGTTGATGGCAGGCAAGAAGCTCAAGGACATGGATTTGCCCGTGCTGCACCACAACGGCGTTTCGGAAATCGCGGTCCACGAGTTTTATTCCGTGAAATCGCCGGTATTCCCCTTCAACAAGTTTCGCGGAGTCGACACGATTCTTGGTCCGGAGATGCGCTCCACCGGCGAGGTCATGGGCATCTCCAGCTCGTATGGACAGGCCTTCGCAAAGGCGCAACTCGCCGCTGGGCAGCGACTGCCGCGCAAAGGCACGGTGTTCCTCAGTGTGAATGATCGCGACAAGCGGCACGTCGGCGCTCTGGGCAAAGACTTGGCCACCCTCGGGTTTAGGCTGCTGGCCACCCGCGGAACTTGCGCGGCGCTGGAGGCTGCGGGAGTAGCATCCGAAGCGGTCTTCAAAGTCAACGAAGGCCGGCCCAACATCGTCGACCTGGTGAAAACCGGCAAGATCGACTTGGTCATCAACACACCTTTGGGCCGCGAATCGTTTTATGATGAGAAGTCGATTCGCCGCGCCGCAATCCGTTACAACATTCCCTGCATCACAACATTGGCGGCGGCTCATGCGGCGGCGAAAGGAATTCGCGCACTGATCGATCAAAGCACGGAAGTTGCCGCTTTGCAGGACCTGCACAAAGGGCGCGCGGCGGCTTCCGGCAGTCCTGCCACGGGAGATTAGCCATGGACGTCTCAGGGATTTTTCCAGCACTAACCACCCCATTCGCCGCGGATGGCTCAGTCTCCATCCCGGATCTGAAGCACAACATCGAACGCTACAACCGTACGGGACTGGCAGGCTACGCGGTCATGGGCTCGACGGGCGAGACGGTGCTGCTCTCTCATGGTGAATGGGAGCGCGTCCTGATTGCGGTGAAAGAAAGTGCTGCTGCCGACAAGCGGCTCATCGCCGGCACGGGCATGGAATCCACCGCGGATACCATCCACCGGACTAAGATCGCCGCGGAGCTGGGCTACCAAGTGGCGTTGGTGAAGACGCCGCATTACTATAAGCCGGTTTACAAACCGGAATTGCTGATTACGCACTATCGCCGCGTGGCGGATGCCTCGTCGATTCCCGTGCTGCTGTATTCCGTGCCGCAATTTACGGGCATCACCATGGAGGCGCCGGAAGTTGGGGTGCTCGCTGGGCACCCAAACATCATCGGTATTAAGGAAAGCTCCGGTCACGTGCAGCGCGTGGGCGAAATGGTGGCCGCGACACCCTCAAGTTTTTCCGTGCTTACCGGCGGCGGTGGAGTTGTGTTGCCCAGTGTGATCGTCGGCGCAAAGGGCGCCATCCTGGCGGCGGCGTCGGCGATGCCCGAACGCTATGTCGAGCTATATGACCTCACGCGCCGCGGACAGCTCGAGAAGGCCCGCGAACTCCAACTGGCGCTAATGCAAATGTCCAAAGTATTTGGGTCGGAGGCGGGAATCGCCGGCATCAAGTTCGTGATGGACCAGCGAGGCTATCGCGGAGGCGTCCCGCGGCCACCGCTCCTTCCCATTTCGGATGCTTTGAAACACAAGCTCGTGGAGCTTCTGAACGCGCTCGAGCCTGTCGCCGCGCGAGCGTAAGAACCCGCAATTTGCTATCGTTTGTTGTAGGCATGCGTCCAAACCGGGTGCCGACGGACGGAACTCAGCCACGGGGCCATTGTCACCAAAAACAAAGGGTAACATCTAACTGCCGATGGGCTGTCACACGATCCCGTTTCGCCGCCTGCCCCACCAGCCAAAACTCTTTGTCCGCCTAGTTGACGACTTCTCCAGCGTTTCGAGGTTCTACCCGCATCCCCCCACGCTTGAAGCGGCACAAGCCGTCGCGCGAAGCCTTAACTTTCCCGCCGATCGGCGCAAAGAGGTCGCTGCGATTTTGCGCGAGCAGAACACGAAGCTCGGCTCGGGCACGGCCACACAAAATAATATCAACGCGCTGGAGCGCGGCGCTGTGGCCGTCGTGAGCGGTCAACAAGTCGGTTTGTTCAGTGGACCGGCATATGCGTTTTACAAGGCGCTCACAGCCCTTCAGATCGCGCGGGAACTCAGTGAGGCGGGCACTCCCGCCGTGCCGGTGTTCTGGATGGCCACCGAGGACCACGATGTGGATGAAGTGCGGCATGTCTCGTGGTTCGAGAATGGGAATTTGTTGCGACTCGAGCTTCCGGCTGAAGAGCCGGCCACGAGCCCGGTCGGCCTGGTGCGGCTCGGCCCGCGTATTGATGAGTTGGCGAGAAGAGCCGCTGATCAGCTTTCCGGTCCAGGCAGCGAAGTCGTAGCACAAGCCCTGCTTCAGAGCTATCGGCCTGAGGAAACGTATGGCAGCGCGTTCGGCAAGCTTTTTGCCCAGCTATTTGCGGAGCAAGGGCTCATCTTGCTCGATCCGCTCGATGCGCGCCTGCACCAAGTTGTCGCTCCGCTTTACAGGAAAGCTTTGGAACAGCGTGACGTGCTGAATGAATCGCTGTTGGAGCGCGGCAAAGAACTGGAGCAAGCGGGCTTTGAGGCGCAGGTAAAGGTCACCTCCAAAAGCACCTTGCTGTTCAGTCTTCGCGATGGAGCACGTCAGGCCATCACGGCCAGCAACGGAAACTTCAAATCCGGCGATACTGCCTGGACGCGAGCAGAGGCATTGCGGCTGGCTGAGAAACAACCGGAGACGTTCAGTCCCAACGCGCTGTTCCGTCCCGTCGTGCAGGACTTTTTGTTGCCAACGGCGGCGTACCTCGGCGGTCCCGCGGAAATTTCCTATTTCGCGCAGTCCGAAGTGATCTACAGGCAATTGCTCGGACGTATGCCGGTGCTCTTGCCGCGCGCAGGCTTCACGATCGTGGACCCCAAGGCGGAGAAGCTTTTGCAGCGTTACGGCTTGTGTATCGAAAATCTTTGGGCTGGCCCGCAAGAACTGCGGCGAAAAATGGAAGCCGCATCTGTTCCTGAGACATTGGCCAAAAATTTCGAGCTGAACAAGGCCCAGGTAGAATCAACCCTGGCCGGCCTCGGCGAGCAGATCGAGAAACTTGATTCCACGCTCTCTGGCGCGGTGAAGACGGCCCGCAACAAGATCGAATTCCAGCTCGAAAAGCTACGTCGCAAAACCGGCAGAGCACTGGATGCAAAAAGCCGGCTATTGTCGGAGCATGAGCATTTCTTGGAGAACTTGCTTTATCCCAACAAGGCGCTCCAGTCTCGCGAGCTGTGCTTTTTGCCATTCCTGGCGCGCTGGGGAATGGAAGGCTTGCGCGAGCTGCAAAACCTTTCGGGCAGCGACACCCTCGGCGAGCATCGCATTGTGCGTATTCCCTGAGGCGTAGCTAGTGAGGTTCCCGCCCGCCTATCCTCGTTGAAACAGTCACAAACCAAAGCATTTAGCCCGAAGCCGAGCAACGATTGGTCCTGCGGGCTTGTGGGCACAGATACGTCACGCCGTTATCCCGCAGATATTGTAACTTCGCTGGAACTATTAGAAAATCAATCACTTTTGAAATGATTTAGGATTTTGCGGGCCCCATGGAAAAAATTGTCATTGAGACAAGTGAAGTAGCGCGAGTTGCGCCTCCACACGATTTGCCTCATCGGCTGGAGCCCCGGCTGCCGCCGCCTGTTCCGATTTGGGCCAGAGTGGCGATGAGTCCTTTGGTGTTGTTTTTGCCCATCCTGTGCTTGTTTACCGTGGTGATCCGCGTCGCTATGCGGGGCTTGCCGCCGCGAACTCGGTATGCTTGGGTAGCATTCCTCTCCACACTTCTGGTGATCAGTGGAATCCTGACCTCGATTGCAGCGGTGCTAGCCGTCACGGTTGTGCCGCTGCCCGCGATCGTAAGCCGGAGCTTGACGGAACTCGACGCTAGAACGCTGTTTCCGTCACTGCCAACAGCCACCGCCATGACTGCCAGGGACGTCTCTGAGAGGCTGAAGCCGCTAGTCGCGGTGATTTCTCCAGCACGCAGGTCGTGGTTTACCCGCAATGAGGGACCTTCGGCTGGTTTTGGAGCAGGCGTGCTACTGGAAGCTGGCCCTGAGGGCTATCTGATCCTAACGGCGCGGCACGTCCTTGACGAGTCGCTGTTGAACAAGGGCGGCAACCGTGCTCTGGTGGCGATGGCCACGGGAACGTGGGCGGGAGCGGACGTGATTGCGCGCCACGGAGCCTTGGACTTGGTGCTTCTGTGGATGCCCAGAGAGTCAGGAAGCGCAAGTTTCCGGCAGCCGGTCGAGCACGATAGCGATATCCGCGAAGGCGAAGACATTTTCGTGATCGGGCATCCGCAGGGGTTGCGATTCACGCTGAGCACGGGGATCATTTCTCGCACCGATAGAGATGCCCTGCAGATTTCCGCTCCCGTGAGCCCAGGCAACAGTGGCGGACCCGTCTACGATAACCGCGGAAACCTCGTGGGCATCGTGACGTCGATGGTCGACCGCGGCATAAGTCCCAACGCGGAGAACCTGAATTTTGCGGTGCGCGCGGACGCCGTGCTGCGATCCGTCGGCTGGGACTTCATCGGTGACGGCCGCAGGCGACTGGAGGAATTTGTGACCGCGGCCACGGTGGGATCAAATCCTTCAGGAGCTCTGGGAAAACACTAACATGGCGAACATCAATGTGACCGTCTACGATTCCACGGAAAACAAGCGCGTCCCCGTGGAACTCCCGGATGATGCTCCATGTAACAAAATTATCGCCGTGCTCGTCCAGAAACTGCGGCTGCCGACCAATGGGCCGGACGGCGCGCCACTCAGTTACAAATTCCACCACAAAAACTCTGGTAGACAGGTGCAAGACACATCGACCCTTGCGGAAGCACAGGTGCAAGACGGCGACATTCTGCGCCTGCAACCAGAAATCACCGCGGGCTGAAAGGGCTCGCTGCATGGTCACCATTCAAAAGGGCGAGCTTCAGGACGATCGGTTCAGCCGGCTCCGCTTGATTCCCTGGTGGGACCAGGCAAAGATTGCTGCATCCCGCGTGTTGGTGATTGGCGCGGGCGCCTTGGGTAATGAAGTCCTCAAGAACCTCGCTTTACTCGGCTTCTCGAAGATCGTAGTGGTAGATCTTGACCGCATCGAAGAGTCCAACCTTTCGCGAACGATCCTCTACCGAAACGAAGATATCGGCCATTTCAAAGCGGTAGTGGCGGCGCAGGCATATCAAAAAGTTGCGCCGCACGCAGCGGTGCAGGCGCTGGTCGCCAATGTGATCCAGAACTGTGGCCTGGGGCTTTTCGCCTGGAGCGACGTGATCCTGGCGGGGCTGGACAATCGCGAAGCGCGCCTATGGATTAACGCGGCCGCGTGGAAGGTGAACCGCCCGTGGATCGACGGGGCCATCGAAGGGATCAATGGCGTGGCCCGCGTATTTCTTCCCGGCGCTCCGCCGTGCTACGAATGCACGCTAGGCGAAGTGGATTGGGCCATCCTGGAGCGCAGAATGTCCTGCAATTTGCTGGTGCACGATGCGGACCCGGAAGGTAAGGTGCCCACGACGCCGACGATTTCTTCCATCATTGCGGGAATCCAGGTGCAGGAAGCGGTGAAGCTTCTGCATGGACTGCCCACTTTGGCAAGCCGAGGATTCATCTTCGAGGGGCTGAATCACACCTCCTACACCGTCGAATATACGCAGAATCCGAATTGCGTGAGCCATTACACGCTGGCGGAAATCGTGCCACTCCCGCAGCGCTCGCAAGACCTGAACCTTGACGATTTGCTCGACCGCGCGCGTCATGACCTCGGTTCCAACGATGTAGTTATCGAATTTAGCCGCGATGTCATCCACAAACTGGTATGCCCGCATTGTGGCGACGCCGAGCAGGTTTTCGCGCCAGCAGGTAGCATTCGGACCACAGAAGGGAATTGCCGGCGCGACGGCCATATGCGCATCGTGGAGGCAATTCACAGCTATTCGGGAAATGAACCGTTCGGGCAGCGAACACTGGATCAGATGGGACTCCCGTTTTTCGACATCTTTGTAGCACGCAGCGCGGAGCGCGAAATCGGCTATTTGATCGCTGGGGACGAAGAGGCCGTCCTGGGAACCACGAGCGCAGGGGGCCACGCATGACAACGCCCGGGAAAAAAGGAAAAGCGCCCCTGCAAATCAACAGCGGCGTGATCCGAGAGATCCGCCAGCACGCGCGTTCGCAAAGCAAGGCGGAAGTCTGCGGCGTGCTGATTGGCAATGACGTCGACGGCACAACTTCCGTGCAAGCGTGCATCGCAGGCGTCAATGCGGCCCAGGCAGGCACGCACGTCACCTTCACCCAAGACACCTGGGAGCACATTTACAAAATTAAAGACCGTGATTATCCGGATGACCGGATTGTCGGCTGGTACCATTCCCATCCGGGCTTTGGCGTCTTCCTCTCTGACCACGACACGTTCATTCACAAGAACTTCTTTTCATCTCCGCAGCAGGTCGCCTGGGTGTATGACCCGCATTCCGATGAAGAAGGCTGCTATGGATGGAAAGGATCACGATTAGAGCGCGTCGCGCAGTTCGTCATCGTGGACGATCGCGGCGGCGAAATCGCGGGCGCAAGCGGCAAGCCAGAGCCGCTGATCTCCCAGGGAGAGGAATCGGTCCACAGCCGCGACGAAGTATCAGGTCGCGCGGATCGTTCTGAACAGGAAGAGGTTTCCCGCCTGGCTCGCACGGTAACAGCGGTGTTCTCCTACTTGACCGTCTTTTTGCTGGGAGCTTTGCTGGCCTGGTACATTTTCCCGCGCGTGATGGTGATGCCCGTGCCGGTGGATCCCCAAACGGGTCAACCTCTGCTAAATTCCCGGCCCGCGCAGGCCGCTACTAACCCCAGTTCCAGCTCAAATCCCGAGCAGAAGAATCAAGATCCGGCGGAGCGTCCCGAACAGAAGCGATAGATGTGCAAAGGGGAAAGGGATGGCGAACGACAAAGAGCCGCTGAAAATTACCCTGGACGACCTCGCGCGCGTCGTCATACCCGAAGAACGCCCCGTTGCCGTGGGCACCGCGGATTCGGCCGGCGTGAAATCCTACGGCACGATTACGGAAGCGGCCGACAAAGCTCCCGAAGTCGCGGAGGAACGCGGCAGCTTCATGCTACAGGGTTGGTT
>Ga0307478_10004400_pt1 | contig 10058 bp, 10 predicted proteins | sample atmos_gasesECM4C_2_FD_203713 | JGI IMG/M metagenome (GOLD analysis project Ga0307478, IMG submission 203713) | Hardwood forest soil microbial communities from Morgan-Monroe State Forest, Indiana, United States - atmos_gasesECM4C_05 | ecosystem: Environmental > Terrestrial > Soil > Temperate...
TTCATCGGATCTACGCCACCGGCAAGTCGGGTGTGCTGTCGGTGATCCGGCAGGATTCGCCCGACTCTTACCGACAGCTGGATCGGATCCGCCTTCACTATGGCGCCCATACGCTGGCCGTCGATCCGGCGACTCACACGCTATATATCGGCTACGCGGGCCTCCTGGTTCCCGCTCGCCTCGCGGTGTTCGCGCCGGTAAAATAGTGGCTCGCCGGATTCACGGCCGCGGGTCAGCCGCCGCCGCTCGCCACTTCGTCTCGTTCACGCCGACGACGAGCAGCCACAGGGCGAGTGCGCCTTCGCCCACGATGCAGGGGTAGAGGATGACGGGAGAGAGCAGGCCCGGCGCCAGGAAGTAGGCGTAGCTGTTGGCCAGGTAGGAGGCGCCGGCCAGCCCGTAGAGAGCGCCAAGGACCCGGGGAAAGTACCCCGAGCGAAAGATCAAGGCGCCTTCGATCAACAGCGCGAAGCCGAAGAATGTCAGGCCGATATCGAAGCCGACGTCGTGCCATTTGAGCGCCAACCGGGCGAGCGCCGCCAGTTGCGCCGGCGGGATGGCCGCGAGGTCGGGCGAGCCGCTGAGCAGGGTCAGCGGCGCGAACTGGGTCCACGCGTTGACGGCGTTGATGGTGTTCTGCGTCAGGTCCAGCACGACGGCGAGCAGCATCCAGGAGCGGCCCGCCGGCGCCAGCAGGCGGTACATGATCAGGGTTATCGGCACGGCGATGACGTTGGTCATCATCTCGGCGGCGAAGCCCAGGCGGAAAAAGTGCTCGTGCGCCATGACTGCGCGCGCGGTGGCCGCCGGGTCGCCGGGTGTGACAAGCCCCTGGCGGACGCCGATCTCGGCGAAACCGCCAAGAAGGATGACCATGATGTACAGGCCCCCGGCGATGCGGGCCTCGAGACGAGGCGAGAGGGCTGGCGCGCTCTGTTGCATGGGGTCTACCTATCGCCGCCGAAATCAACATGGACCTCGAACCGGTGCGGCGCCTTTCCCTTGCTCCATCATCCGCCGTGTCGCTAGGGTCCAGCGGCGCCGTAAACTTGGACACGGAAGGAAATCATGGCGACTTCACTCTATGACGTGAGCGTGGCGTCCTATCGGCAGACCCTGGGCGGCGTCGCGGGTTTCCTGGACCGTGGCCTCGATCATTGCCGCGACAACAATATCGATCCGAACGAGGTCGTCGAAACGCGCCTGTTCCCGGACATGCTGCCGTTCCGCTTTGAGATCTGGTCCGTCCGGCACCACTCGATCGGCGCCATCGAAGGGGTGAGGAAGGGGGTCTTCACACCCCCGCCGGAACTGCCGCCGCTCGACTACGCCGGCCTGCAGAAGGTGGTGGCCGATACGCGCGCCGCCCTCGACCAGCTGACGGCTGCGGAAGTAGACGCCTTTGAGGGCCGGGACGTCGTCTTCCAGTTCCGCGACTTCAAGATGCCGTTCACGGCGGAGGGATTTCTCCTCTCCTTCTCGCTTCCCAACTTCTATTTCCACGCCGCCACGGCCTACGACATCCTGCGATCGAAAGGCGTGCCGCTCGGCAAACGCGACTTCATGGGTCCGCTGCGGTTGAAAAGCTGAAAGGCTGCGCTACGCCTCGCCAGGCGCTTTCGAGGCCGAAGGCGCGTCGTCCAGGCTGCGCGCCTCGTCCGGCAGCATGATCGGCACGCCGTCGCGGATAGGATAGGCGAGGCGCGCCCCGCGGCTGATCAGCTCGCCGCGCTCGCGGTCGTATTCCAGCCGACCGTGGGTGACCGGACAGACGAGGATTTCCAGGAGGCGCGGATCGACCTCGGGCGCGGGACTGGTCATGGACCTGCGTTACTGGAGCGAGGGCGGCCTGTCATCGTCATCTTCACTGCCGGCGGCGTCGATCGCCAGCAGGGCCTCCAGGGTTGCGCGCCGTTCTTCGGCCCCCGGCGCTTCCAGCAAGGCCTGTTTCTCGGCCGGCTCGAACGGCAGCGCCATGCACAAGCTGGTGACCAGCGCCGGTCCCGGCGCGCTGGCGACGGCGTCCCATTCCACGCTCAGACCTTTGTGGTCAAGGTAGCAGCGGAGCAGGGTCATGAACGGCGCACGCTCGAACTCCTCGGCATCGTCGTCCTCGGCCAGGTCGTCGGCGAACCCGCCATACAGCGCCCGCACCTGGCGATAGGGCGTCAGCAGAGGCAGCTCCTCTCCGGTCTCGAACCGGATGACGCCGGTTAGCGCGATCAGGTACTTGCCGTCGCCGGTCTCGGCGTAGCTGGTGATCCGCCCGGCGCAGCCGACCCGGGCCAGCTTCGGCCGCATGCGATTGGCCCCGGTGTTGGTCTGGACCATGCCGATCATTCGCTCGCCGGCCATGGCGTCGTCGATCATGTTGAGATAGCGCGGCTCGAAGATACGCAGCGGGAGCACGCCCCCGGGCAGCAACAGGGCCCCGTCCAGGGGAAATACCGGGATCACGTCCGGTAGATCGGATAGTTTTCGATAACTCGCCACCTTGGGCTCCGTGCCCGTCCCTCTCCCCCCAAACGAACGCCTACGAAAACAGGATCGACGACAGGCGCCGGCGGCCCTGTCGCGTGATGTCCGAACCCTGGCCGGCGGCCTCGAACACCTGCAACAACTGAGCGCGGGCGGCGCCCTCGTTCCAGTCGCGGTCGCGGGCGATCAGGTCGAGGAGCTGATCGGCGGCCGCCGCAAGCTTGCCCTTGGCGGCCAGGGACGCGGCAAGTTCGGCTCGCGCGGCATGGTCGCCGGGATCGGCCGCCAGACGTCGTTCGGCCTCGCCGGTATCGCTCGGTGCGGCTGCCGCCAGAGCCAGCGCCGCGCGCACACTGGCGAGATCGGGGTTCTTGGCCCCCTCCGGGGCCATGGCGGCGACCTCGGCGGCGCGTTCGGTGTCGCCGCCGGCCAGGTAGCAACGGGCCAGCCCGCCGATGGCGTCGAGATTGTCCGGCGCGATTTGCAGCGCTTCGGCGAAGCCCTGGGCCGCGCCGCCGATGTCGCCCAGGTCCAGCGACTCGCGCGCCTGAGCGATAAGCTCGTCGATCTCCGAAACCGCCGGGGCCTTGATCAGCTTGTCGACGAACGCCTTGACCTGGCTTTCGGGCAGTGCGCCGGTGAACCCGTCCACCGGCTTGCCGCCATCGAAGGCGAACACCGTGGGAATGGACTGGACGCGGAGCTGGCCGGCGAACACCGGGTTCTTGTCCACGTCGATCTTGACCAGCTTGACCGCCCCACCGGCGGCCCTGACCGCCTTCTCCAGAAAAGGCGTCAGTTGTTTGCACGGTCCGCACCAGGTGGCCCAGAAGTCGACGATCACCGGCTGGATGCGTGAGGCCTCGATGACGTCGGCCATGAAGCCGGCGTCTGTGCTTTCCTTGATGGCGTCGACGGCTGGCTTGGCCTGGGCGGCCTCTCCGATCAGGGACATGGGCGGTTCCGTTATGGGTGTCGCCATTAAGATGGTCGCAAGTGTGCCTGGCCGCAACTTTCGCTTCCCAGAAGAGCGAAGTCCACGATCCTGGGTTCGACGCCGATCGCCGCCAGGAAGCGCCGGAACCCGGCCTGGCTCATCGTGGTGGTGGCCGTGTTCTCCAGCGGGTGGAAATTGACCGGATCGCCCAGGGCCAGCGCCTGGTCGAGGACGAAGCCTACCCGGCGGCCGGTATCGTTGATCAGGGCGAAAGCCGTGACCGAGCCGGGCATAACGCCAAGGCTGGCGTGCATTAGGCCCGGCTTGCCGAACGACAGGCGCCCGGAGCCGATCACCGCCGGCAGGGCCTTCAGGTCGATGCGCGTGGTCTGCAATGCGGAGACCAGCCACAGGGCCCCCTTGGAGTCCTCCAGGAACAGATTCTTGCTATGGCCGCCCGGCAGGGCGTCCAGGGCCGCGTCCCCTTCGCCGACCCGGGACACCGCCGCATGCTCCAGGGTGGCGTGATCGATCCCGTGGGCGTCGAAAAAGGCGAACAGCTCGGTGCGGGTCACTGACGTTCGGTCCCGCTCCCAATCCAAAATCCGCTCATCCCCGCGAAAGCGGGGGCCCATGCTTTTTTGCGTGTGCCTGAGCGCGCCAATCTCATTGCAAGAGCATCAAGCTGGACACCACTGGGTCCCCGCTTTCGCGGGGATGAGCGGAGGCGGTGGGGGCGCCGTAAGAGCGACAGTGTTTGAACGCAGCCCTCCAGGCGCTAAGGGAGCGCCATGGAACTGGAATGCTTTCCCACCGCCAGCCGGCCGCCGGACATCGTGCCCGGGCGGCCGCAGCGGGCGTGGATGGACGCTTTCTTCGATCGTCACCCGTATCGCTGCCTGCCGCTCACCATGGCCAACACCACCGGGTGGGAGATTCTCTGCCCCGTGGGCTTCGCCGTCGAGTGGAATGGCGGCCCCGAGCAGAGCGACATTAAGTTCCACCCAGACCATCCGTTTCCCGAATTCAGCGATTTTGTGAAGAGCCATTTTTCGCACGGCGTGGTGACGTTCCATCCCGGCTATCTGTTCCGCACGCCTGAGGGCTGGTCGATGTGGGCCGGCGGCCCGCCCAACCACGTCAAGGACGGCATCCAGCCGTTGCAGGGCCTGGTGGAGACCGACTGGCTGCCGTTTCCGTTCACCATGAACTGGATCTTCACCAGACCCGGGCGGGTGAAATTCGCCAGGGGCGAGCCGTTCTGTTTCATCACTCTTACGCAGGACCGGCCGCTGGAGTCCTTCGACCTCGTCCAAAAGACGCTCACAGGCGATGCTGAACTCCACGGCCAGTACGAAGCCTGGCGTGAGCGGCGCGACGATTTCAACGCCCGGCTATTCAAGCGCGACCCTGGCGCGGTCAAGGAAGCCTGGCAGCGCTACTATTTCAAAGGCGAGATGCCGGGCGACGCGCCGGCGCCGAAGACCCACGTCAACAAGCGGCGTATGAAGAGCCTGAGGCTGGGCAGGTGAACGGAGGTTCGCCCATGAAACGCAACGCCCTCAACAGGATCGGCGCCATTACCCCGGTGATCCTGTCGCTGACCGCGTTCGCTCGGTGCTATTGGCCCTCACCACCGGCTGGGAGCGGGTTCTGAGCGATGAAGGCACGGTGGCGCACAGTTTCGCCCAGGTCCCGTTCGTCCTGGCGTTCCTGGTCACCTCGGACTGGGATCGCCTGCGCGTATCGGCCGATGGGCGCTGATTCAGGCCGGCGCGCTCGGCCCCACCCTGGCTCCGGTAACCATTCTTAGGCTCTAGGTCCCCGCGCTTGAATTCGCCCGGGGCCAATGCAATAAGCCGCCTTCCTGATCTCGGGGCCCCCGGCCCCGACGGAGCGCGGGCGTAGCTCAGGGGTAGAGCACAACCTTGCCAAGGTTGGGGTCGGGCGTTCGAATCGCCTCGCCCGCTCCAGGATTTCTCAGGTGAAAACAAACGGTTAGGTCCGCCTTGCGCCTCGCTGGTGAAGCTTTGTCTAGTTATACTCCACAGTGTCCCCACAAACTCAGGGTGATAATTTTGTGCTCCGCTCGTCGGGCCAACACATAGCCGAGCCGCCAGGATTGGCCCCAGTTCACGGCAATCGGGCCGATCCTCAAGCATGTTGGAATAGGCGGCCGGCTTTCTGGCCTACTTGGTCGGCTTGCCAGGTTCCCGGTCGTGTGCGTCCAACAAGCTCGCCAAGGCGTTCTAACGAAGGGCGCCATCTCCCAGTTCTTGGCCCACGTCCGATTTCGAACGTCAGACGCCTGCGGCAACCCTTTATCTCAGCGGCTCATGATGCCGGCGGTGAGGTCGAGCACGCTGATCCAATGCTGGGTCTTGTGCGGCCCGCAGCCAACCCCGGCGAACCTAGCCAGGGCGCTGAACAGATCGGTCCGGTGCGGCCGGCCGGGATTCCCAGCGTCGATGATCAGCTGGCGCACCACGCCAGCGGCTGTCCGCTGGCCGATCGCAATCTCTTCGTAGACGATTGTGGAGAACACGCCGGTCGCCTGGATGCGGTCGCGGACGGTGGAACCGTCGACGCCCACGTGCGAAGCCATGCCGGCCGCCCCCTGGTCGGCGGCGTGGCGGGCGGCCGCGACGGTCAGCCGATCGTCGGTCTCAAGCGGCGCGAGGGGCGTCTGGCGCTCGAGGAACGCCACCGCCTCGGCCGCAGCCGGATCGCCGCCCAGTTTGCGGGCGTAGTCGGCCGGCTGGGTCCGCGCCTGGTTGATCTCGTCGACCACGGCCAAGGCGCACTGGCCGTTCTGACCGGTGTCGCCGATAGCGTGGCTGGCTTTTTCCGGTTTGGCGGTCTTGGGCTCGTCGGCCGGGCAGGTCTTGACGGCGGCTAGAGCTGTCAGCGTCTCCCGGGCGGCCTCCAGGTTTGAGACGGCCTGCTTGCCCTGAGCGTAGAGTCCCATCTTTCGATCGTCATCGTGCTCGCCGACCAGGGCGGCGTCGACCCTGGCGATCGTCGCCTGGAACTGGCCCATGATGTCATCCAGTTCGCGTCGGGCCTTCTCGCGCGCCGCCTCGTCGGGAAAGCAGGCCGGCAGGGGGTAGTGGAAATTGGCCGCCGGCTTGCCGTCGATAGCCCCCTTACGGGTCTCGGCGATGTCATCGGCGCTGACCGTGCCGGTGTGGACCCCGGGCGCCACCGGACGCTCGAAATAGAACTTCGAGCCCGCGCGCCCGTCGTTCCAGCCTTCCGCGTCCGAGTGGGTCAGGCGCATGGCGTGGGTCAGCTCGTGCATGACCACCAGCACCGGATCGAGCGTGGACGCGCCGGCGGTGTCCCAGCCCTGGTGACCGCCCTCGACCTTCACGGCGTTGAGCGTCATCCCGCTCACATCCTGGGCGAGGCTGAGGTCGTAGTGCTTCGACTTGAGCGACTGGTCCTGATGGTAGCTTTTGTAAGCGTCTTCGTGGAAATCACCGCCGGCGGACGCGCCCACTCCAAAGTTGATCGAGATATCGGCGGCCTCGCCCTTGGCGCACGGGCGAAACGACCAACCCGTCTGGCTGGCGAGGGCGTTCCAGTTGGCGACCGCCTGGGCGATCCACTCGACCCACTTGGGATCCCCAGCAACGGCAGGCTGCAGAGAGTAGCAAAGTTGTCGCTCGGCGAAGCTGTAGTCGCTGGTCTTCTCCTTGTCGAAATGGGCGCTCGCCGACCCCGCCGACGCAAGGAGGACGCCCACCGCCAGGGCGCAGACCTCATGCCATCTCAGCCAATGTCTCACGGATTGCCCCCGCGGGTTGGCGCGTACTTATTTTTTCCGGCGGAGCTTTTCCATGTGCGCGCGCCGCTCGGCGTGCACCTCGAGCTCGTGGATCTCCCAGAGGTCGTTGCGGGTGAAGTGCAGGTGCGGGTTCAGCGCCAGCAGGCCCGTGCGGCCAATCCGCTTCTCAAGCGCATGCAGTTCGGCCAGTTGCTGGCGCACTTCCTGCCCCAGATCCTCCTGCCGACCCTCCTCCAGGTCGATCAGATCCTCTTCGGCCTTGGCCACCAGCCAAGTATGAACCTGGATGTAGCGGAACATGTCGGCCCCGACGCCGGCCGGAAACTGGGCGGAGAGCGCGAGCACGAAACGGCCGGCCGGGCTGTCGATCAGCTTGCCCTCGCGGATATCGTCCAGCATGTGCTGATGGCTTTTATAGTCGGTCAGCAGCCACTTGTGCGCCCCGTGCTCGCTGCGACTGAATATCATGAAGAGCAGCAGCGGGACCAGGAACAGGGTGAACACCATGGCCAGGACCGGCTGGCCGGCGAACTGATTGAAGACGCTGTGAGCCACGATCGCCATCGCCAGGCCCGGCAGGAAGAGCAGCGTCTCAAACCGGTGCCGCTGGGCCTCGATCCGCATGTAGCGTTGGGTGAGGTGTTGTCCGACAACGGCGAACAGGGCCGAGCAGCCGGCGTGCATCACGGCGGTCCCAAAGCCGCGCACCACCCACACGCCCACGCTCGCCTGGGTGAAGACGCCCAGATAAATGAGGTTCTCGACCACCGAGAACCCCGCGCCGACGGCGATGCCGACGATGGCGGCGTCGATCACGAAACCGATCCGGTTGCGCGCAAACAGCGCGAAGATCAGGGAGGCCTTGAGCACCTCCTCGACGGGCGGGGAGACGAAGCGGCTGAAGAACGAAAAGCCGATCGGCATCGCGTCGATGAAGCGGCCGTTGATCCCATAGCTGACGATGGCGAGCACGCCCCCGCCGACCAGCAACAGGCCGAGCGCGCGCAGGGAAACCAGCTTGAAGGCGTCCAGCCACATGAACGCCGCCACAAAGATCAGGACCGGCGCTAGGGCGACCAAAGCCTTGACGAGGATCAGCTCCACCCGGCGCCGTCCCTGCTCTCAAAAGGCCGCATGACCCTGCCCTTAAATCAGAGGATCTTGAGCGAGATCATAGCCTCGCTCCCGGTCTTCTGCCCTGATTCCAGCCCAGCGGCGTAGCCTACTGAGAGGACCATGGGAAGGCGCAGGGCGACCGTCAGGTTGAAGTCGATCTGGGCGCCGATGCTCTCGAGGGTGCGCGCCGGCCCGCTCGGCGGGTCGATGCCCATCACGCCGGCGAACAGCGCAGGCCTGGCCGAGCTGAGGTAAAAGCTCGAGGCGCCGATCCCGCCCAGCCAGACTGGTGGCAGGTTCAGCTCGACGAGGCCCTTGGCGAACCGCCGCGCGGCGATGGCGTCGATGCCAAAGCCGGGAAAGCTGTCGTAGTCGCGGTAGCGCTTTACCTCGCCAATATCGACATAATTGTTGCCGAAGGCGCCCATGTAGAATGGCGTCAGGGGATTGTCCGCGCCCCCACTGGCCGCGCCGACGGCCGTGTAAAGCCAGATCGAGGAATGCTTGATCGGTAGCGGCCGGCCGATATCGAAGCCGGCCCAGATCTTCGGAAAGCTCTGGCCGTTGGCGTAGTCGTTCCCAACGTACCCCATGGCCCGCACGCCCTTCTCATAGTCGAGTGCCCCAAGGGACTTGTCAGTATTCTCGTAGGTGAAACCGGCCTTGGCTGAGGCGACGTCGTGGATGTTGCCGGTCGCGATGTTCTGGGCCCCCGGAAGGGTGTCGAGGCCGATGTAGCCCGCCACCTCGGCGTCGAAGGTCAGCTGTTTCGGCGGATCGAAGATCACCGGATCCTTGTAGCCGACGATGAAGGCGTCGCCTTTGCGGCTGTTATCCGTTGGCCCGAACAGGTCGTAGAAGTCAGCCAGATTGTGCCAATAGGTGAAGCGCCACTTCAGGTTATGGAAGTCGACCCGGGCGTGAAATTTCTCGGAGTTGGACAGGTCGCCGGCTGGCGAATAGGCCACGCTGACGTTGAGTTGGTCGAATTGCAAAGGGTCTTCGACGAGCACGTTCCAGCCATACGCCGCGTGGCCCTTGTAGCCTTCCACCATCGGATAGCTCGAATCCCAGCGCATCTGGTGTATCGGATCGTACTTGCCCTGCTGGGTGATCATTGAATCGAGCGGCACTTTGGTCGGTGAGCCGACGGCCCAGGTCTTCACGACCGGATGGTCCTCGGCGACCTTCGCCCCCAGGAACTTGATCGAACCCAGGTCCGACAGCGGTTTCGGATCGAGGCTGACCGGGACAAACCCTTGGCCGGTGTACTCGAAGGCGATCAGCGAGCCGTCGGCGCGCGGGATCGGGCGAAAGAGACCGGTGACGGCGTTGCTGACCGCCTCGACCTTCTGGTTGGCCAGCTCGAAGCGGTAGATGTTCGAGACGCCAGTGTAATAGGCGCTGCCGTAGAGATAACGGCCGTCCGGGGAGAACACGAACCCTTCCGGCGTCGCCTGGCCCAGGCGCAGCTCGGCGACGCTCTTGGGCTCGTCCTGGCCGAGCTCGGCCAAGCGCCAGACGCGCACCGACTGGTCGCCGTCCACCTCCCCCACCGAGGCCGACAGCAGGCTCCCGTCTGGCGAAATGTCGAGGTCGAACGGCACCTCGCCGTACTTGAAGGTGTGGACCTGGCTCCAGCTCGTATAGGGCGCCGGGATGCGCACCAAGGTCACCAGCCCCTCGTCGTGCCGCAATCCCCAGAGCGAGCGGTCGGCGGGATTGAAGACGACGTCG
>Ga0307478_10004401_pt1 | contig 10057 bp, 7 predicted proteins | sample atmos_gasesECM4C_2_FD_203713 | JGI IMG/M metagenome (GOLD analysis project Ga0307478, IMG submission 203713) | Hardwood forest soil microbial communities from Morgan-Monroe State Forest, Indiana, United States - atmos_gasesECM4C_05 | ecosystem: Environmental > Terrestrial > Soil > Temperate...
GAGAATCTTGAATTCGCTGGTCTTCAGTTTCAGTACAACGGTGCGCGCGATTCGTGACTCCTTGCGCGAGGCGGTCCATGCGTGCTCCGCAAGTTTTCGGATCATCGGCTCCATCTCGGCCAGCAAGACATCCTGTTCAAAAGTGTCCTCTGCGGATATGGATTGTGTAGGCCTGTCAGGGACTACCTCGCTGTTGTCGATTCCCCGAGCCAATTCGTAGAGACGCACGCCATAGCGGCCGAAGCGGCCTTCGAGTGTCGGCAAATCCATCCGCCGCAGGTCTGCGATCGTTTGTACCTCAAGCTGCTTCAGTTTTTCTTCCGTGACTTTGCCTACTCCGGGTAGACGACCCACAGGTAGGAGCCACGTGCGTGTTGGAGAATTTAGGAGCCGGTGCTGGGACACTTGGACGCGAGCTATTGAATTCGGCACCGTTTCTCAACGAACAGAACACTCGATTCCTCGAAATACATTTCCACGAGGTGTTACCTCACGGCGACCAAATTATTAACGCATTAAAAGGCGCGAGGCTAGACGAACGCGATCTCGCCGAACTGGTTGAAGGTGCAAAAACAGGGGCGGTCTTGTACCTTCGGATGGTGGAATGGGCTCTCGGAATCAACGATTTGATTGCAAGCTTTCCAGTCGAAGTCAGTAATTGGCGGCCGAGGGAACGGGAAGAACTTGCGATCCCGAAATCCGTCGCTCAAGGGTCGGTTACTTAGAACTTTTCGCTCTGAGCCTGCCAAATTTCCACGTGTCCTACACGTGCCCACTTCGGCTGGTTCGCTTGATTTTCCTAGCTCTGGTACTTCCTAAAATCTAAAATCAATAAACTTACGTGCCTTCAATCATAGTACTGCTTCCGACCCCCGCCGCCCCTACCAACCTCACGCAAATTGAAGGACTTACAATCGCGTAAGTCGTCAAAAGGAGCGGAAGTCGTCAATTGAGTTCCCCCGAGTGAGGTAGGAGTAGAGTTATTGATCTATTGATTTGCACTTCGACAAGAAACTTGGCGGCTGTAAGTTCGTTTGGAGGCGAGATCTGTCGCACGAACTTTTCGATGTCGATAGCCTGTCATCCACCAAAAGGTTGATCTTTGACAAGATGGTGCTGGTTTGAAAATGATGGCGTAGAGGTGCAGCATGATGCCGAAGCCACCTTCTAAATCGGAGACGGCGTCGCGAACCAAGCCCGCGAGTCACTATTACGAAAGTAGGGCTGTTTTCCTCTACCAGACGGACCATTGGGCCACTATTGAGACGCTATGCCGTACAACGATCACAAGCTCAGAAGGAGAGCCCCACGCCAAGAGCACGTGGGGCTGATATGTGGTATTAGTAATTTAGATGCACCCGCCGATTGGGGGTTATCGGCCCCTCGCAAAAACGACCCCGCGCCGCTCGCTCTGCAGTAACCCTCACGCGATATCTTGGCACTGCAGCGAGTATGGTCATTGCCCGGTCCGTGCACGGCTGACCGGTTGGGCAAGTCTCCTTAGCTGGCAGCCTGTCACAAATTTCTCACGAGCGGCGTTGTTATGGTTGTGAACTCATCAAGCGAAGCGGCCGCCGAGACGACGATTGGCGAGTCACCCTTCGATATCGAGACAATTTTCCTCGCCCAATATGGCCGCGTCGCACGGGTGATTGCGAGGGTGGTGCGGGATCCAGCACGCGCCGAGGAACTCGCGGTTGAGGTGTTCCTAAAATTATGGCGCACCCCAAAGGCGCAGGGCGATGGCATGGATGGCTGGTTATATAGGGTAGCCGTGCGAAAAGGGCTGGATGAACTGCGGAGCCGGACGCGGCGGACCCGTTACGAGGCTCAAGTTGGAGTTGGCAGTTTGCCGGGCCCAGAGGAAATCTGCGCTGCCGGTGAAGAACAAGAGAGAGTGCGTTTGGTGCTGACAGTCCTCGACTCTCGCCAGGCGGAGTTGTTGCTCTTGCGCAGCCACGGTCTGAGTTATGACGAGCTGGCAGCGGCTCTCAACTTGAATGTGGCCTCTATCGGCACCCTTCTCAGCCGTGCGGAGCGAGCGTTCCGGAAGGAGTACGTCAAGCGATATGGACAAGAATGACGACCGCTGGGTGGAAGATCGTCTTGCGACGCTCACTCCTGATAGCGGATGGCGGCCGAACGTAACTAAAGGCTTTGCCGAACTGCGGAAACGAGCCAATCAAAATGCACGCGGGCAAACATGGATCTGGGCAATCGTAACTATGGCAGCCTGCCTTTGCCTAATAGCACTTCCTGCATCCCGAATGCGCATCCGCCGTCTGTGGGAGGACTTGTTTTTTGAGAGCGATGCGGTGCGGGTTTCGGGCGGAATTCGCGCGGTTCCGGAGTTGCCAGGCGGTACGGGAATTAAAGCTTCCCCAGGGGTGTCTGGCACAAATCAGGGGCAGCAGTTCCGAACCGCCGTCCCAGACGAGTCTCGTATCACTGGACACTCGGAGACTCACCACAGATATTCCACGCAAACGGCACGCCGGATCGAGTACATCCCTTCTGACAATGTTGCAGATTACCTCGGGATGGGAGTCGCGATGGACGGCTGGGAAACAGTGGCGTCGCTGTTGCCGATTTCTCAGGGGCCCATGATCCGTGCGACGGAAGAAAGCGAACCTTCCTCCACGCCCGTTCGGACTACGTCTCCTCCTTACGACCCATTCGAACCAGTAACGAGCAAGCCAGATGCTCCAGGAACGCCGGAGGCACGCTACGCGGCAATTTCATTGATCCGACGGGCCGCTTACAGCCAGGCCTTCTTTGCGCCGATTTTTGAGCCGCCATATACTCATCCAGAACCGGGAGCGCCCTACACGGTGAGGGTTTCCTTCGCTGCTGGAGGCGACACACGAGATGGTGGCCCCGGGGAGATGGAGGAGACGAGAAATGTCGCAGGCGCCCGACGATGGACGGCACGTGTCGGCAGCTTTTCTCTAACGCGGATCATTGCGGATCGCTTTTATGACTTGGGGTCTCCCGGACCAATTCCGATCCGTCTTCAGATGGTCCGGTGGATTGTTTTGGGCAACTTGGAGATTCTGACCGATTTCACAACCGACTCTATTCGAACTGCGAATGCCACGCTCCAAGGCGCTTCCCTGACTTGCATTCTGACTTCCGTTACTGCCACGGCATCGGCCGGCCGGGATTGGTCGGAAAAGGAATACTGCATTGATCCGCAATCCGAACGGTTGCGCGTTTACTCCGCTGCGCCCGGAATTTATATCGTTTATGACTACGGCGATTCAGCAGCCTTCCATGATCACCAGGTCCCCAATCAGTTCACGGTCTCGGAAGCGGGAACAGTTGTCCTGCAGGGGACGATCAGCGTGAAAGACCCGGACCCGAGCTCTCTCGATCCGGCGCTCTTCATTCCCACGGAACAAATGCTCCGAACGGGCGTCGGCCTGCTGAACCCGATGTACCGCATCGAATCGAGAACGACGAGCAAGTCCTCTGGCAAGCTCCAGCCTGTAGTCGTGCACGCCACGCTATCCCCGGATGGGAATGTGCTTGAAGCCGAGGCCTTGCAAACTTCAGACCGGACACTCAGCCAGTCCGCGGTGGAGCTGGTGAAGAGAACGAAGTACAAAATATCTAACTTTTATCCTTACCCGCCACAAGGCGAACTTTTTGTAACGGTGCAGTAAAGTGCGGGAGCTCCTCGATGGGGAGTATACGGATTGACACCTCAGCTTGCCGTCTATTGCCATATCGGAGGCCGATGATGAATCGACGCAAATGGGTTAGCGCCGGCTGCCTTAGTCTCGCATTAACGATGGCAGGCATCATTGCGCGGAGTGCTCCTCAGGACCAGCAGCAACAGCAGAAGCCAAACTACACTCTGGTAGAGTACAACGCCTACAACGCGGCGGACCAAGAGAAGGATCCGCAGGCGAAGCTTAAGATGTTGGACGACTTCGTCGCCAAGTATCCGAGTCCGGATCAGCTGACGCCTTACATCTATCGGGACTATTACCTGACTTATTACGCCCTGAAGAATTACCCGCAGACGATAGCTTATATCGATAAGCTCCTAACGCTACGAATTGTTGAGGCCATGCGGTTGCCAGCATTGGTCGCGCGGGCCGAGGCATACTTCGCCGGCTCCAGCGATAAAACATTGCAGACAGAGGAGGCTTACAACAAAGCGAAAGATACGTCCCTGCAGGGTCTTCAGGAACTCAATAAGTTACAGAAGCCGCAAAACATGACTGACGATCAGTTTGCTACGCAGAAGAAGAGCATTGGACTTTATTTCAATTCAGTCGCTGGTATCGCAGAATCCGGCTTGAAGGACTACAGGTCTGCTATCGATTCCTATAAAGCCGCCCAGGCACTGGACCCGAACAATTCCGTGACACACTTCCGCCTCGCTGTAGCGTATTTGCAAGAGAACCCGCCCGATTCCCCGAATGGCTTCTGGGAATTGTCACGTTCGATTGCACTCAAGGGCCCTGCCGACGAGCAAGTACGTGCCTATCTGCGGAATCAACTGCTCCATTATCAGCAGTTATCATGCGACAAGTTGGTCGATGACGAGATGAACCAGATGATTACTTTGGCTGGTTCGAGCGTAGACAGTCCGGCTTCGATGACCATCCCCAGTGCCGGTGACTTGCAGAAAGCTCGTGATGATACGACGAATTTCCTGACTTGGCTCCAGGAGGGCGGGGAACACGCCAAAGTGATGTGGCTGGCTACTTGCGGGTCGGAGTATCCGGATGTGCCGGTAAGGGTTCTCGATACTGCTCCTGGCGAAAACAATTCGCTGACGCTGAAGGTTTACCGCCCTGTAGCAGCCGATCCTGAGGCGGCGACCAAAGAAATGGATGCCGCGACTATCCCCAACATGGAAGTACATATCGTTGCGCAGCCCGACGCCAAGCGTTTACAGAAGGATGATGAAGTTCGCTTTACCGGAACACTGACAGCATATCAGCAGTCCCCCTTGCTGCTGACCTGGGACAACGCCAAGATTAATCCGGAGGACCTGCAGCCTGCACCTACGAGTGCAAAGCGACCGATACGATCTGTGGCACCCAGGAAGCCCCATACTTAGATAAGTTCGTCAGCGTCTGGCCGCAAGCGATGGGCCTCACTTTCAGGCTGGATCAGGCTATCAGGTAAAAGTCGAGGAAGAATTATGCGGGACTACCACTCTCGTCATAGCGTCGCTACTAATCTCGCTGCATCCCTATTCGTGTCGCAGCACCACGCTGGGATCGACGCGCATCGCGCGCCACGCGGGAAAGTAGGACGCGAGCAGGGCGACGGTGATTAGCAGAATCGCCACCCCAACAAACGTCGCCGGATCGGTCGCGCTCACGCCATAAAGGAATCCCCGCATCAGCCGCGTCAGCGCCAGCGCCCCCAGGAGCCCAATCGCGACGCCGGCGAGGACGAGCTTCGCTCCCTCCTGCAACACGAGCCGCAGAACGTCTTTCCGCTGCGCCCCGAGTGCCATGCGGATACCAATTTCATGTGTCCTTTGAACTACTGCATAGTTCATGATGCCGTAGATGCCCACGACAGCCATGGAAAGCGCAACCGCTGCAAAACCGGCCAAAAGGAGCATAGAGAAACGCCTCGGAGAAAAGGAGTCCGAAAGCGCCTTGTCTGCTGTCATGATTCCAATGACCGGTAAGTTCGGGTCGATCTTGTGTATTTCTCCCACCGACGCAGCGGCCACCGAAAGCGGATCGGAAGCAGTACGAATTACGAGGTACGGAGTCCATCCCCCCGTACTGTAAATGTCAAACGTTGGCGCCGCGTCGAGCCCAAACTGGTGTACGTTACCGACCACGCCTATGATCGTGTACCAACATGGTTGAAGGGCGAGTGAGCAGAGATTGATACGCTGTTCAATCGCGTTAGAACTCAGCCAGAATCTCTCCGACATCGCCTCATTAATCAAAATTCGTGGAAGCGCCCAATCCTGGGCAGTAAACAAGCGACCCTTGAGGAGAGGAATTCCCATCGCGGTCAAGTATCCAACACTGACGGTCCGAATTTCTGCGAACGGTCTTGCACTAACTATCGGAACGGGTTGTCCCTCTATGACGAATCGGGTGGACTGCGACATGGAGGAAGCCAGAGGAAATACGTCAATTCCGCCAACATGCTCCACTCCAGGAAGGCCTTGAATACGCGTGGTTAGCTCTTCGAATTGAAGTGATCTTTTCTGCGAGAATTGCTTTAGTTGATCGGCAGACATCTGGCGCAATTCATTCGACGGTATGGCTGTCTCAGGAACCTGCATGGTCAAAAGGTGGTCGGATCGGAATCCCGGATTAACCTCGATCAGATAGCGGAAGCTACGAACGACCAACCCGGCCCCAATCACCAGCGTCAAGGCTAGTGCAATTTCGGAAATCACCAGGAAACGTTGGACTCTTTTGGTGCTAAAGGCACTCGATCCTTGACCACCCTCTTTCAGACCATTATTCAAATCGGTCCTGACAGACTGTAAAACTGGGATAAGTCCACACAGAATTCCGGTGACAGCACAAACCACCAATGTGAACAAGAGGACGCCACCATTTAGCCTCGCTTCTTTGACGCTTGCGAAATCGGGAGGAATCGAATTACGGACGGCGCTCAATCCCAGAGTGGCAAGAACCAGACCAAGGGTGGCTCCTACCGTGAAAAGTAGCAGATTCTCCGTTAGAAGTTGCCGCACTATTCGTGTTCGGCTCGCTCCAACAGCTGTACGAAGCGCAACCTCCCTTTGGCGAGCCGCGCTGCGCGCCAGGAGAAGATTGATGATATTGGTGCAGGCAATCAGCAGCACCAAACCCACAGCAGCAAAAAGTTCCACGAGTGCCCGGCGCATCTTGGCAGCAGAAGAATCTTCCAGTCGATGGACGGTGACTCCGAAATTCTTATTTGTTGCTGGGAACGATATCTCTGACTGATGAGCGAGTGTCGAGAGCTCCGCTTGGACTTGAGCGATCGAAGCGCCGGGTCGCAGGCGCGCAATTACGGCGAATGGGTGGTGAACTCGCCCCGTTAGTTCTTCAACATCCATCTGGCCGGCGGGCAGCCACAAGTCGGCCCAATTAGCGAGAGTAAATTCCGCAGGCAGGACTCCGATTGCCGTGTAGCTTCTTCCATCGAGTGTAATCAAGCGTCCGACCGCGTGGGAGTCACCTCCAAGAACTTTCTGCCATGCTCGATGGCTCATCATCACGACAGGTGCACTCCCCGGTTTTTCCTCGCTAGTAGAGAAGGCCCGCCCGAGCAACGGACTCACTCCTAAAATCGAGAACAAATTGGAAGTCGCATAGGTCGCCTGCAGACGCAGCGGTTCACCTTGACCTCCTACGTTGAATCCTTGGCTCACAAATCGATAGCCGCCCATATCCGCAAATTCTCGAACCTGTTCCCTCCAGTTTTGAAAATCAGCTCCAGAGAGTCCGGCCTCGGGCAAAGTAGGATATGTGTTCCAGATCCCGAGGAGGCGATGTGGATCTGCGTAAGGAAGAGATTTCAAGAGTACTGCGTCTACTACGGAAAAGAGTGCAGAGTTGGCCCCGATCGCAAACGCGAGTGTCAGCGCAGCAACAGCTGTAAATCCCGGATTCTTAAACAACACGCGTAAGCCAAAGCGCACGTCCTGAATGACAGATTCCAGCATCGGAATACCGCGGCGGTCGCGGTAGTTTTCTTTTACTTGTTCCGTCCCGCCCAGCTTGATGTGCGCAATGCGACGCGCCTCTACGGGACTCATCCCGGCCCGAAGATTGTCATCGATCTGAAGTTGCAGATGACTTTCGATCTCCGCTGACAATTCCACGTCGCGGCGATGCGCAAGAAGAACTTCTCCCAAGCGTAGCCACCACGCGCGCAGCGTTCTGAAGGGTCTCAAACTACTCATGGCGCAGCGCCACCGCGGGGTCGACACGCATCGCACGCCGTGCCGGGATATAGCACGCCAGTAGGGCAACCGCCGCCAACACGAGCGCGACAGTCCAACAGAAAATTCTCGGTGCGGCTGAGGGAACTGTAGGGAACGATCCGGTTGAGCAAGCCTATGCCCCAGTAGGCCAGCAGCAAATGAAAATAATCCGCGGTTACAGCGAGACCTTCAACCTGTTCAGGGTGGTCCCCACCCGTGAGGTTAACGTAGACAAAGTTCCAGGCAGCGACGCCGTCAAAAACTTCACCTGCAACGAGTCCTCTCCAATCGAGAAAGTTTGCAGGAGAAACCACTTGTCGCTCTACTTTTCCGCGTGAATCGATCTCCCATAAACTCAAGATTCGGTCTGGGTCCTTCCAGGGAACGGGGTGGAGCAAGGTATTCTCTATAACACTAAAGATGGCGGTGTTAGCGCCGATGCCGAGGGCCAGCGTGAGGACCGCTACGGCTGTGAATCCGGGATTCTTGCGCAGCAGGCGCAGCCCGAAACGCACGTCCTGGATCACAGCTTCAAGGAACGGTAAGCCACGCCGATCGCGATAATTTTCTTTCGTTTGCTCGATCCCTCCCAGCGCAATCACCGCCTGCCGGCGTGCCTCATTGGGTGCGAGACCAGCACGGACGTTGTCTTCGATATACAACCGCAGGTGACTATCGAGCTCTTCGGCGAAATCTAGGTCTCGCCTTCCTTTGTGGAAAAGCCGGCCTAAGCGCCAAATCCATGATCGAAGGGTTCGCATTAGGTTTAGTTACTGAGCCAATGTTATTAATAAACCGCAGGCTAACCTTTTAGGCCGTGCCTACCTGAGCCTGGCCATTCACGATCCAGCCATCCGCCAACTGAATAATGCGATTGCCGTAGGCAGCCCAGCTATCGTTATGAGTAACCTGAATGATCGTGGTGCCTTCTTCGTTCAATCTCTTCAGCAGGTCCATGATCATTTTCCCCTGGCTTGAATGGAGGCTGCCGGTTGGCTCATCGGCGAGGATCAGTTTCGGCCGCGCCACGACCGCTCGTGCCACCGCCACGAGTTGCTGCTGCCCTCCCGATAGCTGATGCGGATAGAGCGACTTCTTGGCTACGATCTGAAAACGATCAAGAACGTCCGCGACCGTTCCTTGACGCTCTGATTTGCGTATATTGCGATAGGAGAGGGGCAGGTCGAGATTTTCCGCCACCGTAAGATCGTCGATCAGGTGATATTGCTGGAAAACGAACCCAATATATTCTTTGTGCAGCTCAGTGCGCCGCCGAGTATCGAGCTTATGCACGGCGTGATCGTAAAGGTAGTAATTGCCAGCCCAAGCGCCGTCGAGCATGCCAATGATCGCAAGGAGGGTTGATTTTCCGGCTCCGGATGGACCCATAATCGTTACAAATTCACCGTCGCGTACGTCAAGGTTGATGCGACGCAGCACCCAAGTTCTCTCCGGGCCTAATTCATAAAATTTCTCTACGCCGACCAGCTTGATCACTCCTCGTCTCCTAGCCGAACCCACTCCGTCATCGAAATTCACTCATACCGCAGCGCCACCATGGGATCGACTTTCGTCGCCCGCCGCGCTGGAACATAGCATGCCACCAGCGCCACTCCGAAAAGCGCGGCTGCAACCACGGAGAACGTTAGCGGGTCGGCAGGCTTCACACCAAACAGCAAGCTGGATAAAAAACGCGTCAGCGCCAGCGCGCCGCCAATTCCGATTCCTATCCCGATCACGGCTAGCCTGAGCGCATCGCCCACGATCATCTGCAACACGTCGCTCCTCTGCGCCCCTAGCGCCATACGGACTCCGATCTCGTGCGTGCGTTGGCTCAGTCCGTACGACAGCAACCCATAAATTCCGATCGCGGCGAGTAACATCGCTGCGAACCCGAATACCGTCATTAGCAGCATATTGAAGCGCTGCTTCGATGTCCTAAGGGACACCACCTCATCCATGGTAAGAACGTCGGACACGGCCAGACCCGTTGCCTGCTGCAAGTGCTCGCGAATCACCGGCAAGAGTCGATAGGGTTCGGGTTGCGTTCGTACTGCCCATGCCAGCGGTACATAGCGGAGGACCCAGGCATTCTCGGCATCTGAAAGCTGCTCCTGTGGGACGTACATTACGAGATCAACC
>Ga0307478_10004402_pt1 | contig 10056 bp, 5 predicted proteins | sample atmos_gasesECM4C_2_FD_203713 | JGI IMG/M metagenome (GOLD analysis project Ga0307478, IMG submission 203713) | Hardwood forest soil microbial communities from Morgan-Monroe State Forest, Indiana, United States - atmos_gasesECM4C_05 | ecosystem: Environmental > Terrestrial > Soil > Temperate...
GTGTACCGGACCCCGGATGGACTCTACAAGTATCTGCAGACCATCTCGATCTATCTCACCATGCCGGTGGCCCCCGCGATCTTTTTCGGGATCATGAGCAAGCGCGTCACGCCCAAAGGGGCGTTTACCTCCGTGTTCGTCGGCAGTGTTCTGGTAGCCCTCTTTGTGACCGACCAACTCGTCGGCGTGGATGCCGGGAGCCGTTATTTCCGTGGCTGCACCAGAGCTGACGCTGAACTATACCTATCGCCGGCTTGTGGGGAACTTTGGTGATCATCCTCACTCTTTTCGCAGTCTCTGCCTTCACTCGCGGGGCCGCGCCGGAGACTCTGGACAGGCTCACCGTGAACTGGGGCGGCGCGCCGGAGGTTTTTAGGCGAATCACCGACTGGCGTATCGAGCTTGCCATCCTCACGGTAATCACGATCCTCCTGTACGCCTGGTCATGGTAGCGGCTGTGCTACGTTTCGGGGAGGGACGGTGCACCAAGTCGATGGCGAAAGGCCCCGCAATGAATCCCCGCGGATGATCTGATCCGCATGTCGAGCTGCAGGCCGTTACCGGCGATGCAGACGTAATGCGAGTCTGGCGAAGAATCGCAGTGTAGCTATTGGCGCTCACGGAATGCGCATTCCCCAGGGTGCGGTTCTCTCGCTTCCTCGCTGAGCTGAAGTTCTTGAAAATCTAAAATTCGAACCGCGCCACGAGCTGCATTTGGCGCGGATGAGAGCCGTTCGCCAGGTTCGTCACCTGGCCAAAGCCGCCTGAACCGAACTGGTACCCCGCGCGGTCGAAGCGCGTGCGGTTGAGGGCGTTAAAAGCCTCCATGCGAAGTTGCAGCTTCATGGTCTCGCGAATCTTGAATTCCTTCCGCAAGCCGACATCCACGTTCTCAATTCCCTGCGATGTCAGATCGCTAAAATAGCGCGGAGCATCGCCGAGTTGTTGATCGCCTGGATCGGAGAAGCAGCTGGCATTGAACATCGAGATGCCGCTGGTTGCGCCATTCAGAAGGGCCGCCGCGGCAGCGTGAGGGTTGATTCCCGCGCTAGGGTTGGAACAGGTAACATTAGGTCGCTGTGTACCATCGTACAGGCGGTTGAGTGCCATCTCGATGTGCACCGGCTGTCCCGACTGCAATGTGATATTCGACGAAGTCGACCAGCCTCCAATCACCGCATCCAAGACGCGGTTCATGTTGTTACCAACCAGCAGACCGCGCCCTATAGGAATGCTCGCAGTAAAGGCGGCCGCGACACGGTTGGTTGCGTTGTTGGCGCTGAGGCCGTATTCCGACGACAGGCGGTCCAGTGCCTGCGGACCTCCCTGCGAGAGCCATCCCACCCAACTGTTGGCTCCGGAGGAACTGTTGTCCGTAGCCCGGGCTAGCGTGTAGTTACCCTGGAAGGTGACGTACTTACTGGTCTTCTTCTCAAACTTGAGCTGCATCGCATCATAGCGGGATAGCGCCGCCAGCAGAGGCAAGCCGTCAAACTCACCGTCAAACTGGGGATAAAGGCTCAGCAGGTTAGAGAGCGGAATCGTCGGATTGTTGTAACGCGAAACGGGCTGGTTGAAGATAGCATTCGGGCCGACGAAGAGAGACTGGAACGGATTTGGCACGAGTGACGCCAACTCGTCGCTGGTGTACTGTTCTCTGATGTCGGTGGGAATGTAATTACGGTTCCTGGTGGAAGCGGCAAACCCGCCCCATGGCAGGTGCACGCTCCGGTTGGCCGAATAGTCAACCTCAATTACGGAATCGCCCGGCAACAGCCGCTGAACGCCGCCGCTCCATTGATAGATTTGCGCGTTCTCATCGGTCTGGTAACTGAGATCGCTGTTGTTGGCGAATCCCCATTGCGCCAATTTTCCGTACGCGGTCCCCTGCGGCGCCGGTATCCCAAGGGGAAACGGATTGTCTAGAGTAGCGAACTGCGTCTGATAGTTGTTATTCGTGTAATAGACATTCGGAGTGGAGGCAAAAGCGGGACCGGGGTATTGGAAATTCGTGGCGATATTCATGCCGTAGTAGACGCCCCCGCCTGCCCGGATCACCGTTTTGGAATCCCAGCTATAGGCCACTCCCAGCCTTGGCGCGAAATTGTGGCGATCCACCGGAATGTTGCGATTTCCGGCGGTCGGAAATATCGTGATCCCGTTCAGATCGCCCAAGCCAGGCACGGTGACCCCGCTGCTACCGGTGAAGTCCGAGAAGCTGGAACGGTTGTAGCGTTCGGTGTACGGCGTACTCCATTCGTATCGCAATCCGAGATTCAGAGTGAGCTTACGATTTACTTTCCAGTCATCCTGCACATAGAAACCGGTTTCCTTCGACTTATCCGCGATCGGCGGGATCTCCTGTAGGAAACCATTGCTGCCGTAGCCGAGAAGCAGACTTGCAAAGGAATCTCCTTCGGTGACCACACCATCGTTCGGAGTCATGTTGGTGGCGTTTTGATCGAAACTAAAGAGGCCAGTGGGATTCGTGGGCTGCCAGAAATTGTTGAAGAACAGGCGCTGCTCGCCACCGAACTTCAGCGAGTGCGCCCCTTTCACCCATGACAGCGCGGATGAGTAAGTGATCAAGGTATGCGTGAAGTGGGTATCCACGCAGCACTGATCAAAGATGTTCGTATACGCATTGCCAAACTCGATGGAGGGCATGCGGGTGAGGCCATTGTTGACGAGGTAACTGGGGAAGCCCACCGATGTGAGATTTGGATAGTCCGTTATTCCGGGAGCGTGAGCGAAATCCACACCAACCCGGCCTGTGTAGAGAATCCTGGGATTGATGGTCCAGTCGTACTCCAGCACTGCGTTGTCGGATTGCTGGGTATAGACGTAGGAATCGTCTACGTAAGTGGTCTGCGTAGGAGCAGTGTTGTTCAGGTAGCTATAGCGGGCGCCCAAACGGTTACGGTCGTTGATTTGGTAATCCACTCTGCCGTCGAGCTGGTATTGCGAAAAATCGGTCGCTACGTTTTTGCGATAGTTGTTGTAGTTGGTGCCCGCGTCCCCGGTTACGTTAGGTTCCGGCATGTATGCCAACAGGGCCTTGGCCACAGGATCGAGCATGCTCTGTGGAATGACGTTGCCAGGAAACGGCTGGCGAATCCCGCTGGACGATATGGTGAACGGGTTATAGACTGTGACCGGCGCCAGATTTCCATTCGCGTCGAAGGTCATCGTCTGGGAAAAGTTTCCACTCCGCTGCAAGTTTGTCGGGAACGTGCCCACGGCTTGACCTGAAGTGTCATCCCGCTGTTTTTCAAAATCGAAAAGAAAAAAAGCCTTGTTGCGTTTGATCGGTCCGCTGATCAGGCCTCCGTATTGATCGTGCGTGTGGGGAGGGATGGGAATACCTGCGGCATTGCTGAAGAAATCGTTGGAGTCAAACGTTTGCCGCTGGCCAAAATACCAGCCGCTGCCGTGGAACTGATTGCCGCCCTGCTTCATCATGATGTTGACCACGGTGCCGCCGTTGTTGCCATACTCCGCGGAAAAACTATTGTTCTCCACACTGAACTCCTGGATCACTTCCACCGAAGGCGTGTAATACACGTTCGTATTCCCACCCTCGCCTTGCTCCGGCGCGCTCAGCGGAGCACCATCGAAGCGGACCTCAGCGGTTGAGTTACGCTGCCCATTGGAAACGAAATTGGTCCCGGATGGATAGTTATCTCGGATGCCGCTGCCGGCGGATTCGGTTACGCCGGGGGCCAGGAACACGAGACCGAAATAGCTGCGGCCGTACAAGGGCATGTCCCGGGTGTATTCGCCGGTGACGGTCGTGCCCAGAGTGGAGTCGCCCGTCTCCAACGTGGCCGCCGCCTCAACTACCGTGACGGAACTTTCCACCCCGGACACTTGAAGCGTCAGATCCACACTGGTGTGCTGGTTCACACCGAGCACGACACCCTTGGTCTCCTCCGGCCGGAAGCCAGATGCCTCGGCCTTGATCGTATAAGTTGCCGGGTGCAATCCATTGAAGATGTAGTTACCGCGTTCATCCGTGGTGGCACCGTTGGAAATGTTGGTGGCGATATCCATGATAGTCACCCGCGCGGCGACAACCAGGCCGCCGCTGGAATCACGAACCACGCCCCGAACCTGCGCCTCAAAGCTAGCCTGCCCGAAGACGAGTGCTGGTGTGAGAGCCAATAACAAGGCGGACAAAGCCGCCAGCCTGTTTGAGGTATGCATCGTGAGAGCCTCCTGATGTATTGGCGGTTACAATGACGTTCCCTGTAAAGCGTTTTCGGAGATAGTACACGAGACGTGCGACAGTGTCAATGCATAGTCTTGTCTTGTATAACGCAGGATGAGCCTGGAAGCAGAACTATTGGCGGGCGTGGACGAGGCGCATGAAACGCTGAGCGGGCCGGCGACGCAAAAGGTTCTATACCGCGAGTTCAACGACTATGGCGATGAGCGCTATCAGAGAATGTCATCGATATCGGTACCGCACATCTACAACCTGCGGAAGAGCCGCGTGTACCGCGACCGGAAAATCTGCTACCAGAACCAAAAGCACTCAATTGTTGCGGTAGGCAGCAGCTTTGCCTTCCCAAGTCCCGATATAGACTACGGCCCTTGGTTTGGCGGCACGCAACATGTCCGCGCCTTTTTCCGTGACGGCGGTGCCTTTCAGGTCGACTTCGCGAAGCGACGGCATGGCGATGAGGACCGCGACGGCTTCATCATTGATACGACCGCAACCTTGCAGTTTCAGCCGCTCGAGACCGGTCAATGACTTGAGTTGCTCCAACCATTGCTGGGTGACGCTAAGGGTGCTTACTTCTCCCAGCTTCGCGCCTTCGATTCCCACCGACGTCGATACGCAAGAGAAGCGCAGTTCGCGCAAGTTCTTGAGACTGAGAACGGCCTGGAGTCCGGTGTCGGACATGGCGATGCTCCAGACGTTCTTGTCGTTGCCCTGGCGGCCGCTCAGATCGAGGTAAGTTAAATTGGGCATCTGGCGGAGTGCTTGCATGCCGGCGTCGCCCAGTTCGTTGCCGCCCATGGTCAATGTCCTGAGGTTCGTTAAGCTGGTGAGCCGTTCGAGGCCGACATCGGTCATTAGGGTGGAACCGACATCGAGCGATTCGAGTAACGTGAGTCCGGCAATATGCTCGAGAGCAGTATCGCCGGCCTTGGTGCCGTGCAGGTTGAGTCGCTTGAGACGTTTCCAGTCTTTGATGGCGGCGACACCTTCATCGGTGACGTACTCGGCGAAATAGAGATTGAAATCGGTAATGCCCCGCAGGTTCTTGATCTCTTGCATGCCGCCATCGGTGATGCGGGTGAGGGAAAGATCAAGAACACTCAAGGCGGAATAGCGATTCAAGCGGCGGAGGTCGGTATCGGTGACCCAGGTCCCGCGCAGGCTGATGGCGGTGACGAGGCCCTGAGCGCTGCGCGCCACGGTGCCGCCGAGGTCGGTGATCCATCGAGTGTCTTCGCTTGTTAGAGTTTCGCCACGGGCTGAAACTGCACAGAGGATGAGGGCGAACCAAAGGGTTTTCATTGGCGGATTCTCCGGTTGGGCAAAGCCGAATCACGATCGAAGACGATTTGACACTCGGGCAGAGCGGTTTTCAGAGCGTTCCATGCATTCTCCGTGACGAGCGTGTGATAGATGTTGAGGGCGCGCAGCTCCGTCATGGAGCGCAAGGTTTGGGCGCCCTGATCGGTAATGCTTGTGGCATCGAGGCTCAACTCACGCAGCCGGGGAAGATCCTTGAGAAGCACGACAGCCTGATCATCGAGCTTCATATAGTCGAGCCTGGCGACGCGTAAGTTCTTCATGCCGGCGATTGAGGCGATACCTTCATTGTTGGCGCGGGTGTGGATCAGTTCGAGACGCTGCAGTTGCTGCAAAGGTTTTAAGGCCGCGAGGCCGGCGTTGCCGGTGCCGGTATAGTTCAAATAGAGCTCGCGCAAGTTGGTGAGGGCGGCAATTTGTTTGAGGCCGGCGTCAGTGATTTCGGTGCTGCTGAGATCGAGGCTTTCGAGTTTGGCGAGTTTGGCGAGTGCGCCTAAGCCGGAGTCGGTGATGTCGAGAAAGCGAAGCCGCAGAGTGCGCAGGCCCGTGAGTAACCCGACGTCTTCAAAACCGCGATCGGCGACATGGGAGCCGGACAGATCGAGATCGCGCAATGCCGTTAGCCCTTTTAACTGGGCCAGCCCCGGTCCGTCGACCAGCGTCCCCGCCAGCTTGAGAGTCTCGAGATGGCTTAACGCTGCAAGCTTAGAGAGGCCCGTTGACGAGACCGTTGTATTGCTGAGATCGAGTTCGCGAAGACCGGTCAGCCGCTGGACGGAGGCCAGCCCCAGATCGGAGACTTGCGTTACTTGGAGCTCGAGTTTTTGGACGTCAGAGAGGTTTTCGAGAAAGGCCAGTTGCGCATCACTCAAGGAGGTGGAAGCCAAATTAACGGCTGTAAGGTGGCCATCCACCAAGTCAGCGCTTCCGCCCATCATGCGAACCCACGTGGCAATGGCCTGGGGAGAGGAATCGGTGGGCTTCGCGGCTCCAGCCGGAGGCGTTCTGGAGAGAGCGGCTCCATCGAAACGGATCTTGACTTCGGGCACGGCAGCGCGGAGCGCTTCAACACCATTGGTGGTGACACGGCTGTAGCGGACATCGACGTCGGTGAGGTTTTTCAAAGATTGCACACTGGCGAGGCCGGAGTTCGTCACCAGCGTCCGGTAGAGGTTCAAAACCTCCAGCGATTTCATGCCGGCGAGGATGTCCATGAATTCATCGGACACCTGCGCGCCTAGCAGATTCAAGCTGCGAATCGATTTCAAGTTCCTGAGGTGCTCCAGGCCGTGGCCGGTGATCCGAGTCCCGGACAGATCGAGTTCTTCTAGAGCGGTCAGATCCTGCAGATATTTGAGGCCATTGTCGGTGACTAGCGTGTTCCGCAAAATGAGATGTTTCAGGTTCCTTAGCCCGGCGAGGGAAGCCATGCCTTCGTCGGTGAAGGGATTGTCGCTGAGATCGAGATCGCGGAGTTGCGAGAAGACTGACAACTTGGGTTTGGCGAGGCGGCATTGCGCGCAGCGGAGTTGCTTAAGGCCGGACCAGGGAGCCAGCTTGTCGATGTCTTTGTCATTCACGGAGATATTCGAGTTGAAATGCCAGCCGAAAGCCAGGCGCTCGACGGAAGTCAGCGAGGCGAGGGCTTCAAACACACCGGATTTGTCTTCTCTGCCTGCGCCCGGGTTCCAGATTCGGCCCGGCAGATAAAGCTGCCGCAGATGCGTGAGGCCTTCGAGTTTGCGGAGCTCGACGGGGTGCATGACGGCGCCGCTGAGGTCGATGGAGGCAATGTGGAAGTCGCCGGGAGGCAAACGGGAGAGATCGCGGATGGGCTCGTTTGACCCTTCCAGGATCAAACTGCCTTCCCAACGCAGCGCCCACTCCGCCACCTCGCGTTCGGTCGCTGCGGACGCGACGACTGCAAAAAAGAATAGGACCGCAATGAGATGGCGCATCTCCTGCTATTCTACAAGCAAGAGCGGCGGCTGAAGAAACCGCCGGTCCGATGGAGAGTTTTCGTGCTTAACCGGATGGTCTTGTTGGTTTTGGCGGCTGGCGCTCTGTGCGGGCAGAGCGACGATTTCCGGACCACCCTTTTCCCGATTCTCGAGAAGGCCAACTGCCGTGCTTGCCACAACACCGATGGCGTAGCGTCGGCGACTAGGCTGCATTTTCCCGAGGCCGATGCTGATGCCGATAAGATCGCGGCTTTTGGGAATTCGCTGGTTGTTTTGGTGGACCGGCAAAATTTGGAAGAGTCGCTTTTACTGCGAAAGCCGACAGAGCGGATGCCGCATACCGGCGGCGAGCGGATTAAGCGGGACAGCCCGGACGAAGCGGTGTTGAAAGCGTGGATTGCGAAACTGGCACAATTATCCGGCGCCGAGCTGGCGACAGCGCTGAAGTATCGGGAGCTGGAAAGTGAGGGTGGGGGCGCGGCGCCGGATACGCAACTGCGGCGCTTGACACACAGCCAATACAACCACACGGTGCGCGATTTGCTGGGCGACCAAACAGGACCGGCAATGCAATTTCCGCCGGAAGACTTCGTCAACGGATTCTTGAACCAGTCCCGCGGTCAGAGCCTTTCGCCGCTGCTGTTGGAGGCTTATAGCAACGCCGCCGAGAAGCTGGCCCAATCGGCCTTTCGCGGTGGCGATACGCATGGGCTGCTTTCCTGTAGGCCTTCGCCAGAGTGCGGCAAGCGGTTTGTGCGGGAATTCGGACGAAAGGCCTTCCGGCGACCACTGGAACCAGAGGAGCAACAGCGCTACGAATCACTGCTGGCAAAAGAGCCGGATTTCCTGAAGGGCGCACAGTTGGTGGTGGAGGCGATGCTGCAATCGCCGAACTTCCTGTTTTGGATCAACACAACGTCAGCCCCGAAATTGAAGGCGTGGGCGATGGCCAGCCGGCTTTCGTATTCGGTGTGGGACACGATGCCCGATGCCGAGCTTTTCGCCGCCGCTGAGCATGGCGAACTGGCGACCCGGGCGGGCGTGGAGAAGCAGGTGCGACGCATGTTGTCGGACCCGCGGGCTCACGAATCGCTGGACGAGTTTGTCAGTCAATGGCTGCGATTTGACCGGTTGACGACAGCGAGCAAGGACCGGCGCAAGTTCCCGTATTTTACGCGCGAAACAGCGAACGCCATGATCACCGAGGCGCGCACGTTTGTCTCCGACCTGGTGTGGAACGACGGCAACTTCATGGATCTTTTTACTGCCAACTACGGTTACGTCAGCCCGGAACTGGCGCGGATCTATGGCGTACCGGCACCGGCCAGGGATTTCGTGCGAGTGGCGTTCCCAGCGGACTCTGAACGGGCGGGGATTTTAGGGCAAGGTTTGTTTCTGGCATTGACGGCCAAACCGGAAGATTCATCGCCCACGGCGCGGGGCCTCTTTGTGCGGGAACAGTTCCTCTGCCAGCACGTGCCGGACCCGCCGCCCGGCGTGAACACGAATCTGCCACCGGTGACGGAGGCCAAGCCCCAGACCAATCGCGACCGCATGTCGGACCACACGACCGATGCCTCGTGCGCCACCTGCCACAAGCTGATGGATGCCGTGGGATTCGGACTTGAGAAGTTCGATGCGGTTGGGGCGCGAAGAGAACAAATGGTCCTTGAATTCCGCAAGAAATCGGATGAGGACGAAGACGAAGACGGAAAACATCCCGTACCGAAGCGAATCATCACGCTGCCGCTGAACACGAATGCGTATGTTGCAGGCATTCCGAATTCGGATTTTTCGTCGCCACAACAGCTGGGCGCGGTGCTGGCGAAAAGTTCCCAATGCCAGGAGTGCGTCGTGAAGCAGTATTTCCGGTTTCAGGCCGGAAGAAGCGAAACGGCGGCGGACCGCCCCCTGATCCGGTTCGTCACTGACGACTTCCGCAATACCGGTTTCCGCTTTGAAGAGTTAATATTGTCAATGGTGCTGTTCAGAGAATTTCCCCAGGAGAGGCAGAGACTGGATGTCGCAAATAATCACCAATCGCGTTAGAACATCCCGAAGAGCGCTGCTGAAAGGACTCACGGCAGCCGGAGCGAAGATCGTCATTGGCCTTCCGCCATTGGCGTCGATGTTCAATTCGACGGGGACCGCTTATGCGGCCACGCCCCCGACGGCGGCGGCCAATGCAACCCTGGCGGCGAAGCCGATTGAAACGCGTTTTGTTCTGTGGTTCAACGGGAACGGCATTCCGGAACGCTACTGGATTCCCACTGAAGCGGGAAGCGACTACGAACTGACTCCATGCCTCGCTCCGCTTGCCGCCTGGCGCAAGGACGTTCACGTGTTGAGCGGCATGGACAATGCGGCCGCCAGCGGCAAAGGGAACGGCCATACGAACTCCATGAGCGGTTTGATGACCGGCCTGGATTTCACCGGCCGCGGACCGAGCGGGCCGTCGATTGACCAGATTATTGCGGCAAAGATCGGCGGGGATTCGCGCTTCCGCTCGCTGCAGATTGGTGTGGCTCAGGAATCTTTCGGCGAGAG
>Ga0307478_10004403_pt1 | contig 10055 bp, 8 predicted proteins | sample atmos_gasesECM4C_2_FD_203713 | JGI IMG/M metagenome (GOLD analysis project Ga0307478, IMG submission 203713) | Hardwood forest soil microbial communities from Morgan-Monroe State Forest, Indiana, United States - atmos_gasesECM4C_05 | ecosystem: Environmental > Terrestrial > Soil > Temperate...
TTACCGTCGCGCCGAAGGATGCATCGAGACCGAGTTTGGCGAGTTCCGTACGGTTGCATACACAAGTGAGATCAACCCCGAAATGCATCTGGCTTTAATCCGCGGCGAGCCCGCTGGAAAAGAGAACGTGCTGGTTCGCATGCATTCACACTGCGTTTACGGCGACGTGTTCGGCTCCACGTTCTGCGATTGTCACAGCTTGGTGCGCGAGTCGTTGCGTAAAATCGCAGAAGGGGGAGTAGGCGTTCTGGTTTACCTTCACCAAACGGGCCCCGGCTTTCGCATGGAGAGGAATGATCAGGGCGTCAATCACATGGTCTCTCACGGGCGCGACTTCATGCACTACAAAGATCCGGCAGGACAAAGGCAGTTCCAGCACGAAAGCGGAATCGGCGCGCAGATTCTCTCTGAACTCGGCCTGCACACCATCCGCCTGCTGACCAATCATCCCCGCAAGATCGTCGCTCTCGAAGGGTTCGGCATCGAGATCGTAGAGCAAGTTCCTGTAACGAGCGCCGAGGTCCGGACGGGAGACTGATGTTTTTGGAACTTTCCACATGCCCGGCGCGTTTAAGCCAGAGAGAGGCGCTCCACATATGACTGCCCGACCTGTCCCTGCCGCATTGGCTTTCGTGATGTCTGCCAGTTTGTTGCATGGCGCCGACGCCGCGTTGTTGAATCTTTTGATGCCGGATGCCAAAGTGGTCGCCGGTGTCAACGTCGATCAGTCCGTAAGTTCGCCTTTCGGCCAGTTTCTGCTCGCGCAATTGCCCACCAACGACCCCGGCCTCGCGAAGCTGATGGCAGCGACGGGCTTCGATCCGAGACGCGATCTCCACGAAATCCTCACCGGAACCGATGGACAACAGCACGGCCTCGTGCTGGCACGAGGAAACTTTGATGCGGCGCGCATTTTCGCCGCGGCACAGGCGGCGGGCGGACAGACGGTGGAAACCTACAGCGGCGTGCAGATCCTCACCGGCAAAAAGACTTCGCACCCGCACGGGTTGGCAATTTTGGGGGACTCAATCGCCATTGCCGGTGACCTGGACAGCGTCCACGGCGCGATCGATCGCCGTTCCGCCGCCAGCACCTTGATCGAACCGGCACTAGCCTCTCAAGTGGAGCAATTGAGCGGATCGTTCGATGCCTGGTCGGTATCCATTTTGCCTTTATCCACACTCGCAAGCCATATCGGCTCGGGAGGCAACTTGAATGACCTCCTGAATTCCGCCCTCTTGAAGACGATTCAGCAGACCGGCGGCGGCGTTAAATTCGGGGACACCATCCAAGTGTCCGCCCAGGCAGTGTCGAACTCCAGCCAGAATGCGACGGCACTGGCAGACGTGTTGCGCTTCCTCGCGAATATGGTGCAGGTCAACGCGCCGGCGTCCAGCTCGGCCGCTCTTGGCGCGCTGCTTCAAAACCTCAGCGTCCAGGCCGATGGCAACACTGTAAACCTCACGCTCACGATTCCGGAAAAGCAACTCGAGGATTTGGTGCGCACCGCGGAGCAAAATAAAAACACTCAAAACAAGCTGTAGAGCCTACTTCAGCAGTCTGCTGAGAAACCGCTCATCGCTCTCCTCAAAGTTCCTGTAGAGGTACCCATTCAGCCTGGGCTGCACTGCCTGCATCCAGTCGGTGGGATCGCTCCAAATCACCTCGCGGGGAGCGATTGCCGCCACCATATCCTGGAGGTCCCAGTGCAAAGCAAAGCCCGGAATGATGGCATCGTGGAGGTCACGCGATAGAGGGTCTTCGAATGCCGAGCGGAGACTAGACGGCGTACGGTCCAGCCAGATGCGGCTCAGGCGCGGATCGATAGCCGCCGCCATGAGCAGCCAGACGCCCTGCACGCCACGGGCGATACCGCGAATTGAATTCGGGTCGACGTCCGTGCGCGATGCCAGGAAGTCCACACCGCGCATGATATCGCCGGTCCGCATCCCCGCAAGATCGCGGCCGATCATCAGCGCGCGAGTGTTGGTGATCCAATCGCCGATAAGCGCGCGCGTGTGAGTCGCGGGTGAGCCCCGTGGCGTTAACGACAGCACCACGTTGCCGGCCTGCTGCAACTCCTGGGCAAGGGCCTCCGGACCGTCTACCAGCAGGACAGCGGGTTTGCGATCTTGCGTCTGTGGCGCGTAAAGCCTCGCCGGGACTTGCACACCCGGCTCGGTTTCCAGAATCAGGTTGCGGCCATCGGTAGGCATAGCCGGCGGGGACGCATCGGGGGGAAGTGCTGACCATTTTCGGATCTCCGCCACCATCTCCTCGCGGCTCGCGGCCGATTGCTTGCGACGGAAATCGTCGCGGATGATCTCGTAGAGATCGCGGCCCTGCACCTGTCCGGACTCGGTAGCCCACAAATCAAACGGTGGGGCCAGTTCGACGGGCTCCTCCTTCGCGCTGCCGTTGCCGTCTTTCAGAAAGCGAATCATCCAGCCGTAGAGCGCCTCGCGATCTTCAAGCGGAGTGCCGTGCCCGCCGGGACCGACCGTCCAGGCGATTTTGTCCTTCGCGCCATAGATGCCGTACCAGTTCGCCGCTTCCTGGTAGGCGTGCCGCGCACCCTCGAGCGGAAAGAAATCTTCCGCGGTGGAAAGAATCAGCCAGGGCTTGGGTGCGAACGATTCGATGTAGTCGGCCAGATCGAGGCCCGCGGCGAGGAAGTTGGGAATGCTCTGCTCGGAATCGCCCGTGGGGCCCGTGAATAGTAGGCGAAACGTGTTGATGTAGCACGCCGGCACGGCGACTTTGATACGTGAGTCGAGCGCCGAAATGTAGCTTGTGATCGTGCCGCCACCCGAACATCCGGTGCAGCCGATTCTATCGGTATCGACTTCCGGGCGGCTCACCAGATAGTCGAGTGCCCGCTTCGCGTCCCAAATGCGGTAGCGCGCAAAACTTTCTCCCACGAGCAGACTTTGCGCGCCCGCGAGAATATGCTGATCAGTGGCGCCGCCGCCCAAAGAAGTGCGCGTGCGCCGATCGTAGGCCTGCTGCCGCTCGCCTTGACCCACCGGGTCGTAGGCCAACACCACGAATCCCTTGAGAGCCAGGTTCGCCGCAATCTGTTGCACTGCTAGTTTGCCCTCACTCCAGTGCCCTAGCGGCAGCAGAATCCCCGGATACCGGCCAGAGCCGCGCGGCCGATAGAGATTCGCGGTTACGAAATACTGCGGGAGGCTTTCGAAAATCACTTTCTCGATGACGTATCCCTGGCGCTCCACATGGCCGGTAATCCGGGCGTTGAGGGGGCCATCGTAATCCGGCAGCCCGCCAATGAGCTCCAGAATCTTGGCGCGCACCCACGTCTGGCGCGCTGCCGCCTGCTCCACAGATTGCACCGCGTGAACGGCAGCTTCGCGCGCGTCCAGCTGCCGTTGGGCAATGCGGTTCATCCAATCTAATAGCGGGTCCTGGGCACGCAGGCTGAGACAGGCCAGAACGGTCAAGGCTATGGTTCGCATGTTTTCAGGATCTTCTCCAGGATGTCCGGGATCTCAAATACCGCGCGGTTCTCGCGAGCGGCGGCGTTGGCGTGGAAGCGCCGGTAGTTCTCAGGCTGCAACATCTCCGCCACAGCCTGCACGATGTAACGGAAACTCCGCAGCACAAAACCCATCTGGTTTTCGACAATCCAGTCGGCATTGTAGCGCTCCTGCGGCAGGGTCCATGCGTTGAGATCCACCAGCACCGGCAGCTTCATGGCCAGGGCTTCACTGATGCTGCCCGGCCCGGGCTTGCCGATGAACAAATCCGAAAGGCGCATATAGTGCGGCACTTCCGTCGTGAATCCTTCGACGTACATTGGAATGCGGTGGGGCAGTGTGCGCAAATCGCGGACCAGGGTCTCATTTCGACCGCAGATGAGGATGAGCTGCAGTTTAAGCCCCGAGGCGTCTAGGCGGCGCGCAATGTCGCGCATGACGTGCGAGCCGTGGCCGCCGAACAGCACGATCGCCGTCGGCAGATCGGGATCGAGGCCCAGCTTCTGCCGTTCCGAACGCCGGTCGATCTCGACAGGCTCGTAGAACCTGGGCGCCAGAATCATCCCGGAGGTGCGGAAGATGCGCGCGTCATCATGGCCCAATGCGCGCGCCTGCGCGGCCGCGCGTTCGGTGCCGCACACGAAGTATTGCGGCTGGCGCTCGATCCAGAAATGCGGCGGATAATCGGCGAGATCGGTGAGTATGGTCACTAGCGGGACGCGCGGCAGGGCGCGACGCAGGCTCTCGCCCATCGCACGGTTGAAGTTCGGCACTACCGAGACAGCCAGATCGGGTTGCTCCTTGCTCCAGAACTTCTCGAGCAACCGCACCGCCGGCCCGTGATACAGCCGGATGACGCCGTGCATGCATCGCGTGAGCTGCGGCGAACCGAGCGTCCAGCCTTTGCGTAGCATCAGATTGTAGAGGTCTTGCAGGCGGAGGCCGGTGATGCGGCGGAAGATGTCCAAGGGATCCAAGATCTCCTGTAGGTTGACCAGGCGCACGTCCCACGGCCGTTGCTGCTCCTCGATGACCTGGCGCAACGCGTTCGCGGCCGCGCGGTGCCCGCCGCCCGCGTCAAAGAAAACCAGATCGAGTCTCCGCATTCTTTAAGATGATGGCATGGCTCCGACCGCTCCGCTCTACGCGATCCTGATTTTTGCCGCGACCTACCTGGTTCTCGCCCTGGGCCGGCTGCCGGGATTTCGCGTGGATCGCACCGGAGCAGCCATCATCGGCGCGACACTCATGGTCGCTCTGAACGTGCTCACGGTGACCGATGCCGTCGAAGCCATCAATACCGACACCATCCTGCTGCTGTTCGGGATGATGATCGTGGTGGCGAACCTGCGGCTCTCGGGAATCTTCGCCTTGGTCACGGAATGGGTCGTGGAACACGCGCACCGGCCACTGGTGCTGTTGTCCGCGATCGTCGCTATCTCGGGTGTATTCTCTGCGTTCTTTGTCAATGACACCATGTGCCTGGTGCTCACGCCACTTGTGCTCGATGTCACGACGCAACTGCGGCGCAACCCGATACCTTATCTGTTGGCGGTGGCAATGGCGTCCAACATCGGAAGCGTCGCGACCGTCACGGGGAATCCGCAGAACATGCTGATCGCAAGTTTCTCGGGGATTCAGTACCGCGCCTTCGCCGCCGCGCTTTCGCCAGTGGCACTCGCCGGACTAGTGGCCGTTATCGGCGTTATCGCGCTCGCCTACCGCGGCGAATTCCTGACGGCCACGCCGCGAGTCGTCATTCAAGGGCCCGCGGTGCGAGTGCACCGGGCGCTGGCCTGGAAGTCGACGATAACCTCCGCATGCATGATCACCGCATTCTTTCTCGGATGGCCCATTGCGAAGGTGGCGCTGGTGGCGGGTGCGCTGCTGCTGGTGACGCGCCGCGTGAAACCGGAGCGCGTTTACGCGGAGATCGATTGGTCGCTACTGGTGCTGTTCATCGGGCTATTCATCGTGGTGCGCGGCGTGGAGAAGACTTCGCTCTCGACGGACCTGTTCGCCATCGCGTCGCGGCTGCACCTGGAGCGAACGAGCGTGATGAGCGCCTTCTCGGCGGTGCTGTCGAACATCGTGAGCAATGTGCCCGCGGTTCTGGTGTTCCGTCCTTTCATTCCTCACCTCGCCGACCCGAGGCACGCGTGGCTCACGCTGGCCATGTCATCGACGCTGGCGGGCAATCTCACGGTTCTGGGATCTGTGGCCAACCTCATCGTGGTACAGCGGGCCCGGCACAAGGTGAGGATCACGTTCTGGGAGTACACCCGGGTGGGCGCACCACTGACCGCGCTGACAATCGTCATCGGCGTGGCCTTGCTGAACGGATGACGCAACATACCCTGCCGGGCTGGGCTAGTGCCAGATTGCGCGTCGGTGCTAACGTGATTGCAGGATGCTCACCACGTTCCTGGCCGCTACATTACTTGTGTCCGGATGCGCCTTGGGAGCGCTTCTGGTGGGACTGTGGATGCGCAGCAGGATCGTGGAGCTCGACGCTGCGCGCAAGCTCGCCGAAGTGAATACTGCATCCGTAGAGACCAGCCAAGCCAAACTGGCGGAAACCTTTCAGGCCCTTGCCGATACGGCGCTGCGATCGAACCAGCAGAGCTTTCTCGACTCGGCACGCTCGACTTTGGAGACCGTCCGCGTCGAGATGACCGGCGATCTGACCGAGCGCCAAACAGCAGTGGAAAGCGTGGTCAAGCCACTGGCCGATTCGCTTGTCAAGCTCGAGACTCAGATCTGCGAACTGGAATCCGCGCGCCAGCGCGCGTTCGGCGGGTTCGAGCAGCAGCTCCACGCTATGGCACAACGGGAGCTTGAATTGCAAAAGGAGACTGCGGCGCTGGTCACGGCTTTGCGTACGCCACAGGTGCGGGGGCGTTGGGGAGAACTGACATTGCGCCGCGTTGCCGAGCTTGCCGGCATGGCGGAACACTGCGATTTCTTCGAACAGGAAACGCAGGAGACTGACAATGGCCGCATCCGGCCGGACATGATGGTCAAGCTCCCGGGCGACCGCACTATTGTGGTGGATGCCAAGGCGCCGCTTACAGCTTATCTGGACGCGGTGGGAGCAAGCTCTGATGTGGACCGCCGCACGGCTCTGCTACGTCACAGTCAGCAGGTGGCCAAGCACGTCGACCAGCTTAGCAGCAAGACCTACTGGGCGCAGTTCCAGCCCGCCCCGGAATTCGTTGTGCTCTTTCTGCCCGGCGATCCATTTTTCAGCGCTGCACTCGAGCACAAACCGACTCTGGTGGAAGACGCTGCGCGCCAGAAAATTCTGATAGCGACGCCGACCACGCTCATTGCCATCCTCAAAGGTGTCGCTTACGGCTGGCGGCAGGAAAAGCTCGCTGAAAACGCGGAGGAAATCCGGCAACTGGCGGCGGAGCTGTTCGACCGCATTGTGACGTTGCAGACGCATTTCAATGAGATTGGACGCTCGCTCGGAAGATCCGTGGATGCGTTCAACCGATGCGTGGGTTCCCTCGAATCGCGGCTCTACCCTTCCCTGCGGCGCATTCGCGAGCTGGGCGCCACCACGGCGGAGGAGCCGCCTGCGCCGGAACGCATTGACGTTGTTCCACGCACGCCCGGATTGTTTGAAACGTCTTAAAGTGGAATCAGGTGCGCGCATTCTTTCTTCTCCTTTCCCGGCTGAAACGGCTCCGGAGATGGACGGAAACCTCGACCGTCGCGCGGCGGGCCGCGTCCCGATTCGTCGCCGGAGATACGCTGGCCGAAGCCCTCGCGGCGGCACGCCGTATTAACGGCGAAGGCATCGCGTTGACCCTCGATCATCTGGGGGAAAACGTCACTTCACTGTCCGAAGCCGAGGCTTCGCGCGATGTCTACCTGCGGGCGCTGGGCGAAATCGCACAAAATCACATCGACGGCAATGTGTCGATCAAACTGACGCAGTTTGGCATGGATATTTCCGCCGAAGCCTGCCGCGCCAATGTTGGGGAACTGGTGAGCCGTGCGAAAGAGCGGAACGGGTTTGTGCGGATTGACATGGAATCGAGCGCCTACACGGAGCGTACGCTCCAGCTCGTCGAAGATCTGCACGCGCAGCATGCCGCCGTTGGCACCGTGATTCAAGCGTATTTGCGGCGCAGCGAAAAGGATGTGGAAATGCTCTGCGGCCGTGGGATCCGAGTGCGCCTGTGCAAGGGAGCGTACCTGGAACCCGCCGAAGTTGCGTTTCAGGACAAGTCCGAGGTCGATCGAAATTTCCTGCGACTGATGAAAATGCTACTTTCCACGGGCACATATCCGGCCATTGCCACGCATGACGAGAAAATCATCGAGCAGACCAAGAGCTTCGCGCGCTCTGGCAACATCGCCCCCAAGAGCTTTGAGTTTCAAATGCTTTATGGCATCCGGCGTGATCTTCAGCGGCGTCTGGTTGCCGAAGGTTATCGGTTGCGGCTTTACGTGCCGTTCGGAAAGGCGTGGTATCCGTATTTCATGAGGCGCTTGGCTGAGCGCCCGGCCAATGTTGTGTTTCTGGCGCGCAATCTTTTTCGCGCCTAGCCCTTTTGCTTGCGGCGCGGAAACTTTACACTGGAAGTAGCGTCTAACGTATATGCGGTATTGGGCCCTTCTCGCCGCAAAGCTGGGAATTGCCGGTGTAGTCTCTTACGGCATGCTCAGGGCGATCAATGCCTATTGGTCCTCGCCTCTCTGGTTCTACGGCGTCCGTTCATCGCGATTCGGTGTGGATCTCGCCTTCACGATGGCCGCTGGCCTCTGGTTCCTCCTCTCCGTCGGGTTGCTCTATCTCTGCGCTTGGGATCAACGGTACCGCTGCCGCGTGTGCCTGCGACGGCTGCGCATGCCTATTGAGACCGGTTCGCGGGGCCGCATGCTTCTGCTCGGCCGCCCTCGCATCGAGTATATCTGCGCCTACGGCCACGGCACGCTGAAAGAGGAAGAGCTGCAAATATCCGGCATCGACAACGCGGAGTGGACCGAAAGCGGCGACATGTGGGAAGAACTTTGCGCAGCAGCGTCGAAGGACTCTGAGCCGCACCCGTGAGTGACGCCGCGGGGCGTCCCGGTTCCACCCGCCCCCCAATTTGGCGAATCGCCGCCGGTGGCGCGGTCCTCGGCGTTCTTATTTGGATTGGTATTGTTCTGATCCCGGTCTATCTGCGCAATTTCCAACTCGAGAAGCTGCTGGGCGAGACGCCTCTCTATTCTGAGGAGCAAACGCGCCAAATGATCCTCGACCGAGGCCGTGCGCTGAACCTCGACATTTCGCCCAACCAGTTGCAGATCCGGCGCTTGCCTGGAACCGGCCACTTTGCGGTCCGCTACGCTATCCGGGTTAGTCTTCTTTTGTACCCTGTTGAGCTGCATTTCTCGTCTACAATAAGAGAGTCGAATGGCCCGTAACAAGAAGGAAATGAAGGTGCGGGTCCCCAGGGATGCCAGGTTTACCCGCTTCCTTATGGGCCCTTACGGTAAGGCCCTCCTCGCGGGTGTTGTTTTACTGGTCACAGCAGGCGTTCTGGGCTTCACCTATTTCTACGTTAAATACTCGCGGATTATTGACGAAAAGCTGCGCGCGGGCCCTTTTGCCAATACCTCGAAAATCTACGCCGCGCCCAAACTGATTGGCGTGGGCGATGCGATTTCCGCCGATGACATCGTGCTGGCGTTGCGCCGCGCCGGGTACCGCGAGTCGCGCGACAATCCAATGGGCTGGTTTAATGTCCGGCCCGACGGCGCTCTCGAGATTTTTCCCGGACACGATTCCTACTTCCGCGAGGAAGCGGGTGTCATCAAGTTCGCCCATGCCCGCATATCCCAGATCATCTCCTTGCAGGACAATACCGACCGTGAGCAGTTTCAACTGGAGCCGCAACTCATTACCAATCTCTACGATCGCAATCGCGAGAAACGGCGGATCGTACACTTCGCCGATATTCCCCAGGTCGTGGTCGACGCCATCATCTCCGCCGAGGATAAGCGCTTCTTCCAGCATTCCGGGTTCGATCCATTCCGCATTCTGAAGGCGGTCTACGACGACCTCAGGCAGGGTCGAAAAGCCGAGGGCGCTTCCACTCTGAGCATGCAATTGGCTCGCAACTTCTGGCTGGATAACGAGAAGAACTGGAGACGCAAGGCCGCGGAAGTGATGATCACGCTCGAACTGGAGCAGAAACTCTCGAAGCAAGAGATCTTCGAGTTTTACTGCAACCAGATCAGCCTCGGCCAGCGTGGAAGCTTCGGCATTCGCGGGTTCGGCGAAGCCGCACAGGCCTACTTCGGCAAAGACCTCCGCCAGCTCACGCTTCCCGAGGCTGCGATGCTGGCGGGGCTCGTGCAGCGTCCCAGCTACTACAACCCTTTCCGCCATCCCGACCGGATGCGCGAACGCCGCAACTTAGTACTGTCCTTGATGCGGCAGAACGGCTACATCACTGAGCGCGAGTATGCGCTGGCGTGCGACACACCGATTCAACTCGTGAACGGGGGAGCGGGATCGGCAGAGGCGCCCTATTTCATTGATCTGGTCAACGACGA
>Ga0307478_10004404_pt1 | contig 10053 bp, 9 predicted proteins | sample atmos_gasesECM4C_2_FD_203713 | JGI IMG/M metagenome (GOLD analysis project Ga0307478, IMG submission 203713) | Hardwood forest soil microbial communities from Morgan-Monroe State Forest, Indiana, United States - atmos_gasesECM4C_05 | ecosystem: Environmental > Terrestrial > Soil > Temperate...
CACCGTCCCGGTCGCCGTGCCGCCCACGATTGCCCTCGAGAGCTGCCGCTGCCACCAGTACAGATCGTCGGCAGCCATCTGCGCGGGACCGCAACTGACGGCGCCCGCTCCCGTGCAGCCGTTGTTCGCGGCTGCACCGGCATAAGAGTTGCCTGCGCGCCGGTTCGCCCGGATGCGGTCGGCGAGATCGGTAGCCAGGTTCACGGCCTGCATGCGGGTAATCGCGCTGCTGCCGGAATGCAGGGAGATGCCGAACAGGCTTGCTACTCCCAACATACCCACGGCCATCACGACCAACGCAACCAGCATCTCGACCAGCGTGAATCCCCGAGGCCGGGCGGGGCGCTGTTGCATGGGTCGTGGTTGCAAGCTGAGGTTCACTTCCCATCTCCTACGGGCAGGTGCCTGCGGCGGCCACGTCCGCACTGGTCCCGCTCACGCGAACGCGTCCGCTGGCGGCGATCAGCACGGCTCGCTCGACGGAATTGGTGCCGACCATCTGATTCCCTCTGATATCGCACAGCAGGATGTTGCGCGTCGGCGTCTTGGCGCCGGCGGGGCTGGCGAATCCGGTCGCCAGGTACATCTCGATGCCGTTATTGTCCGTTTTGACCGTCACCGAGGTGTCGAGAAGCACGTGCCGCTCGAAGATGGGCTCGCCCGCATCAAATTGCCAGGGGGTGGCGCCGATCCACGGTGGGGGGCCGCTATCCTGAAAGACGATCCATCCGTTGAACGGGCCGTAGCTGCACTGGGGAACCGCTGCCATGGGAGCGGCCGAAGCGCACACGACCACATTCGCCTGGTGTTTGATCGCCTCCGTGCGCGCCAGGTTGAACGATCGGAGCAGATCGTTCGAGGCCCCGCTCAAGCGGTTGTTCTGGAGGAATGTGCGCATGTTCGGCACGGCCACCATCGCCAGGACAGCGGCGACTGCCAGCGTGACCATCAGCTCCGTGAGCGTAAAGCCCCGTTGCATTGTCACGCTCGCCGAACCGTCGCTCGATCGGTTCGTTACCAACATGTTCTCTTCAAGCATCATGCGCAGGGGTCACTCGCCAGGATCATTGGCGGTGCAATCTACTGGACCCGACGCCGAAGGGGTGGGTGTCAGTTCACGCTCGCGGGACCGATCCGACGAGCGGTGTCATTTGAGTCCCAGGCGGTCACCCGAAAGGATATGTCTAGCCCGCGCACTGCGTTTTTTGGGGCTGTCCGGGGCCCCGATGACCCAGGCCCGTTCCAGGTCCGATCCCGCGCAGATACGGCTGGGCATTGCGGTTTCCGGCATTAAACGCCAAGGTTGACCTGTGGGTTTAAGATCAGCGCGCTCACCATCACCAGGAGGCGAACCATGAGTAAGGGTATGGACAGAAAGAAGGAAGCGAAGAAAAAGCCAGCCAAGTCTCTGCAGGAAAAGCGCGCTGCGAAGAGGGAGAAGAAGCAGAGCCGGGGATTTCAGGTCTGAGCTGTCCGCGGCCCCGGCTCGTTGCGGGTACGTTCGGGCAACAACAAGGGTAGGGCGATCGCTCGTACCCATTGACCGCGTTTCCTTCGCAGGGTGTATAGGCATCGAGCGGCGCCGCAGCGGGCTAGATACGTCGAACGCTCTCGCAGGTGCCTCCCGACCCTGAAGTCTCGTCACGCGCCGTGCCGGGAACGAGCGGTTCCACGTCACACCGCCTCCGGGCGCTTTCGCCAACCAGGTCACACGCCTTCGGACAGTCAAGGCGGGGGCTCGTATTACCCGTCCAGCCTGCGGAGTCCGTCCACATCCTGGAGGTCCATGCTGTGAAATGCATCCGCCGCCGCAACGCCAGGAAAGGGCAACTATGAGCTATTGAACGCACGCATCAGATCCACCTCTTAATGGTGTGGGGGTACAGCCAATGATCCCGATCATCTTCGCTATATTCGGGGACATGGACTCAGCCGCTAACGCCGCGCTGACCGTGGCGCTGGACTGCCCACGGCAGTACGAGTGCGGCGGCGTGATCTATGAGGATTCCGAGCACCGCTACCATGTGAGCGCGCCGCTAACCTCCCACAAGCACTTCGGGCTGGTCATTCCGCAATACACGGAAGGTGCACCCGAGAGCGGCTGGCGGATCGTGGCGGACTATCACACCCATATCTGCTCCCCGCACAACCGCCTCTTCGCCAATTTCTTTTCCCCCGCTGACGCCATTGTGAACACGGCCTTCCACACGGTCGGCTATATGCTCAGCCTCTGCGACGGCCAGGTGCGACGCTACGACCCCTCCCAGGACGACCGGGATGATGAGGTCGTGCACTTCACCAGCGGACGGGAGATCTACCTCACCTGTGGGCACATCACAGGATGGATAGAAGAAGCTCGAGCGCCCGCTCTTGATGCGTGGGCGTTGTCAGCTCACGCCGCGCGCGGTGACGCGCCGGAGCTCGCCGATAAACCCCTCGGGCTCTGGCATGCAAGTTCGCACGCTGGCCCCGACGCCGACCACGGTGGCGACGAATAACGACATCGCAAGTTAGCGCGCTTGGCTTGGGTGATTCCTAGAATCCGGGTTTCGGCTCAAGTGCGCATAATGTATATTATGTGAAATTGCTGATAGTGGGGCCTGCCACCGTGGGCTCGGATATCCGGTTCCCAGTACCGCCCTCCTTCATGCGGCACCGCGCGGTGTTATGTCGGATGGCCCGCCCGGCTGCCACGGTGGGTTACCGAACCTGGCGGGCGGATCTATAATTCCACTGATGCACCGAAGGACCTCGGTGGCATACCGTGACGCCTCCAGCTCCAGCTCCCGCTCCAGAGCAAAACCACTTACTGGCCGCGCTGCCGACGGCCGAGCGCGCGCGCATCTTTCCGCATCTGCAGTTTCTCCCGATGCCGCTCGGTGGGGTCTTGTACGAGAGCGGCGATGTCCTGCAGCACGTCTATTTTCCGACCGACAGCATCGTGTCGCTCCTTTACGTGATGGCAGACGGCGCGTCGGCGGAGATCGCGGTCGTGGGCAACGAGGGTCTTATCGGTGTCGCGCTGTTCATGGGCGGGGAAACCACCTCGAGCCGGGCGATCGTACAGAGCGCGGGCGGCGCCTACCGGCTCGGTGGCAAGAAGCTCAAGGACGAGTTCCATCGAGATGGGCAAATGCAGGTGCTGCTTCTGCGCTACACACAAGCCCTGATCACGCAGATGGCTCAGACGGCGGTGTGCAACCGCCATCATTCCGTAGACCAGCAACTGTGCCGCTGGCTGCTGTTGTCTCTCGATCGCCTGCCATCCAGCCGATTGGCCATGACCCAGGAGCTCATCGCCAACATGCTGGGGGTACGCCGCGAAGGTGTTACCGAAGCCGCCAGCAAGTTGCAGAAGCTCGGTGTCATCCGCTACCGACGCGGGCAAATCGCGGTGCTGGACCGGCCCAAGTTGGAGAGCCTGTGTTGCGAATGCTACGCAGTGGTCAAAAGGGAGACCGACCGCCTGCTGCCGCGCCTGGACGGCTAGGGTCGGTGAACGAGGTAAACAGGCGTCCATACGCGCCAGGGAGCGTTCAGGTCGGGAACGACCCCAGGTGAAGCGCGGCCTTGACCGTAATAGCGCGCCAACCTGACTGCACCGAACTGGTGCGGGGCAGCATTATGTTCTTTGTGGCCTACCGCACTGACACCCGCACCGCGAGGTTGTTCGAATAGCCGCGTTTCGGCGGACGCAACAAGGACGCGATGCGTACAAAAATACTGCTGATCAACAATGATCCGGCGCGGTCGGCGGCTGTCCGACGAGCGCTGATCGAATCAATCGACGGAGTCTTCCAGGTCGAATCGACTGCAATCGACACGATCGACCGACTGTTGCACGCCTTGCCGCAGCTTCCGATCCTGGTTCTCAGTGCTCGCCAAGACCAGGGCATGGCCAAGCTGGCCGTGAAGCATCGAGCGCAGGAATCATCAGTTGAAGACGTGGCATGACGGTCTGGTCCCGAAGGCGCCGCTGGGCATGGCCGAAGGAGCCGTGAGCGCCGAAGCTCCGTTCGCAGCCGAGCGCGCCCAGCTCACAGTCAACTCCATCGGCGACGCGGTCATGAGCACCGACGTCACCGGCAAGATAACCTATCTCAATCCGGCTGCGGAGCGCATAACGGGTTGGTCTCGAGAGGTGGTAGCGGGTCATCCGGTCGGGGATGTGTACCGCGTCATCGATGGCACGACTCGCGAGGCCGTGCCCAGCCCCACCGCGTTGGCCATCCGGGAAGACAGGACCGTAACCCTCCCCCCCAACTGTGTACTGATCCGGCGCGATGGCGTTGAAGTACCGATAGAAGATTCCGCCGCGCCGATCCATGACCATCGCGGCTATGTGACCGGCGCCGTCACGGTATTTCGCGACGTCAGCACGACGCGGGCGCTGGCGCTCAGAATGGCCCATCAGGCGCAGCACGATGTGCTCACCGACTTACCCAACAGACTGTTGTTGAACGACCGGCTCACCCAGGCGATGGCACTGGCGCGTCGTCAAAAGACCAAACTGGCGGTGCTGTTCCTGGACCTGGATCGCTTCAAGCACATCAATGACTCGTTGGGCCACGACATCGGCGACCGTCTGCTGCAGGCTGTGGCGCGTCGGTTGGTCGGTTGCGTGCGCGGCTCGGATACCGTGAGCCGACACGGGGGCGATGAATTCGTAATCCTGCTGCCGCAAGTGAGGCGCGCACGCGATGCGGCGGTGAGCGCAGAGAAGATACTCCTGGCGCTAAACGCGCCGCACCGCATCGAACAGCATGATCTGCACCTCACGGTGAGTATGGGCATCGCCACCTACCCGGAGGACGGGGCGGACGCGCAGACCCTGATGAGGCACGCCGATCTGGCTCTGTTGCACGCCAAGGACGCTGGGGGCAACAGGTACCGGTTCTTCAAGGCCCGCATGAACGCGCGCGCGATCGAGCGGCAGCTTCTGGAACACGGTCTGCGGCACGCCATGGCACGCAATGAATTCGTCTTGTATTTCCAGCCGCAGGTGGATCTGAGGACGGGCACGATCATCGCGGCCGAGGCGCTCATACGCTGGCGCCATCCGCAGCGCGGACTCGTGCCGCCTGCGCAATTCATGCCTGTCGCAGAAGACTGCGGGCTCATGGTGCCGATTGGCCGCTGGGTACTGCACGAAGCCTGCCGTCAGGCGCGAGTCTGGCAGCAGGATCCGAACCTGCGCCCGATCCGCATCGCGGTGAACATTTCCACGGCGGAGCTGCGGAACGCGGATTTTGTTGCTGCGGTACGCGATACCCTCACCACGACCGGCCTCGCGCCGCGTTACCTGGAGCTCGAGCTGACCGAATCCTTCCTGATGCAGGATGCGAGCTCCACGGTGGCGGAGCTGCAGGCCCTCAAGCGCATGGGCGTACGGCTCGCGCTCGATGACTTCGGTACCGGTTATGCGAGCCTCACGTGCCTTAAGCGCTTTCCGATCGGCAGGTTGAAGATCGATCAGTCCTGCGTGCGTGATCTTGCGCACGATGCCAGGCTCGTGCGCGCCATGATCCGCATGGGGAACAGTCTGGGTATGCGTGTGGTCGCGGAAGGGATCCAGACTCGACTGCAGCGCGCATTACTTCAGCAGGAGGGCTGCCCGGAGGGGCAAGGCTTCCATTTCAGTCGGCCGCTGCTCGCCGCGGAATTCACCCCGCTGCTCGGGTGCCACGCGCTACAACCGCCCTCGCCTCGTCGATCATCGAAGCGCACATCGCCTCCTCTAAGAGGCGAGCGCCTATACACCCACGGCTCATCCCGCTTGCGCAAACAATCCGGCCGGCAACCCTACGGCGCCTGAACATACGGCGCCTGATTGGGAGCCGGCGCACACTAGGCCGCCCCCAACGAGGGTCGGCCCGGCCAGCCAAGCCCTTGATTTCGGGCGGTCACCGAAACTCGTGCGGGACTGACAAAGGCTCGCCGTGAGCGCTCAGGCGTGCGCAACGCGAACGCGTTCACATTGGCGCAGCGCGAGCCAGGTGGGGGACTGCGGAGTGCGACCTGGTTCGCTGTTCCCGGGAACTTCCAGTGGTGCAATCCCCAGCGCTCTTAATCCAAGGCTCCCGCGCCGGCGTTCGCTTGCCATGCAGACGCGCCAAGGTCTCTCCCCCATGAGTACCGTGTCATGAAGATCGCGAGCGCCGCAAGCGAGACCGCTGAGCTTCCCATTCTCACGGACCCGCTGGAGGCGCCCGGGCACCCGCTGCAGCTGGAAGCGCTGTTTCGCAATACCGTCGAGCACGCGCCGGTCGGCATTGCCTTCGCGAACCCCGACGGCAGCTTTCGTCACTGCAATCGGGCGTTTTGTTCGATGCTCGGATTCAGTGCCAAAGAGCTGCGCCGCAGGTCGATCGCGAGCCTCACCGTGGCAGATGACCGCGCGGCCACCCTCGCCGGTCACGAGCGCTTGTGGCGCGGAGATATCACTCACCTGGACGTCGAGAGGCGCTACCTCTGCAAGGACGGCAGCGCGCTGTGGGTTCGCGTGACCACCTCACTCGTTCGCGGCGGCAGCGAGGAGCCGGTGTGTACGGTCGAGTTCCTGCGCGACATATCCGCGCGCAAGGAGATGGCGGCGGCGCTGCTGCAAAACCAGACGCTGCTCGCAACCGTAATTGCCGAACTGCCGCTGGCGCTGCTGGCCTGCGATGTCACGGGACGGGTGACACACTACAACCGCGCGGCGGTCGAGCTGTTTGGAATTCCCACGGAGGACGCGACCCCCCTCCCCCGCAGCGCCTACCCCGTCACCTCGGATGTCTATCAGCTTGATGGCACGACCCCGGTGCCCCCCGAGGATCGTCCGCTGGCGCGTGCGCTGCGCGGTGACACCGTCAGCGACGCCGAGTTCATCATCGTCACACCCACGGGTGCCGTGCGCATGGCGCTTTCAAGCGCGCGACGGCTGGTCGGCCCGGCCGGACAGGCACTCGGTGCCGTGGCGGTGGTCCAGGACATCACCGAACGTCGCCTCGCCGAACAGGAGCTCGAGCACGTACACAAGCAGCTGCTGGTCGCGTCCCGGCAGGCGGGCATGGCCGAAGTGGCCAGCAACGTACTGCACAACGTGGGCAACGTGCTGAACAGCGTCAATGTCTCGGCAAGCCTGGTCTCCGAGCGTATCGCAAAGTCGAAATGCACCCGGCTCGATCAGGTCGCCGCGCTCCTCACCGAGCATGCCGGCGACCTCGCGAGCTTTCTGGCCGGACCTCAGGGCAAGCACCTGCCAGGCTACCTAGGCGAGCTTGCCGGGGCTCTGGTCAGCGAGCGTGATGGCGCCGTAGCGGAATTGGAGGCGCTGCGCAGCAACGTCGAGCACATCAAGGAAATCGTCGCGATGCAGCAGAGCTATGCCAGACGCGGTGGCATCATCGAGACCCTGGACATACGGGCGCTGGTCGAGGACAGCCTGCGGATGAACGAGGGGGCTTTCAGCCGCCATGGCGTGACGATCACGCGCGACTATGAGGACGTGCCGCTGATCCAGGTCGACAAGCACAAGGTGCTGCAGATCCTGGTGAACGTGATCCGCAACGCCAAGTACGCCTGCCAGGAAGCCGAAAAACGTGTGACCGTGCGGATCCGCGCGACCGATGCAGGATTGCTCGTCGCGGTGATCGACACGGGGGTCGGCATCCCGCGGGAAAACCTGGAGCGAATCTTCAGTCACGGCTTCACGACCCGCCCGGACGGTCACGGGTTCGGACTGCACAGCAGCGCGCTGGCGGCCAAGGCGCTCGGCGGCTCATTGCACGCAGAAAGCGCCGGCCCGGGTCAGGGCGCTACCTTCACCCTGACGCTGCCGCTCGCCTCGCCGGAGTCACCCGATGTCGGGTGAATCTGACTCCCTCACGCATCGCATTCTCGTGATCGACGACAATGCGAGCATTCATCAGGACTACCGCAAGATCCTGGTGGCCGGCGGGACGCCGCTGCTGTCGGCGGCCGAAGCGGGCCTGTTCGGCGCGCAGATGCCCGAGACCGGGCGCCCGGCTTTCGACGTGGACTCAGCACTGCAGGGGCGCGAGGGAGTCGAACGCGCCCGTGCGGCTCTGGCGGAGGGCCGTCCGTACTCGGTCGCCTTCGTCGACATGCGCATGCCTCCGGGGTGGGACGGGCTCGAGACCGTGGAGCACCTGTGGAAGGTCGACCCGGACGTACAGGTGGTCATCTGCTCTGCCTACACCGACTACGATTGGCTGGAGCTGCTGGCACGGCTCGGGCACTCGGACAAGCTCATCGTCGTCAAGAAACCCTTCGAACCGATCGAGATCCTGCAATGCGCCAGCGCGTTGAGCCGCAAGTGGCAGAACGCCTGCGCGCTCAAGCGCCACGTCGAGAGCCTCGAGCTGGTCGTCACCGATCGCACCAAAGGCCTCGAGGCGGCCAACCGGCAGTTGCGGCACCTCGCCTCCCACGATGCACTCACCGGCCTGCCGAACCGGCTGCTGCTCGATGACCGCATCGCCCAGGCCATCATCCACGCACAGCGCCACGCGCATGAATTCGCGGTGCTGGTGGTCGACCTCGACAGATTCAAGCTCATCAACGATTCGCTCGGGCACAGGGCGGGCGACGAAATGCTGCGCGAGGTCGCACAGCGCCTCAGCCACGCGGTTCGCGCCGTTGATACGACCGCCCGCCTCGGGGGCGATGAGTTCGTGATCCTCCTCGGTGGACCGGTGACGCAGGCGGAGGCGCTCGAGATCGGTAAACGGGCGATTCTGCACATGGAACCCTCCATGCGGCTGGTCGGAATCGACGTGCACATCTCCCCCAGCATCGGCATCGCGTTCTTCCCGCGCGATGGGACGACCGTCGACACCCTGATCGCGCGAGCCGACGCCGCCATGTACAGCGCCAAGGAACGAGGCCGCAACAATGTGCAGTGCTACGCCGAAGGCATGAGTTCGCTCACGCAGGAGCGCGTCAAGCTCGAAAGCGACCTGCATCAGGCGCTGCGCAGCGGGCAGTTCGAGCTGCACTATCAGCCCAAGGTCGACACTGCGAGCGGTCGGGTCAACAGTGCCGAAGCCCTGATCCGCTGGCGCCATCCACAGCGTGGCCTCGTGCCACCCAGCGATTTCATTGCCATCGCCGATGAATGCGGCCTGCTCGATGCCATTGGTGAATGGGTGCTGTTCGAAGCCTGCCGCCAGGCGAAGGCGTGGCAGGAGCAAGGGCTGCGTCCCCTGCGCGTCGCGGTCAACCTGGCGCCCTCGCAGTTCCGGCTCGCCAACCTGCTCGAGCAGATTCGCCGGGCCCTGGATGCCGCCGCCCTGCAGCCGCAGTTCCTGGAGGTCGAACTCACCGAGAGCGCGGTGATGAGCGACGCGGAGGAATCGATACGCATCCTGGAGGCAATCAGCCGCATGGGCGTTCTGGTGTCGGTCGATGATTTCGGCACCGGGTACTCGAGCATGAGTTACCTGCGGCGCTTTCCGATTGACAAGCTGAAAATCGACCGCTGCTTTGTCGAGGCGATGACCCGGCGCCCGGAGGACGCATCGATCGTTGGCGCAATCATTTCGCTGGCGCACAGCCTGCATCTGAAAGTGATCGCCGAGGGCGTGGAAACCTCCGAGCAGCTCGCCTTGCTGGCGGAATTGGGATGTGATCAGTACCAGGGATTTCACTTCAGCCCGGCGCTGCTCCCGGATCAATTCGCTGCTCTGGTGAAACAGGAGCCGGTTCTGTCCGAGGACGAGGCGGCGCGAACGCACAGCAAGCTGGCAGCTCTGGCGCGCGCCGCGGGCTGAGGCGAGGCCCGATCGTCCCGCGTCGGATGCGGGCGATTCACAGTCTGTTGCTCTGAAACATCAACTCGCCGACCCGCGCCTCTGTGCTCTAGTCGTCCCGCTGGACCACCCCCCGCGGCATCTGGCAGACGGGTACGGACAGTTCACTCAAGGCCGCCGGCCATCGCCCCCTAGGTCTTGGCAGTGACAGCCTGTCCGCCCCCCTCTCACTACGTTCCCCCTTCCTGAAAAGCGTGGCCTGCAGGGGACTCCCAGGGGCCTGGAACGCGTTTTGCGG
>Ga0307478_10004405_pt1 | contig 10048 bp, 7 predicted proteins | sample atmos_gasesECM4C_2_FD_203713 | JGI IMG/M metagenome (GOLD analysis project Ga0307478, IMG submission 203713) | Hardwood forest soil microbial communities from Morgan-Monroe State Forest, Indiana, United States - atmos_gasesECM4C_05 | ecosystem: Environmental > Terrestrial > Soil > Temperate...
CCAGCCCGGCTGGCTGCTGCGCAGGTCAGGCTGGCCGTATCCCGCCGCATGGGCGACCTGGACGCGGCCCAGGCCGCGGCCGCTAGGGCCGAGACCTTGCTCGGGGAGATCACTGGAAACGATCTCGCCCGGCATCCTGACATTCACGCGCAGGTACTAGCCGGCCGTGGAGTGGTCGAATTTTGGTCGGGCGACTTCGATCAGGCGGCCGCTACCCTTCGTTCGGCCATCGCCCCCGCGTCCGCTCCTGGGGAGACGTATGAGCGCAGTGACTGCCTCGGGTATCTCGCTTTGGTGGAGGCCTTGCGCGGACGGCTGAGCCACGTCTTTGAGCTAGCCGACCAAGCGGCGGGAGCGGCCGAGAACCGCGCCAACGGGCTTGCCGAGTTCGCGAGTCCGGCCGCGAGTATCGCCTTGGCCCGCGTGCACCTGGAACGTAACGAACTGCGGCAGGCTCATGGTCAGCTCAGACTGGCGGACGGCGCTCTGCGGATCGCGCCGGACAAGCTGCTAGGCGCCATTGCCTACCTAATCGCGGCGCGCTGCCAGCTAGCCGAAGGCAGTACCAAGGCCGCGGCGGACATGCTCAGTCGTGCTCGACAGGATTGGTCGCCCCCGCGCTGGCTGGAACACAGGCTGCTGCTCGTCCAGTCCCGGGTTTGCGCCGCTGCCGGGGACATCAAATCCGCGGTTGAGGCGGCCGAGTGCGCCGAGCCGCAGTCCGCGCTCGATGCGGCCGTCGCGCTCGCGCAGGCCTGGCTGGTCGCTGGCGATACCCAAGCTGCGGAGCGCGCTCTGGCCGCCGGGGTGGCCAGCCCGGATGAGCCGCCGGAGCCGGTCCGCCTGGAGGGATGGCTGGTCGACGCCCGGCTCAGTTACGGTGTCGGCGACGGCGTACGGGGTCGCCGATCACTCGAGCGTGCGCTGCGGCTGGGCCAACCTGAGCGGCTCCGGCTGGCCTTTGCCATGGAGCGCACCTGGATCCACCCGCTGCTACGACGGGATCCCGAGCTTGCACACGCCTACCAGGACTTGCTGGAGCCCCGGCAGATGGCCACCAGCAGGATCCCGGCCCCACGGCCCGATCCGGAGCAACCCGCACCGCTAATCGTCGAGCCGCTCAGCGACCGCGAGCGCGAGGTGCTCCGGCTCTTGTCGGCAATGCTCAGCACCGCCGAGATCGGCACCGAGATGTATATCTCGGTAAACACTGTTAAGACCCACCTCAGAAGCATCTACCGCAAGCTGTCGGCGGCTCGCCGCGGCGAGGCGGTCCGGCGTGCAAGGGAGCTCAAGCTGATCTGAACTAACGGAACGCCAATCTCGCGGCCTTTCTCCACTGCGGCGTGCCGGGTGGAGACACCGAGCTTGCGGTAGATCGCCTGGGTGTGGGTCTTGATCGTGTTCTGCGACAGGTGCAGCTCCTGCCCGATCTCGCGGAGCGAGAGCGTTCCCCCGAGCAGATGCAGCACCGCCACCTCGCGTTCGGTCAGCGTATCCGAAGGTGAGATCACCCGTGACTGCCTCGTCGCGATCCGTTGTTCAAGCCCTTCTAGCCTGGACAGCTGAGCCTCCGCGCCGTCAGGCAGCGAGGTCAGTATGTTCCTGGCCTCGTCGAGAAGCACGGCCGCTTCAGCGCGGTCTCCGGTGTCGAGCAGGAGCGATCCGAGCCTGAGCAGGGTTTCCAGGGTGGGCCATGGGCTGAGCCCAGGCCACACGCTTGGTGACCGGAGCGACCGCTCGAATTCGGTGCGAGCTTCCCCGAACCGCCCCTCCAGCACGTGAACCGCGCCGACGGCTGTATGGGCGAGGGAATACTGCGGAGTGCTGCTGAGATCGCCGTCGTCCGAGAGTCGCTGGGCAGCGCTCGCAAGCTCCCGTGCTTGCGCGATCCTGCCTTCCTCGGTCGCCACGAGCGACGCGACGGAAAGGGCCATAATGCGCGCCAGCGGGATGGAGGCCTCGCTCATTATTGCCTTCCGGAGCGGCTCCGCCGCTCCAGGCTCTCCGGAAAGGAACAGGCTGAAGCCGAGCGCGGTCTGCGCCAGCGCGTACCAGCGCGACATGGGGTCGTGTTCTAGCTCGACAGCCCTGGCCGCTGATTCTCTCATCGCCCGGATGCCGTCGAATCCAAAGGCGCCGCCGAGCAGTGCGGCGGAGAAGTCCAGCGACCGCATGCCGTCAGGAAGAGGACCGTCATGCTTGCCTGCCAGGATGATTGGAAACCAGCGCCGCACGGACCCCTGCTCGCCGGACAAGGCGGCCACCCACGCTGCACTGTGCGCTGCCAGTGCATGGGCAGCAATCTGGTTGTCACCGAGCGCGCGCATCCAACCGCGAACCGTCGCCACCCGGCCCGAATCCACGAAGCCGAACCAACGGCTCGCAATGAGATCGACGGCCCAGGCGACGTCACCGGCGGCGAGCGCGTAACCGATCGCCTCGCCCGTTGATCCGTACTCCTGATGCCAGGCGCTCGCGCGCTCGTACAAGGTCGGCCCGATGCCCGGCTCGGTCCTGGCCAACTGCCCGCGAAGCACCTGCGCGAACAGATGGTGATAGCGGTACCACTGGCGGTTGTCATCAAGAGGTACGAGGAAGATGTTCTCGCGCTCGAGGACGTCAATGACCTCTGCCGCGTTACCGGACCCGGTGACAGTCTCGCAAAGAGGCGCGCAGAACCGGTCCAGGACGGCCGTCCGCGCGAGGAACCACCGGATGTCGCTCGGCTGCCGGCTGAGCACCTCTTCGGCGAGAAAGTCGACGATGAACCGGTTGTCGCCGGTGAACTGGCGGATAAAGGCACTTGGCGAGGGATGACCGCGGAGGGAGAGCGCCGCGAGATACAGTCCGGCCGGCCATCCTTCAGTGCGCTCAAGAAGAATCGCTAGGTCGGATTCGGCAAGCTCCAGGCCGGAGACATTGTGTACGAGCTCCGCCGCCTCTGAGGGGTCCAGCCGCAGTTCGGGCGTGCGGATTTCGACCATGTCACCGGCCGCGCGCAGCCGCGCTAGCGGGAGCGGCGGATCGGTTCGCGTGACGAGCGCGAACTGGGCGGATGGCGGAAGATGAAGCAGCAGGAAAGCGGTCTGTTCGTGGCAGGCGGGTTCCTTGATCAATTGATAGTCATCAAGAACGAGAACAACTGGTACCTGAAGTGCGGCCAGCTCTCGCACCAGGAGCGGTATCACCGTGCCCGTGATGTCAGGGACCGGGACTCGAAGCGCCCGGAGGACCTCATCGACGGCGAGGCCCGGGCAGGCTCGCTTCAACGCGTGCACGATATACCACCACAGTCGGCCGGGGTCATCGTCGCCGCGATCGAGGGAGACCCAAGCGAACCGTCGCTCTTCCGACCCGCTGGCCCGCCACTGAGCTGCGAGAGTGGTCTTGCCAAAGCCCGCGGGAGCCTCGATGAGGACAAGCTTGGCGGTGGTGGCAGCCAGAATGCTGATGAGCGTCCGCCGCTCCACCCACTCCTTACGCAAGCTGGGAGCATGGAGCTTAGTTTCCATCGGCATGTCAGGGAGCGCACTGGACCCCGGCCTGGGCACCGCCCGCAGACCGCGCTTTCCCGTCAAGCCTGCTTCGCTCACAGGTACAACCTTTCCCCAATGTACTGGGCCCTACAAGTGGCTAAAGTCCGCAACTTTTACTGAAACGTGATTGACCATAAGGACGGAATTGTCCTCGATCTGACCGTTGGACAGCCGGCCCTGTCTCGTTTGAGGTTGCGGTCGCCTCGCAGCAATCTCCGGAGTTGGGGTCGTGGGCTGGGATCACCCGTGGCGGGTGGGGCGGGTCGGGGGCGGGGTTGGTGGACTGGGCGGGTTACTGGCGTATGAGAGGAAGAGAGGGTGTTATGGCTGACCTGATCGCGATCGGGTATCCGGACGAGGCGACCGCTGAGGCTGCTGCTGATGAGGCGCGGCAGCTGGCGAAGGACCTGATCATCGAGCCTGATGCGATCGCGGTGATCGTGCGGGACGCCAAGGGTGATTATCACGTGCATACCCATCATCACCTGGTGGGCCAAGGGGCGACCTGGGGCATGTTCTGGGGACTCCTATTCGGGCTGCTGTTCTTCATCCCGGTGTTCGGGATGGCGATCGGGGCGGGGCTGGGGGCGCTGATGGGTAAGGTGACCAAGTCTGGGATCGATGCGCAGTTCCAGGATCAGGTCCGGGGGATGCTCAAGCCGGGGACGTCGGCGTTGTTCTTGATGGTGGAGAAGGTGACGCCGGACAAGGCGGTGGAGGCGATGAGCAAGTTCGGCGGGACGGTGCTGAAGACCTCGCTGTCCAAGGAAGGCGAGAAGGACCTGCAGGACGCTCTGCACGGCGCTAGCGCCGGGTAACCCCCGGCCAGCACGGCCCGTCCCAGCACGGCCCGTCCCGGCCGGGGCGGGCCGTGCCGGCATGTACATCCCCTAGCTACCTCAAGATGTTCACTGCTCGCGAGACGACGAGCACCGCGACCACCAGCGAAATCGCTTCCTCAGACATCATCATGAGCTTGGCCCAGGGCCTGATCGCCGAGACGTCCGTAGGGCTGAAGGCCGTGGCCGCCGTGAACGAGAGATGCAGGTAGTCCATGAACTTCGGATACCAGTCAGCCCCTACGTACTGAGCGTTGGCCATTTCAGGGAAAACGAAGGCGACGCGACGGCTTTCTCCGCGGGCCCGGGCGGCCGCTCCGCCTCGGTCGAGATCCCAGTACCACAAACCAAAGGCGAGCACGTTGGTGAGCCAGATCGCGCCGCCGCTGGCGAGCAGGATGTTGGCATCGTTGCTGAACTTGGCACCGTCGATGATGCCGGCCACCAAGCGGACCGCGGCAGAGGCATTCACGACAGAGATCACCCCGATCAGTGTCCCGGTCAGTACCCGCAGCCATCTGGAGTCGCGGTCGATGCGCCCGGGGTCGCCGCCGATGAGTATCGCGAGCAGTGCGAAGAGGACTACGACCAAGGCCCAGCGGGCATCTCCGGACCTGAGCGCAGGTGGCAGTACCGCGCGCAGTCCTCCGGCGGCCAGCACCGCCAGCGCCATCGGCCAGCGGCTCTCGCCCACCCGGCGCGATACGTCCGGGCCGGCCGGCGCGTGCGGACTGGCGCTCGTCATGGTCAGCTGATCAGGAGGTAGATGCTCTTGCCGGCCAGATAGAAGCCCAGCAGCAGCAAGACCAGAATGATTACCTGGTCCTGGTGTGTGTCCAGCCAGACTCGCAGCCGCTCGAGCCGGACGGTGGCCGCGGCAGGAGCAAATACCGCATACAACTCCAGGTACAGGAAGCTGGACGTGCCCAGCAGACAGAAGAGCACCAGCGTCACCCAGTCCCCGGCAGTGGACAGCTTGGCCTGAACGACGGTCGCAGCACCTGCTGCGACCAGCGTCCAGGGCTGGAGGAATACGGCGAGGCCGGCGGCGGCCCACGGCGAGAGCCGGTCCAAGCTGGCCATCCAGCCCGGCGGCTTGCGCGGACGGCCCCTCCGACGCCGCTGCCGCACGGCGAGCAGGATGAGCACGATACCGAGGGCTAGCTTGATGGCCAGAGCGGCGGTCGACGGGGCGGTCTGTGACTTGGGCGGCTTGCCCTCGGTTGTCAGGAGGACCGCGGCAATCACGGCGACCAGGCAGGCCAGCCAGCCCAGGACGAAGGCCAGTCCCTTCCAGATGCCCTTCTTGGCGCTCAGGATCAAGATGAAGGCGATGAGAGGGAACGGCTCGAGGGCGATCCCGAGCCCGATGAGCATCAGGTCAAGTACCATGCCGCCCCCCGGGCCCGGGTCGGCCGGACGTCACAGGTCGGGCTCGGCGGCGATCCGTCCTGATGCGACAGCGGCGAGGAGTGACTTGTGGTCACGCTCGTTCTGGTCGGCGTAGGCGGCGGCGAACTCGGTGATGGCCCGGTCGAATACGTCCGAGCCGCCCAGGTAGGCGGCGATCGCGATCCGGTCCCCGGAGCGGGCGTGCGCTCGCGCCAGCGTCCACCCGCACACCTCGCCGTACAGGCGCATGCCGCGCGGGACCATGGTCTCGATGTCGACGGAGAATTTCCAGTCCCGCAGCTGGCGGACATAGAAGTCGCGTTGCTGCCCGTCTAGGCCCGCCTCGACCCGCTGCCAGCCCAGGAAGATGTCACTGGAGGCCTGCATCAGCCGCTGGCCTGCGACCACCCGCTGACCCTGGTTGGCGTACTTGCTGGCGCCGACGAAGCGGCTGAGCACCGACGCTTCGGCCTCTTTCACCTGCAGGAACAGCGGATCGGCGTCGTCGCGGCCGAGCATCAGGACGATCCAGCAGCGGGTCCCGACGCTGCCGACGCCGACGACCTTGCGGGCCAGGTCGGCGAACCGGAACTCATCGAGCAGGAACCTCCGGTCGGTTTCCAGCGTGCGCCGGTACTTGCCGATCAGGCCGGCGAACTGCGCCTCTAGGGCGGCCCGGTCCGTCTGCTTGGGTACCAGGTCCTCGATCGGGACGAGCAGCGGCGGGTCAGAGATGATCCGCGACTGCCCGTCTACGGCATGGCACAGCTTAGCCAATTCCTCCATGCTGTCCCTGGTCCGCGCTTTGGCCAGGCCCTTATCCACAGCTTTGCGCTGCTGTGGCCGAAGCTGCGCGTCGAACTGGGCCCGCATCTGCTCCATGTCCATGTGCGAGTACCAGACCGCCAGGTTGGTCATTCCCGCGAAGCTGCGCATCGCCTGCCGGTAACTGGCGACCGCGGCCGCGACGATCTCGCGGCGCTGCTTGCCTGCGAACCCGTTACCACGCGCGGCCACCTCCAGGCTGGCCGCCAGCCGCTTGACATCCCATTCCCACGGGCCGGGCAGCGTCTCGTCGAAGTCGTTGACGTCGAACACCAGGCGGCGTTCAGCCGAGCCGAAGAGGCCGAAGTTGGACAGGTGCGCGTCGCCGCACGCCTGGACGGCCAGCCCAGAGACGGGCGTGCCGGCCAGATCGCTGGCCATCGGCAGGGCCGCGCCCCGGAAAAACGTGAACGGGGACACCATCATCCGGCCGTACCTGACCGGCACCAGCTCAGGAACTCGCGACTTCCCCTGCTCCTCCAGCAGGCTGATCGGGTCTGGCCGGTTCGGTGGCGGGTCGAACATCGCATGGCTGTCACGTGGCACCTCAGCCCGCGCGGTCTTACCGCGGGCAGCGCTCTCGGCCGGGGTCAGCCGCCCCACCCCTGGGTCAAGCTGGTACCGCTGCGCACCACGGGGTGGAGCCTCAGCCGTCAGTACAGTCATCGTCGACTCCTCTCTGTCCGGCGACCATCCGAGCGGCCCGCACCCAGGCGTGCCGACCGCTCGGTCACAGCAGGCCCCAAGCGGCGGATAGCATGCCGCACCATCCACCATCCCGCGCGGCTGGCTCGTCTGCCTCATCCCGGCGGGATGATCTGTCCCGGCGGTGGACGCGAACCCGTTCTCACTGCAAGGCGCGTTCTTGCACGCCGCGAAACCTACGCGCTGGCCGGTGGCGGGCCCTACGCCAGATCGAACGGGACCTGGTTGAGTTGTACCCCGGGCTTGAAGCGCTCTTCTTCTCGTTCACCCAGCAGGCCCAGAGTCAGCAAATGCCCAGGGTGGAGACGGTCACAAGCAAGCCGCTCCGACTGCTCGCCCGGCTGAGACCGCAGCCTGACCCGTGCCCGGGCGACGAAGACTGGCGTATTTGGCCTCGGATGATTTAGGCCCTGGCTGGATGAACAGCCGGACGCAGCGCACCGGGCGGCTATCGCGCCCTGAGCTTTCAAGCTGAATATATTCAGGAAGGCTTCAGAATATCTGGAGCTTGTATATCGGTAATGTACGGTGAATGATCAGTCTTTTTGGCGATGCTTCAGATGGTTCTCCCGCGCTGTGTAGTGGCCGGCCCTCGGGGAACCCAAGAGCGCGCCTCGTCGGCCTGGGCCTTCCCCCGGGGCCTTCGAATCCGGCGGGGCGCGCTCGCCAACCCCGATCCCGCGCCGGCTGGCTCGTCTGCCTCATCCCGGCGGGATGACCCGGTGCCGGACGCGCACGATTACGCTGAGAGACGCGAATACGACGAAGGTGGCATTCTGGAGGCCGTTGGCGGTTGGTTCTCACCGACCGAGCCTGGTCTGCCGAGCGATGACTGCTCGCGAAGGGGCATGCCGCAATTGGCAACTGAAGGGAATGTGCCCGAACAGCCACCTGGGGTGTCCCCAGAGGACGGCGCTTCCCGCCCATACGTAAGGCCAGGGACCGCCGTCGGCGAGGCGCCCAGGCCGCAGCAGCACCTTTCGGTCCGGGTCAGGCAGTTCATTCGTGCCGTCCGCGACAGCGACCGTGCGGCCGTAGAAGAGGCGGTAGTACGGCTCAGCCATTCTCGGCGGTGGCTCGCTCCTCTCGCTCTGGCGGTCGGTGCCTTGACCATGTTGTTTGACGGAGTGAAGCTGCTGTTCACCAACTGGCGGCTGAGCCTGGTCCAGGTCTTGCCAGCGATGTGGATCTGGGCCGCCATGCTCGACCTAAAGGCTCACGTGCTGCACGGCAAGTCGTTCCACGTACTGACCGGTCCCGTCGTGATCCCGATCGTCCTGGCCGTTGCCGTTATTACTGCGGCGAGTTTCTTCCTGAACGCCGTGTTCGGCTTTGCCATTGCGAGCGAGGGTCCGCCCGCGATCCGGCCCGCGTTCGCGCAGGCCCGGGCGCATCTGGCGGTCGTCCTGGGGTGGGGCGCCGCGGTCGGTATTTGCCTGGGCCTGGCCACTGTGGTCTTCGTCCGCTGGGGGCTGTTGTGGTTTGGCCTGGCATTGAGCATCGTTGTCGCCGTGATGATGGTCTGCTATGTCGCCGTTCCGGCCCGGCTCATCGGCGTGAAGACCACCTCTTCGAAACGCGACAAACTAACCGCGACGGCGGTGGGCGGGGCGATCGGAGCGGTCGTCTGCACACCGCCATACGTCCTCGGCCGGGTTGGGCTGCTCATGATCGGGTCGCACACGCTCTTCATCGTAGGCTGTGTCGTGCTCGCCATCGGCTTGACGTTGCAGGCAGGCGCCACCGGCGCGGTCAAGGCGGTCAAGATGAGTGCCAAGCTCGTCTCCGGGAACCGGGGGGTCGCGGGCGATGACTCGCCGCCTGAACAGACGGTTGGCCTGGAGCAGGCCTAGGGCGGTGAGGGCTATCACCCTCGCCGGGTGATGCGCCACCGCTCGACCCGGCCAGATGCTGCACCAAGTAGGGGTCCAGATCGGATCATTTGGCGGCTCGTTCTCCGGCCGCCCCGCTTAGCGGGGGCCGAAGCGGTCGGCGGATCACGCGAAGGAGGCAAAAAATGGCAATTGGGCCAGTGCAGCTGATCGTCTTGGGATTCAGCCACCCCAACTTCCACGGTGAGATCATCGCCGAGCTCGAGCGGCTCCGCGAGAACGATATGGTGCGCGTGATCGACTCGCTCGCTGTGTACAAGGACGCTGACGGCGAGCTGGAGGTGGAGCACCTCAGCAACCTCTCAGAGCAGGAGGCGATCGAGTACGGCACCAAGATCGGTGCGCTGATCGGCCTGGGCATCGAGGGTGAGGATGGCATCGAGGCGGGTGCGGTCGCTGGCGCCGAGGAGGTTGCCGCGGCGGGCGGCGTGAAAGTGTTCACCGAGGAGGAGGGCTGGGATGTGCTCGAGGACATCCCGAATGACTCCGCCGCAGCGCTCGTCCTCATCGAACACCACTGGGCGGTGCCGCTGCGCGACGCGATCATGCGCGCCGGGGGCTTCCGGATCAGTGATGGGTTCATCAGCCCGCTCGACCTCGTGGCGATCGGACTAGTGTCGTCCGAAGAGGCCCAGGAACTGCACGAGCTGGAGACGGCTGCGGCGGCAAGCTGAGCGGTGCTCACCTGCCCCTGCCACTATCTGGAGGTATGAAATGTTCGGAGCACGCAGAGTAGCCCGGCGCACGGGACGGCGCACCGCTAGGCGCGTTTCGCGCAGGTGAGACCGACCGGCAGGAGCCCGGCCGGGCTCCTGCCGGCCCGGGCCGTTGACTAGCCATGCCTCGGCGTCCAGAT
>Ga0307478_10004406_pt1 | contig 10046 bp, 2 predicted proteins | sample atmos_gasesECM4C_2_FD_203713 | JGI IMG/M metagenome (GOLD analysis project Ga0307478, IMG submission 203713) | Hardwood forest soil microbial communities from Morgan-Monroe State Forest, Indiana, United States - atmos_gasesECM4C_05 | ecosystem: Environmental > Terrestrial > Soil > Temperate...
TCATTGCGACATCTTCGGCACCCAAATAGCACTGCAACGATACAGCTTTTTGTAACCGGGACATTACCGAAACAAACCTACCAGATCAGGCGCCGAGCCAGCGGCCTGCGGGCTCCCAGCCTTCGACGTGGTCGCAAACAACCTTAACCGTTGCAGTAATCGGGATCGCCAGGAGAAGTCCGATGGCTCCCCAAAGCCATCCCCAAAGCAAGAGCGCCAGGGTAACAGCAAGAGGATTCAAATGGACGCGCCGCCCGACGATTGCCGGCATCAGAAGATTCATCCCGATGAAATGCAGAAGTAGCAGAACCGCCGCGACTCCAAGGTAGGGGCCGACGGTGTTCCACTTCGCCATGCCGATGAAAAACGCGGGCAGCCAAGCCAGCACTGCGCCCAAATAAGGCACAAGATTCAGCAATCCCGAAACGCATCCCACCAGAAATGGATAATCGAGATGTATAGCCAGAAAAAAAGCAGAGCTCGCAAGAATTACAATCGCAGTGACAATCGCGTGCCCGACAAGATAGCCGCGAAGGGTCGCGCTGATTTGATCGAGCGCAACTTTCACGCGTGTCCTTTTTCCCACGGGGAATAACCCCATGGTTGCGTGCCAGATCTGCGGCTTGGCCGCGAGCATGAAAAACACGAGAAACGGAAGAAAGGCGGCGACGAGCAAAACCGAGTAGAGCGAACCCGCGCCCAGAAACAACCATTCTCTGAAAGAGCGCGACTCAGAAATCCCCCCGGGAGATTTTTGCGACCCTTCCTCCGGTGAAATCGACTCCACCTGCGTTTCCACCGTCGCAATCTTGCCGTCGACGGCGGTCGCGGCATTCCTCAAGATTGCGCTATATCGCGGCCACCCGGCCACGAATTGATCCGCGCGGTGAATCACCCCATAGCCCGCTGATCCCACGGCCACCGTGACCAAAAGCAGCACGATCAGCGCGCCCAGCCCGCGAGGAATATGCAATCGTTCCAGGAATTCGACGACGGGATCAAGAAAATAGGCGGTCAAAATTGCAAGCAGCAACGTCATGATGATGCTGGAGGCAAAATAGAGGAACGCGAACACAATTCCCGAGGCAATAATGCGCAGGGGTATGACGGTTCGCTCGCTGAAATTGACTTCTTCGCTTGGCATGGCAGGGCCGGCTCGAACATAGCACACTGATCTGCCGGGACAAACCATCACATTCCGGATGAAATCCGCATGAGGTACCAGTGAGTTGAAATTGAAACGGAAGTCGCTGTCAAGCTCTTGTCGGAATCAAACGAGCGGCGAATCAGGGGCCCGATCCCGGGCCCCTTTTTTATTTCCGCAAGCGAACCCGGTAGTTACTGCACCGTTACAGTCACTTGAGTGGAGATCGTGGTTGAGCCCGAAGTGCCGGTCACAGTGAATGTGCTTGTTCCCTTCGGTGTGCCCGTGTTGCCGAGGTTCGGTGTGCCGCTCGATGTGCACCCCGTCATTACCGTCGCCAGGGCAAGAATCGCCAGGCACGAGCCGAACGCCAAGCGATACTTTGGAGCATATTGCCGCTGAATAGTGAAGAGAATCATGAGCGAAAGTAACGCTAGCGAAATTCCCAGCGTTTGCCATGGCCAGGGTTTCCGATTCGATGGGCGAGCCGGAAGCATCGAACTGGAAGTCCCGAACATCAGCTGAACCACGGAACCGTTCGGCGGATTTCCCGGCGTGAAGGGATTTTGATTGAACTGGCAAGTTGACTTGCTCGGCAGCCCCGAACAGGCCAGCGTGAAGGCCAGGCTGGACCCCGTCGCCTCATAGCCCGTGATGTTGATTGTTGCTGTTTGCCCCGCCGTCACTGTTGTTGCGGCAGGCGTTGCGAACCCCGCGATATTCACCGTCTGCGTCAATGCGGGCGATGTGCTCGTCGCAAAGGTCGAGTCGCCGCTGTATTTCGCCGCAATCGAATGGGAGCCAACGGTCGTCAGTGAAGACGTGCTGTACGTCGCGACACCGCTGCTAAGTGTGCCTGTTCCCAGCGTGACGGCGCCATCGAGGAACGTCACTGAGCCCGTCGGCGTCCCGCCCGCGCCCGTCACCGTAGCTGTGAACGTGACCGATTGGCCCCCGATGAGAGGATTGAGTGAAGAAGTCACGGCAGTCATGCTGGATTTGATGTTCACCACCTGCGTGACTACCGATGAGGTGCTGGCGGCAAAATTCGTGTCCCCGGCATAGCTTGCCGTGATCGAATGCGACCCGACCGTCAGAGAGGAAATCGAGAACGTTGCGACTCCAGCGGTTAGCGTGCCGGTTCCCAGCGTCGTAGCGCCGTCGAGGAATGTCACCGCGCCTGTGGGCGTTCCACCTGCTCCGCTCACCGTCGCCGTGAAGGTCACCGACTGTCCATTCTGCGAAGGATTGACCGAGGACGTGAGCGCCGTAGTGCTCGCTTTGGTGTTGACTACCTGACTGAGAATCGCCGACGTGCTGGCGGCAAAGCTCGAATCACCCGCGTATTTCGCTGTGATCGAATGCAAGCCGGTGATCAGCGTGGAGGTACTGAAGGTCGCAACTCCGCTACTGAGAGTGCCCGTTCCCAATGTGGTTGCGCCGTCGAGGAAAGTAACAATGCCCGTCGGCGTTCCACCCGTTCCGGTCACCGTTGCGGTGAAAGTCACGGACTGACCACCCTGGGACGGATTGGCGGAAGACGCAAGCGCCGTGGCGCTTGGTTTGCCGTTCACGACTTGCGTAACTGCTGAGGAGTTGCTGGAAGCAAAATTCGAGTCGCCGCCATATTGGGCCGTAACGGAATGTGATCCGATCGCCAGCGTTGATGTCGTGAACGTTCCAACTCCGCCACTCAGCGTACCGGATCCCAATGTCGTCGCGCCATCCAGGAACGTCACCGTGCCTGTCGGCGTACCCCCGGTCCCCGTCACCGTCGCGGTGAATGTGACTGATTGACCGGCCTGCGAAGGATTGGCTGAGGAGGTTAACGCAGTCGTGCTCGCTTTGGTGTTGACTATCTGCGTGACAACGGCTGATGTGCTGACGGCAAAGTTTGAATCGCCGGAGTATTTCGCCGTGATCGAGTGCGAACCGCCGGAAAGCGTAGAGGTTGTGAAGGTCGCAACCCCTCCGGTGAGTGTGCCCGTTCCGAGGGTCGTGGCGCCATCAAGGAACGTAACTGACCCCGTTGGCGTGCCTCCAGCCCCAGTTACTGTAGCGGTGAATGTGACGGACTGGCCGACCAGCGACGGGTTCACGGAAGAGGCTAGCGCCGTCGTACTCGCGCCCAGGACTGCTTGGGAGATCGCGCTTGAGGTGCTGGTCGCAAAATTCGCATCACCGGCATATTTCGCGGTAATCGAATGCGTGCCGGCCGTCAGTGTGGACGTTGCGAATGTCGCGACTCCCGAACTGAGAGTGCCGGACCCCAGGGTCGTCGCGCCGTCCAGGAACGTCACCGTGCCGGTTGGCGTGCCGCCCGTCACGGTCACCGTTGCGGTGAACGTCACGGACTGGCCGGTTGTGGATGGATTGACCGATGAGGCCAGCACCGTCGTACTCGCCTTGCCGTTGACCACCTGCGTGACAACCGAGGATGTGCTGCCGGCGAAGCTTGTGTCGCCTCCGTAACTTGCCGTGATCGAATGTGAACCGATGGCCAGCGCCGATGTTGTAAATGTCGCGACTCCGCCGCTGAGCGCGCCCACACCAAGCGTCGTCGCGCCGTCCAGGAACGTTACTGTGCCCGTTGGCGTGCCGGCCGTCCCGGTCACTGTCGCCGTGAAAGTCACTGACTGGCCAACCAAGGAGGGATTGAGTGAAGACGTCAGCGCCGTTGTGCTTGGCTTACCTGTCACGACTTGTGTGACCACCGTGGACGTACTGGCCGCAAAGGTCGTGTCGCCACCGTAGCTCGCCGTAATCGAATGAGAGCCAATCGTCAGGGCAGCCGTCGTGAATGTTGCGGCGCCGGCGCTGAGGGTGCCCGTTCCCAACGTGGTCGCGCCATCCAGGAACGTCACCGTGCCTGTCGGCGTGCCGCCTGCCCCAGTCACAGTAGCCGTAAACGTCACCGACTGACCGCCAACCGACGGATTGACCGAAGAAGTCAGCGCCGTCGTCGTAGCCTTGCCATTGTTTACAACCTGGGTGACCGGTGAAGACGTCCCTGGGGCGAAATTGACGTCGCCACTGTAGCTTGCCGTGATTGAGTGGGAGCCCAACGCGAGCGCGGAGGTAGTGAACGCCGCAACGCCGGAACTGAGACCGACCGTTCCGAGAGTCGTGGCGCCATCCAGGAAAGTGACCGTTCCCGTTGGCGTGCCCCCAGCTCCGGTCACCGTCGCCGTAAACGTCACGGGCTGGCCCACAACGGAAGGATTGGTGGAAGACAACAAGCCCGCGGTGATCGGCTTGGTGTTGACCACTTGCGTGACCACTGCTGATGTGCTGGTGGCAAAGTTCGAATCGCCCGAGTATTTCGCTGTAATCGAATGCGAAGCGATGGACAACGTGGAAGTTGTGAATGTTGCGACCCCACTGCTAAGCGTGCCCGTTCCGAGCGTCGTGACGCCATCGAGGAACGTAACTGTTCCCGTTGGCGTCCCGCCTGCCCCGCTCACCGTCGCTGTAAAAGTCACAGACTGTCCGGCTACGGATGGATTCACGGAAGAGGTGAGCGCTGTTGTGCTCGTTTTCGTGTTCACCACTTGAGTGACCACCGTGGAAGTGCTGGAGGCGAAGTTCGAATCTCCGCCGTATTGCGCTGTGATGGAATGCGAGCCGGCACCCAGAGTGGAGGTAGTGAATGTCGAGACTCCACCACTCAGCGTGCCCGTTCCCAGCGTGGTGACGCCATCCAGGAACGTCACCGTCCCCGTTGGCGTTCCTCCTGCGCCGCTCACCGTCGCTGTAAACGTGACCGACAGGCCGATCGTGGAAGGATTGACCGATGAAGACAGCGCGGTCGTGCTGGTTTTGGTGTTGACAACCTGCGTGACAACCGATGAGGTGCTGGCGGCAAAGTTCGTGTCGCCGGCATAGCTTGCAGTGATCGAATGGGACCCGACCGTCAGAGAGGAAACAGAGAACGTTGCCACTCCAGCGGTTAGTGTGCCTGTTCCGAGCGTCGTAGCGCCGTCGAGGAATGTCACCGTGCCCGTTGGCGTTCCACCTGTCCCGGTCACTGTCGCCGTGAATGTTACCGACTGGCCGACGGTGGAGGGGTTCACCGAGGAAGTGAGCGCCGTAGTGCTCGCTTTCGTGTTGACCACTTGCGTGACTACCGTCGATGTGCTGGTGGCAAAGTTCGAATCACCGGAGTACTTCGCCGTAATCGAATGCGACCCGACGGCCAGTGTGGATGTAGCGAACGTCGCGACTCCGGAGCTGAGCGTGCCGGTACCGAGCGTGGTAGCGCCATCCAGGAACGTTACCGTGCCTGTTGGCGTTCCGCCTGTACCCGTCACCGTCGCTGTAAATGTTACCGATTGGCCTGCTGTGGAAGGATTGACCGAAGAAGTCAGTGTCGTCGTGCTTGCTTTTGTGTTCACCACTTGGGTGACGACCGAGGACGTGCTGGCCGCGAAACTCGAGTCCCCGCCGTATTGCGCCGTGATCGAATGGGAGCCAAGAGCCAGCGTGGATGTCGAAAATGTCGCAGCACCTCCGCTGAGTGTGCCCGTTCCGAGTGTCGTGGCGCCATCAAGGAACGTCACGGTGCCCGTTGGAGTTCCGCCTGTTCCCGTTACCGTCGCCGTGAACGTAACCGGCTGGCCGATTGTGGAGGGATTGACCGAAGAGCCCAGCACCGTCGTGGTCGCTTTGAGACTATTCACCACCTGCGTGACGACCGAGGATGTGCTGGTGGCAAAGTTCGAATCACCAGAGTACTTCGCCGTGATCGAATGCGACCCGACAACCAGAGTGGTCGTCGCGAACGTTGCGACACCCGAGCTGAGTGTGCCGGTACCGAGCGTTGTGACGCCATCAAGGAATGTTACTGTCCCTGTCGGCGTACCGCCTGTCCCTGACACTGTCGCCGTGAACGTTACCGACTGGCCGATTGTGGAGGGATTGAGGGAAGACGTCAGAACCGTCGTGCTCGCTTTACCGTTCACAACTTGTGTGACGACCGAGGACGTGCTGGCTGCGAAGCTCGAATCGCCGCCGTAATGCGCCGTGATTGAATGGGAGCCCAAAGCCAGAGCGGACGTTGAGAACGTCGCGACCCCACCGCTGAGCGTTCCCGTTCCGAGTGTCGTGGCGCCATCGAGGAACGTCACAGTTCCCATTGGCGTCCCGCCGGTCCCCGTCACGGTTGCTGTGAAGGTCACGGACTGGCTGACCGTCGAAGGATTAACCGACGAAGTCAGCGCCGTGGTGCTCGCTTTAAGGCTGTTTACCACCTGAGTTAGGACCGAGGAGGTGCTGGTGGCGAAGTTCGAATCACCGCCGTATTGCGCTGTGATCGAATGCGACCCGGCAGCCAGTGTAGAAGTGGCGAACGTCGCGACCCCACCGCTGAGCGTTCCCGTTCCGAGTGTCGTGGCGCCATCCAGGAACGTCACTGTGCCGCCTGGTGTTCCTCCTGTCCCAGTTACAGTCGCCGTAAACGTCACCGACTGGCCAACCGCGGAGGGATTGACCGAAGAAGTCAACGCTGTCGAGCTGGCTACACCATTGACGACTTGCGAGACGACGGAAGAGGTGCTGGCGGCATAGTTCGTGTCGCCTCCGTACTGTGCCGTGATCGAATGAGTACCTATCGTGAGTGAAGAGGTAGCGAACGTAGCAGTTCCCGAACTGAGGGTGCCTGTTCCCAGCTGATTGCTGCCATCGAAGAATGTGATCGTTTCTCCAGACAAGAGACCGCCCGTGCCGAGTGTTAGTTTCGCAGTGAACGTCACGGACTGGCCAATCGTGGAGGGATTGAGAGAAGAACTCAGGGCCGTCGTCGTCGGCGTGGGGTCCACAACTTGTGTCAGGACGGTGGAGGTTGCGGAGTTGAAGTTCGCGCCGCCGCTATAATTTACGGTGATCTCGTGGGTTCCGGGGGCCAAGGTTGACGTGGAGAAAGCTGCGGATCCTCCGCTCAGTGTGGCAGTATCCAGCAAGGTGTTGCCGTCCAAAGAAATATTGCCATCATAAAAGTTCACAGTCCCGGTCGGCGTTCCACCAGTTCCGGTCACCGTAACTGTGAAAGTAACCGATTGGGTGCGCAGGGAGGGATTCAGCGAAGAAACGAGTGCCGCAGTGCTTGCTTTGCCATTGACGATCTGAGAGAGCACCGCCGAGGTCGTCGATCCGAAATTCGCATCGCCGTCGTATAGCGCGGTGATGGAATGCGTGCCAATCGAGAGCGAAGAGGTGGAAAATGTCGCCACACCGCTGCCATTCAAGGCGCTCGTTCCCAATGAAGTGGTGCCGTCAATGAATGTTACCGAACCGGTTGGCGTGCCCCCCGTGCCGGTAACAGTCGCGGTGAACGTCACCGATGCGCCGGCCGCGGAAGGATTAGCCGAGGAAACGAGAGCAGGTGTTCCAGGCTTCAATACCGTCAGGGACACGGATGCAGAAGGGATTCCGTTTGCAACAACAACCAGCGTGCTCGCGCCCAGCTCAATATTGGCTGGGACATCGAAATAGGTGGAGACGGCGGCCGAGCCTGTTGCGACTCCCATCGTGCTGTGGCCATGCGTCTTGGCGTAGAAGACATGCCCTGTCCCTGTATTCGTGATGCGGACCAGGGGATAATTCGTGGCCGCCTGATAATCGTCTCCGTAGGCAGAGGCGCCGGAAAGGCCGTTGAACTGCGTGCCTGAGATCGGGAAGTTTTTGCCGCCCACGCCCACCGCGGTGGGAGCGGTTGTGATCGTCGGCGCCCACGCCGAGTTCGCGGACCCCGTCGAAGTATAAACTTCGACATCTCCAGATCCATCCATGTAGAGCAGCTGCCCATTTGGAAGTGGGATCAGCCGGCCAGTGTAGGAGAGCTCTTGCGTGGAAAACAGAGTTCCGGCTACTTGATTCAGATTCGTTCCATCAAACTCGTAAAAAAAAGTTCCAAAGACATAGCCGCAAGTTGGATCGACCGCGCTTGCCTCGACGAGGACATTGCCATCGGGCAGCAACGCCGCCGGGCCGTCCGCGATCGCTAATTGTTCCGTCGTCGTTCCAGTGCACGTTAGTTCCGAGACAGTGGGAAACTTTGGGCCTTTCGCCCAGGTATTTGCAGTGGAATTGTAAATATCGTTGAAGCCAGTGGAGCCGGTGTAGAAGACAGTGCCGTCGGGGCGCAGAATTGCAGGCCCGACCTCAAAATATTGCGAACCTCCCAGGCTGACCAGCACGAGGGGGTCCGGGGCCGTCCCTGCGGTGAGCCACTGCTGCAAAGAGGAGGAATATTGAACTGCGGGAGTCTGGGTCGTGTCCAGGGAGTTCCAATTTTCAGTGGTTAGGACATTTCCGTTTGGGAGGAGGGTCCAGCCTTCTTCATTGTTATAACCGCCATCGTCGGCGCTCTTTGCCGTTCCAGTGGGATTGATGATCGTCCAAGACGGTGGGTTCGTTGTGAGATTCAAGGTGGCGACGTTCGTGCCAAGTGCGTTTCCCAGTAAAAATGCTCCGTTGGGCAGGACCACGGACATCGCGTCGCCCAATTGATTCCAACCACTGGGCGCTCCGAGGCATGTCCAGGTGTTCGCCGCAGGGTCATAGATCTGGCCGATATTCGTCCAAACTTCATCCGTTTGCGAGATGTCGAAATTATATTCACCGCCGATAATGACGAACCGACCGTCCGGAAGAACCGCAGAAGCGTAATAAAGAGGATCCCAGGATTCGGTGACTCCGGTATGAGTGTCATAACATTGTTGCGGCGAAGACCCGAGAGCGCTCCAGGTCCCGTTGATGTAGCTGCCCGTGTTGTCCGGAGAAAGCACATACCACTGGCCGCTCGAAACATCCTGAGCGAGAACCCTGCCATCCGTAAGGAGGAATTCATTGGTTGGGAAAACATTGGTCGGAACATTATTAAGAACAGTCCAATTGTTCGGGGGCGCCGGCGGTGGGGGAAGTTTGACGGGCGCCGCCGTGGCCGCAGCAACCGCAGAAACAGATGGCTTTGGAAGAGGCTTCGAGCCATACGCTCGGGGTGGCGGAATCGGACGAGGAGGAGAGGACTGAGCGTAAGCAAGTCCGGAAAGCGCGGACAAGGCGGAGAGGGCGGCTCCGAGAATGACGGAATTTGAGAGCGCGTTGGAGGCAAACCTTCTATTTTTTGTCATGGAGTTTCAGCTCTAGGCCAATTTCCTTCTGTCGCTTTAAATTAAATTCGAAAATTGACACACCCAGGCCGCGGGAAGCTCTGGAGGCAAACATCCCGACGGGCTCAGTCGTCCGCTGTGACTAAGGCCTGCTTTAAGTCGGACTCGGACCCAAAAACGGAAATTTAGTTGGCCGAATGTTAAGTGTATTCCTATTTTGAAACAAGTAAATTCCCGCTTCAGTTGGGCTCAGAATCGAAAGGCGGTGTCGTATTCAACAATAATAATCTAAAGACTTTAGCGGCCGCCGGGGGCTTCTTTGCAATGGGAATTCATTTTCCGTTACTCCTAAAACCAGAGGGCTCAAATAACTAAAAGACACTCTACGTGAATGACCTTGAGAATCATTCTCATCTCGACAGGCTAATCACTGGAGAGCTCTGCCCAATATCGCAAAACCCTCGGACAGGAACGCAAGTGCGGAACACGGGTTCATTTGCTATTGTAAGGTGCTAATGAAGCCGGCCAAGTTTAGATATGTCCGTGCGGAAACGGCGGATCAGGCAGTTGAATTGCTTGGTGACGCAGATCCTGCGGCGAAAATTCTTGCCGGCGGACAAAGTTTAATTCCCGCGCTCAATTCCCGAACCACCTCAGCTTCCTTGCTTGTCGATATCATGCGCTGCCCCGGACTGGATCGTGTTTCGCAAACATTAGGTGAAGTGGTCATTGGTGCGTCATGCCGGCAATCCCGGATTGAAATAAGCCCGTTGGTGCGGCATTCGATTCCGCTG
>Ga0307478_10004407_pt1 | contig 10044 bp, 14 predicted proteins | sample atmos_gasesECM4C_2_FD_203713 | JGI IMG/M metagenome (GOLD analysis project Ga0307478, IMG submission 203713) | Hardwood forest soil microbial communities from Morgan-Monroe State Forest, Indiana, United States - atmos_gasesECM4C_05 | ecosystem: Environmental > Terrestrial > Soil > Temperate...
CGCCTGACCACTTGAGCAAGAGCGGTACCCCGATTATGGGGGGCATCGTCATCATCATCGCGTCGCTGATCGGCTACGTGGTCGGGCACGTGTTCACCGGCGACCCGATGACCGTTTCCGGAATGCTAGTGCTCTTCCTGATGACGGGGCTCGGCTTCGTCGGTTTCGTCGACGACTACATGAAGCTGTTCATGCGCCGCAGCCTGGGCTTGCGCAGCGGGGCCAAGCTGCTCGGGCAGGTCATCGTGGGGGTGATCTTCGCCGTGCTCGCGATCCACTTCCCCGACAGCTACGATCTCACCCCGGCCTCGGAACACCTGTCGTTCAATACCGACTTCGGCGTCTCCTTGGGCGCGGTGCTTTTCGTCGTCTGGGCGCTGGTCATGGTGACCGCCACCTCCAACGGGGTGAACCTGACCGACGGGCTCGACGGCCTCGCCACCGGGGCGTCGATGCTCGTCCTGGCCGCCTACGTCCTGATCGGGAACTGGCAGTGGCGCAACGACTGCACCACCGACCTGGCGCGGAACTGCTACCAGGTGCGCGACCCGCTCGACGCGGCCGTGGTGGCCGCGGTGGTGATGGGCGCCTGCTTCGGGTTCCTGTGGTGGAACGCTCCGCCCGCCAAGATCTTCATGGGCGACACCGGCTCACTCGCCCTCGGCGGGACGCTGGCGGGCCTGGCCATCGTCACCCGCACCGACCTGCTGCTGCTGATCCTGTGCGGGCTGTTCGTGATCGTCACGATGTCGGTGGTCATCCAGGTCACCTCGTACAAGACGCGCCGCAAGCGGGTGTTCAAGATCGCGCCCCTGCATCACCATTTCGAGATGGTCGGCTGGGCCGAGTCCACGATCGTGGTGCGCTTCTGGCTCATCGCCGCCATGTTCGTCGCGCTCGGGCTAGGCATCTTCTACATCGGCTGGTTCCCCAGCGGTTCGTAACCGCGCCGCCCGGCCCGGAGGGAACAGGGCCGGAACCAGGCGAGTGCGCCATGATTCCGGCCCCGTTCTGAGGCGGTTAGACCGTCACACGTCGAAGAAGTGACCACAGTCCGAAGCGGACCAGCGAAAACGCAGGGGAACCGCCTCTGAACTGCGAAGACGTTGTCCCGTCATTGCCCGTCATTGCCCGTTAAGACCGAGCTTGCCACGGCCCTGTGACCGCCCGGCGGCGGTCCGGAAGCCGTGCCGTGTCTGAGCTGATACGCGCCGGGGAGCTAACTTGATGACCGACCGCGCTCAGTTCCGTCAACGGGCACCGCTTTCATCTGGCTCGGCCTAGAGTGCAGGTCGGAACGGACGGCATCTAGTAAGGCTTCGTCTGCCCTAGTCGCCTCGTCCACTGCCGGCTGCATGGCCTTCCGCGCGGCAGTTGCCTGGTCTCGAATTGGTGCATCGGGTGCGCTCAACTGAGACTCTTGGATGAGCCCTTTCCAGTAGAGATAGGCACTCTCAGCCTTGGCATTGGCTTCACCTGCTGCTCGCGTGGCAGCCAGCACAGACTCAGATGCGTACGCCAGCAACCGCATCTCCATGCTGATTTCATCGGGCGGCTTGAAGCTGGCCAGCCGCTCCTGGCGTCGGTCCTCGGTGGCCTTGTGGAAACGGATCGTCCGCGTCCTGTCGCCGCGCCGTTCCTGCCGGTGGCGAATGACGTACAAGGCATCCACATAGGCATCGGCGCGCTTGTCCCAGATCCGGTCCTCGCGGGCGGCGTCGAGCGCGCGGGCGGTGTTCTTCGCAGCGGCGTCTAGCGTCGCCTGGTTGGTCCGGCGTGCGTTGCGCGTGGTGGTGACGGCGACGAGCGCGGTCCAGCCGCCGCTCAGGATCACCGCTCCGCCACCGATCCATGCCGCCGTGATGGTCGCGTCCACGACGGCTGAGGCTACTGGTTACCTGTCGATCACAGACGTGATCCGTCCAAAGCCTGTCCGGAAGCGCCCGCACGGTTACGCGGACGCGGCGAGCTTGCGTGGAGACGACGGCAGTGAGTGAAATCGGGGCCGTTGGAGCGCGCGGCGCAGGACGCCTCACGGCCGAGCGTTACTGAATGGTTATGCAGTCTGCGAATCAGTCCAATTGCGTAATTGGACTGATTCGCAGGGGGAGTCAGCTGGCCTGCGCAGATAGAGCTGAGTCACCCCATCCAGGTCTCGGAGGACTAGAGGCTTCGCCGTAGTAATCCGCGTGGATATGCGATCTTCGTTCCGGGCGGGCGATCCTTGCCCCGGAAGACACGTGAATAGTTATACGCCTCGGCATGCCCGCGAGCAGCGCCGGGACTGGAACGCGGTGTTCGTCGCAGTGACAGCTCTCGGCACGGTGCTGCTAGTGCTTCTCACTGCGGCACTAGTGCTCCTCAACGCCTGGCAGGTTTTAATTTCCCCGCCCGGACACGTAACCGCGCTCGCCGTGACCGGGTACTCGCCCTCGCACCATCAGGTCAGTCCTGAAGGTTCAGGGCCAGTTTCCGTGAGGTACCCGCCGAGCGCTTCGAGGGGCTGGACGTCGAGTGCTTCGCAAGTTGGCGGCGCTACGGTCGAGGATCGCCTTCGCGGTCTCGGATGCCCTGGCGGAGATCGCGCCGTCGGCGCCGGCGAGCGTTAAGCGGCTGGTGGCGTCCCCGTGACCACCGCTGAACTGAGGCGAAGCGAGCAGGTGAAGCACTCGTTGCATATCTACGGCAGCCCGTATAACAGACTCGCTCACTGGGGTCGGCGGTAGTCCATAAAGGACCTAAGCCTAGGCCCCTGCGCACTGTCGACGCCGCTATAGACCTCGCCGAGCTTGGCATGGGACGGTTGGTCTTCGCTTGCACGCCAGGGCCGTCGGGACCGACAGACAACGGTGGCACGTTACTGGCGCTGGCTGTCCGCGTACTCCTCAGTGATGACCTCATCGCCGTCCGCGATCTTAACGATCATCTGGGGCTTGCCGTCACGGCTGCGTTCCCTGGCCTCGTACTCGGCGTCGCTCAGGCCGACGCCGTGAAGGCCGAAGATGGCAAACACTGCCCGGTGAGGGCCGGGATGGGCCCAGTCGTCCTTATCGCGGGCGAGATAGCCGGTGATGACCGCAGACATGCTGCCTCTGGCAAAGGAATCATGTACTCAAAGTAGTGATTTGGATTCTCTAAGTGATCTACTTCTGTCGCGACTCGCCGGACACTGCATCTCTCACGCGGCGACCCCTTGTTGAGGCGGGCACGGTGCCCGGTCCACCGGCTCAGCGCTTGAAGCGGCCTACGGCGCCCGTCGAACCTCAGTTGGTGATCCCAGCCGGTGGCCTGTCGCGCAGCCCAGAGGCCGCTCCGGATCTGAGCAAAGAAGTGGTCGGCAACTGACGCGGACGACTACAAGGACACCGGGGCACTGCGCTTTTACATCAAAGCTACATGTATCTCGATGTTGTGCCCGACGACCCGCCCTGTCAGCGCGAAAGACCGCACCAGTTTTCCACAGGAAGCACTTCCGTGAACCGTTGTCCACAGGCGCACGTCTCTTGCGGCTGTGGACAACTCCCTTGGAACGATACGTTTCTGCGTGTCTGGCCTGCGGCCTGCGCATTTGTGCCTCGATGACCGGGCACTTTACCGCTCGCGGTTATCGTTCGTAACCGACGAGTCGGAGCTTTGCTCCAATTTGGTTTGCCGCCCGATGTCAAACCCATATGCCAACATGTTCTCGACGGCGCGGCCGGAGCCAGAAATGGCGACAGCCTCCCGCTCGCAACGGAAGGCCGTCGATCCACTCAGTACAACCTCTTGAGGAAGGCCGTACATGGCCAGTAGCGTACGCGACCCGGTATCCGCGTTCCAGGTGGGATGCACCTCTGCCGACTTCAAGCTCAACGCTTTGCCGCAGTTGGGCGTAGCCGTAGGCCACGTTCTGACCGGCCAGGAGGTGTTCTGGCTCGCGGCGCTGTGCTTGACGCTTTTTGCGGTGCTGGCCCTACCTGCCGTGTGGTCGAGCAAGCCCGCCCGCCGAAAGGCCGCGCTGGCGGTGCTCGACAGGCTCATCCGCTGGCGAGGCTAATGTTCTGACGGCAACGTTGGCGGTGTGGAGAAATACGAGGGGGTAGCCGGTGCGCACTTACATCCAGGTCCTGAAACTGTGCCTGGTCCTGATTGTGGTTGTCAGTGCCTGTGCTGGGTTCCTGGTTCTCTTGCTCGGCCCCGCTTCTACCCTGGCTACTCCGGAGGCTGGCCTGCATGGCATCGACAAGGCCAATGCGCTCAACGACACCCGGCAGACCCTGCTCGCGGCAGTCGGCGGCATAGTAGTGCTAGTCGGAGCGGCTTACACCTCCCGTACCTATTACCTTGGCCGGAGGGGGCAGCTCACCGACCGTTACGCCAAGGCCATCGCGCTTCTAGCTTCAGGCCAGATCACGGAACGACTTGGAGGCGTTTACGCCCTAGAGCATCTGATGATCGAGTCAGACCGCGAGCACGAAACGGTCATCGAGGTGCTCGCGGCCTTCATTCGTGAACGTGGTAGTGAGGCAGGCTCCCAAGGTCACGGGCATGCTGAGCACGAGCACCACCATAAAGATGGCAGCGAGAAACCACGGCCAGAGACTGACGTGCAGGCCGCTCTGACGGTAATCGGACGAAGACCGAAACGGGCCGAGCGCAACGACATCGACCTGTCATACGCGGACCTATGCGGTGCTACCTTGGACGGACATCTAGAGGGTGTGATCTTCTGGGGCGCCCAGTTGAAGTCGGCCGTGATGATAGGCGGTCATCTGAAGCGAGCGGTTTTTTGCTGGGCGCAGATGCAGGACGCAGACATCTCCTGGGGTCACCTGCAGTGCGCTAACTTCAGTTACGCGCAGATGCAGGGAGTGACGCTACTGAATGCCAGGCTTCGTAGCGCGGACTTTACCAAGGCAGACCTGAAGGATTCCACCCTGTGCGGGGCGAGCCTAATCTGGGCAAAGTTGAGTGGAACGCAGTTGCAAGGTGCTGACTTCGTGACCGCCGTTGACGGGCAGATAGTAAAAAATGCTCACGGGCTCAGTGCCAGCCAGCTCAAGGAGGCGATCATCGATGAGACCACACGCCTCCCTGAGGGACTCTGATCAGCAGCAGGCCTTCAGCCTGAGCGCAGCACATCTGGGCGACTTCCGTTTGCCAAACTAGGCCTATCCGGGCGTGTGACCCCCGATGAGCTGATCTTCGAGGAGGCCACCGCGGGGCGAGCACGGCTGCCCGTGGACACTCCACCAGCTCCGCCACTCCGCGCTCACCCACGACGCCGAGAACGGCGCGTCAACGCCGATGCTCATGGCCAAGTCCGGGCACACGTCCGTGGCGTCGCTTGCCCGTTACGCGCGGCCGTCCGCCGAGGCGCTCGCCAGGTGGCAATAGCACAACGACCCGGCTCGTAGGAGGTTAGGCCGTACTGGGGGTGCTCGGCGGCCTGGACCTCACATAGAACGTGGTTTTGGCAAGTTCCTTCCCGTCAACTTCCAGGGACCATGTGTATGAACTTCCCTGCGGAAGCGGAAGCGTGACGTTGACAGCGAATGCGACGTTCAGATCGGATGTCCCGTCCCACTCATCGGGCTCGCCGACCTCAACCTGGCCGCCCAGTTCCATCGGCAGCATTCCAGCAGGCCCCTGGACTTCGACGACCTCGCCAGCCCTGTCGGCCAGCCGAAGAGTGAAGGAAATCGTCCCGCCGACGTGATCCGGAGGAACTTGGATGAAGCCAACTACAGCCTGCGGTCCCATCTGAGGGCCGGTCACTGACCAGCCTGCCCCGAGGATGTGCACCTTACCGCTGGCGTCGGTCTCGGCGAAGTCAGCCAGGGTAAGCGATGCCTGCATCATGACCGCCCTGGTTTGTACAGGGTTGTCCGCTTAGGGGAAACACGTGCGGAGACGAAGGTGCCAGCAGTACCCGAAGTACTCAGCACAATGACTCCATTCAACGCTACAGACTTCAGCCTGCTGCGGCCTGCGGCAGCGGTACAGACGCCGGAACTGGCGAGCGGACCACGCTCAGCTATCCGGACGGATGGGTCAAGGAATCTTTCCAAGTCATCCCGGGCAGCGCGCTTGACCTCGCTCAGGCTGCGCCCGGTCGCCCGGAAGTCCTTCACATCTGGCGACGTTGCCGTGAAGATGCCACCCGTATAGCGGTAAACCACCGTGACTTGCCGTGGTGACCGCACAACTTCCACTGGGGCGGCAGTGTCCAACGCGGCCATCGCCTCTTCCCAGGTCGGCTCGCGCTCGTCGTCCATGTCATCGCCCACGTCTGTCACAACACTCATGATGCCCACACTTAGTTCCGCCTTGCTAGGTCCTAGGTCACAGGTTTGGGAAAAGCCGTTTTCAGGACAAACGTGCCCTCCGCTGGGTCTCCCTCGTTTGCTGGCATCAAGTAGGCAATGAACTCAAGTCCGTCGAAGGTCGTCGATTGGATGACCAATCGCAGCCCATGCTTGTCGCTGTCCTGCCATCCGGCTCTCATGACGCGCCCGTACACCACTGCCTCGCGCACAGCCTCCGCAGTGAGGGGAGAGTGCTTGATGTGGATCTTCGCCGCAACGGACTCATCGATGATGAGCACCGCAACGTCCACCCTCTGCACGACAGGAGATTAGCGCCTGATCGCCCCTCAGGCGCGTCCAACCGCCTACACGTCAGTGTGGCGCGCCGAGATGCGCGCATTCGGGAGATGGCGCTCTGGCATCCTTGCCGCCATGCAATGGCACTGGGGGAATATCGGCTCGATGCTCGCGGGCCTGTCAACGATCGTGATCGCGGTGGGCGCGCTAATCCGCGGCCCTGCCGTAATCCGCGCCTGGCTCGACCGGCAGGCAGCCGACGTCGACGAGGCGCGAGCCCCAGGCAGAGGCGCTCCGCGAGAACGCCGGCGAACGCCGCCTCGAGCGGCGGCGGACCCTGCTCGGCTGGTCGCCTGGCGGCGTGGAGACCTACACGGTCGCACCGGTCACCGATCCGGCCGAGATGGACCGCGCCAAGGCGGAACTCACCGGGGGCGGCCCGACGGGTTACGTGGTGCTGCGGGTCGACGAGGGCGAATACACGAGCCCCAACCGGGGGCTATCGCTGCGGATGCTGATCGAGGAGCAACTCCTCCTGTGCCGGCCGCCGACCGTTGCCGAGCGCGAGGCACTTGAGGCAGGGTTCGAGGCGCTCGGCGTGCGGAACCTGCCACCTGGCACCGCGGGTGCACCGCCCTGGCATTAAGGCCGGATCAAGGCTTCCGGATCCGGGCAGATCCACCAGCCCGGCCGGTCGCCCTAGCGGCGGACGATCATCGAGAACTCGCCGATCTTTGACGGCCGACCGGGCAACGGTCCGGTGACGCGAACCTTGAGCGTCTTTGTCTCCATCGGCCCGCCGCGGTCGTCGTGGAAGCTAGGTGTCGTCCAGTCCTCGAGCACGTCGAGCACTGACCAGGACAGGTCGAGGTCGGCGTGACGGATCGTCAGCGGCACGAGGCTCGCGCTGAGGTCCACGACTGCGAGGGCTTCCATCCGGTCATTAGATCACGCGTTCTATTTCGTCGGCTTACCGGGGTAACACCTCGCGCACACCTTTGCCGAACCGTGTCCGACTCCCGTGGCGCGGCACTTCGGACACGGTTCGGCAACGCCCTTACTCCGTGCACAACGACACGGCGTCCTAGGAATCATGACCCGGACCGCGCTCTCGGTGCCCGTCAGCGGGCGGACAGCGTCCCAGACCTCGCGGACTGCTCTGCGATTACCCGTGGCCCGCGGTACTCCCACGGTGCCCCTCCGGCGTCGTAGGAGCATTCCTAACAAAAAGGACGGGGACTCACATGGACGACGCACCGCTGATGCAGTTCACCTCGCACGTCGCGGGCAAGAACGCGAAGGTCGCCATCTATCCTGACCGGATCGAGTGGTCGCGCACAGGGCTGAAGGTGCCCGGAGGTGCCAAGGGCGCGGTGCTCACCGGCGGCCTGACGCTGCTCGCGACATCGGGCCGCAAGGACACCAACATGATCCTGATCCGCGCCATACAGGGCATCACGACGCACAAGGCAGGGATCGGCCGCACGACCGTGCGCGTGATCGCGGGCGGCGACGCGACGGAATTCCGAGTGACGAAGAGCGAGGCTGACCAGGTGAAGGCCACGCTGCTGCAGCTCGTGAGGTGAGTCGCCGCGGAGGAAGCGCGGTGACTCGGTTGCGCGCTCTACACGTGATCAACGTCGGTCGTCAGAGGCCGCCCGTGGTTTCGTCGATGGCCAGCGCGGGGCCCGCCTTCATCTGCGCGGCCGTCTCCCAGAGGGTCCCGTGGCTGGTTCCCCCGACCTGTATCCCGTACCGGGCCAGGCCGCCGGGGACCTGAACCTTGAAGCTGAACACGTCCTGCTGGGCGAGGCCGTCTGTCCCGGGGCCGCTGCTCGTGGCTGTCAGCGTCCCGTTGCCGACGACGGTCCCGGCCGAGTTCACGATGACGACCTGGCTGCCGCCGGACAGGTCGTCCGATGACGTGTAGTCGACTGTGACCGTGCCGTGTGCGGTGATGGGTGCCGGGCTGGACGAGCAGGCGGCGAGCAGCAGGGCCGCGAGGACAGCGGCGGCGAGCGGGACGGATCGGGTCATGTACTCATGACACGGCAGCAGAGCGAGCGGAGTACGCGCGTTGCGCAATCGCAACTGATCGTTAGCGCCGGGCGGCCAGCCGCACGGCGAACGCCTCCACTGCCGGCCGGTCGCCAGCGAGCGCGGCCCGTTCCTGGGCCTCAGCAGCGGCAGGACTGCGGAGCCACGCGTCGAGGGTCCGGTAGGCGGCGATCTCTAACAGGCGGGCGTCGGCCGCGCGGCGGACCTGCGGGGACGCGGCGCCGTGCGACCGGCAGAAATAGGCACCGCGGGTCGCCCAGCGCTTGCACTGGGAGCCGTCCTTGCGGTGCGCGCGGCAGCGGACAGCCCACCTGACGCTGTTCGGGCCCATCGCTCTGATCCTTCCCTCACAGGCGGGATTCATAGGTACGGCCGACCGTCGCCGGTTCATAGGTCGGCCGCGTGTTCAACTGTTCAACTGTCCACGTCATCGCAGGACGGGCACACGAAGTCCGCCAGGTCCCGCGCGATGGTCCCGACCGACCGCCTGATGCCGTAGTCTTCGGCCATCACCTGCTGAGCGCGCCGGATGGAGAGGCCGCGGTCGTGGACGAGGAAGTGGGCGGCCCGGTGTGCCCGGCCGAGTTCCTCCTGGGTCAGCCGCGCGGCAGGGTACAGCTTCCCGTTCTGGCTGAGCCGGGTTCCGTCCGCGGTCACGTGGTCGCCGCCTTGAGCCGACGGCGGCCAGCTCAGCACGTGGGCACTGGGGCGCGCGGTACGGGCGGCCCGCGCGAAGGTCCGCAAGTGTGCGGAGTGCGGCGAGGTCCAGGTGAAGCCCGGCCGCGCCTTCAAGTGCACGGCCTGCCGCGGCACGGACGACGCGCCGGGGCTGCCTGCCGGATTCCGGTTCCATGACCTAAGGCACTACTTCGCGTCGCTGCTGATTGCCAACGGGGCCGACGTGAAGACCGTTCAGGCCCGGATGCGGCACGGGTCGGCCAAGACCACGCTCGACACGTACGGTCACCTGTGGCCAGACAAAGACGAGTCCACGATGGCGATCGTGGACTCGGTCTTCAAGACCCGGTTCGAGGGTCCTGCGGACTCCTCGCGGACTGCCGGGGGCGCGCCGTGACGCGCCCCCAGGTCAGCCGCGTGAAACTCCCTACACGTCGAAGTACAGCTCGAACTCGTGCGGCGTCGGGCGCAGCCGCACGGCGTCGAGCTCCTTCTCCCGCTTGTAGGCGATCCAGGTCTCGATGAGGTCCTCGGTGAACACGCCGCCCTCGGTGAGGAAGGCGTGGTTGTCCTCGAGGTTGTTGAGTACGGCCTCAAGCGACCCGGGGACCTGCGGGATGGCGGCGGCCTCGTCCGGCGGCAGCTCGTACAGGTCCTTGTCGACCGGCTCCGGCGGCTCGATCTTGTTCTTGATGCCGTCGATGCCCGCCATCAGCATCGCCGA
>Ga0307478_10004408_pt1 | contig 10044 bp, 10 predicted proteins | sample atmos_gasesECM4C_2_FD_203713 | JGI IMG/M metagenome (GOLD analysis project Ga0307478, IMG submission 203713) | Hardwood forest soil microbial communities from Morgan-Monroe State Forest, Indiana, United States - atmos_gasesECM4C_05 | ecosystem: Environmental > Terrestrial > Soil > Temperate...
CTGAGGTCCTGGAGAAGGCTTTCGATCCGTTTTTCACGACCAAGGAACACAAGGGCACGGGGCTTGGACTGTCGCAGGTGCACGGTTTCGCCCGCCAATCCGGTGGAGATGCAAGCGCCGTGAGCGATCCCGGAAAGGGCTGCACGGTGACCCTGCGCCTGCCGCGCGCGGCCAAGCCCGCCCAGATGGACCAGGGCTCAGGCCACGCCGAGCCGTTGCAAAGGGCCAGTGGCTCGGTGCTGCTGGTGGAAGACAACCCCAATGTCGCGGAAACGACTTCGGAACTTCTGAAGGCTCTGGGCTATCGGGTGGTTCATGAATCCAACGCCATGGACGCAATCGGGCGCCTGGATGCCGGCGAACGGATCGATGTGGTGTTGAGCGACATCGTGATGCCCGGGCCGTTCGACGGCGTGGGCCTGGCTCGCCGCCTCCGCGGCAGTCACGCCCGCCTGCCGGTCGTGCTGACAACCGGCTACACCGATGCACCGGACACAGCCGAGGCCGCCGTTGCCATCCTTCGCAAGCCCTTCGACGCCAAGTCCCTGGCCGCTGCACTCGCCGGCGCCCTCGGGGGCGCGCGGCAGGCCGCGCCTTAGAGCGCCTGCGCGGGAAACCAGCGGCGACACGCGCGGCTGAAACTGGTCGGGTCGGCGTAGCCCAGCCGATGGGCGATCTCGGCGTGCGACAGGCCGCCTGAACCCAGCAGTCGACCGGCCCGCAGCTTCAGTTCGCCATCGACCAGGGCGCGATAGTTGTGACCGGTCTCGGCCAGGCGCCGCGCCAGGGTGCGGTGCGAGACGCCGAGCGCCCGAGCGGCGGTGACGGCGTCCAACTTACCGTCGGGCATGGTGTGCAGCAGCCGGTCGACGCGGGCGCGCAGGTCGGACGGCGTGGCCAGTTGCCGCAGCGCCCGATCCAGCTCCTCGACGGCTCGAGCGTGCAGCGTCGGCGCCGACAACGGCGAGGGATCGTCCAGATGATCGACCGGCATGACGAAGAGGCTCTGCTCGGCGCCCCAGGCCACGATCCCGCCGAGCGCCTCGCGAAGTCGCTCCGAATAGGCGGGCTCGGCGCAACCGAACTCATAGCGGGCCGTTTGCGGCGGTCGCCCGAGCGCCGCCTCGGCCAGCGAACGCAGGGAGAAGAAGCGCATCTCGGTCACCACCCGGTCCTGGGACTCGCTGAAGGCGGCCGCCCGGGGGAACTCCAGGCGGGCTTCCGATGGGAACCGGCGCAACCGATTGCGCGCCTGTGGCCCGCGTGTTCGCCAGTATTTGGCCAGCACTTCGAGGGCGCGGGCGAGGCTTGGGGCGGTCAGGGCGGCGACTCCCACGGTCCCGCTGTTGGCGATTTGCCACAGGTGCGGCGCCGTCAGCGTCCAGCCCTCGCCCAGGAGGCCTCCGAGATTGTCGAACTGGCGCAGCTGCTGGAACAGGCTGATGTCGGCCGCCGGGTCGGACAGCGCGGCTTCGGAAACGTCGGTCCCGGCCAGGATCGCCGTCCGCCGCGCGGGCGTGTCGCCGAAACACCGCAGGAGCAGGCGGAAGTAGCCCATGGGCATGGGCAGGCGTTCGAGGCTTTCGGCTGTGCTCATGCGGCGCCTAGCCAGTTTGAACCGCCATAGCACTTTGGCGCCAAATGCCAACGCGACGGCATGTCGCGTTCTGGGACTGTCATCGAATCGTCACTAAGTCCCGCCCCGCGCCGTCCTGGATTAGCCGGCGCCAGTGCTGCGTGTTCCTGGGACGTCGCCCGTGTCCGTTTGGGTGACGTTCCAGGTTCCCGCCGGGCCGTGGACGATGGGTCGGACGGGCTGTTCAAAGGGGTGGGCTTGCAACTTTCATTCAGTGGTGGGCGCCTTCGCGCGCTCGTGTTCGTGGCTGCCCTGGTCTCGGCGGCGGTGATCGGCGCCCTTCTCGCCGGGAGTCGTGGCGTACCCTCCATGCTGACCCTGGAAGCGCGGTTCAGCCTGGCGCAGATGATCTCCAGCGCCGGCTTCTAAATCCGCTGCCGGCATCAGCGCCAGCCAGCCGCGCCGGGGATCGAGACTCAGGCGGAAGCGCGACCATACGGCCTCGCCAATCGAGCCGGAAAGGCCAGGCGGCGGGTCGGCCATCAGCGCAGCGGGGATTTGTTCGAACAGCACCCCCCCAACCGATAGGGCCCGCAGGCGCACTGGCGGATCGGTCCCCTCGGCCGACGACCGGGAAAGCCTGGCGTCGGCGACCAGGGTCCTTTCCGCGCCGGTGTTGATGGCGAACCAGCCCGCGCGGGCGCTCACCCCATCTGAGATGGCGGCCTTGACGGCTAGGACGCCGCCCACCATCCGTAGGGGCAGGCGAATCGAGGCCGCCGCGGGCTTGGCGCGCTGCGAAAGCCGCACCCGGCACGGCGAGGTGGTGATTTCGATGACGAATGGCATGAGGTCGTGGGCCCCGATGACACCGGCGATGCCGGTGACGAAAGGTCGCGTTCGGGCGCCGAGGTCGGCGACCCGCATGGGGAAATTCCCCCGGCGTTCGCCGGCAAGCCGGAGCGTCGCCCGCGCCCAGTGCGCCTCGATGCCGAACGTTTGCGCGCTCGTCTCGTGAAGCAGACTTGCCGGGGCCGAAACGTCGAGGATGAAGTCGCCGGCGATGTCGCCAAATGCCGCCGGGACCACCACCGCGCCGTTCTCGAACCAGCACGCGATCTCGCCGGCGCGGGCCGGGGCCGCCAACAGGACAAGGATGATCGCCGCGGCGGCAAGACGCATGGCAAGGACGATAGGCAAAACCGGGCGCCCAGGCCATAAAGCCGGCGCGGCGGAAGGGAGTCCTTGGTGGCGAAGTGGGTGCTGGGCGTGATCGGCGGCTCGGGTCTCTATGACCTGGAGGGGCTGGAGGACCGCCGCTGGGCGACGGCGTCAAGTTCGTTCGGTGTCCCGTCCGACCAGCTTCTGACCGGACGCCTTGGCGATGTGACTCTAGTCTTCCTGCCGCGCCACGGCCGCGGCCACCCCCTGCCGCCCTCGGCGGTCAACGCCCGCGCCAACATCGACGCCCTCAAGCGCGCCGGCTGCACCGACATCGTCTCCCTCTCAGCGGTGGGGTCCCTGCGCGAGGCCCTGGCCCCAGGAGATTTCGTGGTCGTCGACCAGTTCATCGACCGCACCTTCGCCCGCGAAAAGAGCTTTTTCGGCCCCGGCCTGGCCGCCCACGTCTCCATGGCCGAGCCGATCTGCCCGCGCCTATCAGGCCTGGCCGCGGCGGCGGGCCGCGCCGCCGGTGCGCGAGTCATCGAGGGCGGCGTGTATCTGGCCATGGAGGGTCCGCAGTTTTCCACCAAGGCCGAGAGCGCCCTCTATCGGTCCTGGGGGTGCGATGTCATCGGCATGACCAACATGCCGGAGGCCAAGCTCGCCAGGGAGGCGGAACTGCCCTACGCCAGCGTGGCCATGGTCACCGACTACGACTGCTGGCATGAGGATTTCGCCCATGTGGAGGTGGCGCACATCGTCCAGGTGCTGAACGCCAACGCCGACAAGGCCCGCGCCCTGGTGCGTTATCTCGCCCGTTCCCTGCCGGCCGAGCGAGCGCCCTCGCCCATAGATACCGCCCTTGACGGTGCCCTCATCACCGCGCCGGCGGCGCGCGATCCGGCCCTGGCCGAGCGCCTCGCCGCCGTGGCCGGCCGTGTCCTCAAGTCCGAGTCTTGAATGAACCTCGCTCAAACCATCCGCGCCATCCCGGACTACCCCACCCCCGGGATCATGTTCCGCGATATCACCACCTTGCTGGCCGATGCGCGGGCTTTCCGACAGACGGTTGACGAACTGGTCCAGCCCCTGGCCGGCATGAAGATCGACAAGGTCGCCGGCATCGAGGCGCGCGGCTTCATCCTCGGCGGCGCCGTGGCCCATCAGCTGTCCGCCGGCTTCGTGCCCCTGCGCAAGAAGGGCAAGCTGCCGCACAAGACCCGAGCCGTGGAATACGCCTTGGAGTATGGGGCCGACGCCATGGAGATGCACATGGACGCCATCCTGGCCGGCGAACGGGTGTTCCTGGTCGACGACCTCATCGCCACCGGCGGCACGGCGCTGGCCGCCGTCCACCTGCTGCGCGAGGCCCGAGCCGAGATCGTGGCCGCCGGATTCGTGGTCGACTTGCCCTGGCGGGGCCGACAAGCTGCGCGCCGCCGGGCTGGCGGTCTCGGCTCTGGTGGCTTTCGAGGGACATTGAAACGCTCACACCTTATCTTCGACCTCGCGAGCCCCAATCTTTGATTCCTATGGCCTTCACCCCGTCCTGGCGCCTGTTCCGGCGCATGCAGCACACCCTGCTGGCCGTGGCCGCCTTGACCTATCTGGGCGCCGCTCTCGAAGCATGGCGGGTGCCGAGCGCCGGCGAGGCCCTGAAACTGGCGCGTACGGCCATTTTTCCCGGCATGTTCCTGGTGACATCCATCACCGTGGTTCTGGGCGTCCCAGGGCTTCGCCACGCCCTGTTGCGTCACCTGTGGACCAGTTACCGCACCGGCTTCGGCCAGAGCGTGATCTCGGTGCTTTCAGGTGTCGGCCTCCTCATCGGCCTGGCCGGGTTCATCTTCTGGCAGATCCACAACGCCGCCCACGGTGGACGCTACCCCGGCGGCGCCTTCTCCGGCTACGGAGCGGGCATCGGCTTGCTGATCGCCCAGGCGGTGCTCCTGCGCCGCATCGAACACGATCCAGAGCTCCGTCGCCGGATCGAGGACGAAGGCTAGGCAGGAACGCTTGCGTCGACCTCGATTGGTCAATCCGCCATCAATCGGCTACGACCGCGCGCCATGCCCGCCCTCGCCGGAAACTGGAACTACCCCACCGTCATTCGGTTTGGCGCCGGCCGCATCGCGGAGTTGGCCGATGGCTGCCGCTCGGTCGGGATCGAGCGTCCGCTTCTGGTCACTGACCGGGGACTGGCCGCAGCGCCCATGATCGCCGAGGTCAAGGCGGCCGCGGCCGCCGCCGGGTTCGACCTCGCCGCCTTCAGCGACATCGCCGGCGATCCCACGGGCGATAACGTCACCCACGGCGGCGAAGCTCTCAGGGCTCACCGCGCCGACGGGGTAATCGCCTTTGGCGGCGGCAGCGCGCTGGATGCCGGTAAGGCCATCGCCTTCGCCACCTTCCAGGACCGGCCGCTGTGGGACTTCGAGGACATCGGCGACAATTTCAGGCGCGCCGATCCGGCGAAGATGCTGCCGGTGATCGCCGTGCCGACCACGGCCGGCACTGGCTCCGAAGTCGGGCGGGCCAGCGTGATCAAGGATGAGGCCGCCCGGCTCAAGCGCATCATTTTCCATCCGGCGATGATGCCGAGGCTGGTGATCGCCGATCCGGCCCTGACCGTGGGCCTGCCGCCCGGCCTGACCGCGGCGGTGGGCATGGACGCCCTGTCGCACAATCTCGAAGCCTTCTTCGCGCCGGCCTACCATCCGCTGGCGCGGGGCGTCGCGGTCGAGGGTGCGCGTCTGGTCAAGGACTGGCTGGCCCTGGCTGTGCGCGATGGCGCCAATATCGAGGCGCGCTCGCACATGCTGGCCGCCGCCGAGGCCGGGGCGACCGCCTTCCAGCGCGGCCTTGGGGCCATGCACGCCCTGGCCCATCCGCTGGGGGCCCTTTACGGCATCCACCACGGGCTGCTGAACGCGATCCTCATGCCGTATGTGATCGCCGCCAACCGCCCGGTTATCGACAGCGAAGCGGCGACCCTGGCGCGCATGCTGGGCCTGGGCCGCGAGGCGGACGATCTCCTGGCCTGGGTGCTCGAACTGCGGGCCGAAGTGGGCATACCGATGAGCCTCGCCGAGGCCGGCGCGCCGGCTGACGACATCGCCCGGGTGAGCCAGATGGCGGTGGAGGATCCCTCGGCCGCCACCAATCCGGTCGCCTTCACCGCCGCCGATTATGCGGCCATTCTGCAGCGGGCCCTGGCCGGCGAGCCGCCCGCCATCGCCCGGGGGAGACGCTGATGCCGGAACTGGCCAACCTCTCGGCAGAGGCGCTGATCGCCCTGGTCCGTTCCGATGCATTCAAGGCGTTCAAGGTCGGGGTGTTCGACGTCGACGGGGTGATGCGCGGCAAGTACATGCACCGCGACAAGCTGGTCTCATCCCTTCAGTCCGGATTCGGCTTCTGCGACGTTGTGCTCGGCTGGGATTCCCAGGACCAGATCCTCGACAACCTCGACTATACCGGCTGGCACACGGGCTTCCCGGACGTCGCGGTCCGCCTGGCGCCGGGCACGGCGCGCCGCATTCCGTTCGAAGAGGCGACCCTGTTCGTGCTCGGCGAGTTCGCCGGCAAGGCGGAGGCCATATGTCCGCGCGGCCTGCTGCGCCGGGTGCTCGAACGCGCTGACGCCCTGGGATTTTCGGCCAAGGCCGGATTCGAGTTCGAATTCTTCGTATTCGACGAGACGCCGCAATCCATCAGGGACAAGGGCTACCGCAACCTCAAGCCGCTGAGCCCGGGCTCTTTCGGCTATTCTATGCTGCGCAGCTCTGTCCACGCCGACCTCTACCACGAGCTCCTGGACAGCTGTGAAGCCATGCGCATGCCCCTGGAGGGTCTGCATACCGAAACCGGCGCCGGGGTGCTGGAGGCGGCGCTGCAGGCGGATGGCGCTCTCGAAGCCGCCGACCGCGCCGGCCTGTTCAAGACCTTCGCCAAGGTCCTGGCCCAGAGGCGCGGCCTGATGGCGACATTCATGGCTAGATGGTCAGACGATTGGCCCGGCCAGTCTGGCCACATCCACGTCTCGCTCGCCGACCGCAAGGGCGTGCCGGTATTCCATGACCAAGACGCGCCGTTCGGCATGTCGGAGGTCATGCGCTGGTTTGTCGGCGGCCAACAGCGACTGATGCCCGAGCTCCTGGCCATGATCGCCGGCACAGTGAACAGCTACTCGCGCCTGGTCCCAGGTTACTGGGCGCCGATCAACGCCACCTGGGGGGTCGAGAACCGCACCGCCGCCCTGCGCGTTATCGGCGGCGGCCCAAAGAGCCAGCGGATCGAGTATCGGGTGGCGGCGGCCGACATTCACCCGCACATCGCCCTGGCGGCCGCGCTCGGCTCCGGACTGTGGGGGGTGGAAAACCGCATCGAACCCAGCGAGCCGGTCACCGGCGACGCCTACGCCCAGACCTTCCCGTCCGAGTTGCGATTCCCGGCCACGCTGAGCGAAGCCGCCGAGCGTCTCAAGGGATCGAGCATCGCCGTCGAGCTGTTCGGCCGCGAGTTCGTCGAGCACTACGCCAACACCCGGCTCTGGGAGGAACGCCAATTCCGTCGGCGGATCACCAGCTGGGAGCTCGAGCGCTACTTCGAGATCATCTGAGGATCCGGCTCTAGGCGCGCCTCAGTTCTGCGTGGCCGCACACGCGGCAGGCGTACCGGTTGCGCATCGGGTTCACCGGCTTTTCCGGGGTCGAGCGCATCTGAGATGTCACGCCGTGGCCGTACCAGCACACCGGACATATATCGCCCGACGGCAGGTCGTGCGTCAGTCGTTTGAGGTTCGCCTCGACCTCGGCCAGTTGCTGGTCGAGAGGAGCGATCACTCGCGCCATCTCGTCATGCAGGCGGGCCCGCTCGCGCTCCGCCTCCCGGATCAGCTCGCGGCGGTCATGCTCATCGAAGTTCGCCGACATAGACCGATCCCTTTGCCTCTAGAACTCTCCCCGGCCACCGGCGCGCGCGAACAGTTGCAGGGTGCGCAGGCGCGCCAGGCGCGCGCTGTCCGGATGATAGTCCCTCCGGCGGTCTGAGGCGAAGCCATGGCCGGCGTCATAGATATAGAGCGGAATGTCGGGATGCGCCTCGGCGATAGTCTCCACCACCTCGGGCGGGATCGAAGGGTCGTGGCGGCCGAAATGAGCGATCACCGGGCAGCGTGGGGTCTCACCCACGAACTCGGGTATCCGCCGCCCGTAGTAGCATGACGCCGCGGCGAGGCCAGGAGTCCGGCAGGCCGCCAGCCACGCGGCGCTTCCGCCCCAGCAATAGCCCACGGCGAAGACTGGCGGCTCAAGCGCGGCGACGCAGGCGGCAAGATCGGCGGCTGCCTCGTCCCATGGCGTGGATTCCGAATGATCGCGGGCGCGGGCAATATCAGCTTCCTCGTAGCCGGCCTCGAAACCGGGCGCCCGCCGGTCGTAAAGCGACGGCGCCAAGGTCTCATAACCCTCCTCGGCGAAGGACGCCGCCGTTTCGCGGATGTGGTCGGTGACCCCGAAGATCTCCTGGATCACGATCAGGCCGCCGCGCCGCGCGTCCGGCGGCGTCTGCCGCCAGGCGCCGAAGCGAAAATCATCGCGCGGACTGATGAGCTCAATCCGCTCGGCCATCAGACGTTGAACCGGAAGTGCATGACATCGCCCTCGCGCACGACATAGTCGCGCCCCTCGGAGCGCAGACGCCCGGCTTCGCGTGCGCCGGCTTCGCCGTTTAGACGGACATAGTCTTCATAGGCGATGACCTCCGCGCGAACGAAGCCTTTCTCGAAGTCGGTATGGATGACGCCCGCCGCCTCGGGCGCGGTGACCCCCACCGCAATGGTCCAGGCCCGCGCCTCCTTGGGCCCGGCGGTGAAATAGGTCTGCAGGCCTAGCAGCGCGTAGGCCTCGTGGATCAGGCGGTCGAGGCCGGCCTCGTGAAGACCCAGGGCCTCCAGGAACTCGGACCGCTCCTCTGGCGCCAGCACGGCGATTTCGCTCTCGATCTTGGCCGAGATCACCACTGCCTTGGCCCCTTCGGCGGCCGCGCGTTCGGCCACCTGGGCCGACAAGGCGTTGCCGGTTCCCGCCGAGGCCTCATCCACATTGGCCACGATCAGCATCGGCTTGGTGGTCAGCAGCTGCAGCATCCGCCAGGCCTTGGCGTCATCTTCGGCCACCTTGGCCGCCCGGGCGGGCCGGCCGGCCTTAAGCTCGACCAAGGCCAGATTGGCCAAGCGCAGCGCGGCGAGGCTCTCCTTGTCGCCGCTCTTGGCCCGCTTTTCCAGGGCGAAAAGCCGTCGCTCGAGGCTCTCCAGGTCGGCCAGCATCAGCTCGGTGGCGATGATGTCGAGGTCGGCGATCGGATCGACCCGGCCCTCCACGTGGCTCACGTCGTCGTCCTCGAAGCATCGAGCCACCAGGGCGACGGCATCGCAGTCGCGGATATTGGCCAGAAACTGGTTGCCCAGGCCCTCGCCCACGGCCGCGCCGCGCACCAGACCGGCGACATCGACGAAGGTGATGCGCGCGGGGATGATCTCCTTCGCGCCAGCGATCGCGGCCAGGACGCCCAGTCGGGGCTCGGGCACGGCCACCTCTCCGACATTGGGCTCGATGGTGCAGAACGGATAGTTGGCCGCCTGGGCGGCGGCGGTCTGGGTCACAGCGTTGAACAGGGTCGATTTGCCGACATTGGGCAGGCCGACGATGGCCACTTTCAACGCCATGAAAACGCGAGGGCGTAACCCCTCCCCCTGCGATCGCCGAGCCCGCTCATGAACCGGCCATGGCCTTGGCGGCCAGCTCGCGCCAATGGCGGCCCTCGCGCCGGAACTGTGGATTGGCCTTGGCGATGCGCTGATCCATATCGCCGATGACCTCCTGGGCCTCGGCGCGTCGCCCCTGCCGGGCAAGGAATGCGGCGTAGCGGCCAACCCCTTCCAGCCCCGGTAGCCGGCCCGCCGCCCACTCATAGGCCCGGTCCGCCTCGGCGATCCTCCCCAGTCCCTCAAAGGCGCGACCCAACGCCAGGGCCGACGGGGGGGTGCGCCCGCGCTCGCCGTCCTCGCCCAGTTTTTCCAGCAGGCTCAGGGCCTCTGCGTGGCGTCCAAGCTCGATGAGCGCGTTGGCCCGGCCAAGCAGCAGGGCCGGGTCCTCGGCGTGGATGCCCTGGGCGGCCTGGGCGAACAGATACTCCGCCTCGCCGTGGCGTCCGAGCGCCGCCGCCGCCTTCGCCAGGCGCATGCGGTTGTGCACCGTGGGTGTCTCCTGGCACGCCGCTGTGGCCGCGCGGTATTCGCGGGT
>Ga0307478_10004409_pt1 | contig 10043 bp, 8 predicted proteins | sample atmos_gasesECM4C_2_FD_203713 | JGI IMG/M metagenome (GOLD analysis project Ga0307478, IMG submission 203713) | Hardwood forest soil microbial communities from Morgan-Monroe State Forest, Indiana, United States - atmos_gasesECM4C_05 | ecosystem: Environmental > Terrestrial > Soil > Temperate...
GGCGGGCGGCCGCTCATGAGCGCCGACGACTACCAGGCGCTGGCGGCTTTCCGCTACGCTCTGCGGCAGTTCTTGCGCTTCAGCGAAGAGGCGGCGCGCAGGGCCGGCGTCACGCCGCAGCAGTACCTGGCGATGATCGCCGTCCGCGGCTTCCCCGGGCGCGACCGTCTCACCGTCAGCGAGCTGGCCGAGCGGCTGCAGATCCGCCACCACAGCGCCGTCGGCCTGATCGACCGCATGGTCGCGCAAGGGCTCATGGTCCGCCAGCCCGGCGGCGCCGACCGGCGCCAGGTGTTCGTGAGCCTCACCCAGCGCGGCGCCGAGCTGCTCGAGCCCCTGGCGGCCGCCCACCGCGATCAGCTGCAGCGGATCGGCGGCGACCTCCGGCAGATCCTCGAGCGCCTGCGCTAGCGCGGGATTCCGCTACCTGTCTCGCCTGGGCGGGAACGGCAGGAAGCGCCGGCTGGCTCGGCGGAACAGGCCGCCCGGCAGGGGGGAACCCTGCCGGGCGGGAGGACTCATCGCGAGCCCGCCTGGCCTCCAACCAGCCGCTGGGGGGCAGCCTGGAGAGCCAGGGCCGCGGCGCCGGCCGCCACCGAGCCGCACAGGACCCGGCGGGCGCCGGCCCTGACGCCGAGCAGCTGGAGCAACCTGCCGGCGAGAGCATTCTTGACCCGATGGGCATAGAGCAGGCCCGCCGCCGTAATATCGGCGAATTGCAAGCCGAAGCCTGGGCCGAGGCCGATGCTGTCGCTCATCACGACCTCGTGAGAGGTGCTGTGAGCCAGGCCGATCGCGTGGCCGACCTCGTGAAGAGCGATGTACCGCAAGTCGTAATCGAAACCATTCACGCTGCTGGCGGCCCACGAGATGGCCGGGTCGTCGTTGAAGGCGATCACGTTCGGGGAGGTCCCGGCGGCAGGCGGGTAGTCGGTCCTGGCCAGGATGCCGTCGAGGCCTATGCCCGCGAACCTTTCCCAGTTGACGACGATCTCGCAAGGCTCCGCGGTCACCTCGACGAAATCGATCGGGAGGTGGCCGCTGCTCTTCCACGCGTTGAAGGCGTCCGACATGATCTGCGACATGGTTGAAAGGTTGATCGCCGGCCGGTTCGCCGGCAGGGAGCCGATCCGGTAGCGGACTTTCGTCCCGACCGGCCACAGGCCGCTGGTGCCGGGAAGGTGAGTGGGAACGATGGTCTGAACGTTCTGCACCGACACCGATTTAGGCAAGGAACACCCCCGCCGGGCAGATGTGGTCGCCTGCGCCGCCGCCGTCGTTGGTGGGTGCCTGGCGGTCGAGAAGAGGAGGACGCACCGCCGAGAGCTCGAAGAGCTGGACGATGTCCCGCGGATCCTGGCTCACCAGCGGCAGCGTGGGCGGCCGCATGATGACGTCGAGCTCCGAGTTGAAGACGTGGCACTCGATCGTCCCGGTGCCGTCGGCGTTGAGGACGAGGCTCGGCTGCTGCGTGCCGGTGCTGTTCGGCAGCGGCGCGGAGGCGATGACGAGTTGCGGACCGATGGTGGTCGTGAGAATGACCTCTTCGGAGAGGGCCTGGTGATCGGTCTTGGCGGGGAGCTTGAACGTGAAACAGTCCTTGGTTCCCGTGCCGGTCACCACCTCGCCGGCCAGCTTGTTGCAGCCGATCGTCCCTTGCCGCAGGTCGAAGACGGCCTCGATGAGCTTCAAGGCGTTGCCGTTGAGGGTGTCGGGGTCGAGTTGCCCCGCTCCATTGAAGACGTCGTCCATCTGCGCGGTCCAGCGAAAGTCCTGCTTCTGACGGTCGAAGTTGGCGGGCACGGCGTCGGGCTTGATGGCGCCGGCGGGAATCGTCGGATCGTTGAAAGGCACAACGCCGCCGGTGACGTTGGGCAGCGAGAGCCGCTCGCCCTCGAGGAACAGGATGCCGTCGGTCGGCTGGCCGAAGGGCCCAACCTCGAATTGAGGCTGGCGCGGTGAGTTCGAGTCGAGGAGGCTCTTGGCGAACCTGAGAAAGGGGAAGTGCGACTGCGAGATGAAGGGCTGGGTATCGGCCGAAAAGGCAGGCAGCGGGATCGGCTGCTTGAGGAAGAGCACGGAAGCGACCGGCAACCCGTTTTCCTGGCGCATCGCGATACCGAGCAGACCGTGGAAGATCAGGCGAAGCTGTGCCATGGTGACATTCCTCCCAAATTGCTGTTTTCAAGATAACGGTTGGTTCTAGCGGTAAACACACTCCTACCCGGGCTCGCACAAGTCGAGCTTGCACCTCCTTTCGGTCGACCGGGGATCAGGGTTCGGGCCTGGGCGGCGATCGCTCGGCAGGCCGGATCACGGGGAACGCCGTTCCCAGAAGCTGAAACGGTGCCCACGCGGCGGGCGAGCGGAGATCGGGCTCCGGTCCGCCCAGCAGCTCCAGCTGGGCGCCGCGCAAGGCGGCCTCGGCGTCGAGGCCGGCCGCCAGCCGGCGGTGCAGGGCGCCGGAGAGACGGGCGGCGGCGCGGTCATCCACGTTCCAGAGCGTGGCGATGACCGCCGGCACGCCTGCCGCGAAGAAAGGCCGCACCAGGTCCGCGACGCCGTCGCTCTGCCCGAGGCTGCCGCGCCCCGTGTTACAAGCCGCGAGGACCACCAGGCGGGTACCGGCAAGCGTCAGGGCAGCGAGCTCTGGCGCGAAGACGGCGCCCGGCGCGCCGCCGGCGTCGTCGGCGAGGATGAGCGCCGAGCGAGCGGGAAGCTCGGGATGGACGACGGCATGGCCACTGAAATGAACCAGCTCGGCGCGCGGCAGACCCGCCAGGAAAGCGCCGCGGGTTGCGGCTGCCTCGACCAGTACCGTCGCCTGGGGATAGAGGCGCCGTAACTGCGCGATCTCGGCGCGCGCGGCCGGGAGGCGTGGCAGGCTGGGGAAGAGTCCCGGATTGAATGCGGGATCTCCGACGAGGAGGACTCGGCCCGGGAGGGCGAGAGAAGCACGAGCGCCCGCGCCTTGGGGGGTGCAGGACGCCGCGCTCAGAGCGATGGCAACGCGGTGGCGCTCGACGAGGTAGTCGCCGTGAACCGGGTCGACGAGCGCCGCGAAAGGCACCGCGTAGAGCATCCTGTCGGGGACGAAGACGATGCGCCGCGCACCGTCCAGGGTGGGAGAGAGGCGCCTGAGCAGGCGCTCTCCCAGCTCGGCAAGCAGACCGTGCAGCTCGGCGCCGGTGCCGCCGCGCTCGATGGCAGCAAGCAGCGCCGAAGAGAGGCGAGCGAGCGGGGCACCCTCATGCTCGGCGAACCGTGCCTGGACGGCTGAATCGCGCTCGACAAGGAAGGTGATCAGCGCATCGCCGGCGACCAGGTACTCGACGAGCACGGTGCCCGGCTCGAGACACCTCGCCGCGCTCGCCAGGCCGGCCGGCGCGGACGCCCCGGCCACGCGGGCGCTCGGCAAAGCGGCAGCGCCCAAAAGATGCGCGCCCTTTGCGGGTCCGGCGGCGCCGTAGGTCTCGAGGAGCTGGATGGCCCGCCGTCGCTCGGCGTAGGCGAGCCCCAAGCCGGGATCGCGCCGGCCGACGACTTGGAGGTGGGCCATCTCGTCGTAGATGTCGAGGTGGTGTGCGACGTAGGAGCGGCGCAAGCTCTCCTCGGAGACCTGGCCGGTGAGCGTCTCGGTCGCCGCGATGCCCTCCAGCAACGTGGCCTCGGCGCGCGAGTCATCGCCCAGCGCGCGATAGATCCGGGCCCGCTGGGTCAGGATCGCGGGAACGCCGAAGAGGTATCCTGCGCCGCGGTAGGAGTCGAGCGCCCGCTTCAGGCTGGCAAGGGCAGCAGCCGGCGAGCCGGCGCTCGCGACGAGACCCGCGGCCAGATCGATGTCGCCACTCTGCTGAAGGCGGACGCTCGGATCTGGCACCTTGGAGACCTGCTCTCGCGAGCGGACGAGATCCGCCAGCGCCGACGCCTCGTCCCCAACCGCGTGCTCGACCAGCGCCCGCTGCCAGTAGGCCACCGTCGCGACCTGGGGATTGCCGCCTCTGGCAGCCACCGCCGCGTTGCGCTCGGCAAAGTACAGCGCCGCCTCCGGATGAAAGCCCGCCAAGCTGCGTGCGGCGGCACCGTAGATGTTGACCAGGCGGCGCGGGTCGAGCACGCGGGGAAGCAGAGCGAGCGCCGTTAGGCGGTGCCGCCAGGCGCTCTCGTCGTCTCCAAGGTAGTCGAAGGTGATCGCAACCAGGTTTTCGACCGCCGCCTCGTTCTCCGCCTCGTGGCAGCTCTGGAAGCGAAGGAGTGCGGCGCGATAGGCGGCGAGAGCTCGGCTCCACTCGCCAGTATCGAAAAGGATGAGCCCGATCATCCACTGGACTCGACCTTCCAGCGTGACGAAGCGCGCACCGGCGAGCCGCCGCTCGAGTTGCTCCAGCCGGGCCAGCGCCGCGGGTCGATCCGGCACGTAATAGCTGCAGATCGCTTCGAAGAGCTCCGCCCAGTTCGCCAAGGGGCTGCCGCCGGCAGCGAGCTGCGCCTTGGCCCGCGCGAACCAAAGGGCGGCCTGCCCCGTATCGCCTCTCTCGTAGAGCGAGCGGGCGAAGCGGAGAGCACGGTGCCCGGCAGCGAGGCGCGCCGCGTGCGCCTTCGCGACCGTGCGGGCATCGCCAGCCGTGACGGCATCGAGCACCGCCACCGAGTCGTGGAGCATCCAGTCCCGGTGCCGCTCGGCGAGGACTCCGCCGATGGCGCGGGCGAAACGCAGGGCCGCGGCGGCTCCCCTCTCGTCGCCCTGGAAGCGGCGCTCCGCCCATTCTCCGAGCAGGTTTTCCTCGCCAAGAAGGCGCAACGGCTGTGCGAAGCGCTCGGCAGCGGCGGCTACCTCTCTCGCCAGTGCGTCAGGCTCGGCCGCTGCGGCTGCCTGCTCGAGATGCCGGCGGGTCCGCTCCCACGCCTCGGCTTCCGAGATCCCGCCGCGGCGCTCGAGCGCCGCCCCGGCTTCGTGCGCCCACCCGCTGGCGCCATCCAGCTCCAGCAACCGCCGCCAGGCGAGGCGCCCCTGGTCCGTCAGCGCCAGGCGATCGAGGGCTTCCGCCTGGTTGAAGAGAGCAGGCGGGAAGCTGGGATGGAGGTGAAGCGCCGCGGACGCCGCTTCGAGCGCAAGGATGAGATCGAGCGGCCGGCCCGTGGCCTCGGCTTGCGCCAGGTGTGCAGCCGCCAGATCGCTCGCAAGGCGGGGGTCCAGCGGTGCGAGGGCGGCAGCTTCCTCGAGTGCCGCCACGGCTGCTGGCAGGCGGCCCACGGCCAGCTCGAGCAACGCCAGGTCTGCCAACTGCTGGCCACCATGGCCACCTCGCGCCAGCCGCACCGCCAGGCGGCGGAGCTCCGGCCTGTCCGCGGTCTCCCGCGCGAGAGGGGTTCCCCTCGGTGCATGGCCAAGCCCGACCCAACGCCCAGGGCCTGGGCGCATGGGAGCGAGGAGCTTCGCCAGCTCGCGCCGCCCCGGCCAGGCTTCGGCGCCGGTATCCTGACCGCGGCGACAGGTCGTCCACAGGCCCGCCGTCGCCGCGACGCCAAGGCCGATCACGGCAAGCGCCATGCCGTGGAGACGATCGTTCACGCTGTAGCTCGCGGCGGCCCGAGCCGTTGCAAGATACGCTCGCTCGCAGTCGCCGCGGGCCGATGGTCGCTCATCGCCGAAGTAGCGAGCCGCTGCTACAGGCTCGCAGTGAGGGTTGCGCGAGGGCGACGTATAGCACATCTGCTCGTTCATAGCTCGCTTCCTGGACCTCCTTCGATGCAGCCAATGCAGCGGCAGGGCTGGGGGGCCGGCCTTGATCGCTCTGCTATAGACGGACAGCTTGGCGGTTCTCGCACTCGCCCTGCGCCTGTTCTGCATTTGCACCACCTCTCCCCTGTCTCCGTTCCCGCGCCGCCGCGCACCACGCGTAGGGATGCACCACACCCCCGGTTTCGACGATCGGCGGCACCCCGCCCGGCGTCCGACTGTCCTGCCGCTCGCGTGGAGCGGCACCAGGGAGGCTGCCGCTGCTCGCGGGATTGGCAAGGAGGAGAGAGATGAAGAAAGCTGTGCGTAAGATCACCCTGTGCAGAGAGACGCTGTGCCAGCTCGAAGGCAGCGCGCTCGCCATCCCCCGCGGCGGCCTCACTGCCCTCTGTACCGCGACCTGCCCGATCAACACCTGCAATTGCACCAAGCTCTGCACCCACAACATCAACCAGAGCTGCACGACCTGCTAGCGGCCTAGCAACCGCCGGGACCGTCGCCCGCGCCGCCGCCGGCCCTTTGCGCCGGACGGGCCCGCGGCGGTCCCGCGGCCCGCTCGCGCGCACGCCGCCGGTTCGAGGCGGTGCGGGCGCCGGTCCGCCGCGGCAACCGGGCCGCCGTATACAAACCTCGCTGTCGCGCGACGACACCGGGCCCGGCGCCTGCGAGCTGGTCTGGGTCGAGGAGTTGCAGCGCGGCAGGCGCCTCTACCGCTGAGGCGCCGGCGAGCGAGCCTTCACAGGTCGATTTTCGCCATCAGCCGCTTGATCGCCGCGGCGCTCTGCATGATGTAGAAGTGGGCCGAGGGCACGCCGCTCAGAAGCAGCTCCTCGAGCTGCCGCCGCGCCCATTCGACGCCGATGTCGAGCACGTGCTCGGGCTTGGCCGCCAGGACTTCGTCGGAGAGCTCGGCCGGGATCTCGACGTGGAAATTGCTGGGAATCGTGGACAGCTGCTTGCCCGAGCTCAGGACCTTGAGCCCGGGGATGATCGGCGCGGTGACGCCCAGGGCCCGGCAGACCTCGACGAAATGGAAATAATGGCGGTTGTCGAAAAACATCTGGGTAACGACGTAGTGCGCGCCGGCCTCCAGCTTCTCCTTGACCCGCCGCGCGTCGAGCTGCAGGTTCGGCGCCTCGAAATGCTTTTCCGGATAGCCGCCGACGCCGACGCAGAAATCGGAAGGCTCGGCGTCCAGCAGGTCCTCTTCGAGGTAGCGGCCGCGGTTCATCGCCGCGATCTGGCCGACCAGGTCGCACGCGTAGCGGTTGGCGCTGCGGCCGTGTTGCAAAGGCTTTTCGTAGCCGCTGTCGTCGCCGCGCACCGCCAGCACGTTGTCGATGCCCAGGTACTTGAGCTCGATCAGGAAGTCCTCGGTCTCCTCGCGCGTGAAGCCCTGGCAGAGGATGTGCGGCACGGCGTCGATCTGGTACTTGTTCTGCAGCAGCGCGCAGACCCCCAGGGTCCCCGGACGCTTGCGCTTGACCCGGCGCTGGATGCCTTTCGAGGTCTCTTCGTAGATGACTTCCGCCGCGTGGCTGGTGATGTCGATGAACGGCGGGCGGTACTTGACCAGGTCGTCGATCAGCACCAGCAGCGACTTGACGTTGCCGCCGCGCAGCGGCGGAATGATCTCGAAGCTGATGAGCGGGCGTTGGGACTGCGCCAGATGATCGATGACTTTCATGGGCGGAAGCGGACCGGGGCAGGCGACGGCTGGGAGCGTACCCCGCGCCCAGGGGACGGTCAAGGCAGCCCCGTGGGGGCATGGGGGCTGGCCGGGCCGTTCCGGGCCATGGCCGGCAAGGCCGGGCAGGGCGCGCCGAACCGCCGCGCCCCGGCAGGATGGCGCTCTCGGATAGAGTTGCGGCAATGCCGGTCAATTCCTGGCGGCGGGAGAGCCGATGGAAGGAGGCGCTGCGCGTGCTGGGCGACGCCGCGGCCACGGTCGCGGCGCTCGGCGGCGCCTTCTGGGTGCGCATCCACCTGCCCCTGCCCTTCACCGCCGGCCTGCTGCCGGGCGACCGCCTGCGGTTCTTGCAGCGCGACTGGGGCGTCGTGCTGCTGCTGCAGTTCGCCAGCCTCTATTTCTTCGGCTTCTACGACCGCCCCGAACCGCGCACGCGGGCCGAGGCCGTAAGGCGCCTGGCCGGCGCGGCGGCGCTTCAGGGCGCAGCGCTCCTGGGTTACTTCTTCTTCGCGTTCCGCAGCTTCCCGCGTTCGGTCCTGGTGCTCTACGTGCCGCTCGACCTGGTCCTGCTGCTCGCCTGGCGGGGCGTCGTCGACCGCCGCGGGCTGCATCGCGAGCGCCGGGTGGCGATCGTCGGCAGCGGCCAGGCGGCGGGCGAGATCGCCCGCACCCTGTCCCAGCACCGCTGGCACGGCCTGCTGGTCGCCGGGTTCGTGCCGCAGCCCGGCCAGGAGGCGTTCGCCGCCGGGGCGGACCTCGAGCCGGCGCTGGGGCCGCTGCTCGGCACCTCCGAGGACCTGCCGGCGCTGCTCAGAAGCGGCGAGATCGACGACATCATCCTCGCCGGCGGCGGCGACTCCTGGCAGACGCGCCTGATCGATCGCCTCGCGGGCACGCGTCCCCATCACACCAACGTGCTGCTGCTGCCGGGGCCTTTCGAAAGCCTGATCGGGCGCATGCGCTATCGCTGGGTGCACGATCTGCCGCTGATCGAGGTGATGCGCGAAACCGAATGGCGCATCAACTGGCCGCTCAAACGCCTGCTGGACTTGACCGCCGGCTCGCTGCTGCTGCTCGCCACCCTGCCTGCCCTGGCGGCCTGCGCGCTGGCGGTTCGCCTCTCCTCGCCGGGGGCGATCCTCTATCGCCAGTTGCGTATCGGCCGCGACCAGCGTCCCTTCACGCTGTGGAAGCTGCGCACCATGCGCCTCGACGCCGAGGCCACGTCCGGCGAGGTCATGGCCCAGCCGGGCGACCCGCGCCTGATCGCGTGCGGCGCCTTCTTGCGCCGTTTTCGGCTCGACGAGATCCCGCAATTGTTCAACGTGCTGCAGGGCACGATGAGCCTGGTGGGACCGCGTCCGGAGCGGCCCGGCTTCGTGCAGCGATATCTGAGGGAGGTCCCCGGGTATGCCGAGCGCTTCTCGCTGGCGCCGGGGGTCAGCGGTCTCGCGCAGGTCAACGGCGAGTATCATTCGAGCCCGCAGAACAAGCTGCGTTATGACCTGGCCTACGCCGCCAACTGGACGCTGTGGCTCGATCTTTCGATCTTGCTGCGGACGGTGAAAATCGTGCTCACGTCGCGCGGCGTCTGAGGCGCCGCGTCTGGGGCCGCCGGGTGTCCGCGGCGCCGCCGCCGCGAAGCCGCGGGAAGGCGGCCATCGTCAATGTTGCATCTCTGCATGCAACGCAAGGCTCTGCCGGGTTCCGGCATGGGCCCTGGATTGTTTGCTGGAAACACCTATAATAGAACTCCCAAAGCCGCCAGCAGGCTTGTCCAGACCGGCAGGGAGCCGGCCGGCAAGAGCTGAACGAAAGGACGCGATGAGTGCCAAGCAGCCCATGCCGAGCGATCCCGGCCATCCGGCGCCGGTCAGCGCGATAGCCCGGCCGGCTTTGGATCCGGCCAGCGCGCCGGCGCCACCGGCCGCCGACGCCACCCACGCCACCCACGCCACCCACGCCACCCACGCCACCCAATCATCGCGCCGGCCCTACCAGCCGCCTCGCATCCTCTTCCGCGAGCCGCTCGAGGCCATGGCGGCGATCTGCTCGCCGCACCCTCCGGCGAAGGCCAACAAGGGACTCTGCCCGATGGGGCCGATCTCGTCCTAGTTTAGTTCCCGCGCACGCCGCGGCGATCCCCGCCGGCCAGCATCGGGCGCAGCCGGCGGCGTGGGCGCGAGCCCGTTCTCCTGGCGTCGTAGACTCGAATCACCGCAGGATCGGCAGCAACGTCTTCGCGGACGCGGGCCGTGCCCCGACCGGCGCCGACTCCCGCTGCCGGTCGGCCGCGTGCGCGTCCTGCGCCTCCCGGGCCATCGCCATGCGGCTCAGGGCGTCCGGATAGACCTGCAGCGCGTCGCCGCTAAAGGCCGCGGCATTGCCCGGACAGAAGTTGAGGAGGTGGCCCGCCGGGCCGAAACCGTCCACCATTTTCTTCGCCTCGACGGTGAGCGCCCGGACGTCGGCGAGCCCGGCCGAGCTCGCCCAGATGTCGCGGATCGAGCGCTCATGCAGGTTTCCCACCGCCCGGCGCCACTGCACGCAGGGATAGACGTTGCCATAAGGATCGATGGCGATTCCCGAGGACCCGGCGCCGCAGTGTTTCGC
>Ga0307478_10004410_pt1 | contig 10043 bp, 9 predicted proteins | sample atmos_gasesECM4C_2_FD_203713 | JGI IMG/M metagenome (GOLD analysis project Ga0307478, IMG submission 203713) | Hardwood forest soil microbial communities from Morgan-Monroe State Forest, Indiana, United States - atmos_gasesECM4C_05 | ecosystem: Environmental > Terrestrial > Soil > Temperate...
TGGCGGCGTACCGATCTTGTTTCAGACCGCGCGGCTGCACGGAAAATCCGCGTTGGAAAAAGTGGCGGCGTACCGGGCGATTTGCCGTGGATTTCCGCGCGTGCTGGCCTTTGAGTTGGGCCCGATGTTCGCGCCCAACGGAGAAATCTTCGACGAAGAGACGGTGCGGCGGCTGATGGATATTCCGGAGCTGGCGGGGATGAAGCATTCGTCGCTGGACCGCATGGTGGAGCTGGGGCGGCTGGCTTTGCGCGATGCGCTGCGGCCGGAGTTCCGGATTTACACCGGCAACGACCTGGGAATAAATATGATCGAGCATGGCTCGGACTATTTGCTGGGGCTGGCGACGCTTGCTCCGGAAAAGTTTGCGGAGCGCGACCGGCTGTGGGCCGAGGGCGATCCGGGGTATTACGGATTGTCGGACGCTCTGCAATATCTGGGGAATGTAGCGTTTCGCGAACCGGTCCCGGCATACAAGCATTCGGCGGCGGTGTTCCTGCACTTGACGGGGCGAATCCCGACGGATTTGCCGCATCCGCGAAACCCGAGGCGACCCATTTGGGAGCGGGAGATCCTGCAGGATTGTGCTCGGCGGCTCGGAACAGTGGCGAGTGGCGAGTGACGAGTGGCGAGAAAGGACCGAACCGAGACGAGAGAAAAGCGCAACACAGAGGGCACTGAGACCGGAGCACAGAGGTCGCAGAGATACCCCCACCCCGGTATTTTGCTGAAAGAGTGCGGATTTGCTTGATTGCGAAGGGGTTAAGCTTTTCGGCGACGACAAAGAGTTTGCAACAGTATGTGAATAAAGGAGTTGGTTCGCTTGATGCACCGAATCTCGATGGGTCGAACGAACGAATGACATCCACACCCCCCCGTTTCGTATAGATGTGAAACGAAAGGGGGTGCTCTAAAAGGGTTTTGTAAGAGGATGAAAACAAAGGATTAAAAAATCGATGGGCGGTGAAGGCGCAAGGTAGGTGCGGGGAAAAGGAGGGACGAAACGGGGACACTGTCAGCTTAACCTTAACTAAAGAATACCGCAGTCGCTGCTATTTGTCAAGTGATAAATTAAGAGCTGTGGATTGAATGGGTTGCGGAGAGAGAGGGAACGCGTTCCATTTTGGCGCGACGGGCTTCAACCATGAGGGGATTCATTCAGCGCATTCGCAGAAGGAAGTTTGCGGCACGGTCCATGGCGTCGCTGAACCAGGGCCGAAAATTCCAGAACGCATGCGGCGCGCCTGGCAGGATATGGAGTTCCACATGTGCTCCGCCTTCGCGGTAGCGCCTCGCAAAGTCCGTCGATTGAGTGGTAGGGACGGATTCATCATTAGCCCCATGCAGTAAGAGCACAGGAGGGCCATCGCTGGGGATGTGATTTATCGGGGAAGCCCATTGCCACTTCGCGCGATCCTCGCTGGCTGTGGCATGCAGGAATTTCGCGACTGTCTCTTGGTTGCCCGTGCTGAGACTGAGGAGGTCGGCTGGCGTTGCCATGGCTACCACACCCTGAATGCGGCTCGATGTGGCTGGATAGCCACCGTCGCCCTCGAACTCGGGAACGCCGAATGTCAGTCCCGCCAGCAGTGCCATCTGTGCACCGGACGATCCGCCGAGTGTGGCAACCGCCTCGGGATCAATTCCGTACGTTCGCGAATTCGCGCGCATCCAACGCACTGCGGCCTTAACGTCCTGAATCGCTCCCGGAAAGGCGGCCTCATCGGCGTTCCGGTATTCGATGCTGGCCGCAGCGAGGCCGCGCTCGGCCAAGGCGGAGGCAATATGGGCGAAGCGCTTGCGGTCGTTCACCATCCATCCGCCGCCGCGCACCACGATCGCGCCGGGGAAAGCGCGCTTTGCCGGATTCATGGGCAGATACAGGTCGAGGAGAAGGGCGCGTTGCCCGTACCGCGCATAAACCAAGTCAGGCACGACGCGGACACGCGGCGACGCACTGTACTGAACGAAGTCTTGTTCAGCTTGACCCGCTGGCAAGTCGGCGGGCAAAAGCGTAATGCAGGCGCAGGTTAGTGCAGCGAGGAATGCCCAACGAAGCATGGCAACGAGGATAGAGGCAAGTCCACCCTTTCACAAACCGAAAGGGTAGGCCGCGTGCGGTTGACGTCGGGGGCACGGGAGCAGATGATCTTGTCGCATTGAGTTTCAAATTGGGAATGGTGGTTTGCGGAGGATGCGATGGCTCATAGGCACGGAGAAGGCTTTACGTGGGTGGCTCTAACGGTGTTGGGTCTCGTCGCCGGACTAGCCCTTGCCTTGCCGCTGGGGGTGCCGATCTTCGCTGTATTGGGAGCTATGGTCGGTACGCCGGTCGTGCTGAGCATCGTAGGTTTTGGTGTGGGGACGGCGCAATGGCCGATCATCCGGAGGCACGTGGCGTCGTCGGGTTGGTGGATCGTGGTGAGCGCGTTGGGGATGGGGGTGGGACTCACGGTTGGGGTGATCCTGGTGGAACAAGTGGGTCGAGCCGTAATGGGAGGCCAAGTCAATTTTCGGATGCTGGGAGTTGCGGGACGGGCCGCGAGTTTTGGAACGATTGGAATGATAGGTGGCCTATCTCTTGGACTAGCGCAGTGGCTGGTGCTGCGGCGCCACGCGGCGAGGTGCAGAAGTTGGATCGGCGTGAACGCAGTGAGTCTTGGGGTAGGTTTGGCCTCGGGGTCGCTATTAGGGGATGTTCTGGTGGCGAGGCCGGGCGTGGCCAGCATTGGGATCATGATCGCGATCGGGAGCACACTCGCGGGCGCATGCACTGCAAAGGCCCTGGCCAAAATCTTCTCTCCAGGTCGAGAGCTTTCTGCAGCCCAGCGATAGTCGCTGCATGAAAGTGACTTAAACCGGCGTACGCAAAACCGGCGTGTGCGGCAATTCTGCCCACGACCCTGTCGGCCACCCGCCCGGCGAAGTCACGTCGGACGGGCTAGAGGAATCCGCAGAACTTTCCCTTTGTGCGCAAGTCCGCATTGCGCAAATTGCTTGCGCTGAGGCGCGTCGAGAGTAAAGGTGGTGACTCCGCTAGAGACCCAGACAAATTCGCGATCGATTTGATTCAACAGCTTGCCGTCATTCTGTAGCCAGCTACGCAGCCAATTGAGTTTCCTCAAAATTACTTTAACCTCCTTGTCGCTCGCTGTATGAACCTCCACCCAGTAGATAAAATCCGTTTGCCGATTCGCATGGCGGTAACCGATGGCAAAGTCCCATCGGTTTGCATTCGGCTGTCGGCTTTGCAGTGCACTATCCACATCTACGCTGCCTTCCAGTCGACGCGTATCTTCGGGATCCACATGGGGCCTGTCTTTTGCCCGCAACGCTTGCAGTCCGGGCCTTAACGCATTTTGGAGATGAGGTGTCCGCAAGACTGCGGTTCTGAAACTCACTTAGCTGGCTCCGGCCGTGCGTTTGCTGCAGCCCGAGTAACTGCACTGTTCGCTCGGGCGCTAAACTCGGAAAGTCCACCCCAACCGGATTTTCCTTCTTCTTCCGCGGAGGGATCAAGTTCAGATATGTCGGAGGTCTTGCCAGTTTCTCTATCGAAGTAGAACACCTTTAGCTCTTTCGCGAGAACCGCGTCGGCTAGCCTTCGCATTGATTGCGTGTGCTCGGCATCAAAGACATCCAGGATAGCGTTCGTCTTTGCTCCATTGGCCTTCAGATGCTTCAACGCCCAAACCGCGTCCAAAACTTGTGGAGAATGCGTGGAAAGGCAGACTCGATAATCGCGCATGAGCAATTCAAGGACCAGTAACAACACCACTGCAATCGCCCGTGGATGCAATCCCATTTCCAGTTCTTCGAGGACAACCCACTCTATGTCGTCTCGCCTCGCAACTTTGGTTCGAGGCATAAGCCAATAGAAACCAAGCAGTAAGGGAACAAACTCCCTCTGTCCGGCGGACCAGACCATGTATGGTAATGATGCCTTTTGTCTTGTCGGGCCTAGAACCAGCCTCTTTTGAGAGCGGAATTTGTCAACCTTTAGATGGAAATCTGAAAACACATGACGCTGGAGAAGATCTCGAAATTCTTGCTTCAGACGACGCTCCTGCGGAAACAGGTCGCCACTAGCACCGAACTCTTGCTCCACCAACACGCGCAACTTCTCACTGAATTCACGAACGGCAAATGGGTCGCCAGGCGCATAGTCCGTGAAGGGGCGCGGCCATCCGTCGCGCAATGCCAAAACGCGTTGTGCGGGGATGAAAAAGAGGTTCTCCTTCTTCTTGGAACGTCTATGTCTTGCTATTTGCTTCAAATCGACGGACTTCCCCTTCCATCTGACTGAAGTTTTTCCCCTCTGCCATATCGATCGCATTCCTTCACCGAAATAAGCATCAAGAAATTCAGGAAGACTGCGTTCCCAATCCAGACCATACTTACCCATCTCTGATTGCACTTGACCAGCATCTAGCATGAGTTTAAGGAGTTGGAGGGCAATACTCTTTCCGGTTGCCTGAGGGCCCACCAGCACTGTCAGATCGCCAAATGCCAAACTCGCTCTCTTGATCTGACCAAGATTCCGAATCTTCAGCGTTTTCATCGAATATCCGCCTCATAGCTTTCTAGGACCTCTACATCGACTCAATTGGCAGGCGGTCCATCGAACGGCGTGCCACTAATTCCTTCCGTCTGTAGGGCAGCCGCGGAGTATATCACTTGCCGGATTGGATACGTTTGCGGGAGCGTATCTCCTCTGTCAGCGTGAGCATCGGAACCAGGAGTACGCCAAAAGCGTGCACCACCCGCCTTACGGGTGAGGAAGCTGTGGTCTTGGTCCGTTTTGTGCGAGCAACGTCTCGGTGACTTGTTGGCCTGTTGTAGGCGGGACTCCCTGAATTGAGAAGCTGAACAGACACTCTTCAAACTGGAGTGTGTTCCCAGATATCTTCGTGCGCATCGGCGGATGGCCCTCGAGATGAAACGTGGTTTGGGACGGGTCTTTCCAGTCAAGTATAAGGTTCACCGGGCCGCCGAAATAAGAAATGACGCAATGTCGGAATGTAAGAAACGGAAAAAAATTGGTCAGAGTAGCGTTGATTCGCTCATCATCCTGGCTCGAATCCAAGGTAATTTGGCAGTTCTCATACATTGCGACGCTTAATGTCGCAGTCGTTGAAGAGAGAACTGAAGTAACCTTCGCGGGCGTGGGCGGTGCGTCCGTACAGCGAGGCAGTGACGAGGTGAGAAGCTGTTGCGTTCCTCCACGGGATTGATTGAAGGATCTGTAGCTTACAAGTTCCCCGGTGAATGGCCAAAACTCCTTGTCGCGGGGTTTGATTTGGAGAAGCTTGTCACTCATACGGCGGAGTAGATCGGGGTTCACTTTCACCCCCTGTTCTTTTGCTACCGCGATCAGATGCTTGATGCTCGGCAGAGTCGCCCGGAAATCGTTCAAGGGAAGAGACGCCACTTTGTCCATCTGTCGGCGAACGAGGTCTTCGATATATGGCTGCAAAGCGGAAAGAGTCGAATCGATCTTCGTCAGTTTCGTGTTGAATTCGTTCAGTTGTTTGGTTACTTCTCCGAGCTTGGGATTAACCCTGTCGTCGACGGAGTGCTCAAAATCGCTTTTTACGTGCTCTCTGTAGACCGGCGTAACTATGGCCAGCGTGGGGATGAGGAGGAGGACCAGGATGCCCCAGATCTTGCGCCTGTTTTTTTTCCAGTAAGACTGCAGGTTGGATGCGGAAGGCTTGGGCACACTCAGATCGTCGTGTTCTAGGGCGGCTAATCGTGCTTCGATCTTGTTGAGCTGCTCTTTCGTCGACGCGACGCAGAGTCTACTCTTCGGTGGAATCATTTCCAAGATAAGAACCGAAGCGTAGGAAGCCGGGTCGCTTCGCTCGGGGTGACGGAAAAAGAAACGGCAATCTTGGCGCTAGAGGCGAGATTCACGCTGTTGGCAGTTCGGCGGCGGCTCTTAGTGTGTTCCGATGGAGACTACGCGGAGTTGTTTGCGGTCGGCCGCTGTGAGGATTTTGGGGGAGGGCGCGGAGGGTTTGGGCTGGGTTGGAGATGCCGCCGTGGAGGATGACGATGGTGCCGGGGGTGAGAAAGAGGACGAGGAACGGGCGAAAAGCAGGTCCCTCACACCGCTCGCAAATGCGCGAGCGGGTTCGCGCGCCCCTGCGGCGGGCAGGCTTACGCGTCGCCCCTTCATTTATTGAAAAGCGAGGAAGCCGATGAAGCTCGGCGCGGGCACGGCAGTGCCGTGCCCCTACAGGGGAACTAAGAGGAAAGGAGCGGCGCACGGTCAAAGACCCCACACGCAAGAACGGCGTATGGGGCACCCGCGCCGGGGAAAGGCGCCAGGCTGAAGCCCGCCGCTACGTAAGGCAGATTCGAGAAAAAACGGAGAAGCCGAGTGAGGCTCGGCGCGGGCACGGCTGTGCCGTGCCCCTACGTGGGAGAAAATTCGCCGGCGAGGAACTCAGCTTGAGGTTACGCCGTTCACCAGGCTTAGGAAGAAGGGTAAGTTGCCGATGGAGTGCCCTAATATGCCGGGCCAGGTGTTTTTTGTGCGTTGGGCTACGAAGGATAGGGCCAGGCCGGTGATGGCCATGCGGGTTGTGTCCCAGAGGGTGGGTTGCATGAAGAGGTGAAAGGCGGACCAGAAAATACCGTGAACGATCCAGGCGTGACGGCCGAAGGCTAGTTCCTGGCGGGGCAGCACGTAGCCGCGCCACCAGAGTTCTTCTCCGCCGATGTTGCAGACGAGCATGACTGCGGCGTAGTAGACGAGAATCCACCAGCTTCCTAGGAGGGGAATGCCCATGAAGTCGTGGGGACCGAAATGGCTGAAGAATTCGCGGTGAAACGTCGAAGGATCGAAGAAGCGGATGGAGTGCAGAGCAGGTTGCAGGAGGCTGGCGTAGCGCTTGACCAGGATCGCTACTACGACGGCGGCGAAAATCCACTTTTGGCGCGTCTGTTCCTTCCAAAGGGCGAGCCAGGATGCGATGACGGCGAGGAGGTCGGGCCAGTTGCCTCCGTACATAAAGCCGGAGAGCGCGCCTGCCCAGAGCCACGCAGCCGTGGTTGGGGCGCCGAGGCGCAATCGTTGCATGAGACCCGGCCAAGAGATGGTGGGCAGATCCAGAGCCGCACCGATGAGCGCAGCGAGCAACATGCACGCGAGGGGAAGAATCAGCAAGACGTGGAAAATGCGCCACCAAGATGTGCCTTGCTGCAAAAGATTGGGACCTAACTGATGAAACAGGAGGGCGAAAATCAAGGCCGGTACGCCGAAGAGGAGGACGGTCGCTAGCCAATTTGCAGGTCTGGTGGCAATTGGTTGCTGCACGGGGAGAGTTTATCTGAGGACGGGGATTACGGAAGTCAAATTCAAAGATTGAGGGAGAGGAAAAAAGCAGGTCCTTTCACCACTCGCAAAATACCGCGAGAGGGTTCGGGATGAGAAAGATATGGCGGAAGGCGGAGTTTACTTTCTGGCGGAAGTACCATTTTTCTGGAGCGGGCGGTGCCGCAGCATGGAGGCATGAGCGAAAATAAAACCTGGTTTGCTGGGTGGCTATTGGTCGTTGCCGGCGGATTGTTGCTGTTGCCGATCGCTCTGCCCGCTGCGGGGGTTGAAAGTCGAATGAACTTGCCGCAGGTGTCGGGCGAGGTATGGTTGAGCGCGGAGGCCCGGCTGGAGCTTGATAGCGTGTGGGGGAAATGGGCGAGCGATCGGGAGTACGCGATGACGCCCAGTGTGTCGCAGCGATTGCTGGAGGCTTTGCCAGCGGAATTGCGGGATGGATGCAGGGAGATGTTGTCGGACTTTGAGCCGGCGATTAAGGTGGAGCGGAATCTTGGCGTACGCGTGTTGCATGCCGAGGGCATTGCTGACGAGCGGACCGCGATATTGGCATTTCGTTGCACGGTGCATATACCGGAATTGACCGCTTATGACGAACGTCCCGCGGTGCTGGTGTTGCATAAAGGCGCGGGTGTTTTGAGGCTGCTGCCGTTGGCGGAAACGTGCGAGAACTGCTCGGATTTGTACCATGTTGCGTACACACAAAAGTTTGCGGCGGCTGGGGGATATCTGGCGGAACTAAAAGTGGAGCACACTACGGATAATCCCTGCTGCGATGGCGGCGATTCTCACGGGGGAAGGGACTTGTTGTTGGTGGCGGTGCCAGAAGGCGCAAAGGTGCTGACGTTCGAGAAGGATACGGACGATTACAACCACGATGATGAGAGTGAAGATACGCAAACGGTGTGCAAGTCGGAAGTGGCTTACGAGCGGGACAGCAACGGGTATCTGCTAGCGCTCAATGCGCAGACGAATTGCACGCAGAACGGCAAGTTCGCGCCACCGATCAAGGCGTCGCGATTTGAGTGGAATGCGGGGGAGAAGCGGTTTCTGCCGAGCGGGGTAGCTCGGTCGTTGTAAACCTCAGTCAAAAACGCACACGCAAAAAACGGAGTGTGGGGCTCCCGCGCGGCGTTCGGCCGGGGCGCGCTTAATCGATACCCCTACATTTACTGAACAGCGGGGAAGCCGGTGAGGAGCGGCGCGGGCACGGCTGTGCCGTGCCCCTACATGGGCAGGTTCTTGTTAGCGGAGGTGACGCCGTTCACGATGGAGGGCTACTGCTTTTCGTAGACGAGGATGTTGTTGATGGAGTCGGCACCCGGGGCGCTGGTCTGGATGATGGTGGTGCTCGTGGCGTCGGATGCTTTTACTTTAGAGATAAGCACAGGCTTGCCGGACTTCTTTAAGACGGCTTCGCTTGATCCGTCAGAGGAGCGCGTAATGGAGATGGAGTCGGCGCCGGCGGGCGCTGCTTTGCCGGTGATGGGATAGTCCTGGCCATCGTACGCTACGGTGAAACTGTAGGAAACGGGACTGCCATCCGCGGCGACGCCTTGAAAGGTGTATTTGACTTTGTCGCCGGCGGACTCTACCGTTCGGGTCATGTTCTTGGGGGCAGGTCCGGGGATGTATTTCGATTTTGCGACATTCAATTTCCACGTGCCGACGGAGGGACTTTGGGCCAGGAGGCGGCTGGATGTGGCGCAGAGCAACGCAGTGAGGGCCGCGAGGGCCAGAAGGCGTTTCAAGGTTTTCTCCTTACGGATTTGGCCATAAAAAACGGTACGCGGAAGGTTAGGAGATTGTCAAAGGAATTGTCGTGAATGGATGCGGTGAGTGTGTCGAAAAGAATGAAGGGGCAGATTTCGAGAAAAGAGAAGAAGGCGGCGATGGGCGGGGACAGCGTGCCGCCCTGTTAGAGGCAAGTTGCGTGATGGCCGGGAGGGTTGTATCCAACGGTTTTTTCTGGCATCAAATTGGGTTTGCGGTTGTACTACTAGGAGGGATACTCATGAGTTCCAAGCAGGTGGTTCTTATCACTGGTTCAAGTACCGGGTTTGGGAGACTGTTCACGGAAACGCTGGCTCGCAAGGGTCACACGGTTTTCGCGACGATGCGTGATCCCGGAGGGCGGAATGCCAAGAATGCTTCGGAGATTCGTGCGCTGGCGGAGAAGGAGTCGTTGCCCGTTCACGTTCTGGAAATGGATGTGACCGACGATGGGTCGGTGGAGCGGGGTGTGGAAGCGGCGGTGGGCAAGGCAGGGCGTATCGACGTGGCCATCAACAATGCCGGGTATTTCCTGACGGGGCTGGAGGAGGCGGTGACCACCGAACAGGCGCGGCGGCTGATGGATACGAATTTTCTTGGTCCGGTGCGCGTCAATCGCGCGGTGCTTCCGCACATGCGGCGGCAACGCAGCGGCGTGATCATGCACATCAGCAGCGGGGCCGGGCGCGTGATACTGCCTTCCGCGGGTTTCTATTGCGCCAGCAAATTTGCGTTGGAGGCGCTGGCTGAGGCGTACAGCTACGAACTTGCCGGGCAAGGGATTGAATCGGTGATTGTGGAACCCGGCGCTTATGAAACGCCTGTTTTTGGCAATACGGTGACAGCTGCCGACGAGGGTCGCACCAATACGTATGGCGCGGTCAAGGAGATTCCTGCGAAGGTCAACGGGGCACTTTCGTCAAGGGCC
>Ga0307478_10004411_pt1 | contig 10043 bp, 16 predicted proteins | sample atmos_gasesECM4C_2_FD_203713 | JGI IMG/M metagenome (GOLD analysis project Ga0307478, IMG submission 203713) | Hardwood forest soil microbial communities from Morgan-Monroe State Forest, Indiana, United States - atmos_gasesECM4C_05 | ecosystem: Environmental > Terrestrial > Soil > Temperate...
TGGCTCAAGACAAACTGGCCGGCGCAATCTTGCCGACCGGCCTCTTGTCACAAAGCAAAAACACCCTCATTCAATAGCCCTGCCGCACGCTATGCGAGCGATCAATAGCGTCGCAACTCGCGTTTCCCTGACGTCAGTTTGGAGTTGGGGGGCTCAGTTGGCCCCAGATTGGGACCCAGATTCTGGGACGGGCTTTCTAATTGGTTGAAAGATATGGTAGGCACGAGGAGACTCGAACTCCTGACCTCTACCGTGTCAAGGTAGCGCTCTAACCAACTGAGCTACGCGCCTACACCTTGCTATTGTACAACTTGCGGCGATTTCAGAGCACCTTGCTGATCCACAATCAATCCACAGAATTTCTCCTGTGCAGCGATCGCGTTGTCGTTGTCGCCTTGCGTGTACAGATCGAGCGTCGTTTGCACCTTCGCGTGCCGCAACATCTCCTGCACGGTCTTCGGATTTTCCTTGGCTTTGTTCACCAGCCAGTTGCTCAGCGAGTGACGCAGGTTGTGAAGTCCGAAGCGGTATCCATCGGGAATCGTAACGGCAGCGGTGAGAGCCGCTGGACGCAAATGATTCTTGACGAAGATCGAGGCGCTAACTGGAACAGTACCGTTCTTCTTGGTTGATGGAAATACAAAGTCAGTGTCAGCGATGTACGGGCTTGCTTCCTTCCACATGCGAAGGTAGTGAGCCAGTGTAGACCCAAGCGCCACGGTGGCATCGGACGCACCCGACTTCGTCTTGCCGTCCTTGCCATGTCGCCAACGCTTATTGACCCTGATGCGGTTCTCAGCCCAAAGAATGTCCGCCCATCGCAATGCGGTCACTTCGCTTGCGCGAAGAGCCGTAGATGCAACGGTGAACACCATCGTGAAATACAGCGCGTTAGTCAGAGATCGCAGGATCATGAGCGTCTGCTCGGGCGTTACCGGAATCGGCCTATACGTTGATTTAATACCCTTGAGCCGCCAATCGCTGCATGGATTCGAAGTACAGATTTCTTCGAAGAGCCCGTATTGATAAACGGCGTGCATGATCCCCTTGATCTTCCCAATCGTAGGCCCGCTGTAATCGAGATCCTTGAGCCAGTCCCGCACGTCCTTACGCTTGATGTCTTCGGCGGGAGTGCTCGCCCACTTCGGAATCATCACTTTCTTAACGTAATAGACGACACCTTCGTTCGGGGATTCCGCATCAAGATAACGTAGAGCCAGCACACCGAACATGAGCCTATCGCTGCAGTCCTTGTTTACTTCGGCACGGAGTCCCATTTCGTCAACTTTCTTCCACACTGCGGACTCGGTTCGCAGATCGCTAACCAGCCCGATGCGTTTGCAGTTCTCGACCCGCTTGCCGTTCTTCTCGGTGCGGTATCGAAAGAACCACGTGAACCCTTCTTTCCGTTTTACCTGACGCAGACAGCCTTGTTGATAACTCATTCAGCCTCCAATTCTGCTTTCGAATGTGGAAGCCGCCGAGCTGAGCCTAACACATACGCCTCTAACTCTGAAAGCCTGAAAAGCCACGTCTGGCGCTGATTTCCGGTCCTCATGGTATAAGCCGGGATCTCGCCGGTTCGAGCGAGATGCAGTAGGTGCTTGCGTGAACGGCACAGAAATTCCGCCGCACGCGCGGCATCGACGAATGGTTCAAGCTGGTCAGGCACACGGGTCTCCCAACTGGGCCGTTATCGGCTCATTGATGAATTCAAAGGATTTCCCGTTGGCGATTGGCTCCCCTGGATCGACGGCGGGCTGCAGGCTAAGAGTAGGGTTCGGTCATCTTTTTCCCCGCGTTCTTAGCTTTTGGGCCAAAGTATACGACGGCTTGTCAAGTGCTTTTTCTGGAGGATTGAAAAGAAAGAAGATCGGTCGCAGTCGCGCGCCGTCTGGCTGGCGAAGCAAGCCGAATCCGATCCCGCAGAAAGCGGTACAGACTGCTGACAACCAATACCGAAGGCGATCAGGATGAGGGAAGGATTCAGGATGAGGGAAGGATTCAGGATGAGGGAAGGATTCCGTGTTCTGGGGTCTTTCATGTTCTGCCCCATTCGTTTAGTGGTAGTGGTGCCGTTTGCTTTCCACAGGGGTAGAAAAGGCATTCAAACTGTGGGACACTTTAGGCATGGCAACTCTGATTCCGGTCGCGTTCGTAGATGGAAGCGACAAACCTTTCGTGTGGAAATGCTCCGAATGTGATGCCGCGTTTGCATTGCGCCGAATCAGTGCCGATCCGTCCTTCAACGATCTTCAAATTGTGAATGGCAATTTTAGCGTCCATTGTCGCCACGAACATCCTAAGTCTCCGGTCGCTGGGCTGATGATTCCGGCAATGGATGAGGATTCGGCGCAAATTGCCTTTCGCGTTCTCCGCGAAGCCACGAAAGACAAGTAACGTCGTACAATTCATGGCATTTACCCACGGGATGCTCCCAAGTTTGAAAACCGACAGTTCCGAACCCAGAGTGTCACGTTGAGACAAGTTTTTGTCACTTTTGGCAAAACTTTACATATTTCTTACGTCATCGGTGCCCCCAAATACGTCTAATGTATTGATGGTATTGGAGCACTTTGGTACCCTTTGATAATATTCAGTTGGCTACTTAACTGCTCCTTGACAGGTGAGGTAAACTGTCATGGTTGATTTTTCGTGTACAGGTGGGTCCTCCGGAACAAAAATGGCGACCATAGCGAAGCCGAAGCCGCAAACCAGACTGGAATATCTTCGCGATCTTCCCGTAGATACGTCTGTTCGCGGGAACGAAGATGAGCGAACAGCCCACCAACTTCGGACGCTGAAGGACTGGCAGCCAATCCGCAACAAAGTCGGACAATAAAGCCACAAATGGATCTTCGCGATGCACTCAAGAATGCAGGTGCATCCGCAGTCGGCATGTCTCCCGGAGATGTTTGTCTCGTAGAAGATACGTCCGTGGTCATTCCTGAAACATCAGACGAACGGCGCGAATACCATCCGAATGGAAGGCCCTGCGTAATCCTTCAAAATGGAATGCTATGCACGCGAGTTAGCTACCCAATCGTCTTGATCGCCCCCACCAGTCACCGTACCGACCTCAAGGAAAGTTCAGATTTTCCACTCCATCCGAATTCGTCGAATGGCCTGCATCAAGAATGTCTCGCCATGCTAGGGCACATCCAGCCAGTTCGCAAGGGTGACGTTTTTAAGAAAATCGGCGTGTTGACGCATAGTGAATGGGACTTACTCTCGCGGCATCTAATGTGGATTTTTGATCTTGAATAAGCCATCACCCGCGTCAGACTGTCGCTTTCTGCGCGAATATGGTATAATAATGCAGTCGTTGAATTAGGTCAGTTGAGAGCGGAATTCAGCCTGCGTTTTACTTGCGTGGTTTGAATCCTTCCTTTAACTCCCTTAACTCCCTAACCAACTAAACACTTAACGCCGCGTTGAGACCAACGCACGTGGGAGAACAATATGCCGCGCTCTGTCAATCCCAGGCGTCGTCCGTCGATCTCCACGGAAGATCGCACCGTCGAGCACCGCGTCTACGGCGTCGGGGTCATGCGCTTTATCAAGCAGATCGATGACGGCACGTTCGCAGCGATCGTAAATTTCGCCGGTATTGACCGCATGGTTCGCATCGCGCCTGAATATTGGCTGACGCCGGTTGACGCCATTATCAAGCTGCTTCCGCTACTGCCTATGCGTCCAGAACCGCAGAAGCCAGTGGAAAAGAAGATCGCCGAACCGGATGAAGCTAATACGCGACCGCCTCCAATAGAGAAGCGACCGGCCTCTGATGATCGAGAATGAATCTCCGTGAGTTTCTCGGGCTTCGAAGGCGGTTGTAGAGCTCGTTCTGCGCCAGGGGCTCGCACACGATTGCGAGCTTAGTAACGCAAACAACAAAACCGGAGGGCCGAAACATCACTTGTCTTCCCAAACGATGGCTTGAGGAATTCCTCGGGCCGGAATTGGGAGATGTATGTCTAGGCACTTCGAAGTCCTTTCCAATTGCCGCTCTTTTCGGAGCGGTCTGCCCACAACACCATCGCGAGAGATCATCGGCGGCCATGCTGGGTGTAAAACCCCCGCCAGTCGCTTGCAACAGGAGGTCGCACCGAGCGACGCATATTTCAACCCAGCGGTTCTTCATGCTTGTTTGCCAGCGGAGACGCCATTAGTCGCACCCGACGTGCCGCACGACACGACAACTAAAGCAGCTCTTGCATACTTCGAGGCTGAAGACAACATCCAGCTCAAACAAGCATTCGGTGATCTGCTCGCCATCGTGCTCAAGGCGAAGGGCAATCTGTTTCTTACCGAGTTAGGGATGAGATCTTCCGAGGAGACTGAAGCCTTTCTGCGGGCATGGCTAATAGAGAAGCTGTGCCGCACTGGAGACGCCCACGAGGCCGCTCGAACAGGCAAGTTTCGCTATCTCGGGAACCAGGGTCGCAACGCCTTGATCGACGAAATCCGCAAACGTACACGTTCGGAAGATGTACTGCTCAGGACTGCGACAATCGTTCCATTCGAGCCATCGATCGACGATGACGATGATGATTATCATTTCTGGCCGGACAATCTCTTAGGAACGGATCGTAGGCAAGGCATGGCCTCCACGATTGGCAAGAAACCCGCACTGGAGCCACTTGCTTTACAGGAACTACTGCGGGAGTCACAGGATCAACTTACGATGTTGCTCGGCAAACCTTTATTTTCGCTGCTCTCGACGATCTGCGGCTTATTTCCCGACAATTTGGCAGCCGGTGAAGTGACGAGAGCCATTGCTAAATCCAACGGCGTAAGTGAGCAAACCGCGCGCAAGCTTCATCATAAGCTGGCGGCTTCCCTCAGGATGGTGAAAGATCATGCCTCGATTCGAGCCTTGGCTGGGATTATTAGTAGCTCTGGCGATCCCATTCTTTTGAGTACCAGTTCTTGGGAACCATTGTGCCAGAGCGGGTAAGGCCGGACCGCAATAAAAAGTTTACTTCCGCTTTCGTTTCTCGCCATGTCGCGCGAATAAAGAAAGTATGGGGCAGTCGGACAGTTTCGATGTCGAAAGTAAGTGGACGTAAGGTCGCCATCTGGTTGTCTCCTGCCCCGCCATCATTGCGAACTTCCGGCGCGAAGACTAGCCGGACACAACCTATCGGATACGGAGGAGCAAACATAAATGAAATTCCCAATGGTATTCATATGCTCGTCTTGCGAAGAGGAGCACGTTTCTGACTTTCAGGCGGCGTTTGTCCTGGACACCGCAGGCAACTGGTATTTCGATCTCGGTGAAAAGAAAGGATGGACGGGGGTCACCGAAGCACAGTACGAAACCCTGATGGATCTTCTTCTCCAACGCACCCAGTTGTTGTGTCCCGAGCACGTTGAGCAATCGATAGTTAATCCTGGGAACGGGCAAGGCGTTTTTTCCAAGTAGTCAGAGCCGTGTAGGCAAAGCGCGACACGCCCAGCGCGAGAGCAAGCGGGCAGAACGAACCAAACTCTTCAAATGGGAGTAAACAAACGATGAAACCAGATACGAAGTTGGAAACAGTTGAAAATCCGGTCAACCGCAAGCCTCGCTTACAACACGCATTCGAAGACGCGGCAGCAAACAGGAAGTCCGCAGGTGTGGAAGAGTTAGTGAGATGTGTTCACGACAACGTAGCAGAGCAGAGCTCTGATACCTACGCCCGAGCGTATCGGTCCTTTAAACATGCCCTGGAGGAAGCGTTCTGCTCGTTGATGACAGAAGACATCCGCATGCTCATTGACGATGCCATGGAGATTTACTGATAGCCAGTCGTGGACCGTTAGTACGTAACCTAAAGAAAGCTGTTGAGGGCGAAATGGCGGGCGCTTGGTTGCAGCGCCAGCTTAAAGTTTCCCGGCGCTGCCTCCGCGCTGGGTCAACGGGAACGCGCTTCTATCCCCGGAGTGCGTTCTCGGTTTTTCAACCAAAAGCGAAGTTAGCAGGAGCCCAGCCAGCATCCGGTGAGGGAGGGAGTTGAACATCGGGGGCTGCTAGATGCGTTTTCCCGGCTGTGGTCGCCTGCCGGTAGTTGGGGCGCAGTGTAGCTACTTCAGTGCGCTCCGTTTCGTCGAATATAGATCCGTCTCTGCAAGAGATTCGAAACAGCGACGGCGAAAAGTGAAGGCACACATTGGAGAGGCGGCATGAAATTAAAGAGAAAAAAGGGCATGGCGAAAAAAGAAATGAAAGTAATCAGGCAGTCGCCGCCCGGAGACCGTGACGATCGCGCTCGACTTCTTGCCGGAAGGGACCCGCGGCAGATCCACTTCGATTTTTATCTGGAGATGATTGCGTCGCTCGACCGCAGGCCCTGTCAACGGCAGGCTCTGCTGCGAGAGTATGAGGAGCTTGGCTCTAGCGAAGATTTGAGGCGTGATCGGGAATCAACAACTTACGGGGAAATTTCGTATATATGAAGGGCTTTTTCAGATCCCTTCGCGTCCGCATTGCGGACTAAGTTCCACCACGCGCCCTTCACCAGGTGTTGAGTCGTACTCGCAGTCTCAGAGATATTAAAGTTCTTTATTTAAAGATTCCGGCCTTCAGCCGGATCTCTGAGACTAAGCCCGACTCTAGCGCGATGGAGTCGGGCTTTTTGTTTGTCTCACCATGATGGAATCATCCAAATCGCGAGCACGTAGCACCAGCCAGATAGCGGGCTTTGTCGTTTATGTCGGGCCATCGCGGTCCGCAATATTTTGGGCGGTCATAAAAGGAGCGGACCGGCGTGACTATTACGCTTACGGCAAGTCATTTCTGAGCTGGCCGACCATCCCGCGAGTCGGTCAACAGGTTCTGTTTACCCGACTCCCGCCGTCGCCTAGCTCCAGGCTGCCACGCGCGATCGAAGTGGCCGTCTACAACAGCGACGATCTCAGGCGCAAAGTACACGCCGCGTGCGCGGTGCTGCAATGAGTACACAGGCGAACGGTCCATCAATTTATTGCAGTGCCGAGTGGCATCTGCGAGATAATCCGCGCGCGTGCGCGATTTACAGCCTTGCGCTTCGGCTGAGCAATAGCAGCAAGACCTTCTTCCTGTCGCAACCGCAGCTCGCTCAATATTTCGGCTGGTCACTCAGCGCCGTTAAGGATGCGTTCCGGCTGTTGAAGAAGTCAGGATTGTTCGTGCTGATCCAGAAAGGCAGGGGAGGCGATGTCCGGAGCTTGGACTTCGCAAGCACCTACCACGTGCTGACGCACAGCGAACTGCCCAAGGATGAAACGAAAGATTGCTGGGTTAAACGAGAGAAGGGACCCAGGGTGAAAAATGACCCGAGGTCAAAAAACACCCAGGGTGAAAAACAGCCAAGCCCAAGGGTGGAAAATGACCCGACCCCTAGGGTGAAAAATGACCCCCTAGTCTTCGATGTATCTACGAAAAAGTCTACGAATCCCGAAAACCTCGATTCTCCGCCTTGCGGCGGGACAGATATCTCTATTTCTGCTCCGCCCTACGGCGGTCTCGATCTGGACGCTGCTTTGAAAGATGTATGGCAACACTACCTGACCGCGACTCACCACGATCCAAAGCTCAACACTTTTACCTCCATCAGAAAAAAGATAGGCATGGCGCGACTTCAGGAATGTTTGGCCAAGGCGAGCAGTCCGGAGAACGCCGTCAAGCTCATGAAGGTTACTATCGATGCGATTGCCAAGTCAGACTTCCACATGGGGCGTGATGCTAAGACCAACGGTAAGAAGTACAACGACTGGGAGAATCACATCTTTAAGTCGTTAGAGCAGATGGAAAAGTGGTGGCAGGCATGAGCGCGACCGCCACAATAACTTCATTAATCCCCTAGCGATTCGAGCTGCCGCGTGGTTTTGCAGCGACTGCGACGCGCGCTAACGTAAGAAAGGAACCGCGCGGATGCCACGCCAAAAACTGAAAAGTGAAGCTGACCGCCCAACCCACCGGCCACCATCGACACCGCCTTCGGCAGCGCCAGGCCAGCTAGAGCCATACCTAGCCGGGATGGAGATACAACGCATTGTCCAGAAGTACGGTGTCGCCAATGTGCAGCTTGTTCTCGGTGTCATGGCGGAGCTGGCCCGACGCGAGATGATTGAACAGCGCTGCCGGGAGACGCTCGATCTAATGAAAGCCAAGGTGCGCCCGATGGCCTCCGCCACAATTCCTGAGTTGACGCCGTTGCCATCATCCGCCAAAAGGCGAACAGCGCCACGGTATCGCAGACATCGGGAGGCAAGGATCGATACGACCATCCGGCAGCAGCAACGTGTGCGGGAGCTGGAAGCTGGCCTGGCAGTGATCTTGGAAAGCGAGCCAGATGGTTGGTACAGGCGCGAGCTGGTTGATATCGTTAATGGAGTTAGCGCCGGGCGCACCGTAGCGGAAATCGCGAGCGGGCTCGGTATCAGCATCTCAACGGTCGAAAATAGACTGGTAGATCTGCGCGAAGCCGCAGGTCGGGAGTAATTCAATTCACTTTCCGGATTAAAGGTCTCGGGCCAGAGGGGTCATAGTTTATATGGAGGGGTTTTTCATCCGGTAAGCCAGCCAACGACAATGACGTTCGAAAATCACTTAGTTCCACTAGGAATCGACATCCTCGGGTTAAACGCAGGAGACCAGGCTCGCATCAGGCAGATCGGCGTGTGGGCGTGGATGGATGAAATTGCAGAGCGGCCCGGAAGGAAAAAGAAGCCGACACGGTACTCGCTGGAATATCGTCAGGAGCAGATGAAGCGTCGTACCGCCACCAGAAAGGCTTGATCGATGTTGGCAACAGCGATTTGTGCGTTGCAGCCCATTGATTCCAAAGAGCCAAAACAACAGAAAATGCGATCTACGTGGTCCAGCATCCCCCGGCTGCTTAAATAGCCCCAGAATCCTGGACACCGATCTTCGTATGCATATGATCGTCCATCGGCAAGCCGTTCGTCATCTACAGGCATCATCGCCTAGTGGCTTCTAGGGGGAGTTGTTTTTTCGCATGCTGTCTTTTCAAGAGGGACTGCAAGTCGTCGCAAGGAATGAGGCCATATGGCATACCGGTCCGTCGCGGAAGCCAACGTCTACAAATAGAGAGATGAACCGGGTCGCCGAAACCATTATCGTAGCCAAGATCAAGAACAATCTGAACCGTTTTGCCCTCTCCGACAAAATGGTCCCAATCCTGTTCCAGCGCCACTCCATCAGGCAGAGTATAGGGCTCATTAAGCGCAGTCTCGCCAGCCCGAGTGGGAGGGAGCATTCGGTCGAACAGTATTTCGGCCCTGTCGATAACCACGTTGTCCGACATAAGCAACACTTTGCTCGCTTCAGCTTTAGCATGCAGCCCGTTCATCGTTACTAGCCCTTTGTTGACCAAGAGGAAATGCACGGTGTTGCTACTTGGCGCTTCTACTTCGATCTGCGCATCTATCGTCACGCCTTGAGTTCCGGCCAATTGTTGATGCATTAATTTAGTTTGCTTTTGCGTCGCACACGATTGCCAGGTATTCATGATGAGGATACCGAGGGCGGTCAAGACAGCAAGTTTCTCCCACAGTGGTGTGCCCTTTTTGATCCCATCGGTACCGCCGGAATTTGGTGGGGTTGGGACAGTATTTGTAGTGAGCGCCATCTGAGCTTGAGGCTTAGCGTCTTTGTTGTCAGCTTCTGGATGTCTGGGCTTGTCAGACTGGTTATGCTTGGAGCGCCATAATGCGAAAAATAGAGTACCGAGAAGGGCCATCGGCCACAGAGAGATTCGAGGAGGGGATGCGGAGTCTTTTTCGGGTTCCATAGAGATTGTCAGCGCGTTTCCGATCGTTACACAACCTTTGCTCGAACCTGGGCAATGCTAACGATGACGGTCGTCGTACCCGAGGCTCGTTCCGTCGCAGGCGCATTTTGCCTTTCCTTTGACTAGCCTCAATTCTTCTTACCCTTGGGCAGCGAGCCTACTTTTGGAAGCCAATCGGCGTTTCAATCAGCCACTCAGGCTTGACTTCCTTGAGCTTAAGATACTCTTGCGCGAACCGAGCCATCCATAGTTGGCCCTCAAATG
>Ga0307478_10004412_pt1 | contig 10043 bp, 13 predicted proteins | sample atmos_gasesECM4C_2_FD_203713 | JGI IMG/M metagenome (GOLD analysis project Ga0307478, IMG submission 203713) | Hardwood forest soil microbial communities from Morgan-Monroe State Forest, Indiana, United States - atmos_gasesECM4C_05 | ecosystem: Environmental > Terrestrial > Soil > Temperate...
GAGCACCTCGCCAGCCTGTTCGAGCGAGCCGCCGAAGCAATGAAAGACGCCGCGCACTTGACCCGTGTAAGCGCGCATGATTTCCAGGGTGTCGGCCCAGGCGTCGCGCTGGTGGATCACGACGTTGAGGCCGAGTTCGGCGGCGAGCTCCAATTGCTGCTCGAAGAGACTGGCCTGTTTCGATTTGTAAGCGCCGTCGTGGATTTCCGCCTCGATTTGTTCCTCCGTCGAAGTCTGGAGCGCCTTCACGAAAACCTGGGTCGTCTTCCGTTCCTTTGCCAGCTCCAGGCTCGGCAACGAATGATAATCCAAACCGGTTTCGCCGATCGCGACGACCCGGGGGTTCTGCGCGAGTTCGCGCAAGGGTGAAATCACATCCTCGCCCGATTCTTCGACGTAAGTGGGATGGACGCCGATCACGGCGAAGACGTACGGATATTTCTCCGCCAGCGCGACCGCGCGCCGGCTGCTCTCGATCGAAGTCCCGATCGTGATGATGCGAGTGACGCCGGCGTCAGTCGCCCGGCGCAAAACGTCATCGAAATCCGGAGCGAAATCCGGGTAATCGAGATGGGCGTGGGTCTCTATCAACATTGCAGATTGCAGGTTGTAGATTTCAGATTGAGAAGCAGGTCAAATCTGCGATCTGGAATCTGAATTCTGCAATCGCTACCATTCCACCACCGTGCTGGCCCAGGTGAGGCCGCCGCCGAAGACGACCATCAACACATAGTCGCCACGCTGGATCCGGCCGCTCCGATTGGCTTCATCGAGCGCCATCGCCACGGCTGCGGCCGAGGTGTTGCCGTACTTGTCGAGATTCACAAAGAAACGGTCGAGCGGGATTTTCAGCCGATCAGCGATCGCCTCGATGATTCGCAAATTGGCCTGATGCGGAATGACGCAGGCGATGTCGTCGGTCGTCAGGCCCGCTTGTTCGAGCGCTTTCTTGGACGCGCTCAGCATCGAGATGACGGCCTGCTTGTAAACCTCCTTCCCGGTCATGTGAATCGTGGCCAGGTTCATGTCCGCATTCTCCCGGGTGATCGGGCAACGTGAGCCGCCTCCCGGCATAAAAAGAATATCGGTGAATTGGCCGTCGCTGCCGATGTGAGTGCTGATCACACCGTGGGCGCGCCCGCGATGCTGTAAGACCGCCGCGCCAGCGCCATCGCCGAACAAGACGCAAGTGTTGCGATCGGTCCAGTTCGTGATTGAGCTGAGCTTCTCCGCGCCGATGACGAGCACCGTATCGTGAGTGTGTGAGGTAATGAATTGTTGGGCAATCTCGATTCCAAATAAGAATCCGGCGCAGGCCGCCGAGATGTCGAGACAGGCGGCGTTTGTGGCGCCGATCTTTTTTTGGACGAAGCAAGCCGTGGCCGGAAACAGCATGTCCGGCGTGGCGGTCGCAAGCAGAATAAGATCGACATCTTCGGGCGCGACTTCGGCCTGCTCGAGCGCTTTCAGGGCGGCCTTGCTGGCCATGTCGCTGGTTTGCTCGTCCTTGGCCGCGATCCGCCGTTCCTTTATCCCGGTTCGCGTGGTGATCCACTCGTCGCTCGTATCGACCATCCGTGTCAGGTCGGCGTTGGTAAGAATTTTCTCCGGCGTGTAACTGCCGGTGCCGACGATCGAGACGGTTCGGTTGGATTTAGCGGAGCGCGGGCTCGAGCGGGGCTGCTTTTTCATGATGTCGGCGAACTTCCTCGACGATATGCGGGTTCACCTGGTGTTCAATCGATTCGGCCGCCACCCGCAGCGCGTTCTTGATCGCCTTCGACGTGCTCGCTCCGTGCGCGATGATGCAAATGCCGTTCACGCCCAGGAGCGGCATCCCGCCGTATTCCTCGTAGTTCACCTTTTTCTTGATCGTCTTAAAAGCGTTCCGCGCCAGGTAAGCCCCTGCCATCCGCGCCCCTGATTTCATCAGCTCGTGCTTGAGCCATTTGAAAATGGCGTCGCCGATCGACTCGCACGTTTTCAAAATGACGTTGCCGACAAAGCCATCGCAAACTACGACCTCGACCGGATCGGCAAAGAGATCGTGCCCTTCGATGTTGCCGCGGAAATTGAGGTCGCTCTGCTTGAGCATCTTGAATACTTCCTTCGTCAGGTCGCTCCCCTTCATGTCTTCATCGCCGATCGACATCAAACCGACGCTCGGTCTTTTGTAGCGGAGGACGTGGCGGGAATAGACCGAGCCCATGATGGCGTACTGCAGCATGTGCTCCGGGCGCGGGTCGCTGTTCGCGCCGGCGTCGATCAAGACAAAGACGTTGGTCTCCGATGGAATAACGGCCGCGATGCCGGGCCGATCCACGCCCGGAAGGGTCCGGAGCTTTATCGTCGTGGCTGCGACGGCGGCACCAGTGTGCCCGGCGCTGACAACGGCGGTGGCATCGCCTTTTTTCACCAGATCGACGGCGCGGCTCACCGATGAATCTTTCTTCCGGCGGACCGCATCCACCGCGCGATCGCACATGTCGACGACCTGAGTAGCGTGGACGATCTCGATCCGGCGATCGTTGCACTTAAGCTTTTTGAGTTCCGCTTCGATCTGCGGCGTGTCGCCGACGAGGAAGAGCTTTTCGATATAGCGATATTCCTTCAGCGCCATCGCCGCGCCGCCCACGATGTTCGTTGGGCCGAAATCGCCGCCCATGGCGTCCAGAGCGATTTTCATCGGAGCGGGATTTTGCGGCGATCAGAGGGCGAATGCAAAATCAAAAATGGTAGGGGCGATTGACTCAATCGCCCAGTGAGGTCGCGCGGCGCCAGCAGCGGGTGGTTCGGTGAACCGCCCCTACCTCGTTAAGTCCCCACGCTCAGGACCTGGCGGCCTTTGTAATAGCCGCAGGCGGGGCAGGCGGTATGGGACGCCACGGTGCTGCCGCACTGCGTACACTTGTTTAACTGCGGCGGCTGCCAGCGATGCGACGCTTTGCGCGTGCGCAGTCGCATCTTCGAAGTTTTGCGTTTGGGAACTCCCATAAGAAGGGGAGTAGGAAAGCAGGGTTTTCTAAAAAAACAACCGCGTTTGGCTCCCTCCTGCTCATGATCCTAATCTCTCCGGAAAGATCAGGAGCAGGATCAAGATCAGGAGCAGGAATTCGCGGACTACAGCTTCAGCTTATCGAGCGCGCTCCAGTCCGGCGTGCGCTTCCCGTCCGTCTCAGAGGGTGGCGCTGCCGGCACCGCGGCCGGACATTTTCGTCCGCCTTCTCGGTCGCAGTGCGGATGCGCGGGAAGATTCAGCAAAATATCTTCGCGCACATAGGGGGCGAGATCGATCAGCTCTGGCCCGGTAAGTTCGTGGTGAATGGAAAAGGCGTGCACCTCGATATCGAACCGAAACGGCTCGAGACACCGGACGCATTTCAATTTCACCGGCTGAGCAAGATTGCCCGTCACCCAAAGCGCGCCTTCCGAGATCCCGAGATCGAGCGAGTAACGCAACGGCCCGGTGCAGGTGACATCCTCCGCCGCCAGATCGGGAATCGGGCATTCCTCTTCGCCTTCGAGGTGCAGACCATCGGCCTGGATTTGGCGGAGATGAACCTTCATTGCTTCAGTCTGGTTCGGAGTGCTCTTGCCACGCACGATGGGACGAAATCCGTCACGTCGCCGCCGAGCCGCGCGATCTCTTTCACGATGCGTGAGCTGAGATAAGTGTATTCCTCCTTCGGCATCAGGAAAATCGTCTCGACGGTCGCTTCGAGCTTGCGGTTCATCAGCGCCATCTGGAATTCGAATTCAAAATCGGAAATAGCGCGCAGCCCGCGGATGACGGCGGTCGCTTTTCGAGTGCGGGCGAAATTCACGAGCAAGCCGTCGAGCGGAGCGATCTCGACGTTTTTGATTTTCCCGAGCGCGCCCTTGAGAAAATCGAGCCGTTCTTCGAGCGAAAAGAGCGGGTGCTTCTGGTCGTTGTGCGCCACGGCGACGATGACTTCATCGAACAATTTCCGGGCACGATCGATGACATCGAGGTGGCCGTTGGTGACGGGGTCGAAGCTGCCGGGATAAATGGCGCGGCGAATCATTTGGGGGAAAACGTCCAACGTCCAACCCTCCTTCGCAAGCTGCGGCGGGCAGGCGGCCCAACTCCAACGTCGAATTTGAGGAACTTTCCCCGGGCCAGTTGCCGAGCGGGCTCAAACCTCCCACAATATCTCGCGCGAAAATGATCGATCCACCTTATCGGACCGTTGCCGTGGCGAGCACGTTTTCGCCGCGATTTCTCCAGGTGCTGGCCGAAGGCAAGCGGGTCCGGGACCGTCTTTGCCAGCAGCTTCACCTCATTTACGTCGGAACTCGTGACGACGAAACGAGCAGGAAATTCTCAGCGGCGTTGCTCGAACTCGCGCTGCCGGAAGATTCCGCGATTCATTACCAGCAAGGCGACAATCCGGCTGCGGCGATCCTCGAAGCAGCCAGTGCGCATGAAGTCGATCTGCTCGTGGCCGGCGCTCTGGAGAAGGAAGTCGTCCTACGGCCATTCCTCGGAAATATCGCGCGGACGCTTGTGCGGGAGGCGGCTTGCTCGGTGATGCTGTTCACCAAACCGGACCGTGAACCAAAGCCGATGGGCCGGATCGTTTTCCTCGCGGACTACTCCGATCATGGGCGCGCCGCGCTTCTCAAGGCTTTGCGACTGGCCGCCCTCGAGGAGTGCGAAAAACTCTATGTCCTTCGCGTTTACACGACGTTCGATGAAGCGCGCGCCAAAGCGCGCACCGAGATCCCGGAAGCCGGAGGCGAGGGAGCGCGCACGCTCGAGGAAGAGGAAATCGCGCTGGAGACGTTCGTTGATTCGGCAGGCGCGACCGATGTTCCGATGGAGGCGAGGTGCATCCGGGGTAACACTGGTTATGCGCTCCTGGATTTCGTGCAATCCGTCGATGCCATGATGCTGGTGGTGCCGGACGATCCCGAGACGCCTGGCCTTCCTGCCCACATCGAATGGGTCACGGACGTGATCCCCTGCAATCTCTGGGTGATCCGATAGTGCTTGTCGATTCCGAGGCCGGTTGATTTTATCGCGGCCATGGATGCCGCCCGCGCCTTCCGGCCTTACGGGCTGGCGCATCTCGTCGTCATCGCCCTGACGATTTCGTTGCCGTTTATTTTCGCGGCGTTTGCCCGGAAAAGCCGGTGGCCGCGGAGTGAGCGAATCATCGCGCGACTGCTCGCCGGCGTCCTCGTGTTCAACTACATCGGCTACGAAATCTATCTCGCGCTAACGGCCGGATTGGTGTGGCAAAAGGCACTGCCGTTCCAGCTTTGCGACTGGGCGATGGTCGCGATCATGGTCGCGCTGCTGACTGGCCGCGAACGCTGGCTCGAAGTCGCCTACTTCTGGGGAATCGGCGGGACTTTGCAGGCGATTCTCACCCCGGATTTGAAGTACGACTTTCCCGATATTCGCTTCCTGACTTTTTTCATTGCGCACTCCGGCATCGTGGTCGCCATCGCCTTCATGATGATCATGAAAAAATTCCGGCCGCACTTGCTTTCGATCGGACGCACCTTCGCGTGGTCGGAACTTTATTTCGTGCTAGCGATCACGGTCGATCTGATCACGGGGGAGAACTACGGGTATCTTCTGCACAAGCCCGCGGCCGCTTCCCTCCTGGACGCGCTCTCCGATCACCGCGTCATTTACATTCTTCAGATGCACCTGCTGGCGCTGTTATTTTTCTGCGCGCTCTATTTGCCCTTCGCGCTTTATGACCTGATAAGCAGCGCGGGGAACAAGTCGATATGAAGTCGCTCAAGATTCGCTCGGTCACCATTGGTGGCGGCAAGCCCGCGTTCGTCCTTGGCCCGTGCGTGATCGAATCGGAGAAGTTCGTCTGGCGGATGGCGCGACGGATCGCGGAAATCTGCAAGGCGGAGTCGGTCCCCTTCATTTTTAAGGCGTCGTACGATAAGGCGAATCGGACGTCGGTTCGTTCCTATCGCGGAATTGGGGTCCAGGAAGGCTGCGAAATTCTGGGCGCGATCGGCGCGGAACTAAGAATTCCGGTCACGACGGATGTCCATTCGCCGGCGGAAGCGGAGATCGCCGGCCATGTCATTGATGTCTTGCAGATCCCGGCGTTTCTCTGCCGGCAAACGGACTTACTCCGGGCCGCGGCGGAAACAGGCCGGGTAGTGAACGTGAAGAAAGGCCAGTTCCTCGCGCCGTGGGACGTAAAAAATATCGCGGAGAAATTATCGGCGTTTGGAAACAAGAATTTCATTTTTACCGAGCGCGGGACCACTTTCGGTTACAACAATCTCGTCGCTGATTTCCGTTCTCTCTACTGGATGCGGCAATCCGGTTATCGCGTCATCTTCGACGCAACCCACTCGGTGCAGCGGCCCGGCGGTGCTGGTGATGCGACTTCGGGCGATGGCGCATTGGCTCCTGTCCTGGCTCGGGCGGCGATGGCGGCCGGCTGCGACGGCATCTTCATGGAGGTGCACGAGAACCCGGCGCGCGCGCTCTCGGACGGGCCAAACCAGATTCCGCTAAAGCAGTTGCCGAAGCATTTGCGCATGTTAAAAGCAATCCATGCTGCCGTTTCGTAGCGGTCGCGCTGGAGTCGTCAGCGCCTTTTTCGCTCTCTTGCTCCTTGTTTTGCTGGCCTGCGCTGTCGTCGCGGCGGAAAAGAAACCCCAGAAATCGGAAGCCAGGAGTCCCACCCCGACGGCAACGACAGCTCCGAAGAGAAAACCAACGCGGCCCAAACCGGAGGAAGGGATCAAGGATGTTCCCATCACCGCCGGCCACGACGCGAAGGGCCTGGTGCTCCCCGATTTCGATCTTCAGGGACGAATGCGCGGCAAACTCCAGGCCGGGGTGACCCGCCGCCTGGACGACCAGAACATCGAATTTGAGGGCGTGAAATTCACCACCTTCGTGCCGGAGACGGAAAAGCCGGATCTCGAAATCAGCATGGACAAATCCGTGTTCAACCTGAAGACCCAGGTGTTGAGTTCGACTGTTCGTTCGACGGTGAAGCGAAACGATTTCGAGGTGGCCGGCGATTCGATGAAGTTTGAAATGCTGACGCGATTGGGGACGCTCGAGGGAAACATCAAGATGGTGGTCCGGGGCAAAGCGCGCACTCCGGCAAATGAATCGGAATGAGAATTTTTTTCGGTGTTTGCGCAATGCTCTCCCTGGCAACGCTCGCGGATGTGGCGCGCGGCCAGGGTTCCGCGCCAGCGACGCTTTCTTCCCGGCCGACGCCGACGCCCAAAACCGCTCCTTCCGAAAAACCGAAGGATGTAAAAGCTAGCGCGGATAAGAAAGCGCCCGACACAACGAACGAAACCGCTTCTCCAACTCCGGCACAGATCGTGACAGAAATTTATGCGGACAAAGCAATTTTCGATTCAACAAAATCGATCGGCGTCTTCACCGGACATATCATCGTGATCGATCCGCGTTTTCAGATTCAGGGAGACAAGCTCACGATTTACATCAGCAAAAAACAAAGCGAAGGACTGGAGACGGCCGTAGTCGAAGGGAACGTCGGCGTGGTGCGCGACCGGCCCGATCCGGCCGGCGGACCGCCGAGCCGGATGGTCGGCCGTTCCGACCATGCCGTCTACACGGCGAAGAATGGAAATTTTGAGCTTACGGGCAACGCGAGGGTGCAGCAGGGTTTGAATACCCACGTGGCGACGAGCCCGGACACGGTGATGGTCTTGAACGAAAAGGGCGAGTTGCAGACGACCGGACCGAGCCGCACGGAGATTCGCCAGCCGCCCAAATCCGAAGCAACGCCGACACCGAGCCCGACACCTTCACCGACCCCAACCCCAACACCGTAATCATGCAAGCCGCCGCTCCCACAACTGCCGCGACCTCCGCCAAGCCGGAGGCGGAAGAATACGTTCTTACGACGGAGCAGCTCGTAAAAATTTATGGCGGGCGCGCGGTCGTGAACGGTATCGACATCAAAGTGCGCGCGGGCGAAATCGTGGGACTGCTCGGCCCGAACGGCGCCGGCAAGACCACCAGCTTCTACATGATCGTCGGACTCGTTAGGCCAAACAGCGGCCGCGTTATTTTCTCCGGGACCGACGTGACGAGATACCCGATGTATAAGCGGGCGCGGCTCGGGATGGGATATCTGCCGCAGGAGGAATCGATTTTCCGCAAAATGACGGTGGAACAAAATATCCTCGCGATCCTCGAGACGCTTCCGTTAAGCAAGTACGAGCGCCGGCAGCGTTGCGATCAGTTGCTCCACCAGTTTGGTATCGAACGGATCGCGAAGAACACCGCGATCACTTTGAGCGGCGGGGAAAAACGCCGGCTCACGATCGCGCGCTCGCTCGTGACCCAGCCGAGCCTGCTCATGCTCGACGAACCATTTAGTGGCGTCGACCCGATCGCGGTCTATGATGTTCAACAGATCGTGGTCAATCTTCGCAAGTCCGGCCTCGCCATTCTGATCACCGACCACAACGTGCGCGAGACGCTTTCCATCGTCGACCGCGCCTATCTTATTTTCGAAGGCCGCGTCGAGAGCGAAGGCACCAAGGATTTTCTGATTAACGATCCCATCAGCCGCCAGCTCTATCTCGGGGAGCGTTTTCAAATGTAGCGAAAGGAAATGAAGTGATAACGACCAACGCTCACCCCAACGTCAAAGTCACCGGCCGCCACCTGCAAGTTACCGACGCCATCAGCGATTATTGCACGCGCAAGATCGAGAGCCTGCATCTCGATTACCCCAAGATCATCGAGGCGCACGTCATCCTCGAAGTGGAAAAATACCGGCACTCGGCCGAGGTCGTTCTCGTCTGCTCGAATCACATCACGATCGAGGCCTGCGAGGAAACCAACGACATGTATGCCGCGATCGATGCGGTCACGGACAAGGTCCAGCGGCAAATGCGGAAATATAAAACGCGATTGATGCGGAAGCACCGCCCGCGGAAAGACATCGTCCAGCATCTCGAGGAACAGGTACTCCATCCCGAGCCGGTCGAAGAAGATGAGCATCACGAGCACGCGGTCGTGCGGACCGAGCGGCTGCCGATGAAACCGATGTTCGTCGATGAAGCGGTCCTGCAACTGGAGATGTCGCACCGGCAGTTTCTGGTGTTCCTCAACGCGCGCAGCGCGCGGGTGAACGTTCTTTACCGGCGCAAGAGCGGCGACTTCGGTTTGATCGAGCCGACCGCAAACTGAGCCGCTGAGTTGTGATTAAGTTAAGAGCCATTGCGATTGCGTTCGCCGCGAGCCTTGCGCTGGCGTCCGCGCAAAGCCCGACTCCGATTGCAGCGCCCGAAGATGTGGCTGGTCCGCCGACGGACGCGGAGAAAACCGCGTCAGGTCTTGCGTCGAAGGTTTTGAGTCCCGGCAAAGGTACGACGCATCCCGCAAAAACGGATCTCGTGACGGTGCATTACACGGGCTGGACGACGGACGGCAAAATGTTCGACAGCTCGCTCACGAGAGGAAAGCCGGCGACTTTCCCGCTCGATAAAGTGATCGCGGGTTGGACCGAGGGAGTGCAGCTCATGGTCGCGGGAGAAAAACGGCGGCTCTGGATTCCCGAAGAATTGGCTTACAAAGGAAAGGAAGGGCGACCGGCCGGGATGCTCGTCTTCGATGTTGAGCTGATCTCGTTCAATGCGCCTGCGCCGAAGGAAACTCCGTCCGATCCGACGAAAGTGCCGGATGATGTGCGGCGGCCGCCCGCCGATGCGAAGCGGACCGGCAGCGGACTCAGTTACAGAATCCTCAAGCCCGGTGCCGGCGCGCGGCACCCGGAGGCGACCAGCTCAGTCACCGTCCATTATTCCGGTTGGACGACGGACGGGAAATTATTCGACAGCTCTTATGAGCGCCACGAACCAGCGACGTTCCGACTCAATCGCGTCATTCCCGGTTGGACCGAGGGTTTGCAGTTGATGGTCGAAGGCGAAAAATGTCGCTTCTGGATTCCCGAGGCGCTCGCCTACGCCGGCAATGGGATCGTGAGCGGCGATCTCGTCTTCGACATTGAGCTGATCAAAATCAATTAGCTGCG
>Ga0307478_10004413_pt1 | contig 10041 bp, 10 predicted proteins | sample atmos_gasesECM4C_2_FD_203713 | JGI IMG/M metagenome (GOLD analysis project Ga0307478, IMG submission 203713) | Hardwood forest soil microbial communities from Morgan-Monroe State Forest, Indiana, United States - atmos_gasesECM4C_05 | ecosystem: Environmental > Terrestrial > Soil > Temperate...
ATTCTTGCGCTCTCCGTTGAGATGATTCGCGATTTCGCGGAGCGTTGTCCAACGCAAGCAGGAACGCTCAAGGAACTCCAGGCGTCACTGACCGAGATGCACTCGGTCGTTTGCATGCCAGTCGCGGGAGACCAATGGCAGCGCGTCGATACTCCAGAGGACTGCGAGGCTGCCGAACGAAAACTGGACCGCTGGCTGGTCAAACCTACGGATGGCTTCTACGCGCGCTTGAATCGCCGGATCTCCATTCCGATCAGCCGGCAACTCATCAAGCTTCCGATCACGGCAAACATGGTCAGTATTTTCACGCTCGCCGTCGGCATTGCTTCTGCCGCATTCTTCGCCTACGGCGGTTACTGGAGCACATTGCTCGGCGCGTTTTTATGCCTCTTCGCCAGCATAATGGATGGGTGCGATGGGGAGGTCGCGCGTTTGAAACTACTGGAATCCGATTTCGGCTGCTGGCTGGAGACAGTCTGCGACTACGCGTTCTACCTGTTTCTTCTGGTGGGCATGACCATAGGACGGTGGCGAAGCTCTGGAACAAGAACGTATCTGGTGTACGGAGGCCTGCTCCTTTTTGGAGCCTTAGCAAGCTTCCTTGCCACCGGATGGGAGCGGCGCCGCCTTGCCGCCGGGCGTCCAGAGCAGCTGCTGAAAATCTGGCAGGGCCACGCGGAGAGCCGGCCGTCGAATCCTTTCTTGTATTTCGGCCGACATACGGAGTTCATCGTCCGGCGCTGTTTTTTCCCTTATGCCCTGCTCGTCTTTGCGCTCTTTAATCTCATGAGCGTGGCGTTCGTTTTGAGCGTGATTGGAGCAAATCTGGTTTGGCCTATCGCGCTGTACTCCTCTCTCGCTTTTGCCAGGCCCAAGCCCCAAGTGGCGAACAATCGCGCGGATTTCTCTCAGAATGCGAAACCATCGCGTGAATACGCCGCAGGTTTGCTTTGATCCTCTCGTGATGGGCCATCTGTTTCGCGGTTGGAGATCATCCCAGGTGTTTACACTGAAAAGGTGTGGCAGGCGGTAATTTCGATGCAGGAGATCGAAACAGGCAATTTTTCACCCCCTCGGTTGATCCTCATTCCACCGGATTCCCTACGCGTTGTGAATTGGAATATCAATCGTGGGCTGCGACTGCAAAAGGTCATCGAGTTCCTGGCTAGCGCGAAAGCCGACCTTTTTCTTTTGCAGGAATCCGACCTGAACGCCCGGCGGACGCATCACCTCAACGTCGCGAAGGAAATCGCTCAGAAGCTGCAGATGAACTACGTTTTCGGGCGTGAGTTTCAGGAATTGACGCAGGGTTCGCGCGCGTCACCCGCCTATCACGGCCAAGCGACGCTCTCGCGCTGGCCGTTATCGAATTCTCGGATCTTGCGATTTCAGAAGCAATCGAATTTCTGGCGTCCGCGCTGGTTCCTGCCCGAGGTCGAACCGTTTCAGGAACGAATCGGAGGACGTCTCGCGCTGGTATGCGAAACGGCCATCGCAGGGAAAAGGCTTGTCACTTATAACCTGCACCTGGAGAGCAAGGGCGATGATGCGTTGCGCTGCTCCCAGATTGAGGAGACCCTGGAGGACGCCCGGAGATACGGCATAAGCACGCCGATCGTGCTCGCTGGCGACCTCAATCTCGATGTCTCCCGCGGACCTGCTTCCAGCGCGATCGATCGCGCGCAATTTCAGGACGCATTTACGAATCGGCAAGCACGAACAACCCCTCACTCATTTTTAGAGCAGGGGCGGACCATCGACTGGATTTTTACGCGCGGACCGATTCGCGCAGTCGAACCCCGGGTCCATTGCTCGATATCGGCTTCCGACCACTATCCTCTCTCCGTCACGTTGGCGTTTGCTTAGCTCTTGCTCTCTCAAACGTAGATCAAAAGTGTGAAAAGGCCTCACGACAGCTATTCTTCGGTGGTTTCTACTTCAAGCGTTGACGATCGATGCGAAAGCTAACCGGGTCCAGGCTGGCCCCGCCGATCAGGAATCCGTCGATCTCAGGCTGCGCCCTAAGCCCCTTCGCATTTTCCGGTTTGACGCTGCCGCCGTATAGGATGCGGACGTTAGCTGCCGCCCTGCTCCGAATCTACCGTTCGTCAGAGCGAGGATGAATCCTGAGCATTGGCTGCGTTCTCGGGCGTGGCGGTGTCGCCGGTCCCGATCGCCCAGATGAGGCGGCCTTGCGCGAAAGCGAAGGACGCGTCTCCGGGCCGTCAGGCGCGGCCGCCAAGCTCGGCATGCCACGCTCCACCTTGGAGTCGAAGATTCGCTCACTAAAGATCAACAAGAACCTCTTCAGGAGTTAGCCACTGAGTCGGAGGTCTTGCTTGGAATCGGTTCATCGCCGTAATAACTAACTGCGGAAGGCCTTTCGCAGATCATCTTGGATCAAGGAATAACGGTCCACTTCATATGCAGAAGAACTCAGCTTGTTGGGCTGACGGCTCCCTGCTACAATCCCGGTTGAGACTCCAGCAACTCTGAAGATTCCCGGAAGCTGAGCGAGGCGATCCGCTGTAAGCCTGGCGACAAGTCCAAATGTCATAAGCTCGCTGGATGTTGGAGGGCGACGTGGCTACCCCAGTCATGAGGCGTTTCGGCCCGCCTGCCGACCAGCCTCTCGACGTTCGGCCCGTGGAGCCCATTCTTAGCAGTACGACAACCAGTTCATCTGCCGCAGAAGTATCCGACTCATGGCGGCGATGCATGGCGGACCATCGCGTCGACCCGAGAAGCCAGACTGCGCCCAATGTCATCACGCAAAACGAACTGAAGGTCTCAAGCGAGCCGCTCGCTGATGTCATCGGCACGCCGGTGAAGAACTCGATCGCCTCTATGCGATCGTCCGGCAGCAAGGGTATGTGGTTCTTTTGTGTAACAGCGAGGGAGTTGCTGTTCACCATCGTGGCGATGAAGCAAGGGCGGATGACTTCAAACGTTGGGGCATCTGGCTTGGCGGCGTCTGGTCGGAGCAGATCGAAGGCACGAACGGAATCGGGACCTGTATCGCCGAACAACGGCCGGTTCTCGTCCACTGCGGCCAGCACTACCGCTCTCGGCATAATAAACTCACTTGTGCCGGTGCACCGATCTTCGATCCAGTTGGCAAATTGACGGGAGTGCTGGACGTTTCAGCGGTCATTTGGGAAGGATCCGATCGAACCCAACAGTTGGCTCTGGCGGCAACCATTGCCTCTGCCCGCGCTGTCGAAGAACGACTCTTTCGCGAGTTCTTCCGATACGCATGGATTATCGCAGCTCTGCCATGCCACGGTAGCGGCCCCGCATTGCTGCTTGCTATCGATGAAGACCAGCGCATTATTGGCGCTGATCATGTTGCCCGGCTAGCACTCTCCCCAACGGATCCGAACTTGCCTGTTGGCCTACATCTCTCCGCAATTTTCGATTACAGTCGTTCGCTCTTCCGGCGGGGTAGTGCGCAGGACATTCCGAGTGTATTAACTCAAACGGGTAGCCTAGGCCGCTGGCAGGCCTTGATTACGCCGCCCCTCAGCAGATCGAGCGTCTCGCACACCTCTTCAGAGTCCATCGTCCACGCGCAGCCGCGGATCGCTAAGCTGGGTAACCTGCCGAGGACAGACGTTCCGCCGCTTAGCCGCGGAGGCCTTTCACCAGCGCTCACACATCGGATCTGTAAGTACATCGAATCGCATCTCGGCGAGAGGATAAGCCTCGAAGTTCTTGCTTCTATGGCCGGACTTTCCGCGCACCATTTCGCACGCGCTTTCCGACAATCAGTTGGAACGCCACCGCACGGCTATTTGTTACAGCGACGCCTCGAACATGTTGAACACTTGCTTCGTGACACTCAGTTGCCATTGTCCCAAATCGCGTTGGCCGTCGGTTTTTCCGACCAGAGTCACCTTTCTCGGCACTTCCGTAGATTGACTGGCATGCCCCCAAGTCTTGCGCGCCGGCTGGAACGATAAACCGGGTTGCGCAGAAGCCCGAGTGCGCGTCCGGCTCAGAAGCATGGATGTCCCTCTCCGTAGACCCTTCCTCCCCCGCATCCATTCCTGGCGAGAGTCTGAACTGTCAAAGGAATGAGCAAAAACGTCCCGATCGCGGTCGATTCGTTCAAGACGGGTCTCAGTCCTTCCGGCAATATCCGCGCATGCTCTCGGACCGAATCCAACCCCGAAACGTTGTAGAACATACTCCTTCGTGGCAGGCCTCTGTGAGGCTCGTCGAAGGCATTTTGTGCCGCCTTTCGCCAATTGGCGAAACATCGCCATCCACTAACTTACTAAATAGCTTGTTTTCATTAGCTTACTGTTGGAGCTGCAATTGCCTTTTAGTGTCGAGAATCTCGTTCCAAAAGAGGATCGATGCTGAGGATCACCAGAGCGGCAAACGGCGAAGTTGTCTTTACGTTGAGTGGTCGAATGGACGCGGAAAATGTAGCGGAGATGAAAACACTGTTTGGATCGGAACCGGGGGGTCGCCGCATCGTGTTGGACTTAAAGGACCTGACCCTCGTGGATCGAGAGGCTGTCAGGTTTCTCGAGAGCTGCGAAACGGACAGCATCAAGATCAAGAATTGCCCGGCATACATTCGCGAGTGGATCACGAGAGAACGAGCCGGTTCGGGAGATTGAAATAGACGTCGCGTCCAAGCTGTTTCTGGATGACGACGCTGAAGGAGATGTTATGGCAACAGCAACGCAATGGGGCCACGCGAAAGTGCTGGACACGGGAAAGCGCAGTTCTGCATCCTGCCATTTCGAGGATGCGCTGCGTCACAAGATTGTCGGGCAGCAAGAGGCCGTACAAGCGCTTGTTGACATTTATCAGGTGTTCTGTGCCGGCCTGCACTCTCCCGGGCACCCAATCGGAAATCTTTTGTTCCTCGGGCCGACGGGCTCAGGCAAAACGCGCATCGTGGAAGCCGCTGCCGAGATTCTGTTCGGAGATAGCGGTGCACTGCTCAAAGTGGATTGCGCGGAGTTTCAGCACTCGCACGAGATCGCCAAATTGATTGGGTCACCGCCGGGCTACCTGGGGCACCGCGAAACGCAGCCACTGATCACCCAGGAAGCGCTGGCCAAGAGCCATACCGAACAGCTGAAGCTAAGTTTCCTGCTGTTTGACGAGATCGAAAAAGCCAGCGACTCGCTGTGGCAACTACTGCTGGGAATACTGGACAAGGCGACCTTGACGTTAGGCGACAATCGGCGGGTCGACCTCTCGCAAACCATCATTTTCATGACCTCGAATCTTGGCGGCGCTGAGATTACCGAGTTGATGACCGGAGGGATGGGATTCGTTCAACCCATTGACAAGCCCGTGCACCGACTCGATGAAATGGTGGAACGAGCCGCCGTGGAAGCCGCCCGTCGCAAGTTCTCTCCGGAGTTTATCAACCGCCTGGATAAGCTGGTCGTATTTCACCCGTTAAAGCGCGAAGAACTTGACGAGGTACTGGATATCGAGCTCGGACAGGTTCAGAAGCGCGTACTGGATTCTTCATCGACGCGGCGCTTCATGTTTCAGCTCTCAAGCGAAGGACGGGAGTTCCTGCTGCAAGAGGGAACCGACCAGAGGTACGGAGCGCGACACCTAAAACGCGCCATCGAGCGCTATGTGGTTTCCCCACTTGCCAGACTGCTGGCCACAGCGCAAGTGCGGTCCGGCGATGTGCTTCTCATCGATCGTCATCCCGGCGGAAAAGGGTTGGCCTTCCTGAAGGATACGGAAAAACGTTCTTCTTACGCGCCGTTTGCGGCCTCCAATTTGAGTTGCCTTACCGCCGCAGAAGTCTGAGGTCAAGCAAATGTCGCGTCTTCGGCCCCAAGAGCTTATGAACAAGAATTCGCATCACGAACTCCGACTTACGAGCCAGGATGGATTACAAATCGCGTGCACCCGCTGGCAGAGCCGGGGCTCGGCGCGCGGTGTGGTGCCATTCATGGCTGGAATCCGCAATATCTCCAACGATTTTTACGAAGGAGGGCCGCACGAAATGCCAAATGAACTGAACCGTGGCCAGGTTCGAATCAACATTCTGGTTTGGCTCTCATCCGTTTTACACGATCAATCTGGTAATCGGGAGGCTCTATGGCCGCGATGACACCTGCACCTGCACCGTCGACTACCGTAACGGCCTCGGCTCCGTCACAAGCGACTGCACCCGAGCGCCCACCGGCGCCCGCCGCCAAACCGAAGTGGCTCAGCTATCTCACGCCCATAGCGGTGCTCCTCCTCGCTGCCGCTTTGATCATCACCCTCACTCGAAATTGGAATGCCTGGGAGGGCGAGCGAATCGACCAGGTTACTGACGACGCCTACGTCCGAGGCGACCTCACTCCCCTCAGCACGAAGGTTGCAGCCATTGTTCGCGACGTGAAAGTTTCAGACTTCCAGCAGGTCCGTAAGGGAGACCTGCTTGTGGAACTGGAAGACAGCGATTACCTGGCGCAAGTAGCGCAGGCGAGCGCCGCCGTGGAAGCCGCAAAGGCGGCCATAGAGAACAATCGTCGCCAGCGCGACCTTCAAGATGCGCGCATTGCGCGAGCCTTTGCCGGAGTCGACCAGGCTCACGCGCAGATCGCTGCCGCGCAGAGTGGCGAAGAGGCCGTCCAGGCCGACGTCGTGCGCACCCAGAAGGAACGTAACAGACAAGAGGCGCTCCTGCTATCGAGTTCCAGCACATCGCAGACGGTCGAGCAGGCGGTCGCGGCCGAGCAGCGCTTTGCCGCGCAGTTGGCCAGTAGCCACGCTGACCTTGAGCAGGCCAAGACAGTCCTGCACAGCAACGAACTCGCCGTTGACGCCGAAAAGCGCGCCAGGGCGGTGTTGGAATCACAGGAACTCCAACTCGTCGCTGACCTCCACGCCAAGCAGGCCGCACTCACCGTCGCTCAGGTGAACCTTGGCTACACCAAGATCGCGGCTCCCATGGACGGCTCGGTAGGCGAGCGGCAGGTTCGGCCAGGCCAGTTGGTTTCTCCCGGCACGCAAGTAATTCCGTTCGTCAGCAATACCAAATGGGTACAGGCGAACTATCGAGAGACACAGCTCACCAACGTGAAAGTGGGCGATCCCGCGGAGATTCGCGTCGACAAATACCCCGGACGGGTCATTCATGGCAGAGTGCTCGAAATCGCCCCCGCCAGCGGATCGCAGTTTGCACTGTTGCCGCCCGACAACGCTACGGGCAACTTCACCAAAGTCGTGCAGCGCATTACCGTAAAGATCGGGCTGGCGGATGCCAACATGGCCGCCAAACTTCAACCCGGTCTTTCCGTAACTGCCACAGTCCGCACCAGGCGATAAGGGACCATCATGGCTACTGCTTCCGCAGCGATCACAACCCGTCCCCTCACCTCGGCGGAGCTTGCCCATGCCGCAGCTGCGGCGATCCCCTCAGAAATCTCAACCCGGCCTCTGGTGGGAATACTCGGCGTGCTCATCGGAGCCGGCCTCGTCACGCTTACCGGTCGCATGCTTACCTTGGGACTGGCGGACCTGAAAGGTCATCTCGGCATCAGCTACGATGCCGGTGCCTGGCTCGACAGCGCCTACAACGCTTCGATCATGTTTATCGGCCCGTTTAGTGTCTACCTCGGAGGTTTACTCGGACCACGCCGCGTCCTTCTGTTTGCAGCGGGCATTTTTACCGCAACCTGCGCCTTCTTGCCCTTCATACACAGCTTTAGCCTTCTGGTTGCCGCGTTGATTGTCGCCGGGCTGACCTCAGGCACCTTCTATCCGCTCACGTTAACTTTTGCCCTTCGTATCGCCCCCATGCGGTTTCTACCCTTTGTACTTGCATTCTATGCAACGTCCATCGATGGTGCAGTCAATGTCGCGCCGTCACTCTATGGGTGGTATCGCGACCAACTTTCCTGGCACTGGATGTTCTGGGGCTCCGCTCTCATCGCGCCGGTGATGATGATCTGTATCTATTTCGGGATACCGTCGGCTCCTGCTCGAAAGAAGGGTAGTTCGTCGCCTAGCTTTGTCGGGTTCCTGTACCTGAGTGCCGGATTGGCTCTGATGCTTGCCGCCCTCCAGCAAGGCCAGAGGCTCGACTGGTGGCGCTCCGGCGTATTCAACGCATTGCTTTGGTCGGGCGCGTTCTTCACACTATGCGCGCTTGTACGACGACTACTCGGTCCCAACCCGCTTGTCGCGCTCCCTTATCTATGGCGATGGAATACGGTCCTGCTTGGAAGCCTGCTCTTCTGGTTTCGGTTTACTCTCACCTTAACCATCATCCTGATTCCGCAGTCGCTGGCTATCCATGGTTTCGAGGCCGATCAGATCGGGCCGGCAATCATCTGGAGCGCCTTACCGCTTCTGCCAGTCGCGTTCGTGGGGGGCCTTCTACTGCGTAGCGGGGTGGATCCTCGGCTGGTCTTCGCTGCTGGCCTGACATGCACAGCCTTCGCGGCTGTTTTCTGCGCCCAATACTCCAGTGCGTGGGCCGCAGAAAACTATTATCGCACCGAGCTGCTGACGGGCGTCGGCCAATCGTTTGCTCTCATAGGACTGGTGGGAGGCATTGTCCTGCAGGGCGTTTTCACTGGCGGGTTGTCGAAACCTCAGTGGATCCTGACATTCTCCGCGTTCTTTCATACCGTTAGATTGTTTGGAGGAACCGCGGGAGCCATATACATGGGCCATTTTCTGGCCGACCGCGAGAAGCTGCACTCGAATCTCTTGGGTCTGCACGTGAGCGGCGGCACCTGGATTACAGATGCAAATATTCATGGCATGACTGCGGGACTGTTTGGGAAGTCCTCCGGGCTCCCATCGGCCGCGGCGCGTGCGGCCGATCTTATCGCCGCCCGGCTGCAGCTTCAGGCGTATTCGCTGAGCCTCATTGACGGCTTTCTGTTGGTCGCCTGGAGTTGCGCCATCGCCCTTGTTCTCGTCGGACTGCTACGCAAGTCGCCCTTGAGCTACGAGGGCCTTGCTGATGTCCAGCAACAATTACCTCGGGAGGCAAAATCATGATCGCGCGCCAGACTTATCGCCTTGGATCAAGGCTCGGTAGGCATACGTCGACTCGCCAGCGCATCTTCCGGTTCACTGCAACCACCGGAGCGCTTTTCCTCTGTGCCTTCTCATCTCTAGCAAACGAAGCGCGTCATCTCACCCTCACGGAAGCGGTTCACCTTGCACTTCAGCAGAACCGCACCCTCAAGATCGCTCGCTTCAAGGTCCAGGAAAACGAGTACCACAAAGCAGCTGCCCGTTCTGACTACTTGCCGACCATAACCAACCAATCGAACGTACTGCACATCACCGAACTGCAGGACGTCTCCATCCCGGCTGGAGCTTTTGGTACCGCGGCAGGTGTGCCCATTCCCAACAGCGGCACGCTACTCGTTCAAGGCAAGAAGAATCTCTTTTCGAGCGGCACCATGATCGCCCAGCCCTTGACCCAACTGCTGCGTATCCGTCAAGAAAATCGTGTTGCCGCTGCGGAAACTGCCACTTCCCGCGACGATCTGAAGAACGCCGAAAATGAAGTCGCTCTGCAAGTTCATTCCCTCTATTACGCCATTCTTGTCGTGCAGCTCCAGAAGAAGGCCGCGGAGCAGCAAACCTCCTTCGCTACCGAAAATCTGCGTGACAACGAGAATGACGTTCGCAAAGGTAGCGCCTTGCAGGTCGCGGCCATCCAGAGCCGCGCGGAACTCCTTCAGGGCCAGCAATCCGTCCTCACCGCCGAACTCCAGATCGACGATTACACCACCGAAATGAATGATCTTCTCGGCCTTCCCCTCGATACAAAATTAGAGCTCGACTCGGAAGTCGAAGCCAATTTCGAGACCTTGCCAAAATCCGAATACGTGAAAGAAGCCTGGGAAGAAAATCCCGAAATCCGCGCCGCCGAGGAAGCGGTCGAGAAAGCACGCGCCGGCGTGGCAGCCGCAAAGACCGCATACATTCCCGACATCACCGCCTACGCGCGCCACAGCTACCAAGACGGCGTGCCCTTCTTGGTTCGCAACTTCGGCGATTTCGGCATTCACCTGAACTACACACTCTGGGATT
>Ga0307478_10004414_pt1 | contig 10041 bp, 7 predicted proteins | sample atmos_gasesECM4C_2_FD_203713 | JGI IMG/M metagenome (GOLD analysis project Ga0307478, IMG submission 203713) | Hardwood forest soil microbial communities from Morgan-Monroe State Forest, Indiana, United States - atmos_gasesECM4C_05 | ecosystem: Environmental > Terrestrial > Soil > Temperate...
GCGCGCTCATGTTCTCGATGGTCGTCGCCCCGGTCCTGGCGAGCCTGTTTTTCAAGGCGGACGCGAAACAGTGGCAGAACCCGGTCATGCATTGGTTGACCGTCCGCTATCGCGAAGACGTCCGCTGGGCCATTCGCCATCGCTCGCTCACCATTGGAGCCGGCCTCCTTCTATTCCTCGTTACGATTTACCTCGCCTTCAGCGGAGTCATCGGTTCCGAATTCCTGCCGCACCTCGACGAAGGCGCAATCTGGGTCCGTGGCACCATGGCCCCGAGCACCGGACCCACTGAAAGCGCGAAGGTCGCCGAGCGCGCACGCGAAATCCTTTGCTCTTTTCCAGAGGTTCCGCAGGTGGTCAATCAAATCGGCCGCCCCGACGACGGCACCGACACCACCGGCTTCTTCGACGCCGAGTTTTTTGTCGACCTGTTTCCGAAAGAAAAATGGCGCCCCGTCTTCCACCAGGACAAAGAGCGGCTCATCGCCGCCATGGATCGCGAACTCGAAAAGATTCCCGGAGTCTTCTGGGGTTTTTCGCAGCCGATCTCCGATAACCTGGAAGAAGCGGTCAGCGGCGTAAAAGGCGCGCTAGCGGTAAAGATCTACGGCGACGACCTCAAGACTCTCGAGGATAAGGCCGACGACATTGCCGACGTGATGCGCCCAATTCCCGGCGTCGAAGACTTGGGCGTCTTTCGCGTCCGTGGCCAGCCCAATCTCAACTTCAGCGTGGACCGCGATCGGGCCTCCCGCTACGGCATCAATGTGTCCGACGTGCAGGATGCAATTCAGACTGCCGTCGGTGGCAACGCGCTTACGCAAGTTCTGATCGGAGAGCAACGCTACGATCTCGTCCTTCGCTACCTGCCTCAATATCGCGACACCAGAGAGGCCATCGAAAAAGTGCGCCTGCTGGCGCCCTCGGGCGAGCGCGTATCCTTATCGCAACTAACCAAGGTGACCGTGCTTGATGGAGGTTCGGAAATTTATCGCGAAGCGAACTCGCGATACGTCGCGATCAAGTTTAGCGTCCGCGGCCGCGACCTGGGCAGCACTGTCGAGGAAGCCATCCAGAAAGTGAATGACAAAGTGAAACTGCCCATCGGCTACACCCTTGACTGGGCCGGAGAATACGAAAGCCAGAAACGCTCCCAGCGTCGCCTGCTCATGGTCTTGCCCCTCACCATCCTGCTCATCTACATCATTCTTTACACGATGTTCAAATCCATGAAGTGGGCCTTGCTCATCCTCAGCAACGTCGCCATGGCGCGAATTGGAGGCCTCCTCGCCCTGCTGATCACCCACACAAATTTCAGCGTCTCCTCGGGCGTCGGCTTCCTCGCCCTCTTCGGAGTCTCGGTCCAGACCGGCGTCATCATGCTCGAATACATCAACCAGCTGCGCGCCAGAGGCTACGACATCGAAGAAGCCGCGGTCGAGGGCGCCGTCCTTCGCCTCCGCCCCATTCTGATGACCATGCTCGTTGCCACCTTCGGCCTGCTGCCGGCCGCCGTTTCGCACGGCATCGGATCCGACTCCCAACGCCCCTTCGCCATCGTCATCGTCGGAGGCCTCATCTCCGATCTCATCATGAGCATCGTTCTCCTACCGACCTTATATGTCTGGATCGCCCGAAGCGACGACAAACTCCCCGTTGTGGACACGACCGAGGCATTGTGAGTTACTTTTAAACTTAGGACGAAAACGAGTCAACAAACCTGAAACTGGAAACGCGAACCCGAAACTCGAAACTCGAAACTCGAAACTAGATTTTCTTTGCCGGAGAAACTCGAAATGAAAAAAGAAGAAGTCTGCAAGCGCATACGAGAGATCGCCATCATCCCGGCCATTCGAGTCTCTTCCGGCAGTGACGCCCACTTCGCTGCCGAAGCCGTGACGCATGGTGGCATCCCGATTGTCGAGATCACGATGACCGTGCCCGGCGCCGTGGAGTTGATGGCGCACCTCGTCCGCTCCGATCCCACCGTCATCGTCGGCGCCGGTACCGTGCTCGATACGGACACGGCAAACCTTTGCCTCGATTCCGGCGCGAGCTTCATCACCGCGCCGTCGTTCAATCCCGCGATCGTCGAGTTCGCCGCCAAGCGCAATATCGCGGTTCTTCCCGGAGCTCTGACCCCCACCGAAGTGGTCACCGCCTGGTCCGGAGGCGCCGATCTGGTCAAGGTATTCCCCTGCGGCCCCGTCGGCGGAGAGCGCTACATCAAAGCTCTTCACACGTCTCTGCCGCAGATTCCCCTCATTGCCGCAGGAGGGGTGAATCAGCAAACCGCGTGCAACTTCATTCTCTCCGGAGCGACGGCCATTGGTGTTGGTACCGAGCTCATTCCCACCGAAGCCATCACCAGAAGGCAATCCCAGCGCATCCACGAACTCGCGCGCCGTTTTCTAAAGCTCGTCCACGACGCCCGCCAGCAACTGGAAACCTGGAAGCAGAGTCTCGCGGTGGAGAAGTACACCGATGCCGAAAAATGCGAACCTCAGAAGTCCGGCAAACTAGAGATCGGGAGCTGACAACGTCAAACCGAAACTAGGAAACGCATACGTGGGAACTGAGATCCCATCACGGGAACCGGGAGTCAAAAACTTAGGAATGAAAGTGGGAAATGGTCTCGTAAGTGGTTTTGGGAAGCGCGCGGCTTCAGCCGTGCCGCCAAAAAGCCTCAGAGATGCGGCTTTAGCCGCTGAGGGCCAACCTAAAAATGTGAAACGTAGAGAGAAAGACCACGAAACAGAGAGCGAAAACCGAAATGCAAATCGCGACGAAGAACTAGAACTGAGAGCTGATAACTGATAACTAAGAACTGATAACTAAGAACTAAGAACTGCTCTCTGTCATCCTGAGCGAAGCGAGGCGTCAGCCGAGCGCAGTCGAAGGACCCCTTGCCCTGCCGCCTTCACTACGATCCCTACCGGGAATTCCCTCTACGACGATCGTGTCCTCTCTGCGCGAGGCTTTTCTTCGCGCCCTTTGCGGCTTTTCTTTGCGGTTAAAAGCTTTTCTCCGCGCTCTCACAACTCGCAACTCTCACCCCGCAAAACCCCCAAACTCTCCTCGTTGAATTCGTCCCAACTCATCACGGGTGAACGTTCCCCAAGCGTTGTACTGCGAGCTGTTTCTCAAGAACTCCTGCGCACTGACCAGTCGCACGCGCCCATCTCCTCCACCTCGCGGCCACACCGCTACGCGCGTTCCCGTTAAATCCACTTGATGTGTTCCCAGCGTCTCGATCGCCCACGCCAGATGTTCGGCCGTCGGCATATAGTGGCCGCTCTTTGCGCTGATGAACTCGATCTTCCCCCGGTTCGCCCGGATCTCTCCCGCCGACCGCACCGGTGCTCCCGCCAAGAAACTCGAGTGATGAAATCCCCCGTACAAATGCGGCCCCGCATACATCTCGCCGCTCGGACTCATCACCCAGATCCCGAATCCCGGCCCCGAAAACACCGTCCGCATCTCGAACGTCGTGAACAGATCTCCACGGTAGTGCCCCACGCCGTTCTGAAAAGTCACCCGATAATCCCGCCGGCTCGCCTGATCCAGATACTTCACGCCCTTGAGGAACGCCCGTACCAGCGACGGCTTCAAATTGTGATGGCTTCCCGCAGGCGCTCCGCCTTGCTTCCGCAACGAGTTTCCGATCATCACAATGCGCTCGAACTCGGGCAGTCCGTCCAGCCACTCGTAAAACCCCGGCACCTTGCTCGCCATCCCGCGGCTCGCGCCCGGGAACTTCTCGTTGTAGACGTCGTAGCAGGCCTTCAACAAATCGCCCATCCGATGTTTTTTATCGGCTTCTTCCAGGATGTAATTCGGCTTCAAGCTCAACTCAGGCGCCGCCTCGATCAGCCTCTCCCACCGCCGATGCTCATCCAGCGGCCTGCCTTCTTCCAGCGACTCCATGTAATCCACATACCCCGCAGAGTTCACCGCAGGACTATAGGGTAGGTATCCGCCGCTCGCCTCGCTCACCTGTTGAGCGAACGAAGCCGGATCCTGCGTGAGCAACTGCGTGAGCCCAAACCGCCCGATCGCCTCCGCATTCAGGCGACTAATCGCGTCCCGGTAGGTGACATCCATGGGCGCAACCTCCTCCCCAGAATGCACGGATTGTACACCTCGCACGAGTCTGAACTGGTTACTCCGGACTCGGACCTCGGGTTCCACAAACGGCTGCCGCACCCGACTCTCGAAGTTCTCGGTCCCTCGTGTCGTTCTGTGTCCGCCGGTTTTTCTTTGTGATCTTTGCGGTGAAAAGCTTTTCTAACCACGAGGCTCGCGACGCGCAATTCGGCACTCGGTACTCGCGACTCGCTTTTCTTTGCGTCCTTTGCGGCTTTTCTTTGCGATCTTTGCGGTTAAAAGCTTTTCCCCGCGCTCTCCTCGCAACTCCTGGCTCCTTACCGGAACGGCGCCACTTACCACACATAGTAAGTCGCCACTCCACTCAGCAACACGATCCACCACAGTGCCAACTCCGCCCGCATCCACCGCTTCCAATTGCGGAATCGGAATCTCTCAGGCACCAGCTTCGTTCCCGCCACCAGCGCGATAAAAATACCCAGAACTTCTGCTGTCGTTCCCAGCGTCGCGTGAATCGACGGCGCCGCGAAGTACCACTTCACAAACACATCCGGGAACGCGGGCATCACCTGCTGCTGCGTCGACGGCCACATCACGATCGCAATCATCACGGCATTCTGCGACAAAACCGTCGTCTGCGTGATGGCATGCGTCCGATAGCATTTCCGCCTCGCAAAGCCCGCGCCGATCACGCCGCCGCCATCATCCCCTGCAAGACCAGATTCACGTCCGCCGCGAACGGCGCGCCCATTCCAAGAAAACCTTCGTCAGGAATCGCAATCGCTTAAATCAACACACGCAAAGAACTGGTTCGCCGACGGTTTATTCCCTGATCGGCGTTACAGGCATTCAACCCGCTCGCTATTCGTACCGCGCCGCGGACGATCGACAAGAGCTCCGTCGCGCGGCCGATCAACTTAAGTTGTCAATTCTGAAAGAGCGGTCTCGCGCTTCGACTGGATAGGATGCAGGTTGGATTCTCGCCGAGACTCACGAATGTCTGTGCAGACGGAATCTACTCTGTAGGCTTCAGTCGCGTCTCCCACGACGAAGCAATCTCCGCCACCGTTTGCTTCAGACTCTTGCGAATGCCCCACTGAGGATAATGATTCTTCATTTTACTGAGATCGCTGTAATAGCAGATGTGGTCTCCCACCCGATTGCTGTCCACGTAGGTCCATACTTGCTCGCGCCCGGTTGCTTCCTTCGCAAGATCAAAGGCCTCCAGGATCGAACAGGAGTTATCGACCCCGCCGCCCAGGTTGTAAACCTCGCCACAACGCGGCGACGTCGCGAACGCAAGCATAAACGTCGCTACGTCTTCCGAGTGAATATTGTCTCTAACCTGTTTTCCCTTGTACCCGAATACCTTGTATCCCTTCTGCGTCAGATTGCATCGGATCAGGTAACTCAGAAATCCGTGCAACTCAACCCCCGAATGATTCGGCCCGGTCAAGCATCCGCCACGGAGCGCGCACGTCGGCATTCCAAAATACCGCCCGTACTCCTGAACCAAAATGTCCGATGCCACCTTCGACGCGCCGAACAGCGAATGTAGCGATTGATCGATCGGAAAACTCTCCGGAATGCCCGCCCGGTACGCTGGGTCCGCGTAGTCCCAGCGTTTTTCTTTCTCCACCAGCGCCAGTTGATTCGGTCGGTCGCCGTATACTTTGTTGGTGGACATGTGAATGAACGGCGACTCCCGTGCCCAGCGTCGAGCCGCCTCAAGCAGATTCAGCGTGCCAACCGCATTCGTATCGAAATCGTCAAACGCAATCTGGGCCGCGCGATCATGGGACGGCTGCGCCGCCGTGGGCACAATCGCCGACGGCTTGGTCCTCTCCATCAGTTCGAGGACCCCCGGCCGGTCGCGAATATCCAGTTCGTGGTGCTCGTATCCCGGGATGCACTCGCGCAACCGCCGCAGCGACCACGACGTATCCCCCTCCGGGCCGAAGAATACGGCGCGCTGGTTATTGTCGATGCCAACCACTGAGTATCCCGCGCGGTAGAAATGAACGCATACTTCCGACCCGATCAGGCCACACGAACCAGTCACCAGAACCCGACGATTCCCCATGTGCTTTGAATCAGTACTCCCTGCATTCGTCCAAAACGACCAATCAGTCTGCAGCATCGGTCGCCGGCGATGTCGCAGGTCGCCGGAATGAAACGATCCACTTAGCGCCCGCGTACTGCGCAAAATACACGTCCCGACCTTTGATGGCGTGCACACTTTTTGCCCCTCGCTGCGTTTGCGCGCCGAGCGCTGCCCTCGATCGAGTTTCTCTGCTTCGACTCCTACCCTCCGTCGAACCCGCATCGTTTCATCAGCGCGGTGAAGCGTTCGTCGCTGCGCAACGGATCCCATTTCACGTCGTTCGGTAGAAACGCCAGGTGGACATCGTGCACCGAGAACGCGCGGTGCAGGTGATCGAAAGTTTGCTCATACTCGCCGAGTCCCAGATGGATCAGCGCATGCGCATACGGGGGGACGTACTGCTCCTGGGCGGCGCGATCGAGCATCGCCAGGACCTCGTGCGCTTCCCGCTCATGTCCTATGCGGGCCAGAACGTAGCCTCGTAATGAAAGCGGCTTGCTGTTTCCACCGGAAAGCCGCGAAGCATGGTGAAGTGTGTCCAGCGTCTTCTGTGGTTCGCCCAGTTGCTCGAGCACCTGGCCCAGTTGCATGTGGCCAATCCAGAATTCCGGATCGATCGTGATCGCATCCCTGGCAAATTGCAGTGCCCCTGCATAATCCCGCGCCATGAACGCAATTTGCGACGACAGCGCGTGATACCCCGCCTGCAGTGGAGCGAGTTCCCGCGCGCGCCGTATCGCTTGCGCAGCCTCCTCCGCTCGCCGCATGTGCGCGAGCACAATCCCCAGCAGCCGATGGGCCAGCGGATAATGCGGGTCCAGTTCGATTGCGCGCCGATAAGCTGTCTCGGCGCCTGACCAGTCCCAGTCCAACCAGAATTTGACGAACCCGAACGACGTCTGGCTTTCTGCCAGCTCTGATTCGCTCGCCACCGCGCGGACCGCGGCTTCCCGCGCCAGCGGCCAAACGGTCAGCGGAGGTGCGTCCCCGTTGATGGGACTCGCCGAATACCCATCCGCCAGCCCTGACCACGCCAGGGCATAGTCCGGGTCAAGCTTGGTGGCGCGTGCGAAAAACTCGCTCGCCCGCCGCGTCGTTGCCGGCGACAGCTGATTCCAGAAATACCGCCCGCGCAGATAGAAGTCATACGCATCTGCATTCTGCGTTTGCCGCCGCGCAATCGCGACATCCGCTCCGGCGACAGCTGCCGCCGCACCTGCTCCCCGATCGCCGCACGCATTTCGCGCTGAAACTCGAGCATGCTGTTCGGGCGGCTGTCATAACTCATCGACCACGTCTGTACCTGTCCGTCACCCGAATCAGATTCGACCTGATCCGCACTAATCCAGCCTCCGATCGCATCGAACTCTCCACCACGTACTCCGCGCCCAATTCGCGCCCGATTTCCGCCAGCGTCTTCTTCGTTTGCTTGTACGCCATCATGGTCGTGCGCCCGATCACGCGGATATGCTCGGGATCTACCTGTCCCAGCGTGGCAATCACGTCCTCGGCAAGTCCGTCCGCCAGGTATTCGCGCTCCGCATCCCCACTTAGATTATGGAAGGGCAGAACTGCCACTGTAACCTCCGCACAGCCCCGCCGTCCCGCCGTCTCCATGCTCGCCAGAAAGTGATATCCCTTGCCCGGTATCGTTGCGATGTAGCGATGCTCGCCCCGGCTTTCACCCAATACCCGGCGTAGCGCCGAGATGTTCTGGTTCAGGTTATTTTCTTCCACCACCGTGTCCGGCCACACGGCTCTCATCAGATCATCCTTGGCGATGACCTTTCCTCGATGACGCACCAGCTGCAACAGCGTTTCGAAGACTTTCGGTGTCAGCGAGACGGGCTCCCCCCGCCGCAACAACAGCCGCTTGCCCACCTCCAGGCGGAACTCTCCGAATTCGTAGTTCTCGGCGTCTGCGTTCATCGGTTTGGGGGAGTCTTTCAGAAATCTTCACAACATTTCACGACGATTCTAAGGACTTTACCCACGCCTGGGAAGAGGATGTCTCTCACCTCGCCGCATCCTCGATTCGGCGAGAAATCTCTATCGGGGGAGGGAAGTTATGCGATTCAACATTGTTAAAGGCCTGGCCGTCCTGGCTCTGGCTGTGGTCGTCGTCCTGCTCAGCGGCCGCGGTGCCGTGGCGGCACCAGGCGAGTCTTCAGCACCGCTCGTCGGTACCTGGCGCGTCTCGGTCACGCAAGTGGACTGCTCCACCGGAGCTCCTCTTGCGCCCACGCCGTTCTCGTCATTGCTGACGTTTGCCCTTGGCGGTACCTTTGCCGAAGACACCACCAACCCTGCCTTCGGCGTTGGCCAACGCAGCGCGGGCCAGGGCGTCTGGAGTCACGCCGGCCACCACACCTACAGCGCCCGCAGCGTCGCCTACATCCAATACACAACGCCGCCAAACCCCGCCGCGCATAACCCCGGCTTCAATGCGGGGGAGCAAACCATCACGCAGTCCATCACCTATGACAATGATGCCGACACCTGGACCAGCACCGCCGCCGTCGCCTTAATCAATGGCACCGATCCCACGACCGCGCCTTATCGGAGTGGCTGTGCTGTGGCGAGCGCCACGCGTTTCTAGGAAAAAAAAAGCGCGTCCCACGCGCGCCTTCCATGAACCGCTTTCCCGAACGCCGAGCGCCGAACGCCGAAAACCGATTTCTTCTAAGACCTAATGCCTGACACCTGAAACCTGACGCCAGAAACCTGAAACCTGAAACTAAGCCCTCACTCCCGCCCCCAACAACTCCCACGCCTCGCGATACTTCTCATACTGCCCCGCGTGCTCGCCCCGCGGATATGGCCACAAATGCAGATGTGGCGCAAACGCCTCCACCGGGATCACGTACCACGCCTCCTCCGGCGACACATGCGCCACCAGGAAATCGATGTCCTCCGCGCTATACCCCGTCTTCGGATCGCTCCCATGCGCCGATACCGCGTACCGCCCCTCGCACTTGCACGACGTCGACTTCACCTGCACCCGCAGCAATCTCTCTCCCGTGTCCACGACAAAGTCATAGCGCGAGTTGTCGCCCCACGGCTTCGACACGACCAGGCCCTGCTCCATTGCCTTATGCAGGAACGCCGCCTCCGCCATCTCTCCCGCCCACTTCCGGTTCCGACACCGCCCGTACACCGCTCGTCCGCCACTGCAAACAGCCGGTCCAGCACCAGCCCATCGCCCACCAACCCATCGCCCACCAACCCATCGCCCACCAGCCCGCCGTTCACATCGCGCTCCAGCCTATCGCAGACGAGCCCGTCGCGGACCATCCCACATCTCTCTTCGTCGCCTCCCCATCCGTTTTCGAGATCCGGGAGAAGCGTATCTCCCCGCCCGATTCGCGATTCAAAGTCGCGAACACTTTCTTCGTCCTCAGCCTCCGCAAACATCCGATCCATGACCACCCCGCCCCGCATCCCCAGCTTCTTCCATCCCGATCCCGTCGATCTCCACGCCTTCCACCTTTCTTCAATGACCAACGACAGCCCTAACGCCGACCACCGACTTACCGCCGACTCCAAACCCGAAACCCGAAACTTGAAACTCGTAGCGCCTCCCGAACCCTCGCAACCTTGAAACCTGCCTCCCCGAGACAGACCCTTCCCCACTCCTCCCCGAGGACGCTCTCATTATCACGACCCACCCCAATCGGCGCAGTGCCGCCGGTCACGCCCGGCCAGGACGCGCATCACGCGGAGATGTGATTAGGAAAGAGGCCGCTCTCAGAAATTTAGGGTCGTTATTTTTTCTGAGAACCGAGAACTCATCTCATGAATGGGCGTATGGGAAGGTCTCGGCTTTAGCC
>Ga0307478_10004415_pt1 | contig 10040 bp, 9 predicted proteins | sample atmos_gasesECM4C_2_FD_203713 | JGI IMG/M metagenome (GOLD analysis project Ga0307478, IMG submission 203713) | Hardwood forest soil microbial communities from Morgan-Monroe State Forest, Indiana, United States - atmos_gasesECM4C_05 | ecosystem: Environmental > Terrestrial > Soil > Temperate...
CCGGGACGCACTCAGAGACCTACCTGGAAATCACCGAAGCCATTTCTCATGCAGGCGGAATGTTGCGGCCGATGTTTTCGCCGGGGCTGGGGCGCCCTTTCTCACGCACGGTGAATTGGGCAGCCAATCTTCCCGGCGCAGTGGGCCACGGAGCCTCGCTACTGAAGGTATTCTGGCCGTATCTGGACTGGAACACGGTTTTTGACAATTCGCGAGTCGTCGCCGAGCTGGACGAATCTCCTGCGAAATTTTCGGCCTATGCCTATCCGCTTCTGAAGTTCAGCCGCGATAACAAGTTTCAATACCCGGCCAAGCCCTGGCCGTCAAATGCTAGTGCACGTAAGACCCTTGCCGCCCGGAGCAGCCGCGCATGACTGATTTTCTCCTCGTCGCCTGGGTCAGTGCGCTGATTGAGATGCGGCGCTTCGGTTGGATGTTCGGCCTCGGCAAACGCTGGACACCGGGCGAAAGACTGAAATTGCTGTTCGCAGGTTACAACGGCACGCGCAACACCGGCAGCGACGTGCGCGTGCAAGAAATGCTGCGGCAAGTCCGCCATGTTCTCGGCGCAGACCACACTGAATTCAGCGTCATGACGCAGAACTTCGACCGCACCAAAGGCTATTTTGAAGGCACGCGCCAGACTCATCTGCCAGACGTCTATCCACCGTTTCTTTTTCGCGAGGTTCGGCAAAACCACGGCGTAATCGCGTGCGAAGGCTCGATGTTCAAGAGCAAGTTTGCCAACGCGCTTACGACAATGATGATCGGCTCTCTGGGGCTGGCCTCCGCGGAAAACAAACTCTCGCTCGCTTACGGCGGCGAAGCGGGGCATATGGACGGCATCATTCAGTCCATGTGCGAACGCTACGTTCAGGATTCGCTGGTCATCACGCGAAATGTCGAATCGCAAGCATTGCTGAGTTCCATGGGGATTCCCACGGAGCTTGGCACGGACACAGCCTGGACGTTCGAACCGCATCCTCTCGGATACGCACGGAAAACACTGCGCGAGGTCGGCTGGGACGAAAAAACCCCAATCCTTGTGCTCTGTCCGATTCATCCTTTCGTGTGGCCTGTGAAAGCATCCATTGGAAAATATCTTGCTCGTGTGACGACTGGGGCTTACAAGGACAGCCAGTACCGCACCGTCTATTTTTTTGAGTCCGGCTCGGAAGTGGACAGAAAATACCAGCATTACATCTCCGGGTTCATCAAGGCAACTCAAGCCTTTCTTCAACGCCATCATGTGTTTTCGATCCTGGTCGGGATGGAGCGTCTCGATGCTGTCGCTTGCCGCGACATTGCCGCTAAAATTCCCGGGATACCGGTTTTCACTTCCGACGATTACGACATGTTCGAGATAGTTTCCATACTGCGCGCTTGTTCGTACATGGTTTCCTCGCGCTACCATGGCATCGTGACTTGCATGCCGAGCCTGGTGGCGTCGGCCGGCGTGACCATGGATGAGCGCATCCGCAATCTGATGCGCGAGCGCGGCCATCAACACTTGCTGCTCACCGTCGATGACCCCAATCTTGAGGCGAAGCTGTTGCAGGTGATGGAGAACCTGGTTGCAGAAGCCGAGTCGGTTCGCGAGGGTATCGGGCGCGCGGTGGTCCGCAATTTGAAGGTGATGGCGCGCATGGGCACGTATCTGGAAGACGCGGTCCGCCACACTTACCCGGAATTTCCGTTGCGCAACGGTGTCCTGTCCTGGGAAGACTATCTCCCGCCGCTCAGCAGCGAATTGAGCGAACTCGCCGGTCGCTACGACTCGGCGCCGGCCGCACTTGCCGCGGCCCGCTGACGCTTCATGTCCAATTTCATTGAAAATATTTTTGCTCAGCTCAAGCGGGCGGACGGCCGCGTTGTTCTCCGTGAAATTCGCGGCGAGCAGTTTTTGAGCGTGACCGGTGCCGAGTTGTTTGAGCAAGTCCGGTTGGTGCGCGCGTTTCTCAGAAATTCCGGTGTGCATGCGAATGATCGCTGCGCCCTCCTTGCTCCCAATTCGATTCGCTGGGTGGTCTTTGATCTTGCGCTGATGGCGGAGGGCATGATTGTCGTGCCACTCTATTCGCGCCAGTCGCCGGCTGAACTTCGAAGCATGATGAGGGATTGCCAACCAAAGTTGCTCTTCGCGAGCGAGTCAGCGCTAGCCGAGAGCGTTGCCCAAACGTGGCCCGATGCTCCGCGACGTGTCCTGTTCGATGAGGTTTTGCACCACCTCGTTCCGCGGTCGTCGACTCCCGACGCACCGAATCCTCGTCAGGAATCAGACATTGTCACGATCATCTATACGTCGGGGACTTCCGGTGAGCCGAAAGGCGTTTGCCTCACTCTTGGTAATCTCAACCACATGCTGGGCTGCACGACGGAACGCCTCGAACAACTTATGCGCCAGCAGCAGGGCGCGAGTCCCGATCGTGTTTTCCACTATCTGCCTTTTAACTTTGCCGCCTCCTGGCTGCTCCTGCTCTCCTGCCTTAGTCGCGAAACGATCCTGACTCTTTCCACGGATCTGAATCGGCTCGCGGATGAAATTCGCCGCTCGGCGCCGCACTATTTCCTCAACGTTCCGACACTTCTGGAGCGCGTCCGCCGTGCCGTCGAAGACGCTCTGTCAAAGAAGCACGCGTTGATTCGTGCGCTCTTCGCCCAGGCGCGCGAGGCATGGAAACGAAGAAACGCCAGCCGCGCCCGAGCTCTCGATCCCCTTTGGCTTGGCCTCGGCCAGAAGGTGATCTTCCGCAAAATCACCGAACGTTTCGGCCCGCACATCCACGCACTCATCTGCGGTTCCGCTCCGCTCGCGCCGGAAACGCAACAGTTCTTTCTGATGCTTGGCATTCCCGTGCTCCAAGCCTACGGCCTGACGGAAACCACAGGCATTTGCACGATGGATGACCCTCGCCGGCCTGTGGAGCCCGGGTACGTGGGAGCGGCTGTCACTGGAATCGAAATGAGACTCGGAGATAACGACGAGATCATCGTTCGCGGTCCGCACATCTTCGCGGGCTATTGGAACCGCCCCGAAGAAACGAAGCGCGTGAAGCAAGACGGCTGGTTTCATACCGGAGATCAGGGCGAAGTAAACGTGCGCGGCAATTGGCGCATCAGCGGCCGGATCAAGAATCTGATCATCCTGAATTCAGGACATAACATCGCGCCTGAACCGATCGAAGAAAAGATCGCGCGACATCTGCCTACGGCGCACCATGTGGTGGTTGTTGGCAACGGGCGTGGATACCTTTGCGCGTTGGTAGCCGGCGTGGTCGAACCACCAACCGTTCAGGCCGCGCTGGATGCGGTGAATCAGGAGCTTCCGCATTACCGCCAGATTCGGAATTTCGCTGTGCTGCCTGATGCGTTATCGGCGGAGAACGGTATGCTCACCGCCAACGGCAAACTTCGCCGCGATTCCATCAACAAGCGCTATGCAGCCGAAATCAATAGCATGTACGACGTCCGCGGTAAGGGCGAAAAGATCAACCGGAAGACGGCATGAACTTCTTCAAAGGTAAAGCACTAAGTTGGGAAGTCCGCGACGGAGTCCTCGAGCTGATGCTTGATCACCCGCCCGCCAACGAAATTGGTACGGCCATGCTCGCGGACCTCGAGAAATTTGTAGCGGGCTTCCCATCACTCCAGAATGAGACCGCTGTTTGCATCATCTCCAGCGCGCGCAAATCCGGTTTTTCGGCGGGCGCGGATTTGCGGGAGCTGTATCACGGTGCCGTGTCGCTGCCGGAGAAAGAAAAACTGTTGGGCGTTAGAGATTTTCTGAAGCGCATTCACTCTGTACTAAACACCATCGACGCCGCTCCTTTCGTAACCATCGCTGCGGTACATGGCGTTTGCTTTGGCGGAGGACTCGAACTCGCGCTGGCCTGCGACATGATCATTGCCGACAAGATGGCTCGCTTTGCCTTCCCTGAACTGCGTCTCGGACTGATTCCGGGCTTCGGTGGCATTCCACGCTTGAAGCGCGATCTGGGCAACGCCTTTGTCAGAGATTTGCTTTTCACCGGCCGCACCATGAACGCGACGCGCACGCACGCGATTGGCTTGGTGGCGCAATTGGCTGGAGAAGGCGAAGCTCTCCGCATCGCGCGCTCGACAGCTGTACAAATCGCCAGATTTGACCAAGCCGCTCGCGCTGCGGCCAAGAAATTCGTTAAGCCGATTCCAAGGGAGGAACTCCAGCGCGAGATCGAAATCTTCTGCGAGCTCTTCACTCGCCCGGCGGTGATGGCCGCTCTCAAGAAATTCGTCGAGGACTCCGGCCCCATGCCCTATCTGCCCTGGAAGAAAACGGAAATATCACCGACCTAGCCGGTTTTCTAGGCTCTCTCCTAGCTAAATGGCGGATGTATTCGCTCTTGCCTTTGCTGCATCTTGTTCAAGGAGGTAGGGAAATGTCCATGGAACTTATTGAACTTTCGAATGCTCTGGTTCAGGCGACCGATCATGCTGCCCCGTTTGTGGTGGCCGTACACCCGGAGGCGCGCGGTTCTTCCAGCGGCCTGATCTGGCGTCCTGGCGTTATCGTCACTGCGGAACACGCCCTTCGCCGCGACGAGGAAATTCAGGTAACGCTGCCGAATGGCCGCATCGTGCCGGCAATATTAGCAGGCCGTGATCCTTCGACCGATCTTGCGGTCCTAAAATGTCCTGACGCCGGCGCTGCGCTTCCGGGTGGTGATGCCGCGGCAATCAAACCGGGCAGCATCACTCTGGTGGTCGGGCGAACACGAGCCAGCGGTCCCGTGGCCGCATTGGGGGTTGTGAGCCTGGTTGTTTCTGAACGCCAGACTTGGAACGGCTCCTCACTCGCTCCCTACGTGCGGCTTGATGTCAGCTTGCAGCCGACGGCCGTTGGCGGTGCGGTGGTTGACGCGCACGGCAAGGTCGTTGGCATGGCTTCGCCGCGGTTTGCACGTTTCGGTGCGATCGCGATTCCATCGCCAACCGTCGATCGCGTTGCCGATACCCTGTTGCAAAAAGGCCGAATTCCGCGCGGGTATCTCGGAGTGGCTCTACAGTCCGTACGTCTCCCGGATCATATGCGCCAGTCATTGCGGCACAGTGAAAAAACTGCGGTTATCGTCCTCGAGGTCGAGCAGGATAGTCCGGCGCAACGGGCGGGGATGGTCATCGGCGACATACTAATTTCTTTGGCGGGTCGGTCTGTTTCGCGCCCGGAAAGTGTTCATGCTCAATTGGGCGGTGAAAACATCGATAAGCCGCTCGTTGCCAAGATCGTTCGCGGCGGCGCCGTCCAGAACGTGACGATTACCGTCGGAGATCGCGCCCTGGGGGCGGAATGACATGGCCATCGAAGGGCTTGGCGAAATCGCGGAACAACTTCGCCGTTCGACGGTTTTGATTCACGCCGGAAGCCGTGGCAGCGGTTCCGGCGTGATCTGGTCAAGCGATGGCACGATCGTCACCAACGCTCACGTGACGCGCGGTTCGAACGCCCGCGTGCAGCTCTGGGACGGGCGAGAGTTCGATGCAACGTTGACCGCTCGCGATCCGCGGCGCGATCTCGCCACGCTTCGAATTCCGGCGCAGTCATTACCGGCGGCGAGTCCCGCTGATTCGTCCCTGCTTCGTCCCGGCGAGTTTGCCATTGCTATCGGCAACCCGATGGGTTTTGTGGGCGCGCTCACCACCGGGGTGATCCAGGCGATCGGCCCGGTCCGCGGGCTTGGCTTGCAATCCTGGGTACAGGCCAGTGTGAGGCTTGCGCCCGGTAGTTCCGGCGGACCACTTGCCGGCGTTCGGGGGCGCGTGATCGGCATCAACACCATGGTTGCCGGGCGCCTGGCGCTTGCCATTCCGAGCAATACTGTCGGCGATTTTCTTGCCGCCGAGCAACGGGACATAGGGCTGGGCGTCGCGGTCCACCCAGTACGTCTGCCCCGCTTCACTGGCCTCACCTTCGGTCTCGTCCTGCTGGAAGTCGATCCCGGCAGTCCGGCTGCACTGGCCTCGCTCATGGCCGGAGACATTTTGCTCGGTACCGAAGGCGAACCGTTCAGTTCGATCGAAGATCTTGCCCGGGCCATCGATGGCATAGGCCTTCGCCTGCTCCGCCTGCGATTTCTGCGTGGCAGCTACTCGAAAGTGCGTCACGTGACCGTGCGGCTGGGAATTGCGATCGGCGGAAAGGATTCTGTCGCCGCGTGATTCGGGTGTTTATTGTCGCTGGGTCTGCCTTGATGCGCTCCGGTCTCGAGAGCCTACTCGCGGATAGCGGCGTCGACGTTGTCGGTAAGTCTGCGGATCTCGAGTCGATTGCCATGCAGCTCGACGATGTGGAGCCGGACGTCTTGCTGGTGGAGGATTCCGCAGATGAACAGGAAGCGCTGCTCGACGAGTTGGTCACAAAAGAAATCCTTCGAGAATATCCGGTGGTCATTTTGAGGCAGAAAACGTCGCCGGGTTGGCCTTCCGAGGCGCTTCACGCGGGTGCGCGCGGCGTCTTGCTAAATGAGGTCTCGGCCAGGCAACTCCGTGCTGCTCTTGAAGCCGCCGCCACTGGCCTGGTCGTCGTTCATCCTTCCGAGGTGAGTGCGCTCCTTCCTTCACCCGCCGCTTTATCCTCGCCAATTCGTGAGCTGCCGGAGCCATTGACGCCACGCGAACGCGAGGTTCTCCAGCTGGTCTCCTCCGGACTCGGCAACAAAGAAATTGCCGGTCGCTTATCGATCTCCGAACACACTGTGAAATTCCACTTGGCCTCCATCCTGGGGAAACTTGGCGCCTCCACACGTACCGAAGCCGTTTCCATAGGAATCCGTCACGGCCTCATCCTGCTCTAAGACCGCCGATCAGGAAAGCCGACAGTGCAACTGGATCGCCGCTCTTTGAATTTTCTTTCCCGGCTGAGGGGTGATAAATTTACAGTTCTATGCGTACGTTAGCGCAGACCACGCAGGAAGTCCTCGGCCTCGCGGCGAAGCATTTTCAGCTGCCCGCGGGCTCGCTCGCGCCCGAAGATGATTTCTTCAAAAAGTTGGGTATCGACAGTCTCCAGACGCTGGAGATGCTCTCGCGCCTCGAAAATCATTTCGGCATCGAATTGCCCGATTACGAGGTCCAGGGCATCAGTGACTTCAAGACACTGGCTGAACGGATTCAGTCCCGCCTGTAATGCTTGATCTTTCAAAATACCAATCCATGGGCGCGAGTCTACGAGACGCGTTGGACACCTTTGCGGACGAAACTTGCCTGATCGAATCGGACCGCGACCGCGAAAAAGAACGCATCACCTATCGCGAATTCAAGAAGCGGGCGCACCCGCTGGCTCGCGCACTGCAGGATGCGGGATTCGCCCCCGGCGATCGCGCAGGCATCATCATGACAAATCAGCCCAAGTGGCTGATCTCCGCCTACGCTATCTTCTACGCCGGTGGTGTGCTCGTGCCGCTCGACTACAAACTTTCTCTTGAGGAGCAATGGCAGCTGATTCATCACTCCGGTGCAAGCGTTCTCATCACGGAATATCCGATTTGGCGGCATCTGAGCGCTTCCGCAGGTCGCACAAGCGCTACGAAACTTCGAACCGTTCTTGTCACCGAAGTTCCCTCCAATGCAGATCTTGGCAGCGCGCTGCGTTGGGAGGAGTTTCAGGGCGCGGATGAACCCAGGTTTGTCCCGCGTGAACGAAAGGACGTCGCCAGCATCGTCTATTCTTCGGGCACCGGCGGCCGCCCCAAGGGCTGCATGATGACTCACGAGAACTATCTCGAGCAGTGCATGGCGCTCACTTCGATTTATCCGTTTTGGCCCGGTGTCCGCTATCTCAGTATCCTGCCGACGAACCACGCCATTGATTTCATGGTTGGTTTTTTCGGGCCGTTCACCTGCGGCGCGGCCGTCGTGCACTTGCGAACGCTTCGGCCCGAATATCTTCGCGAAGCTTTTCCGAAATACAAAATCACTTACGTGAGTCTCGTTCCCCTCGTTCTTAAGAATTTGCAGAAGGGCTTGCAAGCACGCTTCGATGCGCTGCCCGCTGGCAAGCGCAAGATCTTCAATGCTTTGCTGTTGATCAACAGAGCTTTGACGAAGGGCCGCCCGCGCCCCGGAATCAGCCGCCGGCTGCTGAAACAAGTTCATGCGGCGTTCGGCGGTGAGCTCCGCACCATCATTGTGGGCGGCGCCTTCACCGAGCCGCAGACGCTTCAATTCTTCTACGACCTGGGTATTCCTGTCGCGAACGGGTACGGACTCACCGAAGCCGGAACCGCCATCACCGTGAACGATCTCCGGCCATTTCGTGCCGACACCGTCGGCAAACCACTGCCTGGCATGGAAGTGCGTATCGTGAATGCTGCCGCCGACGGCGTCGGAGAAGTCTCCGTTCGCAGCAAGACCGTAATGGCCGGCTACCTGGATGATCCTGAACTTACCGCGGAAACCGTCGTCGATGGCTGGCTGATGACCGGCGACCTGGGCCGATTCGACTCCGCCGGACACCTGCAGCTTGCCGGCCGCAAGAAGAACATGATTGTCACGGAAGAAGGAAAAAACATTTATCCCGAGGACATCGAAAGCGTTTTCGAAGGCCTGCCGGTCAAGGAATTCTGCATTTTTGCCGCCAACTACATCTGGCCGAAACGGTCGATGATCGGAGAGCGGCTCGTCCTGGTGCTCCATCTCGAGGCGGGAGAACAATATTCCGACGAACTTCGCCGCGGGCTGAACGCGCGCAACAATCGCCTGTTAAACTACAAGCGAATCCATGGGATTGTCCTTTTCGACCAGGACTTTCCCCGCACGGCTTCTCTTAAGATCAAAAGAAATGTTTTAGCAGAAAGGCTGGCGGAACTGGATGGCGCTCGCGCGATCTTGTCGCTCTAAGCGGAATTCTTGATACCCGTGCCAAGGAGCCGGCGTTCCCAGTTCGCTACTCTCTAATGGACCGATTTTTCACCATCGTCAACCCCGCCGCCGGTGGCGGCCGCTCTGCGGAGTTGGCCGGCCCGGCAATCGCCCGAATGCGGGGGAAAAATCTACAAATCGATGTGGTTGCAACCAGCGGCCGCGGCCACGCCGCTCTACTGGCGCGCGAAGCCTATGATCAAGGCTACCGACGCTTTCTCGCGGTAGGTGGCGACGGCACGGGCCACGAAATCTTGAACGGCATATTCGCCGGCTGGCGCAATATGGAACGTGTTGCGCTCGGCTTTCTGCCGCTTGGCACCGGCAACTCCTTCTTGCGCGATTTCACCAACGACGGTGCGGAAGCATCCCTTCAGGCGCTCCTGGCTAGCCGTACTCGGCCCGTCGATCTGCTTCGGCTCACGCACGCAACGGGCGAGGTCTATTCCTTTAATCTCTTGAGTGTCGGCTTTACCGCGGACGTCGCCGCGCTTAGGAATCGCGTCTTCAAACCGCTTGGCAATCTTGGCTACTTGCTCGGCGTTTTCGTTCGTGTCATCCAGTTGCGTCGCCGCTCCTTTGCTCTGCGTTGCGATGACGATCAGCAATGGGATGAGCGCCGCTCGCTTTTCCTGACTTTCAATAACAGCAAGTTCACCGGCGGCACGATGCTTATCGCGCCGCAGGCGGATCCCACCGATGGTTTGATCGAATTCGTCCGCTGGGGCCCGATCGGTCGGCTTGGCCTGTTGCGCATGCTGCCGCGGCTCTACGACGGCACGCATATCGAGCATCCCCTCGCCGCGCGTCGCGCCGTTCGCCATGTGGATTTCAAAGGGGCCGAACCCGTCGACGTAATGATCGACGGCGAAGTGCTCACGCTCGAATGCCGCTCGCTGGATATTCTTCCCGCCGCTGTGGACGTCTACATATGAAAAAGGCCTGGCCGGGGTTCCGCAGCGCTTTTCTCTGGATCATCAGCGGCCTGCACTTCTTCATCGTCGCGCCGCTGCTCGTCATTCTCGGCATTTTTCTGGATCATCGCAAGCACGATTGGTTGCAGCGAGGCTTCTGCCGCCGCATCGCCTTTCTTTCCGGTGCCCGCGTGGAAGCTCGGCGCTCCGCAGGCTTCGACCCGCAGCGCA